>Ga0315295_10003994_pt1 | contig 12528 bp, 19 predicted proteins | sample YL17G14_0_MG_FD_204453 | JGI IMG/M metagenome (GOLD analysis project Ga0315295, IMG submission 204453) | Sediment microbial communities from Yellowstone Lake, YNP, Wyoming, USA - YL17G14_0 | ecosystem: Environmental > Aquatic > Freshwater > Lake > Sediment | place: USA: Wyoming | collected... | reverse complement strand
CCACTGCATAGCAATTTAGCGACTAAAATTTTAAGATAAATTTCGATCTAGAACCGTTAACAACGGTGATCTTATTGTATAGAAGTTGAATAAATAGAAATTAATAATTAAAACTAAATTCGAACCTACCCGGACTAGGGGCAAGTTCGAAGAGGTTGACATGTTTCCCAACACAACTAACAGTAGTGGAACTGATAAGAATGTTTCGGGTCCCACAAAGGATCTGATCAAGAAAATTTGTATAGTATTTGCGAATAATATCTTTTTTGTTGCACGCTTGATATCGATTCGTGATGAAAACGAATTTTGGTTTGAAGGCAAATCCGGTCAACGTTGGATGGTTGCCAGAAGGGCGATAACGAGCATCAGTCCATCAAATCACGCGCCAGGGGGGCGTTGAGATGGCCTCTGATCGAGCAGAGATTTTAGGCGGGCTGAGCGTCTATCACCGACATGGAGATACTTTTGAAATCCGTATCCCTGGAGCTGGAAAAGTCGGCACCATCTCCGGCTACTTTACCGACTTCACCGCGGCAGCAGATGCGGTCCTGGGGAGGGCGGACGAATTTGCGGTTTATGTTACCATAAATTCGACCAATCCGAAGCTGATTGCCAGGGCAAACAATCGATTGAAGCCTTACGCAAAGAGCACGACCTCGGATAGTGATATCGTAAAACTGAATTGGCTGCCAATGGACGGAGACCCGCCCAGGCCAGCGGGCATTCCATCTACTGATGATGAGCACGCCTTATCTCTCAGAAAATGCGCTGAGATAAGGGACTGGTTGGTGAGCAATGGCTGGCCTGCAATGCCTTCGTAAGAGTGGACAGCGGCAACGGCGGCTATCTCCTGGCCAGGATTGAACTGGAGAACACGACAGAGAATCATGGCCTGGTAGAGCGGTGTCTGAAAGCCCTGGATTACCTCTACAGTGATGAAGGCTTCACAGTTGATACTACCAGTGCCAACCCGGCTCGTATCCTCAGAGTACCTGGCACCACAAACGCCAAAGGCGACGAAGTTGGCGATATGAGACATCGGATGTCCCGCATATTGGAGGCACCGGAGAGCTTCGAATTCATCCCCAGGGTGCTATTAGAGGCATTGGCGGGCATGCTGCCGGAGCAGGAGGGAGCCACCCAAAACGCGCAAAAAACTGACGGTAAGGGATTCGATCCTGTAGCCTACTGCCAGGCGCATAACCTGCAAGTGCACCACACCAAAAGTTGGACGGACCCCAGGGGCATAAAGTGCACAATGGCCGTGATGGAGCAATGCGTCTTCAATCCGGATCATCACAAGAGCGCGGTTATCATCGGCTGGCCCAATGGCATGCGGTCATATCGCTGTCGGCATAATAGTTGCCTAAGTAAGCGCTGGAAGGATGCAAAGGCCATAATCGAGCCCGGCGCGAAAGATTGCGACCCAATGCAAGGCCCAAAGTGTGCTCCGAAGGGCGAAGGCGCGCAGTCCGATACGGCTCTGGGAAATTACCCTCGGCTGGAGGACCTCACCAAAGCAACGGGGCGGATCGATAGAGTCAACCCTGTGACCGGTGAGAAAGAGGCCGACCCTATAACGGGCGAGACGAAAGTACCAAAGCTCACCCTCAGCCCAACGAAGGCAAGCGCGGCGGTAGCGGAGTTAATGCCGCTCAGGCTGTCAGCAATAGACAAGAAGGACACCCAAATGCTGTGGCGTTATGATCGTGGGGTATGGCAGCCCGATGGAGAGAAGCAAGTCATAAACCTGATTGATGCAATTATCGGCGATCTGAGTTACGAGCGTGGGCTCAAAGAGACAATGCGACGGGTCCGAGCGCTTTCGGATACTGTGACATTTGACAGCGACCCCTGCATATTCCCGGCGCTGGATGGTGTCCTAGACCTGCGATCCGGCCAGGTGCGAGCCTTTCAGCTAGATGACTATCTTACCTTCCAATACGGCGTGTCATTGAAACATCCCGAAGCGGATCACCGTCCTGTACTGTGGTTCTTGTGCTCGATCTTTCCCGACCCAAGGGATGTACTGACTGGAATTGACATATTCACGGCTGCGATTATCAGACAGGCTTTTGAAGCAATTATTCAGCTAATCGGGCCTGGTGGAAATGGGAAGGGCATATTTGAAAAAATCATGGCGGCTATTTGCACGGCGGCCCGAACAACAGCGTTGACATTGGTGGAGGCGAAGGCTTCTAGGTTTGGGCCAGGTGCATTACTTGGAAAGGATCTATGGATTCTGTCCGAGGTTGAAGATGTCAGATATACCATAAATCTGCTCAAAAAGGTCTCAACCGGCGAAATGGTGGACTCTGATCAGAAGTACGGCGACAGAGTCCAAGGCAGGCCGCATGTATTGCCTGTCCTGGATTGCAATAATGCAATTGACTTCGGAGACGATTCCTGGGGCCGGAAAAGGCGAGTAGTCAAGCTTGACTTTCCTTTCACCTTCGACTACTCGTCGGACACCCGGCCAAAAGACCCACACCTGGAGGAGAAGCTCACAAGCCCCGCCGCCCTGGCAGGCCTCCTGCAGATCATGGCTGCCAGAGCTCCGTACTTGTGCAAATCCAAGCGGATCTACACCAGGAAGCGGCCCGAGGAGATGGCCGAAGAATATCGTAGGCAGCAATTCAGCTTGCATTTCTTCTGCGAGGAATGCCTCAGCACGTCAATGCCCACAACGGAGGACGGTAGGCCCGTGGACGTGAAGACTGGTATGGTTTATCCTGATGGAAAGGCACCTAGACTTACCACAGATGCATTGTACGCAGAGTACCTCGAATATTGCAGGCTATTCAACGTGCCCGTACCTGCAGAAAAGGGTCAGGTGGGCAAATACATCAAAGAAAAGTTCGACATAACATCGATAGTGACCACGGTAGAGAAGGCCAGTGCCCGGTGTTATCCCGGTCTGTGGTTGTCGAAATCCGCCAATCTGGCTTATGCCGAACTATCTCTAAACTACAGTAACTACACTGAAACTACAGATAAACTACAGAAAGGAGAAGGTAAAAACGGTATTAGTAGCCTATTAACTACAGCAACTACAGAAGAATGGCCTAAAGAGGTTATAGAGGAAATTGGAAGGATGTTTGACTATATCCAAAGTTGCCAAAATCCTCAGGATATCTCCTATGAAGGTTATCTCAAAAATGGTGTAGTTTCTGTAGTTACTGTAGTTTCCGGGCGAGAGATCGCGATTCCGGAAAAATCTCCTGTAGTTTTGCCGTCGTTACCATGTAGTTGGGAAGGCAATCCTGTAGTTAGAAACGAGTCCGGCACCATCGAGGCCGATTTCCAACGGGCCGAAGAGCAAAGGCGTGAGAAGGAAGCTCACGACAAGGCGCAAGCGGCGAAGTACACCGGGAAGCGGCCAAAATCATATTCTGAGATGGCCGGAAGCGTCCCATTTGATACATCTTCACCGGAAGCTGTGAAAATATGCCGTTCCTTTCGTGGCCAACTCATGAAGGGCATTGCTCCGAGGATAGATTTCTTGGTGAAGGAGACAGAGCTTCCTAAAGAGTTCATTGAGAGCTACTTAAACGGCGCTCCTTGGGTCCGAAAAGACGAGTCTTCGCCAGCTGGCATTGTGGTCTATCTGCCTTCAGAGGCTTCGGCATGATCCTGCTTTTCTGCGATTGCTCCGATGTGGGCCGGGGGTTTGAGACAAATTTCGATATTTAGAGGTTCATAAATGTCAGAGAATAATATTCCTAAACAGACACGAGGCGTAACCCTTCGTGAGCCAAAAGACGTTCGCAGAGTTTGCCAGCGAATAGTCTCCAAGGCATTCCAGCAGGGCGAGGAGCTACAGTACTCGGGCCGGATATCTCAGCTCATGGGCTGCTGGATGAAGGCATGGGAGCTGGATAAGCTGGCTAACATTGAGCGGCGGCTTGAGGCCCTGGAGAAAGCAAAGGAGGATAAGAAATGAAGTTTGGCACCTTGAAAAATCGCATCGCCGAGCTGGAGGCCAATCTTCACATAATCATTCTTCCCGATGGGCGGCGATGGATACCGAAATCGTCGGGGATTCGTCTTTGTTTTCAAATTATGAAAATGGAGCATGACCAGGGTCGCTCCATTCGGTTGGAAGATCTCACCCCGGAGGACCAAAAGGAGGTTCATAATTATGCGATGTGGAACCCGGACCCCGGAGTGCATGGTCAGATATCTCTATTGACATCGAATCAGGCCCGTGAAATCGTGGCCAGGAGGGGGCAACTTGCGGATTGATGCCTTGCAATCCAGGATATCCCGATTGGAGCAGTTCTATGCACCTTAGGCACCAGGACCCTGGCCGCCAACGGAGGGCAGTTTCAGTTGGTGCCTCTTCATAGAACTCGGAAAGCCTGTAGAACGAATGAGCTTTTGGGAAATGTATCACGAGGTCGCCCGGAAAACCTTTGCAGATGAAACATGAAAATCAATCTTGAGCGCCGTATAGCATCTCTGGAAGCCAGGCAACCATATGTAAAGAGTGCGGTTCAACAATTCCTAGAAAAATGCACGGATGACGAGCTTCACCAGCTAGTGACAATCGCAGAAAAGACGGAGATCGGAGGAGAGCCAACCCAAAAGGAATCTATCTTCTTGAATGGACTGGAGGCTAAATATGGACCTTTTCATGCGGTTGAGTAAACGACTCGCTGCCTTGGAGGCTAGGCACGCTCCCATCGATGCTCCTTGTGATCGATGGCCTCCTCAGGATTGCGATCCGGCCAGGCGTCTTGCGAGATATGCTTCCTACTTCGATGGCCGGCCATGGGAATGCAGCGGTCCGGCAGAAAGAAGGGCCCAGAGAGATAACAAGCTGGCCCGCTACAAAGATTATTTTGAAGGCCTGGAGATGGACGATGAAGACCAGTCTTGAGAAGAGGCTGCAAAGCCAGGAGTCTGCATTCGGCCCTTTATGTCCACGCTGCACGGCGTCGAAAGCAATGAGCGATGCAATGAGCGAAGAGGAACTTGATGAACGCATTCAGGCCCTTCTATCAGGCCAGGCAGACCTGGAGCTGCCAAATCCCAGCCCTTCTTGCCCAGATTGCCAGAAATTAGCTGCAATGAGCGAGGCAGAGATTGATGCTAAATTGGCTAGGCTCCAGGATATTCTGAGGAAAGCGATATGAAAGCGGATAACCTTTCTCGGCGACTCGTAAAGCTGGAAGACGACCCAGAGCGGGACATGGTCACGGTTGCTCACCAGTGGCTAAACGAGGATGGCACTCCCGCGGGTGAGATGATAGAGCGTCGGATCCCTCGCAATCGTATGTTTAGATTCGAATGGATTGATGAAAAATGAAAACCGATGACCTGGAACCATCGAACTCGAAAGCGATCCAAATAAAACTCCGCTGGTGGGATGAGGTGCGACTATGAGGACTACCGCAATCAACAAACGTCTTGCGATCCTGGAAGAGAGAGCGAAGCCTCGGATAATAGCGACCCTTGCAGATTTCGTCGTCTGGCGCGCCAAATGGCGACGAGGAGTTAAGGAAGAAGTTGAAATCGCTCCGATTCTGGAGGAAGGCCTTCGGAGATTTAAGCATGCTCGGAGGCGGTAAAACGTATGGTATATCCTGAAGGGTCTTCTTATTGGTCGTTTTGAATCGTGAAGTTGTGAAAAATCAAGCAGGCCGGAATTAGATCAATGGCACATGAGCAAGAAGCATCCTGCAGGCTCTCGCCCAAAATCAATGCCTGCTTGCCCTCATCCTTTTTGTCTAATGACATCAAAATGGTCCGAAATGGTACTATTTCGAGGCATTTTTGGGGCGTATATTATACTTCACAGAGGTGCAACCTATCGGAAACGTTGAAGGACAGTCTAAAGAGCCAATAGGATGGTGTTATGTAATATGTGATACATGATTGTCCTTATTGTACAAAAGTTTATATTTCAAGATCGAAATAGGATAAATTATAGGATTTTACGGATAAAGTAAGATAATAAAAAGGGTGACAAAATGACTGAGCCGACAAAACCTGACAAAATCCGACAGCTTTCCCAAGAGCAGATGAACGCCACGGCGCCTCGCATGCCCCGCCATCTCTGCTGCGGGGTGCGCCGCCGCTCGTTTGACTCTGTTGATCACCGTTGCATTCGAGCAACTATTCAGATGTTCGTAAAGAGCTGAAAAAGCTCTCAATAGGCTCTCAATAGGCTACCTATGCTTTGATTGTGAATGGTTCCATGAACATCCTGTCATCTGGATCCACCGGTTCCAAGACGATAACCAAGAGCTTCTTATTAATAACGCTCTCGTCACCCTTTCCTAGAGAGAATCTACCAAAAGCATCGCTTTTTCTGAGAAGTATCTTCATAGGCGTCCTCTCTTTTCCATCAATCAATACCCTCACGTCGGGCTCATCCATAGCTCTTTTTGAAACTGTTATTTGGGTTTTGGAAGGAGCCTCATCCACCGAATCATTATCCATAACAGGCACCAGTTTGTACTCAACAATCTTTCCGTCGCCTTCTTTCAGCGATATTCTTAGAGGGGTCATACCCCAACTATACACTGTGTATGCTATATAAGCTTTTCCGGTTGGACCTTTTAGTCCAGTTGAACCATTTTTGAGCGTTGAGTACATGGTTCTGCTCTACTGGCACATTGGCCGGCGCATCAGCGAGGATTTGCCAGCCGAGAACCGGGCCGAATATGGGGCGAAGGTTGTCGAGCTGGTGAGCGAGAGGCTGACTATGGAGTACGGGAAGGGTTTTCGCCGCAACAATGTGTTTCACATGATCCGTTTTGCCGAGGTCTTCGATGATGCCAGGATAGTCCAGACACTGTCTGGACTGTTGCCCTGGTCCCACTTCATCGAGATCATCTATCTCGGTTCACATCCTGAAGACTGTGGGCCTCTATGGAGACTGGCAGCAAGGATCCGGCCCAACGACCCCGGAAGAGGCCGTTTGGAGACAGGCCACCGAGATGAGGACCCAGAATTACACGGCACTTAGACCGGACTCATTCTGCGAGTGGTCGGTAAAGAATCAGATGGCCAAACTAGCCCAAGAGGACGCGGCGGAAATGATGAGATTTTGGTATGAGCGGGCTGTTGACGAACAGAAAAAGGAGCTGAGGGAGTTCAATAAGAAGGCAAAAGCTCAGGATGCCCAGCTCACCCAGATAGAGCCTGTACCTTTGACGGTAGAACGCATAGAAGAGAGCTCTCCAGGCCAAAATAATTCCGTCATGCAAGTCACATAAATGCCTTTGGGATGAGCGAAGAGCTCAGCCAGGCTGTGATAAACCTCACAAGCCGAGCAGATATCGTTCCAGTGCCAGCATCAATTTCTCCTATGCGGTCGATGGTGGTATGCTAAATATGCTCATTGCAAAACGGCCACTACCAGGAGGATATAAGACCCCCACCCTGGTTGGGCGTAACTTACTGCACTTTCGATACAGCCGTTCGTGAAATGAAAAAGAAGGTCAAAGGCAAAGAAACACTAAAAACCATCCTTGCGGACTTAGAAGCTAAGCGGACTCAGGCTTGAGGTTCTTCGGTAAAAAGTGCGCGAGTGCCGGTGCTATGATTGATCGGTGGCCCACTAGGCCCTATCGATCCCCTGGGAGATAGCCCAGCCCCATGACTGCAAGAAGGCGGCCTGTGCCATATCGAGAATAGGCCAAGCAAGGCCCATTGTTACCGATCTCTTTCGTTATGTACTTGCGATTTTGCTCGGTCGGGAGTCCACCATCTTGCAGCTCCGACAGGTCTGATGTAAATACAAATAAATAAGCTGCTGCCTAGAGATGCTTAAGATGGACCGAGAAGCAATCCAGAGTCTCATCGTCGAATTGCGCCGCTGTCATGGAGAGCTCGAGGGCGTGGAAGCCAAGGCCGCCCACACAGGCACCCCTCCTGACCTTTTCAAGCCTCTTTCCGCCTTCGCCAACCACCCAGGAGGCGGCATATTGCTCTTTGGCCTGGACGAGGACGTCGACTTCAAGGTCGGGGGCGTGGGCAATCCCCGCAAGCTGCAGGAAGATCTCAGCGGCCTGGCAGCCCAGATGGAGCCGCCCCTGCGCCCCAGCTTCTATTTGGAGGAGATTGAGGGTGAAACAGTGTTAGCTGTAGATGTCCCAGAGATCCACTATGATCAGAAGCCCTGCTACCATCGCCCTCATGGTCTGCATGAAGGATCCTTCATCCGTGTTGGGAACTCCACCCGACGGATGAGCGACTACGAGATCTATAGCTTCATCAGCTCCCACACCCAGCCTAAATTCGATGCTGAGCCCATCCTCGAAGCCGTCCTGGATGATCTGGACATGGGAAAGCTGGAGGAGTATATGGCCCAACAGAGAAAGGCGCGGCCCAATGCGCCCTACTGGAGCCTGCCCTTTGGGCAGATATTGAGCCAGCTCCGCATAGTGACCAAAGTGGACGGTATCCTGCATCCCACTCTCGCCGGGCTGCTGATGTTCGGCGTCTATCCCCAAAGATTCGAGCAGCAGATGGTCGTGGTCTTCCTGCAATATTATGGCACAACAACCACAGAGGAGGCTCCTTCCGGAGAGCGTTTCCTGGATAACCGCAAGTTCGAGGGCACGATCAAGAATATCATTGATGATGGCACGGCCTACGTGATGGCCAGCATGCGCAAGGGCAGCCTTATTAGAGGCGTCACCAGGCAGGATATTCCTGAGTACCCGGAGGTCGCATTGCGAGAGGCCATTGTCAATGCCGTAGCCCACCGGGACTATAGTAACTTCGTGCGCGGGAGTCACATCCAGATCCGGATGTTTGCCGACCGCCTGGAGGTTGAGAACCCTGGTGGGCTTTATGGCGGGGTCACCATCAACAAGCTGCAAGAGGGCCAGTCCACTAGGAACCGGCTGCTGGTGCAGCTTATGGAGGATGTCCACCTAGTGGAGAACAGGGGCAGCGGCATAGATGCCATGCTGGATTCTATGCAGAAAAGAGGGCTGCCTTCGCCGGTTTTCGAGGACAAGAGGGCCTCGTTTCTGGTGAAGTTCTATCAGATAAAACCAGGCTCTTTAGCCCTAAGCGGTGCCGAGCTGAAGATTCTGGCCTACATAAAGGAACACGGCTCAATAAAGCGGGCCGAAGCCCAGAAGCTGCTGGAGATTAATGATACGAAGGCAGGATATCTACTGCAGAAGATGCAGAAGATCGGCCTTCTGCGAAAAGAGGGTCGCTTAAAAGAGACTCGTTACTTGTTGCCATGATACCGTTAATCTATCAAAAATTATAAATTATTTATAATTTTTTTATAAATCTTGGCGGCTTCAGATCGGCCTAACTCGCAGATCTAGCATTTAAATTAACATTTGAAATATTCTTAATTTTAAATTAGCAGCGTAGCGAAGGCAACTAATAGAGTCCTGTGGATACTTACTAACCTAAATTATTTTCTCGTGTTTACTGATTTGATATTTTAAAATTGTTTTATATCTATTAATCCAGCACACCCTTTATTTGAATTCAACTCGGAATCTAATCATTCGTAGTATTCGCTTAGCGAACATCCACGTATATGAGGGGCAAAAGTGAAGGGCTGCAACGGCACTAACTTGTCCTAGCGTTGATCTTAAATAGTTAATCGTTAAATATGTCGTTTTTAAAAACCTTGGAGGTGAAGCTCATTTATGGCCATTAAATTCAAATTAGTAGGCCTGCTACTGGCAGCAATGGCATTGACTACAACAGCCCTTGCTGTAGTCGTAGTAAAGAGGCTCGTATATTGATAGAGATGAACCAAGCGTTTTTTTTCTATTCTTCCTTTTCTCATTCAGGTTTGATGCTATCGATCATAATTTCTGATTTCTAACATAATCAGAAATTCGAAGTAGGATAAGATCATTCTGGAAAGTATGGAGCCCACGCCTGGGCCATCGGCTCCAAAGCTAACTAATTTGTATCGGATTTTGCCATGGTCCTGATTTCATCGAAATATCCTGGATGTCGCATCTCTTCCAGTTCATCTTTCGTAAAGAACGCTTGCCACTCTCGATAAGTCACAATCGACGCTGATCTGCCATTTCTAATGACCCTATCGACCTTTACTAATCCATCTTGTTCCAGACGCTTAACGGAAGAGTAGACCTTACCATGTGACCAACCAATAGACTTCGCCAGTTCATATATGCTAAGTCCAGGATGCCCTCCAATCCACTTATAAAGATCCCAGTCAACATCCTCTGCTAGTGCTTCTCTTTTTCGGACTGCCTGGATGGTCTTAGAAAACATTGTACGATCTTCTATTATGCATTTATTTAAACATTTCGAGATATCTTCTGAAATAGGAAGATATCTTTTATCGACAATCAAAATCTTTATATCATTCCAAGATATCTTCTTGGAAAATGATCGCCAGGGATGGCTTCGAAGCGGCAGTGCTACTTAGCATATGTAAAGCTACTAAGATGAGTAAGTCCTCACATGTGCCTGAGAAAGCTTTTGCCAGAAGATTTCCGAACGAGGGACGCTTGGTCAAGAAAGCCTTGCGTGAATTGATTCGAGAGGGATACGTGAAAATGCATCCTACACGTGGCGAAATGACATATGAGCTAACAGGAGACGGGCTAGCATTTTGCCGTGAGATGATGCGATAGTTCCTGGCGCATCAATGGTTGTCAGAACACTTACGTGCGGGGGATGAGATTCTCGCACGCATCTAAGTAAGCTGCTAGGGATCAAAACATGAAGGCTAACCCAAATATAATATTAAAAAAAATAATTTATAGACATATATCTTTAAGCAGGACTAGACAGCCTTACATTATTTGCTCTTACAACTGGCGACGGTGGTGCCCCAGTACATAAATATGCGTCATCTGGATAATCATACTGATTGTTGCCATTGACATCGACATATCTGACACTGAATAAGGGAGCAATTATGCCAGCTGCAGTTGCTGCAATTGGATTCGGACTGCCAGGCGAAGGCGGTGCAAATGCTTTAGCCAGATCTGGATCTAAATTGCCTACTTTGGATCCTGGCCACTTTCCAGCGACTTCTGTAAGTCGGACGTCATTGGTAGCCGTAAGAGTAACTCCTGGCACAATGACTCCTGCATGGATATAGACAGGATCCTCTAAATCATATCCTGGACCACCATAGAGATTTACCCAACCTATTGGGTCTACAGGTGGTTTGCACCGTGGTAAAACTGGCATGTTTAGTGGTAATAACGGCATGCCTATGTCATTATCTTGAGGTGTTACTTTTGATCCTGCGGATAGAAATCCGAACGGAGTAAGTCTAACATCATTCGCAAGTACACCTAATGCCCCTGCTCCTACAGTCCCTTGGTGTAAATAGACAACGTCTGTATCATCATACCCGTTAACCACTCCTGTTTCCCAGTAACATATCGAAAAACCGGGTCCGGGATTTGGGGCTGCATATATATTAAGTGGTGCTCCAAAATCACTATCCAACGCCGATACTTTAGTCCCAAAGGAATATTGAGACGCTCCAGCCAGGCCAAGCATCATTAGGATGCAAATGGTCACAGATAGAATTTTCATAACTTCCTCTATATATTCTTTATAATAAATAGATTAGAGGCAATACGCCTCTAAGGGCCAGACAACCTTACATCATTTGCGGTTACAGCCGGTGGATACGGAACTTTGGTGATTAGATAGACATCGTCTGGATAATCATACTGATTGTTGCCATTGACATCTACATACCTGACGCTGGGTTGATTGATTGGAGGATTAATTACGCCGGATAATGGTGGTGGGGATGTTGTTGTTATCGGATTTGGACTGCCTGGTGGAGGGATAGCAAATACGTCAGGTAAATCTGGATCTAAATTGCCTACTTTGGATCCTGGCCACTTTCCAGCGACTTCTGTAAGTCGGACGTCATTGGTAGCCGTAAGAGTTCCCGGACCAATAAGCCCTGCATGAATATAAATAGGGTCGCTCAAATCATTTCCTGGACCACCATAGAGATTTACCCACCCTATTGTTGCCTCTCCTGGCAGAACTGTTAGAAGCATGCCTATGTCATTATCTTGAGGTGTTACTTTTGATCCTGCGGGTAGAAATCCGAACGGAGTAAGTCTAACATCATTCGCGAGTATTCCAGATGTTCTAAACCCTTGGTGTAAATAGACGACGTCTGTATCATCATACCCGTTAACCACTCCTGTTTCCCAATAAACGAATGAGAAATAAGGTCCGGGATTTGGGGCTGCATAACCACGAAGTGGTGCTCCAAAATCACTATCCAACGCCGATACTTTAGTCCCAAAGGGATATTGAGACGCTCCAGCCAGGCCAAGCATCATTAGGATGCAAATGGTCACAGATAGAATTTTCATAACGTCCTCCTGTCTAGTAATGTACTGTTGCATCTTATGGTGGTACGGCATTTGGTACGGTCGATTGATATTGGTTTTACCAGGCCGCCACCACAAGATTCAACAGAACCTCTAGTTAAAGTATTTTTAATCCTTAACTTCGCGCAATTGGGGAATATAACTCGCTTTTAGAAGCTCTTTTTGGTTATAGCTAATTATTTAG
>Ga0315295_10003992_pt1 | contig 12532 bp, 9 predicted proteins | sample YL17G14_0_MG_FD_204453 | JGI IMG/M metagenome (GOLD analysis project Ga0315295, IMG submission 204453) | Sediment microbial communities from Yellowstone Lake, YNP, Wyoming, USA - YL17G14_0 | ecosystem: Environmental > Aquatic > Freshwater > Lake > Sediment | place: USA: Wyoming | collected... | reverse complement strand
GGCCTGTCGAGCGGTGTTCACCGCCCCCTGGGACGTGACGATCACACCGCTCGATACGTGTGGCCTGGTGCGGCTGGCGGGGGACAAGTACCGGGCTGTGCGTGATTGCGAAGATCGGCTCGTGCAAGCGGTGATCGAGAATTACCGCATCTGGGCCCAGCATTGCGAGTGGGCCAGAGGGTTTGATACGGGTGCCCAGAGTTCGGTGCTCTTTGACACGGTGGCGGTCTACCTGGCCTTTTCCGAGGAATTGCTCGTGATGGAGGATTTGGGCATCCGCATCACCGGCGATGGCTACACGGCGGTGGACGATGGCGCGAAGGTGGTCCACTGCGCGATGGATTGGAAGGACCTGCCAGCGTTCGAGGACTTGCTGGTGCGGCGGCTGACAGGGGGCGATGCCTGAGCGTGAAGAGCGCTCCAGATGACACCGATGAGAGGAGGGGCGAAGTGCGAACACGAAAACTGGGATTCACCGATCTGCACCTGACGACGGTGGGGCTGGGCACGTGGGCGATCGGGGGCGAATGGAAATGGGGTTGGGGGCCGCAGGACGACGCCGAGTCCATCGCCGCGATTCGACGCGCGCTGGACCTGGGGATCAACTGGATAGACACCGCGGCGGCCTACGGGCTTGGACACTCGGAGGAGGTGGTCGGCAAGGCCATCGCCGGGCGGCGGGACGAGGTGATCGTGGCCACCAAGTGTGGCACTCGTTGGGACGAGTCTTCACGCCAGCCTTTCAGAAGCCTCAAGGCTGAGAGCGTCCGCCGCGAGGCGGAGGCCAGCCTGCGCCGCCTGAACGTGGACGTGATTGACCTGTACCAGATCCACTGGCCCGATCCCGACGAGGAGGTCGAGGAGGGGTGGGGCGTGATCGCCGACCTGGTCAAGGAGGGCAAGGTGCGCTACGGCGGTGTCTCCAACTTTAGCGTGGCGCAACTAGAGCGCGCCCAGCCGATTCATGCGGTGGCCTCGCTGCAGCCGCCGTACAGCATGCTGCGGCGTGGGGCGGAGGACGAGTTGCTGCCCTACTGCGCGGCCAACGACGTCGGCGTGGTCGCCTACAGCCCGATGCAGGCCGGGCTGCTGACGGGCAAGTTCTCCAGGGAACGCGTGGCGAGCCTGGCGGACACGGATTGGCGCAAGAGGAACCATCTCTTCAACGAGCCGCAATTGAGCGCCAACCTGGCGCTGGTCGAAAGGCTGCGTCCCATCGCCGGGCGCAACGGGATCACACCGGCGCAACTGGCCATCGCCTGGGTGCTGCGGCGGTCCGAGGTAACCGCCGCCATCGTCGGTGGGCGGCGGCCCGCGCAAGTCGAGGAGGTCGTCCCAGCAGGAGATGTGGAACTGCCGGCGGAGGACATTGCCGAGATCGAAGCGCTGCTGGAGGAACGAGAGCGGGCGCTGGCCTAGCAGGTGCCCCGGCAGGCGCCGAGTTTGATCAGCCGTACGACGGTCCCAGTGTGCGCGAGGCCGCAATCCAGTGTCGTAGTGCCTGTTCCAGCAGCGGATTGCGCGCTCGCCAGTAGCCTCCGGACTCAACGGCCAGGCCCAATACTTCCAGACGGGCCATCTCCTCGTCCAACCGGCTAAAACGCAGCTGTTCATCCAGCAGCGATTTGCCAGCCGCTAATAAGCCATACTCACTGCCAAGTGATCCGCATCTTCACCCAGCACTACAAGACCTTATGCGGCTTCGAGAACGTGAAACGGCGCGCCTGTACCTGAGCGTCTTCGAAAAGGTGTTTGGCTCTCCAGTGGCCTCTCTCTGTCTTTCAGGAGCGTGTCCCCAATGTGTGACGGTCTCGCGAAAGGGTCTTGACGATTGACCAGGGTTATGATATAATATGATTACTCGTGTAACCTTACTCGCGTAATCTTGCTCGTGTAATCTACCGAGGATCTCACATGGACAGACGCCCTACTCAAGAAGACGTCGCGCGTGTGGCCGGCGTCTCACGGGCTACCGTCTCCTACGTCATCAACAACCGCACCGATGGCAACGTGCGCATCAGCGAGGAGACCCGCTGCCGCGTGCTGGAAGCGATAGAGGAACTGGGTTACCGGCCCAACGTCCTGGCCCGCAGTCTGCGCCAGGGACAGACCCACACCATCGGTATGATCGTCCCGGACAATACCAACCCGTTCTTCGCTGAGGTAGCCCGGGGCGTCGAGGACACCAGCTTCGAGCAGGGTTACAGCGTGATCCTCTGCAACTCCGACCGCGACCTCGACAAGGAACTGCTCTATACCAACGTGCTGGCCGAGAAACGGGTTGACGGCATTCTGTTCGTGGCAGCCGGGATGAGCACAGAGCGCATCTGTGCCCTGCAGGAACGGCGCATGCCCGTGATCGTCGTGGACCGGGACATCCCTGACGTGGCTGTAGATTCGGTGATGACGGCAAACGAGCGCGGGGGCTGGTTAGCCACCCGGCACCTGATCGAACTGGGACATCGCCGCATCGGCTGCATCGCCGGGCCCTCAGACGTCACCCCGAGTGCCGAGCGGGTCACCGGATATCGCCAGGCCCTGCGCGAGGCCGGCCTTCCCATGGACGAAGCACTCGTCATGAAGGGTGATTTTCAGTACGAGAGTGGCTACCAGGCGGCGCGCCAACTCCTATCTATGGAAGACCCGCCCACGGCCATCTTTGCCTGCAACGATCTGATGGCGGTCGGCGCGATCAGCGCGGCTGTCCGGCTAGGACGACAGGTTCCGGCAGACCTATCCGTGGTTGGTTTCGACGACGTGCCACTGGCTTCTTTCGCCAACCCCGCCCTTACCACCATCGTCCAGCCCAAGTACGAGATCGGCGTGGTCGCCGCTACGATGTTGTTGGAGCGCATGCAGGACCCCGACAGGCCGCCGCACCGCAAGGTGCTCGATACTGAGCTCGTCGTGCGCCAGTCCACTGCACCTGTGAGGAGATGAGGTGACTCGCTAGGGAGAGTAAGCCGTGAAAAAGATTGGTACCATCAACCAGCCCATCTCGTCGGTCATCGCCGGCCTGGGCCACACGGACACACTGGTCGTCGCCGACGCCGGCCTGCCCATCCCGCGCGAGACGTTGCGCATAGACCTGGCACTGACGGCGGGCATCCCCACCTTTTGCGACACGCTGCGCGTCGTGTTGGAGGAGATGTGCGTGGAACAGGCCATCGTCGCCGACGAGATGTTGGAGATGAGTCCCAAGGTCTACCTGGCGGTCAAAGAGCTGCTGGGCGATGTGCCGATCAAGACTGTGCCCCATGCCACCTTCAAAGAGCAGATCCGGACATCCCGGGCCGTCATCCGCACCGGCGAGTGCACGCCGTACGCCAACGTCATCCTGGTCGCCGGGGTATGGGGGTTCGGCGCATAAGCACCGCACTGCACGTACGGCTGGTGCGCAGGGGGAAGGAGGTGGTGAGGAATCCGAGAGCAATTGAGCCAGAAAGACACAGGCCACCCCTCTTCGCTGGCAGCCGAGAGATGGCCTGTGCACACGAAACGCGTGGAGCAGTCTCCACACCGATCCAATGATAACCTGAAATGACAAGGAGGTCAAAAGATGAACCGCTCACGTTTGCTAACGGCACTGTCCCTGATCGGCATCCTGGCGCTGGTGCTGGCGAGCTGCGCCCAGCCCACGCCGACGGCAAAGCCCGAGGAGAAAGAGGAGCCCGCGCAGGAGGCGACGCCCATAGCCGAGGGAAAGGTGACCATCACCGTGTGGGACTTTGGCGGCTCCGAGTCCGCGTGGCTGGACTCCATCGCTATTCCCGCCTTCCAGGAGGCGTTCCCCAACATCGAGATCAACCACGTCGGTGTGCCAGAAGAGGAACTGGGCCTCAAGCTAGAGACGGCCATCGCCGCCGGGGAAGTACCCGACCTGGCCATTTTCGTCCCGAGCCGCGTGGTGAAGGCCGGGCACATCCTGTTCCTGGACGACTATATGAAACGGGATGGCCTATCTCGAGACGACTACTGCTCCTTGTTCGCAAGCCGGGACGTCATGGAAGACAAGGTATACGCGCTGCCCATTGACACCAACATCTGGGCTATGATGTACAACAAGGACCTGTTCGCCGAGGCCGGCCTGCCGGAGCTAGGGCCGGACGACGTCGTCACCTACGACGACTGGCTTGTCTATGCCCGGGCCATCAACAAGCCCGCCGACACGCTTGAGGAGCGGGTCTGGGGATCGGCATTCTTCGAGCCTGCGTGGAACTCGATGGGCAACTATATGAGCGATCCCTATATCCTCGGCGATGATGGTCGCACCTGTCTGGGCAATGCAGAGACCGACGACTGGCTCCACTTTTGGGAAATCGCGTTGACCGCGTACGATGAGGACCTGACGACCCAGACGGCAGGCGCCCTGCTGGCCGACGTGGAGGAAGACATGTTCACACAGGGCAAGCTGGGCATGACCTACGCTGCCCTTGGGGATGCGATCTATGCAAAGCAAAACGGCATCAACGTGGGTCTGACGGGCCAGCCGGTCGTCTCGGACGGCTGGGACGGCAACGTCGGCGGGTGGAACGGCGACTACAGCATCCTGGCCGCCACCGAACACCCGGAAGAGGCCTGGCAGTTCCTCAAGTGGCTGTCCACAGAGGCGCCCAAGATCGTCCCCCTCGGCACCGACGCATTGGATGCTGGGGCTGGGAGTGGTATCCCTGGCCTCCCCTGCTACCTGCCCCTGCTCGAGTACGGCGAGATTGCGGACATGGTTGAGAGCGAGGCCTTGGTGGCGGACGGGGTCAAGCTGATGCGGCGGGTCAAGGCGCCGCCCTTCACCGTGGATCTCTGGGGCTCGGTGGATCCCTTTTCCGAGGCCTTTCGACGCATAACTGAGGATCGAGAGGACATTGCGGTAGCCGTCGGCGATGCGGCTCAGGAATGCCAGGACATCACGGACGAACTGTGGGAGGGCTGGGATGCGCTAAGTGAGTAGCGCGCCAGATACGATCCTGTGATAGATCGGGGGCCTCACAACGTTGCGAGGCCCCCACTCCAGACTGAGGAGGTCTTGAGTCTATGGCTGCTGCTGTGCACAAATCGCAGAGACGCCGGCTGACTGGCATGGAACGGAGAGAGGCCATCGAGGCCTACCTGTTCCTCTCCCCGTGGATCATCGGCGTTCTCGTCTTCCTGGTGATCCCCATTGGGATGGCGGCCTACTCCGCCTTCACCAGCTGGACGATCATCAACCCGCCCCCGCGCTGGATCGGGCTGGAGAACTTTCGCGAGATGTTCACCGAGGATCGTTACTTTGGCTGGTCGCTAGGGGTCACCGTCAGGTACATGCTGATGACGCTAATACCCTTCTTGATCATCGGCCTGGCGCTGTCGTTGCTGCTGAACCAGAAGCTGAAGGGCATGGACTTTTTCCGCACCGTCTTTTATGTGCCCTCGGTGGTCTCGGGAGTGGCGGTGACGCTCCTGTGGATCAGCCTGTTGGACCCAGACATGGGGGCCATCAACACCATCCTGCGCTCGCTGGGCGTGGAGAACCCGCCCCATTGGATCAACTCGGCACAGTGGGCGTTGCCCTCGGTGGCGCTGATGAGTCTGTGGGGCGTGGGCGGCGGTGCCATCATCTACCTGGCCGGCCTGCAGAACATCCCCAACCACCTGTACGAGGCTGCCCAGATCGACGGCGCCAACAACTGGCAACGGTTCTGGAAGATCACCATCCCCCTGCTCTCGCCTACCATATTCTTCACCCTCATCACCGGGCTGATCGGTTCCTTCCAGGTCTTTACCCCGGCCTACATCATGAGCGGCGCTGGCCGGTGGGGTAGTCCCAAGCACCTGAGGTTCTACCTGCTCCACGTGTACATTAAGGGCTTCCAGCAGGGCCGGCTGGGGTACGCCTCAGCGCTGGCGTGGGTGTTGACCATCATTTCGGCTATCGCCGTCATCATCGTCTACAACTCGTCGGAGAGATACGTTTACTACGAGGAAGGCAGAGAGGGAGGAGCGTAAATGGCGCGTGTAGAGACGTTTGGAAAGGGTCAAGCTGTGGTGGAAAAACCCGCTTTCCGGGAGCGCAAATCGGTGCGCAGCGCGCTTCACGCGGCGTTCGTGTATGGGCTGTTGATCGGCCTGGGCATCGTCGTTCTAATGCCCCTGTCGTGGATGCTGACCGCTGCACTGCGGGCGCCGGGCGAACCGGTATATACCGTCCCCGTGTCCTGGTTTCCCACCGAGTCGTTCTATGTCCAGAACTTTTGGACCGTCTTGACGAACCCGGCGTACCCCTTGTGGCGACCGCTGCTGAACACAGGTATGTTGGTCGTACTGAACATCACGGGGGTGGTCATATCCAATACGATGGTGGGCTATGCCTTCGCGCGCCTGAACTTCCCCGGCAAGGAGCTCCTGTTCCGCATCGTGATCCTGACCATGCTGATGCCGTACGTGGTGCTGATGATCCCCCAGTTCCTGCTGTACAACACCCTGGGCTGGTACGGCACCTACCTGCCGCTGTGGGTATGGAGTTTCTTCGGGTCGGCCTTCTTTATCTTCATTACTCGACAGTACATGCGCTCTTTCCCCCGCGACCTGGACGACGCGGCGCGCATTGACGGCTGCAGCCGCCTCGGCACTTTCTGGCGCATCATCGTGCCCCTGAGCAAACCGGTGATCACCGTCATGGCGGTCTTTACCTTCCACGACGTGTGGAACGACTTTAGCGGCCCCCTGATCTACCTGAACGACCCGCAGAAGTTTACGCTGGCCATCGCCCTGAACTACTTCCGTATATCGCGGTTCTCGGCTGGCGTTAACACGACCAACCTGTTGATGGCGGCGGCGCTGATGTCAACGATCCCGATGCTGATCCTCTACTTCTTTGCCCAGAATTACCTGATCGGCGGCATCGCCAGCGTGGGGCTGAAGGGGTAAGAGAATCGGCAAGTCTGCAACTTGGCAAGTTTGCAGGTGAGCAGATAGGCATGATAAATGCACAATAAGCGCAAGCCATCGCCGCTGCCGCCAATGTGGTGGGAGCACAGCTCTGGTATCGTGCGCTTTTACCCCAAGCTGCGGGGCCAGACGCTGCGGGACATCATTGACGCGCTGGACCGCGTTCAGGAGTGGGGATTTGACGCGATCGAGGTCTTTGCCCCCTATCATGGCGGCACGGAATACGCGGGCCTCGACGTCAAGGACTACTACCGCGTTGATCCAGCCATCGGGACTATGGACGATTTCCTGGAGTTGGTGGACCGCTGCCACGAGCGTGGATTGGCCATCATCGCCTTCCTGAACCTGGGCTACGGCGCGATGGACTTTCCGGTCTTTCTGAGGGCCTGCGACGACGTCAGGGCCGGTATCGGCAGCCCCGAAACCCACTGGTTCCTGTGGAGCGACACCGGCACCGAGGAGCTGGACAAGAGTCTGGCGCCGCACTTTATGAACGACACCCACGGCCACTGGACCTATAGCGACCGGGCGGGCAAGTACTATTGGGTCAAGTGGCAGGGCACCGGCGGCGACGTGGAGTTACCCCAGTTCAACTTTGGCGACCCGCTGCTGCAAGATGAGATCAGGCGCGTCGTCGCGTTCTGGATGGAGACAGGTGTTGACGGGATGATCATTGACGCCGTCAACTGGTATATCAACTGCAACTGGCAGATCAACAACGAGACCATGACGGGTGTCGTCCGGCGCTATCCCAACCAATACATCCAGCCGGAAGGCGGCGGGGGCTTTGGCGATGACCCGCTGCTGTGGATTGAGCAGGGGCGCTACAACTCCGTGCAGGACTATGGGCTCTCGATCTGGTGGACCGATCGCTACGTCCTGGGGGATGCGATTCTATCGGGCGCTCCCTCCGCTATCGAACCCGCGCTGAACGATTACCGGGACCGCGTCGTAGCGGCGGGCGGCGTCACGTACATAGGACCGCGCTGGCTGACGGATCTCAAGAAAGACGAACGTTTGAGCCACGATCAGATGCTCCTGGAGGCGGTGTGCATTGCTACCGTCGGAGAGCTGTTCTACGCCGACGACCTGATTCTGGACCTGGACTGGCCCAGAGAACGCACAGCGACGTTGAGACGAATCTTGAGGACGTTGCAGGCGACACCGGCCCTGCAGGCAGCGGGAGAGCGGCGCCAACTCCCAACCAACGACGATCGCAAGTTCTACGCCTTTCTCCGCACCAGCAAAGATGACATGGAGCGGGCACTGGTCGTGCTGAGCTTTCAAGGGGAACCGCAGGACGTGCTGGTCACGTTGGACAGACCCACCCGCCTGCGGGAGATCCTATCTAATGGAGAGGTCACAGGCGGCGCCAAGGCGGGAAGCGAGAGTGATGTCCAGTTCTCCCTGCCCGCCTATGGCTATGGGATCTATCGGATGGATCCAACACAAGAGGAGAACACATGGCGGTCAGGTTCAGTGACTACACCTTCAACTTCTGGCTGCTAACCACTCGAAACGTGTACGAACCGGCGCAGTTTGCCATCATCGAGACACCCGATGGCCTGGTCGCCCGTGCCGCCACCCTGACCTACGGCGATGGCTCGGGCACCACACCCGGCCTGCTGGAAGCGACCTTTGCAAGGCAGGAGAATGGCTTCTCCTGGCAGGCGCGCGCCGCTCACGCTGAGCCGATCAAAGGCATCAAGGTGGCCGTCAACCCACTGCCATTAGGGAAGGTAATGGTGCCGTTGAATGGCGAGGTGGATCTCAAAGAAGGTGAGCCCGGCCGGTGCTTTGTTTATCCAGGCGGCTACTATCCTCTGCGCCACGTGTCCAGCACGTTCGTAGAACCACGCTCTGGACCACTTTCCATCTGGGCGGCCCAGTTCGCGTTGTTCCGAAACGGCGCGCGCACACTCTACCTGCACGCTCGGGAGTACCCGCCGCGGGTGAAAAAGCTCTGGATATACCGCCGTGGTGAACACCATGAGTTCCGCATCTACGACGAGGCCGATGCATGTCGCCGCGCCACCGAGTACACCACCCCCACCTGGTACCTGGACGACGTGCCCGATTGGCGGGAGGCGGTGGATGATCACGCCCGCTGGATGGCAGAGGCTTTTGGTCTGTGCTCTTTCGCCGAGCGCGCAGATGCGCAGCCCTGGCTCAAAGAGATCGGCCTGGTGGCCGTCTTGCACGGCCTCAGCCACGATGGCAAGGTCTGCCATGACTTTGCCGATATGGCCCGGCGACTGGAGGAATTAGCCCCCCTCTATTCACCGCAGCGCACGTTAGTCAAACTGCTCGGCTTCGAGGGTCGCATTGACCATCACTGGCCGGACAACGGGCCTGCCCCGGAACTGGGCGGTGACGATGGCTTTAGCTACCTTATGAAGACCGCCCACCGCCTGGGCTTTCACGTCATGCCGCACCTGAACGTATGGGGGGCCAGCTTCGACAATCCGGCAACGGACGAGTTGTTGGCCTATCGCATCCTGGATGGAGAGGGCCGGCCCGTCAACTGGAGCTACGACTACGACCAGGACGAGGTTGCCGAGGAGATCTTTGCCTACATCTCGCCTGATGCGCCCGCATGGCGCGCGGTTCTGCGGCAGAAGGTGCGGCAGATCGTGGAGCGGGGCGTGGACGCCGTCTTTCTGGACCAGACGGGCACCTTCATCAATGACCTGCGCTACGACCATTTCCGCGGCCTGCAGGCCCTGTACGCCGAACTCCGCGCGGAGGCTCCCGACGTGCAGTTCACGTGCGAAGGCCCCACGACGGAACTGTCGGCCAGCCTGTGCCCGCTATTGGCGGGCGTGTCAGGCAGCGACAACGACGACGCAAACGAGATGTACCGCCGCCTGTTCGGTCCATACGTGCGCCAACGCGGCCACAGCGCATCCATTCCGCCGGAGCCATATCGCGGGGTTTGGTCCGTGCCTCCTGTCACGTGGTGGAACGAAGAGCACTTTATAGCACAGCAGGAACGGGCTGCCCGCACGGACGGCATCCCAACCCTCAATCTGACCGACGCGGCGCTACGGCTGGATGGCGCCTTGGCCGCCAATGTGTTGGAGAGGGCGCGGCGCTACGGACCAGAGTCTGGGTGAAACCCAAAGACAGCGAGATGTGCTGAACAAGGCCGAAAAGGAGACCAATGATGCCAATTCCAAACGACTATGAAGAACGCGTTTATGCCGGGGTGTTGGGCAAGCTCATCGGTGTGTACCTGGGCCGGCCGTTCGAGGGCTGGACCTACGAGCGCGTTATGGCCGAACTGGGCGAGGTGTGGTATTACGTGCACGAGCGGCTGGGCAAGCCGCTGGTCGTGACGGACGACGACATCGCCGGCACGTTCACGTTTTTGCGCGCGCTGCCCGACTATGGGAACGTCCGCGACGTTACCCCGGCGCAGATTGGCCAGACGTGGCTCAACTATCTCATCGAGGAACGCACGATCCTGTGGTGGGGCGGGATGGGCAATTCGACCGAACACACCGCCTACCTGCGTCTGAAGCGGGGTGTCCCGGCCCCACGCAGCGGTTCGATCTCGCTCAACGGGAAGGTGGTCGCGGAGCAGATTGGGGCGCAGATTTTCATTGACGGGTGGGCGATGGTGGCGCCGGGCGACCCGCAACTGGCCGCCGACCTGGCCCGCCGGGCGGCGAGCGTCAGCCACGATGGGGAGGCAGTGTACGGCGCGCAGGTGTTGGCGGCGATGGAGGCGCTGGCGTTCGTCGAGACTGACATCAACAAACTGCTCGACGCGGGCGTCTCGTTCGTGCCCCAGGATTCTGTCATCTATCGCATGATCGGCGACCTGCGCGAGTGGCGGGCCCAGGAGCCGGATTGGCGGGTAGCGCGGGAGCGGTTGGCGGCCCATTACGGTTACGACAAGTATGGCGGCAATTGCCACGTGGTGCCCAACCACGGGCTGATCATGCTCAGCCTGTTGTATGGTGACGACGACTTTCAAAAGACGCTGATGATCGTGAACACCGGCGGCTGGGACACCGACTGCAATTCCGGTAACGCCGGTTGCCTGATGGGGATCAAGAACGGGCTGGCCGGGATCGAGGCCGGCCCCGACTGGCGCGGGCCGCTGGCCGACCGGCTCTATCTGTCCACGGCGGACGGTGGGCGGGCGATCACCGACGCGGTGGCCGAGACCTACCACGTCGTGAACGCCGGGCGGGCGCTGGCCGGGGAAGCGCCGCTGGCACCGAAAGAGGGCGCGCGCTTCCACTTTGAATTGCCCGGGGCGGTGCAGGGCTTCCTGCCGGAAGATAGCGTTGAAGCGAAGGGGGCGGTGGCGGTGGAGAACGTGGCGGGGCACAGCCAGCGAGGGACGCGCAGCCTGGCGTTACGCTACCATCATCTGGCGCCGGGACGCGTGGCGCGAGTGGCGACGCCCACCTTCATCCCGCCCGAGGCGGCGACGATGCCCGGCTATGGCCTGATCGCCTCGCCCACGCTCTACCCGGGGCAGACGGTGCGGGCCGGCGTGGAGGCGGACGCCGGGAACGGGGCGGCGGTCGCCTGCCGCCTGTACCTGCGCGTGTATGGTGCCGGCGACAGGCTGGTGCGCGTCTATGGGCCGGAGACGGTTATGGCGCCGGGTGCAGCGCACGGGTTCACCTGGTGCATCCCCGACGTTGGTGGGCCGATCGCCGCGATCGGCGTGGAATGTGGCGCGGAGAAACCAGGTTTTTCTCAAAAACCTGGTTTCTTGGGAGGGAGGGCCAATGGCACACTCTACCTGGACTACCTCGACTGGGGAGGCGCGCCCGACGTGACCTGGACGCGCCCGGTGCACAACGGCACGCTGTGGCGGCGGGCGTGGGTGAACGGCGTGGACGAGTTCGTGCCTTGGGCGGAACCCTATCGCCTCATCCAGAACGAGGGTAGGGGGTTGCTGATCCAGGGCACCCGCGAATGGACCGACTACCGGGTGAGCGCCGACGTCACGCCGCACATGGCGGAGGCGGCGGGCGTGGCCGTGCGCGTGCAGGGGATGCGCCGCTACTATGCGCTGCTGCTGTGCCGCCAGGGCCAGGCGCGGCTGGTCAAAGCGCTGGACGGCGACACGGTGTTGGCCGAGGCGGATTTCCCCTGGGAGTTCGGCCAGACCCACGACCTGAGCCTGGAAGCCGTGAGCACCCGGCTGCGGGCGTGGATTGACGGCCGGCTTCTTCTTGAGGTCAACGACGCCGACCGGCCGCTCACAGTTGGCGCGGTGGCCCTGGTCTGCGAGGAAGGGCGCACGGCCACAACCGTTGTCAGGGTCCAGCCGGCCGCCTGAGGTGACTTGTTCTCGGATAGAGTGTATAATCCACGCCTGTGAGCTATAAGCGAAGCGACAGAATCCTCGTCGTGGATGACGAGCGGTCTATCACCGACTTGCTGGTCTACAATCTCCAGCGCAGTGGCTACCAGGTTGTCGTGGCCTGCGATGGCCGCCAGGCGCTGCGGCTGGCCCAGGCGGAGCGGCCCGACCTGGTCATCCTCGACCTGATGCTGCCTGGCCTCGACGGCCTCGACGTCTGCCGTGCCTTGCGGCGCGAAGGCTCCATACCCATCATCATGCTCACTGCTCGCGACG
>Ga0315295_10003991_pt1 | contig 12534 bp, 6 predicted proteins | sample YL17G14_0_MG_FD_204453 | JGI IMG/M metagenome (GOLD analysis project Ga0315295, IMG submission 204453) | Sediment microbial communities from Yellowstone Lake, YNP, Wyoming, USA - YL17G14_0 | ecosystem: Environmental > Aquatic > Freshwater > Lake > Sediment | place: USA: Wyoming | collected... | reverse complement strand
GGATGGTATCTCAGAATGGCAGACTACATAACTGTCAACAGGGGCAACAAAGAGAGCAAGGAAGAGATGATGGAGAAATCATATCAGTGCCTGAAGCACGGTACATCAATTATGATGTTTCCTGAAGGAACCAGGTCGGTTGACAGGGAAATCGGATTTTTCAAGAGAGGTGCTTTTCAGCTTGCGATCAGTACCAACAGGCCAATTCTTCCTATACTGATTGACGGATCAGGGGGTGTTCTTCCCAAGCATGGTCTTATTTTCAGTACAGGGCACAAAATAATGATAAGAGTGTTTGATCCGGTTCCTCCTGAGTCATTTGATACTGATAATGCTGATATACTTTCGCTGAAATTCAGTACTTTTATGACCGGAGCCCTCAAGGAACTGCGCAACAGATCATGAAATGACACACAGTACATCATACCGGAGAATCCTTTCCAGGATGGGATATTACAATAAAAGTTCAGTTTTTAATGTGGCTGCCCTTATTTTGTGAAGCATCATTTATCAACATTTTTCCTGAAAATGTAATTGTCAATCAATCAGGGAAATATTTCAGATAGCCACATTTTGCCACTTTCCGGCGCTTAAAAATCAGCATCATTGTTGAAAAATTGACAGGACAGACCATTCCTAAATAACTATATTTGCGCAAAAATTCTGGAAAATGTCAGTTGTCGGATATTCTGAAGAACATATAAAGACCCTTGAATGGCGGGAGCATATACGGCTGAGGCCGGGAATGTACATCGGGAAACTTGGTGATGGCTCCTCGCAGGATGATGGTATATATGTATTGCTGAAGGAAGTCATGGATAATGCTGTTGATGAATACATGATGGGCTTCGGGAAGAAAATCGATGTTGCTATCAACAGCAATGAGGTAAGGGTTCGCGATTATGGCCGTGGCATTCCGCTGGGCAAGGTGACGGAAGCTGTTTCGAAAATGAACACCGGGGCTAAATACGATTCAAAAGCTTTCAAAAAATCGGTCGGACTGAACGGTGTCGGGGTGAAAGCAGTAAATGCTTTGTCGAGCAGGTTTATAATCAGGTCGATACGTGACGGTCAGATCAAAGTAAGCGAATTTGAGCACGGAGTTACAATGAAGGATCTTCCGCTGAAACCAACTGATGAAGAGAATGGCTGTGAGGTGATATTCCAGCCGGATGAAGCCCTGTTCGGCAATTATTATTTCATCTCGGAATACGTGGATTCATTGCTGAAAAACTACGTGTATCTGAACGCCGGGCTGGTAATCAATTTCAACGGAAACAAGTTCCTCTCAAGGAACGGATTGGTTGACCTTCTTAATGAGAACATGAATAAGGAGGGTCTTTATCCTTTGGTTCATCTCAAAGGCGAGGATATTGAAATTGCTTTCACTCACGGATTGCAGTATGGCGAGGATTATTACAGCTTTGTGAACGGACAGAACACCACACAGGGAGGAACTCATCTTATTGCATTCAAGGAAGCATTTGTTAAGACGGTCCGTGATTTCTACAAAAAAGATTATGAACCTGCTGATATAAAGTCTTCAATAATAGCTGCCATCAGCATAAAAGTGGAAGAGCCCATTTTTGAATCACAGACCAAGACAAAGATGGGATCAAAAGATATGGGCCCTGGAGGACCATCAGTAAGATATTTCATTTCTGAGTTCATCAGGAAACAGCTGGATGATTATCTCCATATTAATGCCGAAACAGCAAAGATCCTTCAGCAAAAGATCCAGGATTCGGAGAAGGAGAGAAAGGCAATTTCCTCTATACAGAAGCTTGCAAGGGACAGGGCTAAGAAGGTGAGCCTGCATAACAAGAAATTGCGCGACTGCAGGATCCATTTTAATACAAACGACACGCGAAAGCTCGATTCAACGATTTTCATTACCGAGGGTGATTCTGCCAGCGGATCAATTACCAAATCGAGGGATGTAGAGACACAGGCAGTTTTCAGTCTCAGAGGCAAACCCCTTAATTCATTTGGTTTGACAAAAAAGATTGTTTATGAAAATGAAGAGTTCAATCTTCTCCAGTCAGCTTTAAATGTTGAGGATGGGATTGAGGATCTGAGATATAACAATGTTGTGATTGCCACAGATGCAGATGTCGACGGAATGCATATAAGACTTCTCCTTTTAACTTTCTTCCTGCAGTTCTTTCCTGATCTTGTAAGGAAGGGGCATGTTTATATCCTTCAGACCCCTCTTTTCAGAGTACGAAATAAAAAAGAAACCAGATACTGTTACACTCCTGAGGAGAAAGCAAAAGCAGTCAAAGCGCTGGGGCCTAATCCCGAAATGACCAGGTTCAAAGGGCTCGGCGAAATTTCTCCTGATGAATTCAAGTATTTTATAGGCAAGGATATGCGGCTTGAACCTGTCAGAATGAAGAAAAACGATGCTGTGAACGGATATCTTGAATTCTATATGGGAAAGAATACTCCTGACAGACAGGATTTCATTATTGACAACCTGAGGGTTGAGGAGGATCTGATAGAGGAGGAAAAGGCAATAGTATAAAAGGGAGCGTTATTGGGATGGATGAACAGGATCTTGAAATAAACAAACCTGAAGGAAGTGAAGAGCCTTCTCACGGGCCGGCTGCTTTGCATTCGGTGACAGCTTTATCGGGTATGTACCAGGACTGGTTCCTTGATTATGCTTCCTATGTGATACTCGAACGTGCAGTGCCGCATCTTTATGATGGGCTGAAACCTGTCCAGAGGCGCATTCTCCATTCGATGAAGAGAATGGATGACGGCCGCTATAACAAAGTTGCAAATATTATAGGCCATACGATGCAGTTCCATCCTCATGGGGATGCATCGATCGGGGATGCCCTTGTTCAGCTTGGACAGAAGGATCTTCTAGTCGATGCTCAGGGAAACTGGGGTAATATTCTTACAGGCGATGGCGCTGCAGCTCCAAGATATATAGAAGCAAGGCTCTCCAAATTTGCTCTCGATGTTGTGTTCAATCCAAAGACAACAGAATGGAAACTATCATACGACGGGAGAAATAAAGAACCTGTGACTCTTCCGGTGAAATTCCCGCTTTTGCTGGCAATGGGCGGGGAGGGTATAGCAGTAGGACTTGCTTCAAAACTGCTTCCGCATAATTTCAATGAAATAATTGATGCATCAATTGAACACCTCCAGGGAAAAGAATTTGTTCTCTATCCCGATTTTCCGACAGGCGGACTGATTGATGTTTCAAAATATAACGACGGTCAGAGGGGCGGCGTTGTCAAGGTAAGGGCAAAGATCGAGAAAATCGATAAGAAGGCACTTGTGATAACAGAAATGCCGTTTGGTAAAACCACATCAAGCCTTATCGAATCGATTATCAAAGCCAATGAGAAGGGAAAGATCAAGATCAGGAAAATTGATGATAACACATCTGCAAATGTGGAAATTGTCATTCATCTTATGCCCGGAGTCTCACCCGACAAAACTATCGATGCCCTCTATGCCCTTACCGATTGTGAATATTCAATTTCTCCCAATACCTGTGTGATAACAGGCAGCAAGCCTTCGTTTATGGGTGTAAACGATATCCTCCGCTTTTCGACCGACAACACAGTGAAGCTGCTAAGGACAGAACTTGAAATACGGCAGAATGAGCTTCGTGAAGAGTTGCATCTATCATCGCTCGAGAAGATCTTCATCGAAGAACGGATCTACAGGGATATAGAGGAATGTGAAACATGGGAGTCAGTTATTAAAGCTATTGATAATGGCCTTAAGCCATTTAAGAAGAGGTTGCTGAGGGAAGTGACGCACGAAGATATCATCATGCTTACTGAAATAAAGATCAAAAGGATATCAAAATATGATTCAAAAAAAGCAGATGAACATATCAAGGGGATAAAAGCAGAACTGGAAGAAGTCAGAAATCATCTAAATAATATAATTCCGTATACAATCAATTATTTCAAGCAAATCAAAAAGAAGTACGGAAAAGGAAGGGAAAGGAAAACTGAGATAAGGAGCTTTGATACGATACTTGCCACAAAAGTTGTAGCCAACAATGCCAAGCTGTATATAAATTACAAGGAGGGCTTTATCGGAACCGGGCTGAAGAAGGATGAATTTGTATGTGATTGTTCTGATATTGACGATATAATTGTTATCAGGAAGGATGGTGGCTACCTTATCACAAAAGTCGCTGACAAGGTTTTTGTGGGGAATGATATAGTTTATGCCCAGGTTTTCCTGAAGAATGACGAACGTACTATCTACAACATAGTTTACCAGGACGGGAAAGATGGTCCGCTGTTTGTCAAACGCTGTGCAATAACGGGACTGACGCGTGATAAGGAGTATAATATGACGAGGGGAACCCCGGGATCGAAAATAGTGTATTTCAGCGCCAATCCGAACGGAGAAGCAGAGGTGATAAGGGTGCATCATAAACCCAAGGCAAGACTGAAGAAACTGGTTTTTGAATTTGATTTCGGACAGCTTGCGATTAAAGGAAAATCCTCGATGGGGAATATCCTCACAAGGAATCCGGTCCAAAAAATAGCATTAAAAGAGAAAGGATTATCAACTCTTGGAGGGAGGAAAATATGGTTCGATGATGCTGTGTTCAGACTTAATGTGGACGGGCGCGGTGTTTACCTCGGGGAGTTCAGCGCTGATGATAAAATACTGATCATTACCAAGAACGGGTATTTCAGGGTTACCGGATTTGATCTTTCAAATCATTTTGAAGACAATATACTGGTTATTGAAAAGTATCGCTCCGGGAAGGTTTATTCGGTCATATACTGGGATTCAGAGCAAAAATTTTATTATCTGAAAAGATTTACAATAGAAGAATCTGAAAAGCCTCTTTGTTTCATTAATGAAGATCCTGAATCGAGGTTGATAAGTATTACTGAGGTTGAATATCCGCGGTTCGAAATACAATTTGGCGGCAAGCATAAAACACGCGAAAACGAAATCATTGAAGTGGCTGAATTCATCGGTGTGAAGAGTTACAAAGCCAAAGGGAAAAGGCTCACCAGTTTTATGGTCGAAAATATTCAGGAAATTGAACCGGTTGTAAAAAAAGAATCAGTGTCGGAGAGAGAAGAAAAAGAGGATGAAGAGCCTCAACGTCCAGGTATTCACATAGATCCGGCACAGATGAAGCTTGAGCTATAATGCACAAGGCCAACAAAATATTCCTTATTGGATTCATGGGAAGCGGGAAATCGACCACAGGAAAAGAACTCGCTTCACGTCTCAAATGGACATTTATTGATCTTGATGAAAAGATTGAAAGTATCACCGGGATGAAGATCCAGGATATCTTCTCTGAAAAAGGGGAAGATTTTTTCCGTAAGACAGAGTCGGAAGTATTGAAGGAAATGTCATCTGAATCGAATGCAGTGATTTCAACTGGAGGAGGCACACCGTGTTTCGGCGACAATATGGACTTCATGCGCAGGAGCGGACTTACTGTTTATCTCAGAATGACTCCGGCCAGGTTAAAAAGCCGTCTTACAGGCTTATCTGATCACCGGCCGTTATTGAAGGATATCGGTAAGGAAGGTTTAGAGGAATATATCGCCGGGAAGCTTTCAGAACGGGAAAAATGGTACTCGAGGGCGGAAATAATTATCGATGATCTTAATACTGATTTCTCAGTGATATACTCAACGGTTAGGAAATTGATTAAGGAGTGATTATTGATTTTAATTTCTTAATTTAGGATGTTTATTTAATACTGCCAGGTTTATGGGAAACAGGCCGTTTATACTCCCCGTTCAGAAACCGGAAAAATTGCCGGACTTGAATGAATGGGGAAACCTGAAAAATAAATTTTCAGGGAAAGCACTTTTCAGAACAAAATTATATTATCTGGAAACAGGCAATTTATCAGTACTTGACATTATTAATAACAAATGGTTCTTTGAGGAATTATTTAACTGGGCAAGCGCCAGGCAGGATATTAATCTTCTGCCAGCCCTGAAAAAGATTGCAGGATCGGGAAAGTTTGATGAAAGCCTGCGTCAGCGCGCTTCCGAAATTGAAGAAATACTAGAGGACTGGGCTGACAAAAAGACAAACCTTCCAAAAAATACATCAGAAGGCGGTGAGGTTGAAAAAGCTGAAAATGCCAGGAAAATTCTTGCCGGAACAAGGTACCCGCAGACAACCGAGGTCCTGAGGCTGCTCAGGGACAAATCGACTGAAATTAAAAGACTGGCGCTTTTTCTTATCGGGAAGTTCAAAATGACCGATATGATCCAGGAGGTCTGCCTGTGTCTGAATACGCATGGACTGGAAGATGACGCTTTCTCCGTGCTGGAAAGCTTTGGCAGTGCATCAGGAAAGGAACTTTACAGATGCTATCTTGCGACAGCGGGTAATTTGACCACAAATAAAGCTGTGCTGAGGCTTCTGGCAAAGACACACCCTGCCTATGATATGTCCTTTCTCGTCGAGATGCTATGGTTAAATTCAAGACAGATCAGGGAAATGGTTCTGAAGACACTTATAAGTTTGAAGTACAATCCAACTGAAAATGAAATAGAGCGCCTGAAAAAGAGTATTTTTGAGACGTTTGGCACACTTTCCTGGATCATTTCTGGTCTGATTTGTCTTCAGAACAATAATAACACTCTTCTTTACGCGGAAATTGAAAAGGAATATATACGGTGGAAGGATTATCTCCTGAAGCTTATGATACTGACTTATGGCCAGTCTGTTGCCGACAACGGGAAAGACAAGGCTATTCCGGAAATGGCTGGGATCATATACGACAACAAGGCAAAACCTGAATCCGGCGATTCGCCTGATCCGGGTAATTATGAAAAAAAGTTGAAAAAACTACAGCGGTATTTTATCTGTGAAGTCCCGGGGTATAAAAACCTGCTTGAGGATATTATTAATTGTGATTATAATCTTGTAAGCATCTGGACTAAAGCATGCACAATCAGGAATATTGCTGAAATCGATGAAGAAGATCTTGGTGAATCGGTTGTTGCTTTGCTTTTCAGCCCCGAAGAACTTCTTCGTGAAGAAGCTGCACGACTGATAGCCAGATCGGGTAGGGAACTTTACAAAACCACAGCCGAACGAATCCCGGGACCTAATAAAAATATACTTGACAGAATAATAGCAGGGGAAATTTGCGATAAAGAACTTGTTTTTGAGAAGGTGAAATTTCTCTCTTCGTGTGTCCCCGGTGTTAATGAAGATGAATTACTCTTTCTGTCAGAGAAAATGGCATTTGCCAGAAATGATGAGAGGGGGTTATATTCACAACCTTCCGATTCAATACTGTGGTCGTTCTCAAATGAAAAAGCTGATCCGGAAGTTTTTATAAATCTTGAGGATAGCAATGACCTTAGCGGAGTCATAAAGGATATAAGATCCAGGTGCTTTTTCTGCTATGTTTTGCAACTGAACTCGGTTAATGATTTTAATTTTCAATATCCGGAAAGTTCTTATGGGATTTTCAAATATATTGATACTAAAGAAGAATAATTTTTAATCACTTATGGTTTCAGTAAAAATACAAGAAGAAAAATTCAATCCTTTTCCCGGATTAAGACCATTCACACCAGAAGAAAGCGACTATTTTTTCGGACGTGAAAATGAAAGCGCAGAGATTGCCGGGAAGCTTTTCAGAAACAGGTTTGTTGCCGTTACTGGAGCCTCCGGAAGTGGTAAATCATCGCTTATACTTTGCGGATTAATTCCAAAGATAAGAAGTCTGTCTTCAACCGGGACTGAAAAGTGGTGGATCCTTACCATGAAGCCGGGGAATGATCCTTTTGGCAATTTGACTGATTCATTTGTTGAAAATATATTAAACACTGACCTGAAAAGAAATTCCCGGAATGAAAGCCTGAAACTGTTAAAAGAAAATCCTGACGGGATTGCAGAGGTTATTAAGAAGCTATCATCAGAAATTAACGGCAAGGTTCTTTTATTTATTGATCAGTTTGAGGAACTGTTCAGGTATGCATCACATGAATCAGCAGTTGGAGCCGGAACAGAAACCGCTGATTTTATTGATCTTCTGACAAATGCTATTACAAGGAACAACCCGGATTTTTACCTGGTTATAACAATAAGGTCTGATCTTATTACGGCTTGCGAACATTACAGAGGTTTTACAGACCTGCTCAATAACAGTAACTATCTTGTTTCAAGGATGGACAGGGAGAATTTCAGGGAGGTAATTGTGGGTCCTGTCAAAAATGCCGGTGCAGAAATAGATAACGATTTTGTCGAGATGCTTATCGATGAAGTAAATGACAGGACAGATCAGCTTCCTATTTTGCAGCATGCCTTAATGCGGACCTGGCTGCACTGGAAAGAGATGGATGAGCCTGAGAGACCTATGGACTTCACCGATTACAGTTCCATCGGAACGATGAAAGATGCCATTTCCCGACATTCTGATGAAATCTACGAAAAGCTTGATAAAAACGGGAAAAAGATCTGCGAGAAATTATTTAAGATCATTTGCGGGAAAGGTTCTGACAGCAAAGATATCCGTTATCCGTCGAATATCAAGACCATAAGATCGGCGGTCCCGTGTACAGGTGATGAGTTAATTGAAGTTATTGAAGCATTTCGTAATCCTTCCATTTCGGTACTGACACCACATTATTCAATACCCCTTGATGATGATTCTATTATTGATCTGTCGCATGAAAGCCTGATACATCTCTGGGACCGCCTGAAAAAATGGGTTGATGAAGAATCATATTCGGTACAGATGTATCTACATCTCTCAGAAGCTTCAGCTTTATATCAGCAGGGGAAAACAGGTCTCTTAAAACAACCCGATCTTCAGGTGGCAATCAACTGGAGGGAAGAGAATAAACCTTCTCTCTGGTGGGCACAGAAATTTAATCCGGCATACGAAAGGGCTATGGTTTATCTCCGCACCAGTGAAAAGGAGTTCAATGAATCGGAAGAAAGAAAAGCCAGACAACACAAATGGAGATTGCACAAAATAAGAATTATATCATCCATTCTTGGCGGAGTAGCGATACTGACGGCACTTGCAATGTTTGCTGCCGTTATTTCAAAATTTTCTGCAGATAACCGCCGGAAAATTGTAGAAAGGCAAAAAGATGAAATTACAGTGCAGAAAACAGCTGCAGATGAATATGCTTCTGTTGCTCTTAGAAGATCGGTTGAGGCTGATTCAAATGCAGTAGCCGCTACCAGAAGAGAACAGATGGAAAGAATCCTCAGAAAAAATGCTGAAAACCTGGTTCTTTCGGGGAAGAAAGATATTGATGAAGCCCGCCGTGAATCTGAATCAGCAATACAGGCCAGTCTGCTTGCATTGATGAATGCTGATTCAGCTCTCAAAGTGAAAAATGAGATGCAGAGACTCAGGATGATATCAGTAGCCAAGACAATGTCGCTCAGGTCTTTGCAGGTACCGGAGCAAAATGACCTGCAGGCTCTTCTTGCCTACCAGGCTTACCTGTTCAACAAAAAGAACAGAGGAAGCAGAAATGATGCTGACATTTATATGGGACTTTATAATATTGCAAAACAAAAGGGAAGCAGTAAATTAAAGACTTACACTGGTTTTGACAGCCAGGTAAAGAGTATTGCGTTTATCCCCGGCAGGAATGAATTTTTTACGGCAGGTTCTGACGGAAGGGTTCTCAGATGGAACCTTGATAATAAAGAACAAAACTTCAGGATAGTATATTCAGATAATGAGGTGATAGATGTTCTGGCAGTCAGCCCGAAAGCTGACTGGCTTGCATGCGGCAGCGCAAACAGCTCTATTAAGATGATACCGGTAAACGGTGATGATCAGGGTTATGAGCTGAAAGGACATACCGGAAGTATTAAATCACTTATTTTCTCATACGACGGCAGCTTTCTATACTCAGCGGCTCTTGACGGAAAAGTGCTGAAATGGGATCTGATGGCCAGAACATCAACTAATCTGACAGCTGACGGGATGCAGATCACCTCAATTGACCTCTCATCAAACAACAGGTACCTTGCAGGCATCAGCGATCAGGGTAATGGATTGGTATGGAACCAGGAACAAGGTACTGATAAGTTCAGGATCGAATCTTCAGGGAAAAAAATACGGAGCATCAGGTTTAAGCCTGATGCTCAACGCATAGCAGTCGGATATGACGATGGGATGATCGAATTATGGGATATTACCCTGCAGAAAAAGGTATCAGAATTCCAGGCTCACCCGGGTGAAATCAATGATATCAGGTTTAACCCAAAGTTTACACAGATGGCAACTGCCGGGAATGACGGAACTCTAAAGCTATGGGATACTGATGATCTGATAAATTCACCTGTTAGTTTCAACGATAATGACGGCCTTGTTATTGCGTTTGAATTCAGCCCCGACGGCGAAATGATACTGGCAGGCAGCGTCGGGAGCCAGCCAAAGTTAACTGCTCGTCCGGCCTATGCCGATTCTTTTGCTATTGACGGATGCTCATATGTGACACGGAATTTCACTCCTCATGAGTGGCTCGCATATGTGGGCAAGGATATTACCTATGAAAAGACCTGTGCCGAAGCTGATTATAAGATCAAGATCAGGGAACTCAGGTAAAATTAATTATTTTTGCCCTCTGTGGGGGAAATGAAAAGGGGATCTGGAGTTTGAGATGAACCCTTTTATTGGTTTATTGTTATAATGAATATGTTTCAAATATGAAAAACAAGAAAACACTGTTAATGATACTTGACGGCTGGGGGATTGGTGACGGATCAGTTGCAGACGTCATAAGCTGCGTTCCGACCCCAAATCTCACTTCCTTCAAGAAAAATTATCCGAATTCAAGGCTTCATGCATGTGGAGAAGATGTTGGTTTGCCGGACGGTCAGATGGGAAACTCCGAAGTAGGACATCTGAATATAGGTGCAGGACGTGTAATTTATCAGGACCTGGTTAAAATAAATATGGAATGCAAGACAGGCGATATAAAAAAGAACAGTGTTATCATGGATGCTTTCTCTTATGCCCGTGATAATGAAAAACAGGTCCATTTTTTCGGATTGCTTTCCGATGGCGGTGTTCATTCTCTCGATAAACATCTCTATGCACTTTGCGACATGGCCAACGAATATAGCCTGAAAAAAGTTTTCATTCACGGATTCGGAGATGGCCGCGATACAGATCCCAGGAGCGGTAAAGGATACATGAAGAACCTGCTTAAGCATCTGAAGAAATCGAATGGGAAAGTTGCATCTTTTGTCGGAAGATATTATGCAATGGACCGCGATAAACGGTGGGAAAGGATAAAAGAAGCATATGATCTGATTGTAAACGGGAAGGGGACCCCAACTACCGATATTCTTGATGCTATGCAGAAGTCATATGATAATGGCGTTACCGATGAATTTATGAAACCGATAGTTGTGGTGGATGAAAAAGGTGAGGCAATAGGGAAAGTAAAACCAGGTGATGTTATAGTGTTTTTCAACTTCAGAAACGACAGAGCAAAGGAACTGACAATAGCGCTTACCCAGAAGGATCTGCCCGAATTTGGCATGAAAACTATGCCTTTGCATTACTGCACAATGACACCTTATGATGCCACTTTTAAAGGACTCCATATAATATATCCCAAGGAGAATGCCGACAATACAATTGGTGAGGTACTATCCAATGCGGGAAAGACACAACTTCGTATAGCGGAAACGGAAAAATATGCTCATGTGACTTTTTTCTTTTCCGGAGGGCGTGAAGAAATATTTAAAAAAGAGGACAGAATACTGATCCCTTCACCTAAAGTGGCAACATACGATCTTCAACCGGAAATGAGTGCCTATGGAGTAAGAGATGCTGTTATAAAAGCCATAAATTCAGAGAAGTATGACTTTATCTGTCTGAACTTTGCAAATGGAGATATGGTAGGGCACACAGGTGTATATAAAGCTATCGAAAAAGCTGTGACAACTGTTGATGAATGTACAGGAGCAGTTGCAAATGCAGCAAAGAGCAAGGGATATGACATTCTGATTATGGCTGATCACGGGAATGCAGATAAAGCTTTGAATGAAGACGGCACTCCAAATACGGCACATTCCCTCAATCCGGTGCCCAGTATACTTATAAGCGATGATTATAAGTCAATTAAAGAGGGGATCCTTGCCGATGTTGCACCGACATTGCTGACAATTATGGGTGTTCCGATTCCGAAGGAGATGACAGGGAAAGTACTTGTTTGATCGACCTCACCCCCTCTTGCTTTTAATCTGCCTCATCCCCCAACCCCTTCTCCCAGGAGAGAAGGGGAGTATAAAAATGATAATCAATAAGAGCCTCTCCCTCCTGGGGGAAGGGGTTTGGGAAGAGTTAAACCTATGCTTCGTATCGGTGATACTATATTCAGTTTTGATATCCTTGAAAAAAAATTCAAATGCAACCTGCCGCGATGCCTTGGAAATTGCTGCCGCTATGGTGATTCCGGAGCTCCTTTATTGAAAGAGGAGGCAGACATTCTCGATGAAATATGGCCTGATGTTAAACCTTATCTCCGTCGGGAAGGGATAGAAGTTATTGAGAATGAA
>Ga0315295_10003989_pt1 | contig 12539 bp, 9 predicted proteins | sample YL17G14_0_MG_FD_204453 | JGI IMG/M metagenome (GOLD analysis project Ga0315295, IMG submission 204453) | Sediment microbial communities from Yellowstone Lake, YNP, Wyoming, USA - YL17G14_0 | ecosystem: Environmental > Aquatic > Freshwater > Lake > Sediment | place: USA: Wyoming | collected... | reverse complement strand
CCGATGATGGGTGTCGGCACCCCCGGCCCGCAGACGGCAACCGGCTTCATGTCCTTCTTCGACCCGGAGGACTTCGACGAGCCGCTGCGCTCTACCATCTTCCCACCGAAGAAATAACACCATCCAATAAGTCAAGCGCAATAAAAGTGAGAGCAGGACACACCCCGAATTTTTCGGGGTGTGTCCTTTTTCTGTCATTGCGGGGAACGGAGCGACAAAGCAACCATATGCAAGTAAAACCCATCAAAACTCAATCTTGACATTATCCCGAACTAAAGCTAGGCTTTTATCCGCAAACTCCCGAAATAATGGCGACCGCTAAACTTCATAATCTCTCGATAACAATAGCATTATCATCGCTGTAAACGAATATGGCTCAGGAGGAGATAAGATGGCGCGCGGCTTTGACCTCATCATCAAGGGTGGGAACCTGGTGGACGGGACGGGCAGCCGTTATTTCAAAAAAGATATCGGGATTGCCGGGGGAAAGATAAAAGCCATCGGGCGTATCACGGCGCCGGCGGTAAAAACAATTGATGTTATGGGCCTCACCGTGACGCCGGGGTTTATTGATATCCATTGCCATTCCGACCGTTCCATCCTGGCTTTTCCGGAGGCCGAGAGCTTCGTCATGCAGGGGATAACCACCTGCGTCGTCGGCAACTGCGGTGAGACCCTGGCCCCGGTAAACCCGAAGACGCTGCCCCTCCTTAAACGCTACTTTTCGGCTTCGGCAAATGAGGGCTTCGACTGGAAATGGCGCACCCTGGCCGAGTATTTCGCTAAAGTCCAGAAAAACGGCACCTCCATGAACCTTGCCCCGCTCGTCGGGCAGGGGACGGTGAGACTCGCCGTCAAAGGCTTTGAGCCCGGGCGGGCGACAAAAGACGAGATGAAGCAAATGAAGCAGCTCGTTGACGAAGCCCTGGCGGACGGCGCTTTCGGCCTGTCCACCGGGCTGATTTACGCCCCCGGCACCTTCTCATCACCGGAAGAAATCATCGAGCTTGCCAGCGTTTTAACCAGGTACGGGGCTGTTTACACCTCCCACATGCGGGACGAAGAAGGCAACCTCATGAAAAGCGTGGATGAGACAATTAAAGTGGGCGAGGTCAACAACATCCCGGTCGAAATCTCGCACCACAAGGTAAAAGGCAAGGCGAACTGGGGCAAGGTGAGCGCCACGCTCCGCGAAATGGAAAAGGCAAGAGAGCGGGGCGTCGAGGTCAACTGCGATGCCTATCCCTATGTCGCCTCGAGCACCAACATCAAGGCCATCGTGCCTACCTGGCTGGTCGAGGGCGGTGTTGACGAAATGCTAAAGCGCCTCAAGGACAAAAAACTCAGGGATAAAGCGAAGAATGAAATCCTGAAAGGTGAAATCGGTGGCTCGAACTACATCCAGGCGGCCGGGTGGGGCGGCATCTTCGTCGCCGCTTGCCCGGCAAACCACGAATACGAGGGCAAATCCCTGGAGCAAATATTAAGAGCCAGGGGCGTCTTTGACAACCCGTATGAAGGCTTCTTCGACCTGCTCATCGAGATAGAGGGCGGTGCCGGCATCATCGGCTTCAACATGGACGAGGATGACGTGAAGACGGTCATTGCACACCCGCTCGCCGCCATCTGCACCGACGGCACGGTTACGGCTCCCAGGGGCGGCGGCGTGCCCCATCCGAGATACTACGGCACCTTCCCCCGGGTACTCGGTAAGTACGTGAGAGAAGAAAAACTCATCCCGCTTGAGGAAGCGGTCAGAAAGATGACGGCGCTCCCCGCTGGGAAGATGGGAATTACCGGCCGCGGGCTTCTCAAAGAGGGCTTCTTCGCCGACATCAACGTCTTTGACCCGGCGACCATCATTGATAAAGCCACCTTCGATAAACCGCACCAGTACCCGGAAGGGCTCAAATACGTTATCGTGAACGGCGAGATTGTCGTGGATAACGGCAAACATACCGGTGCCCGGCCCGGTTTGGTGCTCAGGAAGAAATAGAATATGAACCAGCTTATCTGTAAAACATGCGGGGAGTCTTATCCCCTTAATGCGCCCGTCTGGAAATGTAAATGTGGCGGCGTGCTGGATATTGAGTTTGAGGCGGTATTTGACCTTGCGAAAATCCGGGAGAGAAAGCCGAACCTCTGGCGCTATATCGAGGCAATTCCCGTCAGCGACTATTCCAGCATTGTCTCTTTCGAGGAGGGTTTTACCCCGCTTCTCGAAATGAAATTCAACGGGAGAACTGTCTGGGTGAAAGAGGACTACCTGTTCCTCACCGGCTCGTATAAAGACCGCGGCGCGACCGTCCTCCTTTCCCGGCTCAAAGAGAACGGCATAAAGAAGATTGTCGAGGACTCATCGGGGAACGCCGGGGCGGCCATCGCCGCCTACGCCGCGAGAGCCGGGATGGAGTGCGCCATCTATGTCCCGGAAAGCGCCCCGCCGGGTAAAGGGACGCAGATAAGGATGTACGGGGCGACGCTGGTTAGAGTCCCCGGCAGCCGCGAGGATACCGCCAGCGCCGTACAGAGCGCTGCCCAGGCCGCCTATTACGCCAGCCACTCCTGGAACCCATTCTTCTTCCATGGGACAAAGACCTTCGCCTACGAGGTAACGGAGCAGCTTGGCTGGAAGCCGCCGGACGTTGTTGTTTTACCCGTGGGCAACGGGACATTGCTGCTTGGAGCGTATATCGGGTTTAAAGACCTGCTCCACGCCCGAGTGATTGACAAACTCCCGGCAATCATCGCCGTGCAGGCGGAAAACTGCGCTCCGCTGTACTCTGCATTCATCCACGACCTCGATGGCATCCCAAAGGTGATAACAAAAGAAACGATTGCCGACGGCATCGCCATCGCCGAGCCGATACGGGGAAGGGAAATTGTCGCCGCCGTAAGAAACAGCCTGGGCACATTCATCGCCGTAAGCGAGGACGAAATCCGCCTGGCGCTCCTCGAAATGGGACTGAGGGGCTACTACGTTGAGCCGACATCGGCCGCCACCATCGCCGGGCTGAAGAAGTACCTCAAAACGGCGCTGCCGAACGAGCTTATCGTCTCCACGCTCACCGGCAGCGGGCTCAAGGAAACAGAGAAGATAGCGGAGATACTGAACAATCGGCCGTAGCCGGAAGCTATTTCACAAATATTATGTATTCAGTCTCTTCACTTCGGCAACGATTTGCGGCAGGATTTCGCCGGTTTTACCCTGGATGATGAAATCGGAAATCCCTTCCTCGGTTAGCGGCGTCGAGACGGCGTTTACCTCAATTATCGTGACGCCATCCCTTTGCCGGGCGATACGGGGCAAGCTGGCGAACGGATAAACCACGGCCGAGGTACCGCAAATTAACATATAGTCGCATTTCCAGGCTTCGACCAGGCTCTTCTGGGCGACATCCGGCGGTATCGGCTCGCCAAAAGCAACACCGTCCGTCTTCACTACCCCGCCGCAGTCAGGACAGCGGGGAGGAAGCTTATCTTCCCGCTGCAGCCGAGCAACATCAAACGCATTTTTAGGGAACCGGGCGCTGCAAGAAATACACCGGAGTTTGTTCACACTGCCATGATATTCAAGCAGGTGCTTATTGCCGGCTTTCTCGTGGAGAGCGTCAACATTCTGGGTGATGACGCATTTTATGTCTCCCATCTTCTCGAGTTCCGCCAGAGCATAGTGGCCCGGATTGGGTAATGCTTTCTCCAAATCTCCCATCAGGCTTGTCCCGGCAAGACGCTCCTGCCACCACGCCTTCGGGTCTGCCAGGAAACGTTCGTAACTCCGGTAGGCCTGTCTTTCCGCCTCCGGGTTAAGCGTCCAGATGCCTTTTGCCCCACGGAAATCCGAAATGCCCGACTCGGTCGAGATTCCGGCACCGGTTAAAGCAATGGCGTATTTCGACCTGGCGAGGACGGCGGCGGCTTTCGTAATCAGATTGTCCATCATCTTTCACCCCGATTTACTTTTAGGTGTTCGAGAACGGCGATAAGTTTAAGCATGTGGAAATCACGCAAAGTATCCTAACCGATATTCCCTTTCCCGTCAATCGTCTTCAATATTAGGTTCTATTTGGTTTTGGTTGAGAAATAATAATGTGTCATTGTGAGCGAAGCGAAGCAATCCGTATCCCCATTAATCAAAGACGGATTATGTTTTTCCCCTATTTATCGCAACCAAATGCAAAGAATACCTTGAGTATAATATATTTTCTTATCGAATCGAATAACCAATAATCGGGCACTTTCCCAAATTCCCCGCCGCAGGTTATAATGTACGCTCAGAATAACAACCCAGCTTTCGCATGAACTAATAAGCGCTACGGAGGAGCAGATGACAACGACCGTCTATCTTACCCGCCACGGGCAGACAAAGTGGAACAGTGCCGGCAGGATGATGGGCTGGGCTGACGAAGACATAAATGAGCTTGGCCGTGCCCAGGCGGAGCGGCTTGCCGCTCGCATGGCTACCATGCACCTCGATGCCATTTACACCAGCCCCTTAAAGCGTGCCGTAACCACTGGCGCCATCGTGGGGAAAAGCCACGGGCTTGAACCGGTGCCGGTGCAAGGGCTTATCGAAATCAACTACGGCGTCTGGGAAGGCCTTCCCCGCACCGAGGTTAGAAAGAGATGGCCTGAGCTCCAGCAGCAACTTCATGACGACCCTTCGGAGCTGGCGATACCAGGTGGTGAAACTTTCAAGCAGCTTGAAGTCCGCGTCGTCGGCGCTTTCAACGAGATAGTTAAAGCCGAAGAGGGTAGAGAAATACTCATGGTCTCGCACCAGGGCATTCTCAAGGTGCTGGTGGCTGAGCTTATGGGCATCTCTTACCGCGATTGGGGTAAATTCGAAATCCGCAACGCCTCACTCAGCACGCTCACAATCAACAACGGGCACATCCACCTCATCACCCTCAATGACTTATCCCACCTGGAAGGGATTAGCTCGGAATAAATGAAATAATAACAGTCTGTCATTGCGAGTCTGCCAGAGGCGGATAAAGCAATCCGTGCCTCGATTGGACTGTTGTACCATCGGAGATTCTCACGAAAATAGCTGACCAATCAATAATTGTCATTCCCGCGAAGGCGGGAATCCAGAAGCCGCAAGGCTTGTATATTAAAAGAACTTCTGGATTGTCGGGTCAAGCCCGACAATGACAAAAATGTGAGGCTATTTTCATCCTTCATGGTGCCGCTGGCAAGCGGCATGAGCGATTGCTTCCTCTCGATGAAATCGGGAGCTGCAATGACAGCTCTGGCTATTTTTTTATTGGTTTTCAATATTGTTTGTCCTTCCCTAGTGGGAAGGATGGTATTTAGTGCCTGGAATTTTCCTTTGGAAAATGAGTCAGTTTCCCATAAATTCCAAACAATCCAGGTAATCGTCTGACTTTTACCACAGGTAGTAATAGCCGTCGCGCCGGATGACCTCGAACGAGGCTCCGAAAAGCCCGGAAATCATCTCCGATGTTAATACCTCTTCTTTGGTGCCGTCCTTAAAGATTCGCCCTTCTTTGAGCAAAATGACGCGTTCAATTTCCGGAATAATATCGGTCAGGTCATGGGTCACCATGATAATGCTAACTCCCCCGGCGGCAATTTTGCGCAGGGTCTTGCGGAGTTCTGAAGCTGCCCGCATATCAAGGCTGGAACTCGGCTCATCGAGTAATAGCGCCTTCGGGTCGTGGACAAGCGCCCGTGCGATGAGCGTGCGCCGCTGCTCACCGGTTGAGATTTCAGCCAGATTACGCTTAAGAAGATGCAGTATCTCCAGGAGTTCCATAGCCTGCCGCATTTCTTCTTCCATGTCCGGCGTTATTTCCATGTTGGGCCAGATGCCGACGCTCGAGAAAAAGCCGGCCAGGATGAACTCCCGCACCGTGACGCTCCTCACCCCAACTTCCATATAGTAGTTCACCGCTTCAATGAGATTGGCATCAACGATTCCCAGAAAACCCCTTAGTTCAAAGATGTCCCAGCGGTCGCGCCCCAGGATGCGCAGGTATGAGTTCGGCACACCGGCAAGCGGATAGAGTTCACGCGTGATTGTCTTGATGAGCGTGGACTTCCCAGAGCCATTGGGCCCCAGGATAGCGACATGCTCCCCCAGCCTGATGGAAAGCGATAAGTTATTGAGCGCCAGACGGTCTTTGCGCATCAATACGACATTCCTGTATTCAATGAGCGCCGGCTGGTTTCCGGCTGGGTCTTTAATTTCTTCCATAAGAGTAATGAATACTACCTCACTTCCCAAAATACAAAATCTATGGTTTGCTCAGGTCGGCCGTTTTCAAAAACCGCGGCGGCTTCCTCACTTTGGTCGCCTGCTCGAAGGCGTAGGCAATTTTGATTATCTGCGGCTCCTGGTACGCCCCGGCAAAAAAGGAGATGCCGACCGGCAACCCGAAAACGTACCCGGCCGGAACGGTGATGCTGGGATAGCCGGCCGTCGCCGCCGGAGTGGCGCTGCCCCCGGTGCGGTGGTCGCCGTTAATCAGGTCAATGGGCCAGAGCATCCCGCCGGTTACGGCGACAATGGCATCAAGCCTGTATTTCAGCATGACCGCATCAATGCCGTCCGTTCGTGCCAGTCTCAGCTTTTCCTGCTGCGCTTTTAGATAAGTCTCATCGGTAAGAGGCCCCCGCTTTTCCGAGTCAAGCATTCGGTCTTGCCCGAAGTACGGCATGACCTTGTCCTTGTTCATCTCGTTAAAGGCGATAATCTCGGCAAGGGTATGGATAGAAGCTTTTGGCCCGAGCCGCGCCAGGTAGTTCGTAAGGCCTGTCTTAAACTCGTACTGCTCGACAATCTGCTCCGGCTCCCGGATTTTCTCCGCCGTCTCGATACTGGCCGGGTCTATAATTTCGGCGCCAAGCTCTTTCATCACGGCCAGGCACCCGTTAAGCACCTTTTCCGTCTTTTCGTCAAAGTTATAGTTGCGTGCCACGCCAATCCGGGCGCCTTTCATCCCCTTAGCATCGAGAAATTGCGTGTAATCAGTGTAACATTTCCCCCGGCTTTCGAATGTTGCTGTATCTTCTGTATCAATACCGATGAGCGCACCGAGCAGAATTGCCGCACCCTCAACCGTCCGTGCCATTGGTCCGGCCGTGTCCTGACTGTGGGCGATGGGGATGATGCCGGTACGCCCGACAAGCCCGACCGTCGGTTTAATCCCAACGATGGAGCAGGCGGAGGACGGAGAGACGATGGAGCCGTCCGTTTCCGTGCCGATGGCAAGGGGACAGAAATTAGCGGCGACGGCCACCGCCGAGCCGGAGCTTGAGCCGCGCGGCGTCCGGTCAAGGGCGTAGGGGTTTCGCGTCTGCCCGCCCCGGCTGCTCCAGCCGCTTGAAGAGCGGGTCGAGCGGAAGTTCGCCCACTCGCTCAAATTGGCTTTGGCTAAAATAACGGCGCCCGCCTCGCGGAGCTTCTTCGCGACATACGAGTCCTGCCGGGCGTGGGAGCCTTCCAGCGCCAGCGACCCGGCCGTCGTCTGCATCTTATCCGCCGTATCAATGTTGTCCTTTATAATCACCGGAATACCGTGCAAGGGGCCTCTTACCTGCCCCGCTTTACGTTCGGCGTCAAGCGATTCGGCAATGGCAATGGCATCCGGGTTAAGCTCGATAATGGCATTAACGCCGCCCTTCTTTTTGTCCAGCTTCCCCATGCGCGCAAGGTAAAGCTCAGCGATTTTAAGGGCGCTTAGTTCACCGGAGGCCATCTTCTTTTGAAGCTCGCCAACCGTTATTTCTTCCAGTTCGAAAGGCTCCATGATAATCTCCTAGCGTTTTATTCAGTGATGGGGGTTAGTATGTACCCATAGACTATAGCGAAACTGCAGCTCTCATGTAAAGTAGTTTATGTTAACAGTATTCAAAGGCGAAAAGTCTATCGAACCTATTGACTATCGCGAGTTCCAATAATAACATAAGGCAGTATATATGACGGAGTTAGAAATGCAAATAAGAGATGATATAAAAAGATACGGTAAACTGCTGCACGAGAAGGGGCTGACCATCGGGCGCAGCGGCAATATCAGCGTCAAGCTCGACCCTGATACCTTCCTCATCAACCGGGCTGGGGCCGACCTCGGCAGCCTGACGGATGATGAACTTATTCTCTGCAATATCTATACGGACAACTGGAAAGGCGGCGCCAGCCCTTCCATCGAAAGAGGCTTTCATCAGGGCATCTACCGCACCTGTCCCGATGCCACGGCGATAATCCACTCCCACCCGTTCCACTCGATGCTCGTTTCCTGCTCCGATACGCCCATCCGAACCGACCTTTTCAGGGAATCAATGGCTTACCTCGGTAAAGTTGTCCGCGTGCCCTATTCCCACGCCGGCAGCCAGAGGTTAGCGGATGAAGCAGCGATAAGAGCTAAAGACAGCCAGGTGCTCATCCTCAATAACCACGGGGTGGTGGTGTGGGGCAAATCCCTCGACGAATGCCTCATCAAGACAGAATCGCTTGAGATATTATGTCACATGCAGTTAGCGGCCGCCTCCGCCGGTATCAAGCTCAACTATCTCGGCGAAAGCACGATGGAAGAATTCTGCCGGTACCTCAAGTACATCAGCCAGCATGCGTAATCAGATGAAAATATTTTAAAACGAAATATTCTATTGTCATTTATTGCCTGTCAAGTTAATGACAATGTTTAGAGGTTCTGGAACGTGAAATAACTGCTTTTGAATAGAACAGCAGAAATGCAAAATTCCGCCTGGATACCGTCGGCATACCGGTAAATACGGCTGCCAGCCTGAGTTAGCGGACATCGGGTTTTCCAGGCGCACTGTAAAAACCGGATGGAGAGTTTTGCTCTCCCTCTCTTTATTATTCAAACCTCGCGATATTGATGGTGCGTTAAGGCAGTGAAGGATTACTTTTCGCTTTCCCTCTGAGCCGGGAAAAGAGTGCCTTTATGTTGAAAGAAGTGGTGTTTCCCTTCGCTTTTATCGGCGGCGCCATTACCGTCGCCACCACGCATAAAGCGGAGAGCACCGCCAGGACAATCCAGACATAATGGTAGTCTTGCCACCGGTCATAAACATATCCCGCCATGGGCGCTCCCAGGACACCGCCTATCGCATCAAAACCGGTAATGAAACCCAGGATGGTGGCGTAGTTTTTGGAACCGAAGTAGGCTTTCGGCAGGATTGAGCGCATTGTGGTCGTGCCGCCGTAGCCGACGCCATACAAGCCAAGAAAGACGAGAAGCAGCCACACCATACTACCAGCCAGGTTATCAGCATAGCCGAATGAAATGAGTCCTACCGCCATCATGGCAAAGCCCCAGGCGGTAAGCGGCTTTTTCTTAACCATGTCGCCGAGCCAGCCGAAGCCAAACCGCCCGCCCATACTGACAATGGGTAAAGCGGTCGCCACAAGACTGCCGAGCGACCGTGTCAGGCCGACACTGCTCAGATAAGGCATGACGTGCGTTGACACGGCATTCGTGGCAAGATGCTGAATTGCCAGGGCCAGGGTAATCTGCCAGAAAGCCCGGCTCCTCAGGGCGTCTTTGGTACTGACATCAATATCGTCAGGCTCCAGCGATTTAAGCTTTCTATTTTCTTTTAATGTTTCGGCGCTGTCACCGTCAGGCAGCAAATCATAATCCTCCGGACGGTTTCTCACGATTAATGCCAGCGGTATGACAATAACAAATATCCCGGCACCGAGTATCGTCATGGCCGTGCGCCATCCCTGGCTGTCAACCAGAGCGGTAACTACCGGCACCATTATCCCGCTGAACCCGAAACCACAGGCTGCAATCCCCATGGCAACGCCGAGCTCTCTATTGAACCAGCGCGCCACCGCCGTCATCATGGTAACAGTGCTGACGGCGCTCATGCCCAAAGAGATAACCGCGAAAGTACCAAAAAAAGTCCAGAGGGAATTGGTACGTGCCAGCAATATTACGCTCACCCCGGTGATAATACCGCCTAAAAGGAGAATTTTGCGCAGACTGTAGCGGTCAATGAGAACGCCAACTAAGGGGGAAAAAAGACCGACCTCCATGTGGCGTAAAGAAGAGGCGAGGGACAAAGTGGTGTAACTCCAGTTAAACTCCGCCGCAATTGGCTGAAAAATGGCCGTGAAACCATAGCTGACCACTCCGGAAGTATAAACCGCAATAAGAAAGCAGGCCGCAACAATCCACCATCCGTAAAATATACTGGGGGGCTTTTTCTTTGACGCCATAGTCTCCAGCTCCTTTTCTGCGAGTTCACCAATCCACTGAGGCTATGGGAAATAGCCGCTTTGTTTTAATGGACTGGCCCAGATGCAGCCCTCTTTACAGCAAGCTCCTTGCGCAAAAAGGGTTAAGCTGAACATTATGGCAGGCTTGGAAAACTTGCTTATGATAACTTTAAGGCGTTTGATGGTGCTTGTCAAGAGATATGAGACTTCACAGTGTGTGCCCGCGAGTAAATCAACATTACGGTTCATAACTATCGCAATGCAATCCGACGGCTGGCCAGCCGCTGCCAGTGTGCCGTTCTGTAGATAAGTTTAATAAATGGTTGGCCAAGTCGAGTGAAGCGGGTTTTCGGAATCACCCAATCTGTAACCAAATGCAAGATATTTCAGAGACTGGACACCACCCTCCCTTCCAAATGTAGAGGCAATATACTATAAGAGGCTGTCTAATAATGTCATTCTTGAAGGAGCGAAGCGACTGAAGAATCCGTTCACGGTGAGTCCGTTCAGGATGAATCCGTTCACGGTGTTCACACTGAAGTCTCACACTGAAGTGAGTCCGTTCAGGATGAATCCGTAATTCATTCGTGGGGACGGATTCTTCGCTTCGCTCAGAATGACAATTCAGGACTTTTTGGACAGCCTGATAAAACCGGTTGCCTTTCCAGAACGTATCTATTTCATTCGATAACGATACGGGTAAACCTTGAAACGATTGGGGAGAGGCTCGCTCCATTACGGCTGATTTGGAGCTGTATCGCGGTTAAAATCAGGCGCGCACCGCCGGAGTTTCTTCACGGCGTACAGCGCGGGAGCGCCCGATGTTATTGATGCGTTCGAGAAGCGGGGGATGGGAGTAATTCAGGAAGACAAAGAAGGGAGCAGGCGTCAGATTGGTTAAATTATTGACTGAGAGCTTTTTCAACGCCTGGGCCATGTCCTCCGGATTTTTAATGGTCATGGCGGCAAAGTTGTCAGCCTGAGTTTCATCCCGGCGGGAAATTATTTCCAAGATAACGGATAGGACCATCTCCACCGGGGTGAAAAGCAGGCTCATGAACACCAGCCCGGCGTAAAGTGAAGGCGCATCCATGCCGAATGCCCGGTAAAGCCCCGTGCTGTAAATAAATATCGAGAGCAGATAGAGAATGAGCCCGGTTTGAATGATGCTGAGCGCCATCCCGATAATGACGTGCTTGTACTTGTAGTGCCCTATCTCGTGGGCGAGCACCGCCACAACCTCCGGAACGGTTAGCTGTTCGATAAGCGTGTCGAAAAGGGCAATGCGCTTGGTCACCCCGAAGCCGGTAAAGAAGGCGTTCGCCCGGCTGGAACGCTTCGAGCCGTTCATCACGAAGATACTACCGACCCGGTACCCGACGGAGCGGGCGTAGCTCAAAATAGCGCCTTTGAGCTCTTCATTCTTAAGCGGGGTGAACTTATTGAAGAGGGGCATAATCAGCACCGGGGAAACATACTGTACGGCAATGGTAAAAAGGGTGACGGCGATAAAACAGTAGAGCCAGGCAGCGTTTCCCAGAGAGTTAAAGAGCAGCAGAAAACCGGCGATAAGCGGTGTGCCGAGTATTACCGAAAGAAACAATCCCTTGAGCAGGTCGGAAATGTAAGTCAAAGGTGTCGCCCGATTAAAGCCGAAACGTCCCTCGATGACAAACGTGTGGTAGATGTTGAAAGGCAGCATGACAAGACCATACAGAAGGGCAAGAGCGCCGATATAAAGCAGACCGCTTACGATAAAGGAGAAACCAAAACTCTGGATGAGCCGGTCAAGATAGTTAAAACCACCGGCGAACCAGAATGCCAGGACTACGATAAGATGGAAAGTGCTGGAGATAAGACCGAAGCGCGTATCCACACGGGTGTACTCCTGAGATTTGCGGTACTGCTCTGATTTATACAATCCTTCCAGGGCCGGCGGCGGCTCAAGACGCAGCGCCCGCAGGTTAAGAATATTAGCCGCGACATCGAGCCCGTATTCGGCGAGAAGCGAAATCAGAATTATCCAGAAGAAGATATTTGTCATACTGGTATAGCCTGTCTTTTTAGAAGCTGTCCTCTAACTCATTGCGTTCACCACTGCTAACTGAAAAGTATATCATAAACACATGGAAGCGTAGTTGCCTCTCAGATTCGTCCAAACAAAATTAGAAGTCCTCTTAAAAAACAGTGTTTTTGCAGCGTGGTTATGGTATGAGGACTCGCCGGCAATGAGTATTGACACATTCATCCTGTACTGTTAGTATTTGGACTAATTATCTTTCCAGGATACATCAAACCGAATGGCTTCTGGTGAAGCTGAGTG
>Ga0315295_10003986_pt1 | contig 12545 bp, 11 predicted proteins | sample YL17G14_0_MG_FD_204453 | JGI IMG/M metagenome (GOLD analysis project Ga0315295, IMG submission 204453) | Sediment microbial communities from Yellowstone Lake, YNP, Wyoming, USA - YL17G14_0 | ecosystem: Environmental > Aquatic > Freshwater > Lake > Sediment | place: USA: Wyoming | collected... | reverse complement strand
TAAAAAAAATGAAGGGAGTCGACAAACTTTAACCTGTCAATGTTTGGTCTCAAGAATCAATTTGACTCAAGGTTTCTCTGGCGCGGATTTCCCAAGACCAGTTATCTTTAATCATTTCCATTGCTTCCCTAGCTACCCTATCTCGAAGATGATTATCTCTTAAAAGTTGTAGGATTTTACCTGCAAATGCATCCAAATCTCCTATTTCTACCTTATCCATTCCTTTCGGATAATAAGACTTAAAAGCTTTCAAATTAAATCCTACCGCCGGAAGACCGAAGGCCATAGCCTCTGCTGCAGCCATCCCTCCGGAATCGTAAAGTGAGGGGTGAACAGCAATTTTACTTTGGCTAAATATCTTGTATTTTTCCGGTCCATCAAATAAATACCCGAAAAGTTCTATATTTTCCTCTAATTTGTATTTATAAATGAGAGCTTTGACTTTCTCCATAAGCGGTCCGTCTCCTATCATTGCTAGTTTTGCCTCAGGCTTTTTATCAACAACTTTCTTCCAAACCTCGATTAATTCTGTAACCCCCTTTTGAGGATGAAATCTCCCCTGGAAAACTGCATCAAATACCTTCTGTGTTTTAGCCTTTATCTTTTTCCATCTTCGTATTTTTTCAAGATCCACCGCCCCAAGAACTACCAAAACTCGTCCCAATCTATCGAGTCTAAAAAAACGCTTTTTTTCTTCCTCGTTGTTGACTAAGACATAATCCGCAAATTTTGAAATTAAAGGCTTTATCGGAAGCTGCACAAACCAATAAAGGAGGGATGCGAATCTATAAACCTCCTGCCTTCCTCCCTCAGTGTATCCTTTGAGGGGATTCGGTGCGGTTTGATACCAGGCAGCTATCCATTCTGCCTTTGGAAATCTTAATTTAAGGATAAAAGCAGGTAGAGAGTCCATCCAAAATTCGGATGCCGAGTAAAGATATGTTTCTTTTTGGGATAAACTAAGCGTTAAACCTAAGACAATCCCTGCAATAACCTTATACAGCCAGTTCAAAACGAAAAAAGATTCCAATTGTGAATTGTTTAATGACGAAAGTACGATGCTCTGTGGAATTTCCTGGGTCTGGCAAAGGCGTGTGCCCTCGCTACTTGTGAATATTTTTATTCGATGTTTTGTACTCCACCTCCTGGCAAATTCAATAAATATCCTATCACCACCAGATATCCCCTCGCCCGCAACTCCCAGGGCAAAAAATAGAAAACTCCATTTATTTTGTTTATTCATAAGCATCAAGAAACAACATCCATAACACCCTGACTAAATTTCCTAGGTTTCCAGCTGGGCAACCGTTTTCTTAATTTATTACTTCTGCAATAAAGCGAGTCGTTGACAATCAGTGATGATCTCCAGGCTAAATTATAAATGGGATAGGGTAAGATTTTCTCTAAATGGGAAATCCACCCACGCGTCAATATAAAAATCTTCCATACAACTGGGGGTAATTCAATGGGTTTATATTTGGTACTGGTTGCTTCGTAAATATATTTGCTTATACCTGCTAGAGTCAAAGAGTCTGAATAAACAATAAAGATTTCGGGTTTCCCAGAAGACGGCGGTTTTTGGGTTAAGTACCCTATTGCATCTGCCAGGTCGTCAACATGAACCAAGCTAGTCAGCCCTGGCCAATTTATTCTAGAAATCAGGCCTGCTTTTTTTATATCTTTTTTTAGAATTGAAAATAGCCCATCTTCTTTTGTATTTTTGCCATAGACGGTACAAAGCCTAATAATTGATAGCCTGAAACGATTTTTCCTTGCGGCATTAATCAAATATTTTTCAGCTTTTAATTTTGTTCTTCCATATTCGTTTGAAGGTTTTGGAGTGGTGGATTCGTCTATGGGCTTTTTACAATCATGCCTTCCTGAATAAATCGCGGTCGTACTGGTATAAACAACATGGGTATTTTCATCTTTTATATTTAAGGCTTCGAATAGGTTTATTGTACCGATATCATTCGCCCGATGATCTTTAGATGAAGTTTCAGTACTGGCAGCCAAATGGATTAGAACTTTTGGAAACACTTTTAAATTCTTGAGGTCACTTTTGCTTACTAAGTCCACTTCTTTAACTTCAACTCTTTTTCCTCTTATTATCCTTTTTAGCTCCTTAATTTTTTGATTATTGTCTTTTTTTACTAAGAGCAAAATGTCTCGTGGATTATAATTTCTTAAAAACTTTGCCGATAACCTTTTCCCAATAAATCCTTCTGCTCCTGTAATTAATACTTTGTACTGTTTTTCCATATTACCTATCAAGCAATTTACTAATTATTGAAAAGACTTCTTCAATTCTTAAAGGCTAACTTAATATACCTTCTATCATTAATCTTTTCGACCCATCATAACAAATTCGTACGGCTGTTTCGCCAGAACGGCTAGTACAGATCTATAAATGCCACTTACCTTAATCATGTTTTTCAAGGGAATACTATAACCATAGGTTTTAACTACCCTAAGCCTCCTTTTCTCTAGTAAGGCTTTAAGATTTCCAGGATTAAAAATTGATAGATGTTCTATCCCACGTCCATAAAAACGGACCAGCGGGTAAGCGATTAGGCCGCCAGACAATAATACGACTGTTTCCGCAATTTTGTAAAGAAAAGAGGAACTATTTGGCGTTCCTAATACGATTAGCCCTCCTGGCTTGAGAAAAGTCTCAATTTTTTTAATAAAAGCGGACGGATCGGGAACATGCTCCAAAACGTCATAGGCAATAATAATGTCAAATTTCCCTAATTTTTTCTTGATATTTTCAAATTTGATTGCGTGTACCGATAACTTGAAGTATTTGCGAGCATAATTAGCTGCGTATGGATTCGCCTCAATACCATGTACTTGATAGTTGGCAGAACGAGCCATGTCCAAAAAAACTCCTCGCGCACAACCTATTTCGAGCAAACGTTTGGGCTGTGGAGAAGCTAGTTTTATCTCTCTGAGGTGTTTCTGATAGAGTTTTATAATTGGTTTTTTCCAATCATAGCCGACGGTTAGGTCATTGTGTAATTCAAAAAGTTCCTCTGTGTAATATTTTTTGCGACCATAGAGCTTAGCTAACGCCTTATTCGTTGGAAGAGGCAAAAGGCGCCTTAAACCACAGTTTCTACACAAGTAAACACGCCGTTTATTAGGAAGGCGTACAATTTTCTTAAGTGGTTCGTTACAAATAGGGCAATTAAATGAATCGCTAGCTGCCATAATTATTTCAATTATAAAGGAATAAAAGAGATCACGGACTGGACAAAATTAGCTGGCCAAATATTACTATCTGTATTCTTAAGAACAAGAGTGATTTGTTATAATCATTTTATTAAAAAGCAGTGGTACTAAAAAAGACTTTTGCCCTAAGGCAAATAATACCTTATCTGTTGGTTTTGATTATTGGTTTATTTTTATTTAAATCCACAATAACTTCCGCATCCATTTATGGAGATGAGTGGTTCATATTCTGGATCGGAAAGTCAGCATTGTTTAACAATGGAAATATCCTTCATCTAAACGTAGGGTATATTCCATATGTTTTGGAAATTGTCGTCTTTGAATCATTGTCCCGAGTCTTCGGTTATCAAAGTTGGCCTTACTATTTACTGTCTTTCCTAACCCGGTTATTAGTGGCTTTCACGCTTCTATGGTTCCTTAGGCGAATGAAATTAAATCGGGCCATTTCATCTGTCGCAGCACTTCTTTTTATAATCTCACCAATCGGGTTGGAGGCGACCGATTGGGTAAGAAATTTTGATTCCTATTTAGGATTGTTTTTTTTAATCATACTTTTGAATTTGTCCTCCCGTCTAAAAAGTCTCAAGGACGTTCTTGTATACTGGATTTTGTTTATCGTTGCCGTCTTCATAAATACGCTTAGATCCCCCGGTCTCTTTATTATTTTATTATCATCACTGGGGATACATTTGATATCCGAAAAAACTAAAGCCGCAAAAAAAGTTTATACCTATTCCTCTCTGGCCCTATTAGTCACTATTGCGATCCTATCGATAACAAGTGTTTTTGGAAGTCAGACTGCACAATTATTCGAAAATTTTTCATTGTTTCCGTTTGCTAAATCCATTATGGGGAGTATTGGTACGACGATCGTACCTTCGAGATTGTTATTGTTAAACTTTCTAAGTATTTCCTTCCTTCTCTTCTTATGGAAAAGGAGACTTTTTTTGACATTGAAAAATATAAATACTTATATTTTTTCCATCTACATTATTTCGGTTTTCTTTATCACGCTACAAATTTTTCAAAAAGGAGACAGTTTTACTAACTTCGGTTTGATCGGAATATTTTTCGTAGCCGTGCTTGTATTGTGCGGCGTCAAGGAATATTTCTCGAAGGACTTCCCCTCACTTCAAAAGACTATGCTAGTTTTTTTATTAAGTTTTTCGCCGATGCTAATTCCGCTAATTAGAATCCCACAAATCCACCCCTTGAACGAACATCGATATCTAATCTACTCGGCATTGGTAGTCCCCTTACTGGTGGCTTTCAGCTTAGAAAAAGGCTCGACTTGGAAAGGAAAATATCGTAATTCCACTATTGTGCTGGCTTTGGTAGCAACCGGAATACTAATTATGAATTTTTGGGGGCAATCGAAAAGCTACCTGGAGCGGCAAATTCAAAGTCATGGGTCCACTTATACTAATAAGGTCTGGTCGCAAATGGAAGAAAATCTCAAAGGGCTTGACCTAAACCGACAGAAAGTTGGAATAATCTTGCTAACGAAAAAAGAATATGAACCACAAGTATTTAACTCCATATATTTCGGTTTCGGCTTCCACGCAGGAGTGACTTACAATATTTGGGACCAAAGTATGCTTCCTCCGAGTTGGCTAATTGTTGACGAACAAATTGATAAATCAAAAATACCTTCATATATAATTTCTCCGGATAGAAAAATTGTGGTTTTAGAAATTATTGGAGACAAGGTAGCCCGAAAAGACTTGAAATTCTAATCCCACGGCCATACTTTGTACATAATTTCAATCTCGAAATCTCCGTTTTTATCGATATTCCAAGCATTCGCATAACCATAAATCAAGTGGTGTTTTTCTATTTTCTGATCTCCAATTTTCGCTTCCCAAAGGCTATCGAATGTTTGCTTAAAAACTAACTGAAAGCTTTCCTTAGCTCCCTTTATCTGGATAATATAGTGAGCCGGGTTCAATTTCTTCTCAATGATATCAGGAATATTTGCTCCCAAGGCTTCGAAGGAAGAATATCCACTGGCGTTCTGAAATTGGTAGACTTCGAGATTTCCGAAGTTTTTGATAGCGCGTATACTTTTTCTACCTTCAAGTGTCTTTTTCGCCTGTTCAGGTGATACAGAACCAACGGCTCGCCAATCTACGTCGTGATTTACCAAGATATATTTAATATTGGCTTCGGCCAGAAGGCTCTCTACTATTGGACTGTCGGATAGAAAAGCTTTGGTTAAACCGGTATAGATCATTGAATAATATCCAATGTTGGGGTTGTGAGAAATCACGTTTTTATCTAACAGATACCGGCTGGGTTCATCTCCTCTATATCCCCATAAGAACCGAACTCCGTGAAACGGCAGCATTGGTAACACCAACACCCTGCCATTGGTTGTGTCTTTCTTCAAATACTCGTTTAGTTGGCTGTAATATTTAGGAACACTTACAAAGTAATAATCCCAAAAGACTTTCCCGTTCCAAATTGGTAATACCAGATACACAAAAAAGGCAAATGACATAATCCCCAAGAATAATAATTTCTTAAAAGGGCGAGAAAATTTACTCGCGATTTCCATAATGCCGTATGCGAAAAATACGCTATATGGAAGCAGAAACACCAGACCGAATTTCTCGTACGAATTTCTTAAGACAATTAAAAATGGAAATCGCTCAAAAAGTACCTTATAAAACAAAAAGCCGAAAGGGGGATTTGTCCCTTTTGATATAAATAACCCCACCAGAAGCATAAGAGTCAGATACTTCCAATATTTATTTTTTCTAGATTTGATCCAGCCCCAAAAAACTAGTGCAAATCCTAACCAGGTAATAAATTTTGTAAAACCACTCTCGTAAAAAGTATCCCAGGGAAGTTCATTATTACTTTCGAAGTTAAAATAAAATTTCTGTTTCAGCTGAATTATCTCCGATATCGGGAAAAAACCACTTACCGCTTTTAACGATTCGAAACTTAAACTGGCAGTACTTATAGTCCCATAAGAGCTATTAGCGAGTTTGAGAAACGGGTATAGCCACCATAGATTACATATTGCCCAAACGGCCAATATTACTACCGATTTCGCAATAATCCTTAGTCTCTCAACGTTGTTTTTCTGGACATAAACGGTGGAATAGAGCACGTAAAGCCCTGCGGTGACCCAAAATACCAATAGACTCGCAATATAACTATAAGAATAACTATAAATAAAAGAGGTTAATAAAAATAATACAAGCCATATTTTCTTTTTCTCTTTTAACGTCTTTAACCAGAAAAAAAGGAATATTGGCAGATATGCCCACATAAACATGGCAGCAAATAAGGCACGAGACCAGATCTGGCTCATAGTGTAAAGATTAAAGAAAAATAACAGGGCAGAAAAAAGACTAAGTTTCCGATCTTGGGTAATATTATCGACAAGTAAAAACATTCCCACCAATCCACTGGCGATAAGAAAGCAAAAAATCGTGGCTTGCAACGGGACTGCCGGAATAAGAAAGTTCATATATTTTAAAATAAATAAAAGGGGATACTGACTTTTGAAAATCGGGCTCGTGTAGCCCGTTCCGTCCTCTATCCAAGCATTTTTAAAAAGCTCAGCCGACCGTCCCGGAGAGTAAAAAGGCATTCCCTCTTCTGCAGTTGCGAATAGAAGCCCGCTCCTGAACCAAATCACAGTAATTAAAATGCTTAGACAAAAAAACGCAAATAGGATTCTGTTTTTAGACATTAAAATACTGGGGCCAATTTGAGGAAAGTGTATTACATAAGCTTCGACCTGGCAATAGAATAGATAATATTATTATCTAAAAGCCGCGCATTTCGTCGGTCCGGTATTCTTTCGGTTCTATAGAAATTGGCTTGTAAACACTATTCGGTTTGATATCCTTTGTGATTTGAACTCCCATCCCAATGAAGGTGTTCGCACCGACAACAATACCGTCAGCTGTGCAAGAATTAACTCCAAAGTAACAATTCGGTCCTATTTTACAGCTTCCTGAGATTGTTACTCCAGTTGAAAAAAATACGTCTTGCTCAACAATCGTCTCGTGCCCTACATGGTTTTTTGCCCAAAAAATAACGTTGTTGCCAATCTCAACGAAATGATCAATGTTATTAAGTGCTGGAATAAAAATGTTGTCTCCAAATTGTGTTTCGAGGCCTATTTGCGCAGAGGGGTGGATGTATCTTATTAATTCATAACCCTTTTGCCTACATTGTCTACAAAAGTCAGCCCGAACGCCATTAAGTTTGCCGTCCTTTTTGGACGGACCAACGGCAACGAACATGACATATCTATCCGGTGGAAATGCTTGCTCTAATCCCTCAAAAGGCGTTACTATCTTACCCCACATTTCTCTGGCTCCAATAAATTTCTCTTCAACGGTCAGTGCTGCAACTTCGAATTGTCCTCCGCTATTATGGTCAAAGCAGGAAGAGGCATATCGTGCAAACTTACCATCTCCAAAAATAACAACCTTTTTGGTTTCTGGGTTTCTTTCAACCATAGGTGACTATTCTATCTCAACCGCACCAAAATTGTAAACTCATAAAGTCCATAATTATGTAGCATCGCCACATGACGAGAGTATGTCCGTATACAATGGTCAATGAAGAATTTTGGGTCACCGTAAAACAAGTCTGGTCTCATCTTCTCTGGATCGGAATAGCTAGTAAGCATATTAAACGAGAAACCTTTATTGGTAAGTCCTGCAATGTGACGAATTGTATCAACAACATATGCTTGCCATTCATTATCTGGCGTCTCCTGTTTAACGTTATAAATTCCACTGGCAATCGTATAGTCAGCTTGTCTCAAAAGTGATAAGTCGTGAATAAACGTGCAGTTAGATAGATCGGATTGTTGCCTTTGGGCTTCCCCAATCATAGCTTCTGAGATATCAAATCCATGATACGAACCCGTATGGCCACAGTTACGCAAGTGACGCGCCATTGCACCGTAACCACAACCATAGTCAAGGATAGAGCCATGTCTATCACTTCCCACAATTCCCAATAGCTGGTCGAAGCGAAGAATCTGGGACTCCTGTGAATTCCAGTCCACACCCCAGTGAGTCGCTCCATGCTCTGCTAGGCGTCTTGTGTAATATTCATCGACGCGCTTCAATATTACTTGATTTCCGATCCTTTCCCCGCCCATAAGCCTATCTGTTAAAGCCTTTCATAAAAGTCGGGGCCTCCGGCCCAACATTCATCAACAGGTCAATGATGCTTACTGCGTGTTCAAAAGGAGGATAAAGCTGTGGATACTCAGGATATCCTGAGTAATCCATCCATGTCAGCTTAATTCCCGCGCGCTCAAACAATTTTGGATTGATGTAGTTTTTGGCCGTAGGGCCAGAAAGATATTCCGTAGCTCCTGCCTGCTGGCAAAGATCTACAAGTCGTTCCGTTTTGCCTTCTATAAGCTTGTAGTCGCTGGACAAGGATAGTTTTGTTCGAATTCCTAAAATTCCACAGATACGAGAAAGGAAGCGGTAATTAATTTCGCTTAGTCCAAGAGAGTCCGATCCCAAATACAGCTCCTCGAAAATTTCTCTATAAGCCTCAAAACATGTAGCCTTGGTATAGTTAGATCTAATTGTGTGCCAGTGTCGAGCGGCCCAACTGGTATCAACTACTAAAGTATCTTTTATTGTTTGAAAAAACTTTCCTTTGACCTGAACAGGTATCGTCAACCAAAGAAGTCCATGGGGAGTCTTGATTTTATTGCGGTTACGCCAATCCCGTCGGGTGTACTGCATATCGTCATACAATATAAACTCGTCGGCCATGCTAATCATGTCAAAATAGCCCTTCCAAGGGATATAATTCGACTGATTAATCGCAACTATTTTTTTCTCTCTCATTCATATAAAACAGCGTACCCTATACCTGTCTTGCCGTAGCCGTTGCCATTATATAACATGATTTTTGTCTTTTCGTGCTGAAATACGAAAGGATACTCAATCATTTCTGAATCCCAACCGCTCGATGAGACATCAATCCCCGCCTCATTATCTTTACGGACCCATGCTAAACCATCGTTGGATTCTGCATATCCAATCCTGTATGAAGCGCCACGGTAGGAATACCACATTCTATAAATCCCCTTCTCTTTAATAACGCACGGGCGCGAAATTGCATACTCTGCTTTGTCTTGGAAATCGATGCAAACGTGCCCAGTTCTCTCCCAAGAAATCCCATTCTCTGATTGGGCATATTTTATGTGGTACCGAGGCTGAAAACCGTCCCGCCCTCTGGTCCACGCAAGACCCGATAGATACCACATCCGCCACTCGCCTCTTTCATGAAACACACATGCGCTGGCAACAAAAGCTGGATCAACTGGGCTGCGGTCGAGAATGGGACCTTCGAAATACCTCTGAAAGGTCTTCCCATTATCGCTGCTAACCGCGAGACCAAGGGCGTTTCTAAAAGGCACATCTACCCCCAAATTCCAGCCAATGTAATACATACGCTTTTCTTCGGGAAGATTGACCAGCCATGACGTCATCACACCTGCGACATCGAAGCTTCCCAAGCTGCCGTGTGTAAAAACGGGTCGTCGAGAAACTTCTAAAATTCGAGAAGGATTGTTCACGCTAAATTCAAAAAATGCGATTTGGGATCTGTTGTTCCCGTCCCGCGGAGAAAAATATACCCTGTAACGATCCCCTCTTATTTGCTCAGCCACCGGAACCGCTGCATGGGAATTCATCCATTCAGAACGATACCCGTCTGGGTCAAATATTCGGCCCTCTTTACTCCAAGTCATGGCTGATTGTGCAATTATTCTTTCAAAATGTCCAGTTTTTTAGAATTAAGCTCTTCAAGATTGTTTGTGGGAAACTACAACCGTGAACAGAAGGAAAGGTAAAGTTGTATTGTTTCGCCTTACAAGTTCTTGTAAAAGTTCTTTATTTCATTTACAACCAATTCTGCCTGAGAAATTGACATGTCGTAATAAAGAGGAAGCCTAAGTAGTCTTGATGAATAATCATTTGTAACCCGCATACTTCCAATAAATTTTCCGTATTTAAGACCAGCAGTTGAAGAATGGAGCGGAGTGTAATGGAAAACAGAAGAGATACCTCTCTCCTTCAAAAAAAGCATTAGTTTTCCTCGAGTATCTAAATCACGTACTAATATATAGAAAATGTGCCCGTTGTGCTCTACCCCTTTCGGAATTATTGGCCTTCTTATTAGTTCCCTTTTTTCCAAACCGGCCAAATTATTAAAATAATAGTTCCATATCTTTTTTCTTTTCCTGTTAATTATGCTTGCCTTTTTAAGCTGCGCGAATAAAAATGCTGCAATTAGCTCACCAGGCAAGTAAGAAGACCCCATGTCTACCCATGAATATTTATCAACTTGCCTACGTAAAAAAGCTTTTTTGTTAGTACCCGCATCCCTTATAATCTCCGCCCTCTCGATAAAAGCGGGGTTGTTTATAATCAAAGCGCCTCCTTCCCCGGAAATTACATTCTTGGTTTCATGGAAACTAAATGCGCCCAGGTCTCCAAGTGTCCCAGAATAACTATTTTTGTATCTTGCGAGAAGCGCCTGTGCCGCGTCTTCAAATACCAGAAGATTGTGCTTTTTGGCAATTTTGTTTATTTTGTCCATCTCACATGTCACCCCAGCATAATGGACCACCATAATAGCCTTCGTCCTTCTGGTCAACGCTGTCTCAATAAGGTCCTCATTGATATTAAGAGTATCTTCTCTGATGTCGACAAAAACCGGGGTCGCCCCCCTTAAAACAAAGGCATTTGCTGTGCTTGCAAAAGTAAAGGAGGGCATTATTACTTCGTCACCTACCCCAACATCTGAAAGAATTCCCATCATCTCCAAGGCCGCCGTACAGGAGTGGGTTAAGAGGACTTTTTTTGCCTTTAATGTCTTTTCCAGCCACTGATTACAGGCCGACGTAAAATATCCATCTCCAGAAAGTTGGCCTATGGATTGCGCTTTCTTGATATTGGCCATCTCCTCGTTGCCAATATGTGGCCAATTAAAAGGAACGTGCCTTGAGTTATTATTAACTCTATTCTTTTTTTTAGCTATTGCCATTTTTTTGTGATTTTGCTTGTTCCTCCGTAACTAGTCAATATTGGTTTAAATCCAATAATTCTCATTATAGAGTGGTATATAATCAGAAAACTCGTAATAACAGATAGAGGCAAATGAATCAAGTAATAGAGATTTCCTCTTGAAACAGAAAGCACTAAAGAATCAATAAGGGCTGGGATCAAAAGTAGTGAGTAAGGAATAAAGTAGAACTTCCTGACTCCGACGCTTCCTTCAAATTCCTCGCGTTTTAAATATCCTGCGGAGCCACTGGTATGACCAAAATATATATTATTTCTCACCCGCCAGTCGAGCTTCCTTAAGTAGTCGCCTATGCTTTCCGCTGAATAGTGATAAAGCGGATCATTTTTCATCACTGCAATATAAGGATTAACAGAAAGTAAGTGTAAGTGAAGATGTGGTAAGAATAACTCTTTGGTAAAGATAAACCTCTTGAGCTTTTTTTTAACATAGTCGACGTCAACCATTCCTCCCCCGGCCAAAACCTCCATTAAAGGAGCCCTTCTTTCTTGGAAAGAAGTTTTAATCAGAAGATAATTTTCATCTTCGTACGCTATTTTATATCTTTCTTTCAAACACTTCGTAAAAAATCTATAATCCTTGGTTAACCTGTAAATAAAAAAGGAGAATGGATCACCATACTCATTAACATAATAGTTTATCGGATTTGAACCCTTAGGCGTGATGTATCCACTGCTATGTAGTGCCTTAACTCTTCTGTCGTTTTTAAAGATTTTTATTCTAGTTTCCAAGCTTTTCTTATTTCGAAATACTTCGTCGTGATCAAGTCCTACTAGGTATCTACCTTTAGCTTTTAAAAATCCTAGATATTTCGCGTTCAAAGGATCGACCATGACATTTTTTATAACCCTGCATTTATACTTCTTTGCAATTTCGAGTGTTCTGTCTTTTGATCCCCCATCGACCACGAGTATCTCCAATTTATTTTTTGGAAGTGTCTGTTTCTTAACCGATTCAAGCGAAAGCCTCAATGTCCTTTCAGAATTTAAAGTAGCAATAATAATGCTAACCTTGGGTTTTCTCATTCTATTTAAACCAAAAACTGTTATGAGGAGTTATTTTTCTATCAAATTTAAAATTGCGGAAAAGATAAATTCTCAATATATTCTTGGTTTTCTCAGCAGAATCTTCTACCAAAAGATGACTTTCATCAGCTTTGTTGATAATGTTTTTCATTCCCTCTAAAGCTTCTAGCTCATGGCCTTCTACATCAAGTTTGA
>Ga0315295_10003984_pt1 | contig 12553 bp, 13 predicted proteins | sample YL17G14_0_MG_FD_204453 | JGI IMG/M metagenome (GOLD analysis project Ga0315295, IMG submission 204453) | Sediment microbial communities from Yellowstone Lake, YNP, Wyoming, USA - YL17G14_0 | ecosystem: Environmental > Aquatic > Freshwater > Lake > Sediment | place: USA: Wyoming | collected... | reverse complement strand
GTCGCGGTCAGCGGCGATGGGGTGGTCGGCGGCGGCGCGGGCGTACCAGGGATAGTCAGCCAGCACGGTCGGCTCGTAGGCTGCTAACAGGGTGAGCAGTTCGGAAAGGTTGGCGGGGGGCTGGGCGGGTTGAGACGGGGCGTCAGGTTGGTTGTTTGCGGCGGCCGCCAAGAGGGTGGCCAGGACGCCCCGCTGGAGGGTGCGGTAGTCGCCGGTGCGGTGGAGCTTCTTGCTGTCGTTGATGACGAGGCGGCCGGCGGCACCGGCTCGGCGGCGGGTGACGCTGGCGGCAAGGGTCTGCCAGAGGGAGCAGCGGTTATCGAGGAGGTTATCGGGCAGCTCAAAGCAGGCTGCGGCAACGACGAGGGGGCCTAGAATGGGGCCATAACCAGCCTCGTCAATTCCTACAAGAACGGCCATGGAACCTCCTGCCGCCCCCGTTGGGGCCACTCTAGCGATTAGGTCTGGCAGCAACAAGTCGGAAGGCGGTGGGCAAGTGGAGGCGATGATGGCCGGGTAGCAACCAACTGGTCGGTATGTTACAATTTCGCCTTGGCTATCGAGGAACCGGAAGGCTGTAGCTCACAGAAGGGACAGGATTTGTGTTGCCTTGGGCGCTGGGAGAGTATAGATGGATTTTTTCTACCGGACCTGTTGGGGGGAATGCGATTAGGACACAGGGCGGCAGGTTGAGAGGCCGCAAGGTACAGATGACAGCAACGGCGACGAAGAAGATCATCGGCAAGTTGAGCTTTGGGCAGGGGGTGCATCCTCCAGACCGGAAGGAGCTTTCCGCGGGTCGGGCGGTGGAGGTGATTCGGGCGGCGGGGGGCAGCGAGGTGGTGGTGCCGCTATCGCAGCACATTGGGGCGCCATGCACGGCGACGGTGGGTCCCAAGCAGGAGGTTAAGGCGGGACAGGAGGTGGGGCGGAGCGAGGCGTTCGTATCGGCGCCGGTTCACAGTCCGGCAAACGGGGTGGTGAAGGAAGTAGCGCCGCGGCCGCATCCGAGCGGGGTCAAGGCGCTCAGCGTGGTAATCGTGGTGGCCGAGGAGCAGCCTGAGGAGCAGTCGTGGAGGGAGCTGCCGGAGGGGTTCGATCCGGCGCGCTGGGAGGGACCGGCCATTCTGGAGGCGATCCGGCGGGCCGGAATCGTGGGCCAGGGGGGAGCGGCGTTTCCGACGGCAGTGAAGCTAACGCCCAATGCCAAGAAGCCGGTGGACACAGTGATCCTCAACGGCTGCGAGTGCGAGCCGTATCTGACCAGCGACCAGCGGTTGATGGCGGAGGCGCCGGGGCCGATGGCGGCGGGGCTGGAGCTGGCGATGCGGGCGGCGGGGGCAGAGCGCGGCATCATTGCCATCGAGGACAATAAACCTGAGGCGATCAACAGCGTGCTGGAGGTCGTTAAGGATCGGCCAGGGATTCAACTGGCGATCTGCCAGACGAAATACCCACAAGGCGGGGAGCGGCAGTTGGTGAAGGCCGTGCTGGGGCGGGTGGCGCCGACGGGCGGCCTGCCGCTGGACGTGGGAGCGGCGGTGGTGAATGCGGGGACGGCGTCGGCGGTGGCGTGGGCATGTGCGGCGGGCCGGGCGTGCACGGAACGAATCGTGGCCGTTTCCGGGGAGGGGGTGAGCAAGCCAGGCAATTACCGCGTGTGGGTGGGGATGCTGGTGGGGGACCTTTTGGAGCGGTGCGGAGGACTCACGGCGGCGGCGACGAAGGTGCTGCTGGGAGGTCCGATGACGGGGCCGTCGACGGGCCGGCTGGACGTGCCGATCGTGAAGGGCAGCAGCGGCATCACGGTGCTGTCGCGCGGGGAGTCGCGGGACGGGCGTGAGGAAGGTTGCATCCGGTGCAGTCGATGCGTGGACGCCTGCCCGGTTCGGCTGATGCCGACGCGGATTGCGCAGGCGGTGAAGGCTCGCAACCTGGAGAGCGCGCGACAGTATGACCTAATGGCGTGCATTGAGTGCGGGTGTTGTGCGTACGTGTGCCCGTCGAAGATACCGCTGGTGCAGTACGTGCGGACGGGCAAGATGATGGAGCGGATGATGAAGCAAGGCTAAGGGCTAAGGGCCAGGCGGGGAAGGAATCGTCGGGGGGCGATGAAGAGGGTGGCGTAGAGGCGTATGGCGGAACAGACACAAGCGGTGGCGACGAGAGTGCTGGTGGTGACGTCGTCACCACATTTGAAGGACGCCTCGACGACCCGGCGGATCATGTACGAGGTGATCATCGGTCTGGCGCCGGCGGCGGCGTACGCGTTGTGGTTGTTTCGGGGGAGGGGGCTGGCGGTGCTGGCGAGCTGCGTGGCCACGTGCGTGGCGACCGAGTGGGTATTCAACCGTGTCCGGGGCAAGTCGCAAACCATCAGCGACGGCAGCGCGGCGATCACGGGGCTGATACTGGGGTTGTCGCTGCCGCCGACGTTCCCGTGGTGGGGCGGGGCGGTAGGCGGGGTGGTGGCGATCGGCATCGCCAAGATGCTCTACGGCGGGCTGGGGGCGAACGTTTTCAACCCGGCGATGGTGGGGCGGGCGTTTCTGATGGCGTGCTTCGGGACGCTGATGACGGCGTGGACGTTGCCGATTCCGCTGGAGAGGAAGTTGGAGCAGCAGCAAGCGGAGGTGCAGGCGGCGGCGGGCGCGGAGGTGGACGCGGTTACGGGCGAGACGGCGTTGGCGGCGGCGAAGCGGGTGATGAAGGACGCGGCGAATCCGGAGAAGCCGGCGGCGGAGAGGCGGAACGTGCAGGAGCTGAACGCGCAGGTGAGCAGCATGTTCGTGGGCAAGGAGAGCGGCTCGCTGGGAGAGACATCGGCGCTGCTGTGGCTGATCGGGGGGCTGTTTCTGCTGGTGCGGCGGACCATTACGTGGCACATTCCGGCGACGGTGCTGGGCTCGGCGGGGCTGATTGCGACGACGGCATGGCTGCTGAGACCCGAGGTTTATCCCAACCCGCTGGTGCACCTGTTCGGCGGGGCGTTGATGATGGGAGCGTTTTTCATCGCGACGGACTTGGTGACCAGTCCGTTGACGAAGAGGGGGCGGTTGATTTTCGGGTCGGGGGTGGGGGCATTGGTGATGCTGATTCGGCTGAAGGGGGGGTACCCGGAAGGGGTGATGTACGCGGTGCTGCTGATGAACTGCGTGACGCCGCTGCTGGACCGGTGGACGCGGCCGACGCCGTTGGGAGGTCATGAGCAGAAAGGCTAAAGGATGAAGGGCAGACGGAGTCAAGAAGGCAATGGGGCGGAACGCGATGCCGACGAGCGGCGTGACGAAGGTTAAGGGCAGAGACGGCAAGGATTCCCCGGGGCGAGAGAAGGCGGCGCATGTGGGTTAGCTTCTTGCGACAGAGTTGGCTGGCGGTGGCGTCGTCGCTGGTGTTCGGTCTGCTAGTGGCGGGGGTGTACGGCGGGCTGGAGGGGCGGATTGCGCAAAACCAGAAGCGGAAGATGGCGGCGGCGATGCGTGCGCTGCTGCCGGCGGCGGCAACGTTCGAGGAGGTGCGTTCGGCCGATGGGCAAAGGGTGGAGTACGCCGTGGGCCAGGCGAACGGCGGCACCGTGGGGTACGTGATCGAGCAGGGCGGAAAAGGTTTTGCGGACGAGATCGTGCTGCTGATCGCGGTGGACGGGCGGTTGGAGCGGGTGGTGGGGACGGCGGTGCTCAAGAGCAACGAGACGCCGGGATTCGGCGACCAGATCAAGAACGCGGAGTTCAGAGATCAATTTACGGGGGCGCCGGCGGAGGAGTTGGCGGTGGTCAAGAGTGGGGACCGGGGGGCGAAGGACCGGGAGATCGTGGCGATCACGGGGGCGACCATCAGTTCGGACGCGGTGGTGCGGATTGTGAACGAGGGGGTGGCGAAGCTGAAGCAGGCGGTAGCGGGCGGCTCGGCGGGGGTCGCGGGCCGGTGAGCGAGAGGCAGGCGGGAGGGGAGCGACGCATGACGGAAGCGGCGAACAATCAGGGGGCGGGGCTAGCGCAGTTTGTGCGCGGGCTGTGGGAGGAGAGTCCGGTGTTCCGGCAGTTGATCGGGATGTGCCCGACGCTGGCGGTGACGGCGCAGATGAAGCCGGCGCTGACGATGGGAGGGGCGGTGATCTTCGTACTGGTGTGTTCGAACGTGGCGGTGTCGCTGATGCGGAAGCTGGTGCAGGCGCACCAGCGGCTGTTGATGTTCACGCTGACGATCGCGGCGTTCGTGACGGTGGCGGATTACCTGTTGCAGGCGTTTTTGCCGGAGATGAGCGAGAAGCTGGGGCCGTACGTGCCGCTGATCATCGTGAACTGCATCATCATCGGCCGGGCGGAGGCGTGCGCAAGCCGCAGCGGGTTGTGGGTGAGCTTTTGGGACGGGTTGGGGCAGGGGGTGGGCTTTACGCTGGGGCTGGCGGCGCTGGCGACGATTCGTGAAGTGCTGGCGGACGGGGCCTGGTTCGGCATGCGGGTGCTGCCGGCGGGGTTTGAGAAGTGGAACGTGATGAAACTGCCGGCGGGAGCATTCCTGACGCTGGGCATTCTGCTGGGACTGAGCAATCACTTTTTGAAGAAGAAGTAAAGCCATGGACCTAGTGGTGCAATTATTGCTGGTGCTGATTTCGGTGACGGTGGTCAACAACTTCGTGCTGACGAAGTTCCTGGGGACCTGTCCGTACATTGGGGTGTCGCGGCAGGTGGGGATGGCGTTCGGGATGGGTTGCGCGGTGACGTTCGTGACGACGCTGAGCGGGACGATGTGCTGGCTGATCCACCATGAAGTGCTGGCGCCGCTGAACATGCCGTATCTGAAGGGCATTTCGTTCATCATGGTGATCGCGGCGATGGTGCAGTTGGTGGAGATGTACCTGAAGAAGTTTTTCCGGGCGTTGTACGAGGCGTTCGGGATATACCTGCCGTTGATCACGACGAACTGCGTGGTGCTGGGGGTGTGCCTGTTCGTGGTGGACGTGTGGAAGTACGCTTTTCTGCCTGGGGTGGCGGCGAGTTTTGGGGCGGGGTTGGGATTTACGCTGGCGATATGCATCATGGCGGGGATTCGGGAGAATTTGGAATGGGCGGACTTGCCGGCGGCGTTGCGGGGGGCGCCGATTACGCTGATCACGGCGGGCATTTTGACGCTGGCGTTCATGGGGTTTTCCGGGATGATCAAGTGATGAGCGTGACGACGGAATTGACGTGGGCGGTGGGGGCGGTCGGGCCGTGGGCGACGGCGCTGTGGGCGGGGTTGGCGTTGCTGGGGGTGGGACTGCTGCTGGTAACGATGTTGAACATCGCCTACGCGAAGCTGCGGGTAGAGGCGGACCCGGTGGTGGAGGCGCTTTTGGCGGCGCTGCCGGGGGCGAATTGCGGCGGGTGCGGTCTGGCGGGGTGCAGCGCGTACGCGGAAGCGGTGGCGAAGGATCATGGTTTGCTGGGGCGGTGCGCTCCCGGAGGCAGCGGGGTGGTGCAACGGATGGGGACGATTCTGGGGATTTCGGCGGCGGCGGCGGCGCCGAGGCGGGCGGTGGTGCACTGCGCCGCGCACGCGGGCGACAAGACCAACGCGGCGCGCTACGAAGGCGTGCCTCGGTGCGCCGAGGGGCAGATGATTGCCGGGGTGATGGGGTGTTCCTACGGGTGCCTGGGTTTCGGCGATTGCGTGTCGGCCTGCCCGTTCGAGGCGATTCACATGATCGACGGGCTGGCGACGGTAGAGTATCGGAAGTGCGTGGGCTGCGGGGCGTGCGTGAAGTCATGCCCACGGGACTTGATCGAGCTTTTGCCTTTTCAAGAAGACCCGATGTTGGTGATCGCCTGTTCGACGATGGACCGGGCCAAGGAGGTGCGGAGCTACTGCCAGGTGGGGTGCGTGGGGTGCGGGCTGTGCGCCAAGCTGGTTCCAACGGTGTTCCAGATGAAGCAAAACCTGGCGGCGATCGACTACGAACATTATGGTCGGTGGGCGGAGGCGGCGGCGGGGATTGCGAAGTGTCCGCGGGCGGTGATGGTGTTTGTGGGTCGGGAGGGAGTGCGGCGGGCCGGCGGCGGCGTGGAGGCGGGGAGAGCGAAGGCCGAGGCGGCCGCAACCTGAACGGAGGCGACGGCGGTGGGCAGCAAAGACAATCAGGCCTTGATGCAGACCGAGATTCCCGGTTGGCAGCCGGCGCGGGGCAAGGTGCGGGACGTCTATGACCTGGGCGAGAAGCTGCTGATCGTGGCGACGGATCGGATCAGCGCGTTCGACGTGGTGATGGCCAACGGCATCCCCGACAAGGGCCGGATTTTGACCCAGTTGACGTTGTTTTGGCTGGACTGGCTGGGCAGTTCGGTGCGCAATCACCTTTTGAGCACGCAGGCGGCGGATTGGGGGGAGCCGTTCGCCCGGTACGCGAAGCAGTTGTCGGGCCGGAGCATGTTGGTGACGAAGGCCAAGGTGCTGCCGGTGGAGTGCGTGGTGCGTGGTTACCTGGCGGGCAGCGGGTGGAAGGAATACCAGCAGAGCCAGACGGTGTGCGGGGTGAAGCTGCCGGCGGGCCTGCAGCAGTGCGCCAAGTTGCCGGCGCCGCTGTTCACGCCGGCGACCAAGGCGCCGCAGGGCGAGCACGACGAGAACATTTCGTTTGAGCAGGCGGCGCGGCTGGAGGGGATGGGCGAGAGCACGGCACGGTACGTCCGCGACAAGAGTATCGAGATTTACGCGAAGGCGGCGGACTATGCGGCGTCGCGGGGGATTTTGCTGGCGGACACGAAGTTCGAATGGGGCCGGGACGGCGAGGGGGTGATTCTGATCGATGAGGTGTTAACGCCGGACTCGTCGCGTTTTTGGCCGGCGGACCGGTATGAGGCGGGGCGCGACCAGGAGAGCTTCGACAAGCAATTCGCGCGGAACTACCTGGAGGGTATTCGCTTCAACAAGCGACCGCCGGGTCCGGTTCTGCCGGCGGAGGTAGTGGCGGGCACGCGGTCGCGGTACGTGGAGGCCTACGAGCGGCTGAGCGGGCGGCGGTTCGAGGGCGAGGCGGCACAGCGGTGAGCAGCCAAGCAGCGGGGAACATGCGGCAGGGTCCCAGGGGGATCAGGCGAGCACTGGCTGGGGCGGCGTTGCTGGCGGCGTTGGGGGCGGCGGCGGGCTGCCAGGACGCCGGCGCCAAGTACAGTACGCGGTACTACTACACAACGACGGACGACGGGATCACGCTGGCGCTGCGGCGCTATGAGCCGAAGAACCGGGCGGCGAACCGCGACCCGGTGATCCTGTGTCATGGGCTGAGCTACAACCTGTTGTTTTGGGATCTGGACGGGAAGGTGTCGCTGCCGCGGTATCTGGCGGAAGCTGGGTACGACGTGTGGTCGCTGTCGCTGCGGGGTTCGTCGCCCAGCAGTCAGCCGCTGCAGAGCGCGGTGCGGCGGATGGCCCGGTTCAACCTGGATCCGGCGTTGCTGACTACGCTGAAAGAACGGCTGCGGGACGTTACGTTGACGGATTGGTCGGTGGACGACCACATTCGGCACGACGTGCCGGCGGCGCTGGCGTTGGTGCGGGAGCAGACCGGGCACCGCCGAGCGCACTGGATCGGGCATTCGATGGGCGCGATGGTGATGTTCGCGTACCTGGGCACGGCGCAAAACGGGGAAGACGACGCGGTGCGCACGTTCGTGGCGTTGGCGGCGCCGATGGCGATGTTTCAGCCGCTGAATGAGCCGTGCCAGTTTCTGCTGGATTCGCACGTGGCGCTGGCGGTGGGGTCGGCGATGGTGGGGAGCAGTTCGACGGCGGCGGTGGGGGCCATCTTCGGGGACCTGGGGCTGCCCAAGGACCGGCTGTTTTACAACGGGCGGAACATCGAGGGGTCCGTGTTGCGCGCGCTGTTTCAGCGGGCGGAAGAGGAGATTTCGGCCCGTCAGCTCACGCAACTGCTGAACATGGTGCGGAGCGAGCGGTTCACGTCGTTGGATGGATCGGTGGATTATACGGCGGGTTTGTCGCGAGTGACCCGGCCGAGCTACCTGCTGGCGGGGACGGTGGATAATATGGCGTCGGTAGGCGCGGTGCAGTATGCGTTTCGGGAGATTCGGAGCAACCCCAAGGAGTTTCGGCTGTTCGGGCGGGTGAACGGGCAGCAGGAGGATTACGGGCACGACGATCTGGTGATCGGTCGGCAGGCGCGGCAGGAGGTGTATCCGACCATTCTGCAATGGCTGGAGGGCTTCCCCAATGTTCCGGGGGACGAGCCGTTTCTGTTGCAGCCGGGGCCGGGGGCGCCCGGCGCCGGCGAGCCGCCCGCGCCGACCGGCGGGAGCAGCCTGGATGGCGGATGAGCGAACGACCTTGCGGGAGATGATCGAGTGCGTGGCCCGGTTCGAGGCCGAGCGGGATTGGCAAGCGTTCCACTCGCCCAAGAACCTGGCGATGGGCCTGTCGATCGAGACGGCCGAGCTGCTCGAACACTTTCAGTGGATCAGCGAGGAGGAGTCCCGGGGGGTGGCTCGCGACGCGGGCGAGCGGGCGGCGGTAGCCGACGAGATGGCCGACGTGCTAGGCTATCTCTTGAACCTGGCGCACGTGCTGAAGGTGGACTTGAGCGAGGCGTTCTACTCGAAGATGCGACGAAATGCCGAGAAGTACCCGGCGGAGGCGTACCGGGGCAAGTATAAGCGGTAGGATTGGGCCGCAACGGGGCAGGGCGGCCGGGAGGTGCAGGTTTGGGCAAACGAGAATACAGCGCCTACCAGCGCGGGGTCATTGAGCGGTATTATGAGAACCTGGACGGCCTGAGCCTGGCCAAGCTCCAGGAGCTGGTGGGCGAGTTGTATCTGGCCAAGGATACGCGGGCGGAGGATCGGTTGTGGGAGCAGGTGGACAAGGCGTTGGTGCGGCTGAAGGTCAAGGCGGGTCTGCGGGAACATATAATGAGGGGTCGGCGGGCGGAGATTCTGGCGGGGAACCTGGAGGATTGGCTGCGGGCGGCGGGCCAGCGGAAGAAATAAGCGATGCCGGCTGAGCGGGGGGGAACGAGGAGGAGGGCTACGGATGGCACGAGCAAAAACCGTTGATGTCCTGGAACAACTCGCCACGGGCGCCCGTACGGTGCACGAGAGCGTACTGAGAGGGCGCAAGCCGAAGATGCGGATTCCGGTGCGGAGCCTGTCGAACGTAACGTATCAGCCGCGGGCGGGCCACTTCACGCTCAAAGACGGCGTGAAGGAGCGAACGCTGACGGTCAACACGGTGAAGACGTTCGCCCAGACGCTGAAGATGATGGCCCTGAGCAAGGAGTTGATCACGGGGGACGACATGGCGACCAAGCGGGAGGCGTACTACATCAGCAAGAACTGGGGGGACGCGGCGTTCAAGGAGCAGCCGGAATCGGACACGGTGATGGAAGACCTGGAGGCGATGTTCGGGGTGAATCGCGAGCAGATGCGGTTTGTGCCGGAGGAGAAAGGGGGCGAGGTGGCCGGGCGGCTGGTGGTGGTGGACCGGGACAGCAGCGGCAGACGGATTGAGATCGACTGCACCCAGTTCGGTTCCGGCTCCTATTCCCTGCCGATCAACGTGGAGCACCTGGAGTTCCGCAGCAAGGCCAAACTCATCCTGGCCATCGAGACGGCGGGCATGTTTCAGCGGCTGCTCAAGTACGGCTACTGGGACCAGGCGCAGTGCATTTTGGTCAGCATGGGCGGCGTGCCGACGCGGGCTTGCCGGCGGTTCATCCGGCGGCTGAGCGACGCGTTGCGCATTCCGGTCTATGCCTTCGTTGACGGCGATCCTTACGGGTACTTCAACATCTACCGCACGCTCAAGGTCGGCTCGGGCAACGCAGCGCACCTGAACGAGTACTTTTGCGTGCCGCAGGCGCGGTTCCTGGGCGTGACGCCGCGGGACATCAAGGACTACGACCTGCCGACTCACCCGTTAAAGGACGTGGACGTCAAGCGCGCCAAGGACGCCCTGAAGAACGACCCGTTCGTGAAGCACTTTCGGCCGTGGCAGGACGCGATCCACCTGATGATTGCCATGGGGGTCCGCGTGGAACAGCAGGCGTTCGCCAAGCACGGCCTGGATTACGTCGTCAAGACGTACCTGCCGGAAAAGCTCCGGCACGTGGAGCGGTTCCTGCCCTGACGTCGGCCTCGGAGTAAGGAAAGAGTTGCCGTGATGAAACCCGCCGACAACGCATCCGGCCGGCCGGTTCGCGCGGACGAGCGTGCCGCAGCCCCGTCGGCGTCGGCCTGGGGGCGGCGGTGTCTGACACTCGGTTGTCTGGCGGTCGTCGTCGCCGCGGCGTTGCACAGCGCCGACAGCCCCATCGGCGGCGGGGACACGTGGGTGGCGATGGCGTGCGGCCGCTACAGCCTGGGGCCGTGGGTCGCCCAACAGCCCAACCGCACGTGGCAGATGCGGCTGCTCGATCGCTACGGCATTCATACCACTCAGCGCGACTTCATTTCCCCCCACTCCCGACCCTTTGATCCCGCCTCCCGGCGCCTCTCCAGCCTGGCCCGACGTCTGGTCGCCGTCGTCAAGGAGACGGCGACGGAAAAGCCGCAACCCTTGCCCGCCGGCAGCAAGAACGTCGGCTGGATCAACCAAAACTGGCTGACGCATGTGCTGTTTTATAAGATGAAGACGTGCCTGGGCGGCGATCCTTATCAGCCGCAGCCGGGCGAGTTTCTCATCGTGCTGTACAAGTTCACCCAGGCGATCCTGACGGCGGTGTTCGCTTACTGGGCGGCGCGGGTACTGGGGGCGCAGCCGCCGTGGGCAGCAGGGGCGACGGCCTTTGGGATGCTGCTGAGCCGGTCGTTCATCGACATGCGGCCGAACGTCAGCTCGATCTTCTTTGCCATCATTATGATCTGCTTGATTGCCTACTGGAAGCGCGGGCGACACCGCGCTCTGATCTGGTTCATCCCGGTTACCATTTTGTGGGCCAACGTGCACGGCGGTTTCATTTACGCGATCATGGTGTTCGGCATCCTGGCGGGCGGGCATGTCATCCAAAACGGCCTGGGGAAGTACACCATCGTAGTTTTGTGCCTGGCGGCGCTCTTCCTGGCCGGTCTGCTGTTCTCCGGCGCAAACCGGCTGGGAGGGGAGGCGAGCAAGCTGGGGGTCCGAATGAATCAAGCGCGGCAGAGCGAGGCGCTGGCCGGGCGGGTAATCCGGGCGGAGGAGTTGAGGGTCTGGAATCAACAATCGCAAGCGCTGCGGTTCGGTCAGGCCGCGGCGGCGGGGGCCGGCGTGGCGCTAGTGGCGCTGGGCATTTTTGCGGCGGCGCGCGCCGGGCGCGTGTCGGCCGAGGGGTGGCTGCGCGTGGGGCGCCGCGGCCTGCTTTGGCTGGTAGGCGCGTTGGCGGCCGTCGTGCTGATACCCGGCATCTTCAGCCCCTTTGGCTGGGAGAATCTCATTCACCCGCTGGTGGTGGCAACCGGTCAGGAAGGCAAGGACTGGCGCAAGGTGGCGGAGTGGCGACCCATCTGGGAGATCGATACGTTCGGTAACGCCGCCCCGTACGTCTGCTTTCTGGCCGTGTTGGCGGCGGTGGTGGCGGTTTGGTGGGTGCTGTTCTTCCTGGGGCCTGGGACGGGCCCGCCGTCCGCCAAGGGCCGACGCGGGCAACCCGTGGCCGCAACCGGCTGGCCACAGATGGACCTGCCGCAGTTCGGCGTCATGGCCGTCACGATCGCCATGTCGGTTCTCTCGCGGCGGTTCATCTTCCTGGGCGGCGTGGCGCTGGCCCCATTCCTGGCGGCGCTGGCGCAGGAAGCGTTCACGATGATTCAGTGGCGGCGTGCTCGACGTCAATCGTACGCGACCCCGTCGGCCGCGCCCGCCCCACGACTCGTTTGGATCGGCGCCGCCGGCAGTTGGGCGGCGGCGCTGCTGGTGACCGGGGTGTTCGGCCAGTTCATGTGGAGCAAGTATCTTCGCCCCGACCAGAAACCGCCTCGGCTCACGGTCTTTCGCCGAATGGTGGGCATCGAGGATCAGCCGGTTGAACTCATGGGGTTCTTCAACAAGTACCACGTCCGGGGCGTGGTATTCAACGAGTGGAGCCAGGGCGGTTTTGTCGCCTTCCACCAGGGGCCGGACCGTCAAACGGGCGAGCCGCCGTGCCGGCTCTACATCGACGGCCGAGCCCAGGCCGCCTATCACCTCGAGCACTACCAGGACACCATGAAGTTCAAGGGCGACGCGCAGTTCGACAGAAACCTGGACCCTCGCCGGCTCTCCCAGATGCTCCAACAGCGGGGCATCAGCGCCGTCCTGGTCTCCTACCTCCAGTCCCGGCGGATGTTTGAGCTGCTGCAACAGGCCGACGATTGGCTGTTGGCGCAAGGCAATGGGCGGCATTTTCTGTTTTTGAGCCTGGCCGATCCGCGGAACCAAGAGACGCTGGAGCTGCTTAGGCGTGACCGCGCCGGGGGTCCGCCACGAGGTCCTCGACCGCCGGCGGCGCCGGCGGCGCCCGCCAAGTGAGGCAAAGTGACCGGCGACAAACGCATCAGCCTGTCGGTGTTCTTCCCCTGCCGCAACGAGCAGGACAACATCGAGC
>Ga0315295_10003983_pt1 | contig 12554 bp, 15 predicted proteins | sample YL17G14_0_MG_FD_204453 | JGI IMG/M metagenome (GOLD analysis project Ga0315295, IMG submission 204453) | Sediment microbial communities from Yellowstone Lake, YNP, Wyoming, USA - YL17G14_0 | ecosystem: Environmental > Aquatic > Freshwater > Lake > Sediment | place: USA: Wyoming | collected... | reverse complement strand
GAACTATGACGATATCAAAAAAAGTATAGACGAAAGCGAGCAGTCTATGGAGTTGTACAACTCTCCTCCGGAAGATTTCAGGTCGGCTCTCGAGATGGCGGTCGACAGTGCTGTTGATGTCGCTGAGCCTGAAAGCGAAAAGCTTGCAAGCGACGAGATCTACATGGCCATGGAGTTCAAGAAACAGTTCTCCAGGCTCGCTGGAACCGTCGAGATGATCAAGGTCGCTGCGATGGAAGAACTCGAGAACGGATTCAATTCCATCTATCGTGACAGCAAAAGACTTGTTGCCAATGGCGAGTCTTTTGGCGATATGGCCAAGATAGCGACCCGGGCAGTCATGGAAGACGGTCTTGGACCCACCGCCGTCATGAAGGCGTATGGAATCATCGAGAAAGAACTTGTGACCAGCGGGTTCGACGTTAATTCCGAGTTCACCAAAACGTCTTCGCTCAAGATAAATCATTCTTCCACCATGCTTAAGCCGGCAAAAGAGATGGCGCTCGCTATCGAAAAGATAGCTGCGTTGAATGAAATGCAGTATAATATAGCGAACGTACTCGCATCAATTGACAGGCTGGTAAGTAAGAATGTCGATCGCTGATATTAGATACAATATCCTTAAAAGGTTTGCCGGCGACAAAGTTGTTGAGCCGACGCCTAAAGACATTAGAAATAGTGTTTTTAAATCAACAGCTATCGGTCTTGCTGTTGGGCCATTGGCAAGGCTTGCTTTTAAGAAATTTGCACCAAAAAATCTTACGATGTTCAAGACAAAGTTGATTTTTGGTGGGGCCAGTGGTATTCAAAAAAGAATCGTTCCGCATGATTATAAAATAATAACCCCGGGGTTGATTGCTGGTGACGCTGCGGCTGGAACGATATACGGATTGTATCAGCATGATATAAAAAACGCCATAGCAAGATCGAATGCTGATCCAAGCAAAAAACCAGAAGCTATAAATAAAATAAAAGAAATGCATGGTTTCTTAAAAAAAGCCGCATTCTGGGGTGCTCTGGCCGGAGCAGCAAGAGGAATTGGGTCAGTTGGCAAGGGCATTGGATATGGCCTTCTTCCAATGGGAAAAGGGAAATTCAGCACTGGGGTCAGAAAATCATTTGGTTTTACAAACACGCCTACGTTAAGCCATAAAGCGTTCGGTCTTGCCGTTAAAGGCGGCGCCGGCTATGGATTATATCGTGGCGGAAAAGCAGTTTATGATACTGTAAAAAGAAATACCGACACAGGCGCCGGCGAATATACTACAATGTTGAGAAACAATATGCTGTCCGGAAATATCCAACCCAATGAATTGTCAGTCGAAGATATGGAAAGTGTCAGACAGCGTGGCATGCGATGAAAAATAACTGGCAAAAAAGCTTTTTTTTAGCTACAATGGAGAAGTGCGCCATTATGGGAGCCGTTATGGGCGCCCTTACTGTCGCAAGCACTGCCAGTGATATCAAATTGAACAAACAGAAAATGAAGCTTGCAGCTCCAGGGTCAGAACCGCCGCCTGCTCCAGATTCTTATGGATATCAATTCAAAACCCCAAACCGTTCTTTATTTGGATAGGGGAATTATATGAGAATACAAGAAGCCGCTGACCGTCTTTTGGCCAAGGGAAGAATAACAAAGGAAGAATGTGAAGGAATAAAAAAGCAAGCTGCGATGCCAATTGGAAAAATTTTATCATACCCATTCACAAACCCAAAAGAAACGTTGAGGGGTGCTTTTGGTGGCGCCCTCGGTCTTGCGCTTGCCGCACAGCTTCTTTCTCCATTAACGAACGCGGTAAAGTCAAAATTGTCCTACGACGCCATGCTTAAAAAAAATCCCCAGCTTGAAGGAAAAGACGAACAGCAGATCAAAGATTATTTCCAGGTCATTAAAACATTTTCCCCAAAAGCTGCTTCAAACCCTCTTGTTGCCGGCGCTCTCGTAAATAAAATGATGGAATTCGGCGGAACTGACCATAAACTGGTTCAAGACCTTGTATCGATACAATCAGGCACCGCCCCCGATTTCAATCCGCTTCACGATATTACAAGTGCTGCGGCAAAATCGATGGTATCCGGAGACGGAGGGGACAAGGTAACAAACATATATTCAACTGTAAACCCGTATATTACACTTGGTCCGGAAGCTAATGGTTAAAATATCAATCAACTCTGAAGAAGCCGCGAAGGCCGGCATAGACCTTGGCAAAGCAATGGGGTCTGTCGGGAAGTTTGTTGTACGGCATCCAGTTGCCACACTGTCGGGTATTGGTGCTATTGGGGCCCTTGGATATCTTTTGAATAGAGCCAATCAGCTACGCGGCGCCCACCAGATCCTCAACGAAGCCAACAAGACCGGCATCATGAACTATCAGACCCAGCTTCTGTCACAGATAGCGAAGAATCAGCAGCAACAACCGAACGCAGCCGCTGTCCCTCAACAGCAAATCATTATTCCGCCTTTGAGATAAATCATGATTAAATATGTCGAATTCGATTCAATCGATGAAACAGGGCAGCATATCGTTCCTGTCAATTCGCTGTATGAATTGAACAAGATAGCCGGCGGAACATATTCTCCGGAAATCATGAGGGTCATTCACAGTATCAAACGTGACCCAAATCGGTATTACGTTGTCATCAACGCCCTTGGATCATATGAAGTCTGGGGAGCAAATCGAAACGGCGATGCTTTTCCCGAAGCCGGACTTACGCACGTTTCTTTGCGCACCGACATGGGTACACCGAATGATTATGGATACAAGACATTTGAATATTACGCCAAATGGTTCCGCAACCATGTGAATAAATCCGACAGTCCGAGTTTTGGCGAAGTGGTATTCTCGCACTGGAACCCTGCGATACACAGGGTTGAATTGATTGTTGCGATTGACGCAGTGAAAGACGCTGAAACAATCAAGGCGCTTGACAGCGGAGAACTTGTCAGCGTCTCGATGGGAGCTCGTTTGCCCTATGATGTGTGTGCTATTTGCGGAAATCAAGCTAAAACACGCAAAGAATATTGCATTCATGCACAGAACCATCTCGGAGAAATAGTCACCGAAGATCTTGCCCGCAAATGGTCGATGCAGACCGGCAAGAAAATTATTCCGGGCATGCAGGTCTTCGTATGGAACTACAAACCGAAGTTCTTCGATATCTCGAAAGTTTATATTGGTGCCGATCGCACTTCGTACATCCTTGGAAAAGCAGCTTCGAAACGAACAAAAGCTGTATCAAGCCTTAACCTTGCCGAAGCGTATGGCATAACCGATTCTGTGTTTGAAAAAACATCTTCCATTAAAATTTCATCCGTTAAAAAGACCGGAGAGATTGATAAAGAAATCGGTGGCGCCCTTGGACCATCTGATATTGACGGGTCAATTACAAGCGCCAATCCAACCGAAATTATCGGCAAAGCAGTCAATGAAAATGTTGGCAAGTCCATTGCAGCTGAACCGGTTCTTCCACAGCAATTTCTCGACGGACTCGCCAAAACGCAAAGTCTGCCATCTATCTTTTCCACGATGCTCGGCCTTGGCATTTTTCCAAAACCGATGGAAGTCCAGAGAATTGTCCTGGTAAGCGTCGGACAGAAGCCTCTTGCCGATTCTCTTGAAGCGAACAACGAGGTTTTTGATTATACATCGAATGAAAATCCTATGGAGATCCCGGACAGCTTCGATGATTCCATTTCAAGGATGCTCGTTCCCTTCATGGCTGAACGCAGTGCCTGTCCCCATTTTTTACTTCCCAGGCTGAAGTTTATCAGTGCGCCCGGACAGATGGATAAGACCGCGTTCTATTCAAGCACAATGGGGAACGATTACTGGGTTGACCCTAATCCGCAGATAGGCCTTCCCAAGCCTTCTATTATATCACCTGCCGCAGCTGCCCTGGCCGGCGTTGCCGCTTTATATGCAGGTCTTAAGGCGAAGTCTCTTGGAATGAACTCGGAACAAATGGCAAGCATCTTCGTCAATAAGCCCTGGCTTGCGGCCCTTATCGGTGGCGGGGTGATGCTCGGTATTTACAAAATGATGCAAAAAGAGCAGGATATCTCCTCTATCATTCCTGCAACCGCATATGCTGACAGGTTACAGAACACGAATTTCTCAGGTCATATCAAACAAAGCGCCCTTGACCCCGCATCAAAAAAATTCGTTGAATCTGTTGGCAGGGGAGTTATCACCGCAGGTATCGCATTTCCTGCTGCTTATTTTGCCAATGCCATGAATCAGAGATCGATGATGACAAAAGGGTATCCGATGCTTCCTGTTCAGAATATCGATCCACCGAAAACGTCTCTTATAGCGGGTGTTGCAGCAGGTCTTGGTCCGTCGATTATCGGTGCAATGAAAAAAGGCTTGAAAGCAAAGGCACGGTAAGGTACAATAAAATTGCGTTTGTATTTATGGCTGTTATATATTATTATCAATAACAGTGTGAATTTCCAAATCTTAATGGAGGTTTTTTATGGAAAGTCGCAAAACTCGGTTTGAAGACCATGTTCAGACGATTGAATCGTCTCATTCGAAGACAGCTTCCCTGAATCAGAAATCGAAGTCTGGGAACGACCTCTTGACAAAACTCGCAGAAGAGCTCGGCTTGAATACCGCAGCATCTGACGCGGCATCAGCAGCAGCCGGCGCAGCGCCCACAGCAGAAGGCGAAGTCCTTCCTGCAGCGTCGACAATTGCAGCGGCAAATCCCGCTGTTGAAGCGGCGACAGATGCGGTTGCGATGCCCCAGGTCACGATGGCAGGTGGAACACCTGTTGTCATGGAAGCTGGAAGTGCGCCGAACCCTCAGCAGATCATCAACCCGGTCATTTCCGCCGCTGATGGCAACCTGATGACCGCTCAGGATCTGAACCGCACACCCGAAGCTGTTGCAGAAGCTGCACAGCCGACTGCAAAGGGTGAAACGGAAGTCGAAGCCGAGAAAATCGGCCGCCTCATTGCAAAGTCTTTCCAGGAAACGATCGAGAAGGCAGCGAATGACCAGGAATATTCCGAAGCCCTCGACATGCTCAAAGAAGCCGAACTTCTCTCCGGCTACAACATCAAAGATTCCGGCATGACGAAGACTGCTTCGTATGACGGTTTCCTTGAGAAGATCGCATCCAACCAGCCTCTGACCCGCGATGATATCATCGGCGCTGCTCATGAACTCGTTGAGTTCAACAAGCAGGCGTCCCTTGCTGAAGAGCAGGGCCGTGAAGCTGCACAGAACCTGGTCGAGTTGATGCAGAAGGTCGCCGAGGAAGCAACGGAAGAGAAAGAAGAGAAGACCGAAGAAGAGGAAAAGGCAGAAGACGAATCGAAAGAAGAGGAAGCTTCCGAAAAAGAAGCTCAGCTGAAGATCGCCTCTCTCCTGTCGGATCCGAACGTTGTCAATGCAATCAAGACCCTGAAGAACAAAAACCTCCTGTAAAAGGGAAGCGTAATGCTCTTTCAGAATACGAACATCGGTCGCCTCATCCTTGAATCAGTCATGGGTGGGGCGACTGAAAAAAGAGCGTCAAAACGAGTTGACGTCTCAGAGTTACGGAAGGTCTCAAGCGGTCTTACAAAGGTCGCCGCCCTTCCGTATAAAGAGGATGTGTATCGTTCTGTTCAGGAGCTGGTCAAAACAGCAGCCGAGTATCTTGATGAAGCAGCCTTTGAACTCGAAGATTCTCTTAAAAGGCAGGCGGAACTCGAGAAGTCGATGGAAATGAGATCGCTTCTCGACGACATGATTAACTACGGAATCGTTGATCCCAACGAAGTAGAAGAGAAAGTCGCTGAACTGTCCAAAAAGAGCAAGAACGAGATCGAGGTTGTTAAAACGGCGGTTGATCTGGTCAAAAATAGCAAGAACGGTATGTCGCTTTTCGAACTGACGAAATCCGCAAGCAGCACCAAGGCTGAAAAACGCGGAATGTTTGACGGAATTCTAAACTAAGACTTAAAAGGAGTCTAACTATGCTCGAGATTCTTACCACCCTGTCGAAACTTGACCGTGTTTCTCGTCATGTCGATCCCTCCAGTTTTGTCGCAGCCCCGGGTATCTGGGCAGCTGTGCAGACCGATGGTTCGATCGCGAACTGCGATTCTGCAGCCGTGAAGAGCCTTCACAAGCTCGTTATCGGCAGCAAGAGCGGCAACATGTACGAAGGTCATGACGTCGAAGTCGGACGCATCACGACTGTGGAAAGCGTTGGAGCACGTTGCAAAGTTGACGGCGAAGGCTATGCCGGAACCGTGAACCAGGGCGACCTTCTGTGCGTATCGTACAACACAGTCGGAACCTCGACGATCGGCAAACTCGTTTCGGTGGATGAAACCGCTGAGACCGGAACCCGTGAAATCGTCGCGCGCGCTGAAGAGATCGGGACTGATTTTATCGTCTTCAAGACGGTCAGCCCGTACAAAACAACCCTTTCGTAAGCAATTTTCCTAAGGGCCGGGTTCGCCCGGCCCATGTTTCTAACAACACTTAAAGGAGCCGCATTATGATTAACGACCTTACTGCCTATCAGCACAACCAGGCGTTCCTTGATAAGATCGCTTCGGTGTCCGGGCAGATGGAGCTCCAGGAAGCCGGCCGTCAGTACCTGAAGACCGAACTTCTGGAAGCTGCATTCTCCCGCGCGATCATTCCTCAGGAACCGATCACGACCGCTGACTGCCAGCGCAACGTGAACGACAACTCTCTGTACGTCATTCGCGATATCGAACCGGACGCAGAAGCAGTTGGCGTAGACAACCTCGGCGAGCCCGACGGCAAGTACGTCAAGGGCGAACGGTACATCATACCCGTCGTGAACTTCGCGACGAAGCGCTTCCAGATCACCGTGGAAGACCTCCGGGCCTACCAGTACAAGATCACGAAGCGTATCGAGGACAAGTCGGTACCTATTCTTGAGAAACTCGAAGACAAGTTCTTCCTGCGCCTGTGCGGCGCCGCCCTTTCCGGTGGAACAGCAGGAGCCCAGAAGGGTGTCCCGTACACTGGCAGCACCGACCTGACCATTGCAGCGACCGATTTCATCAAGATCAAGAACACGCTTGCCAGCGGTATCAATGGCAGCGATGCGAAGCGCAAAGAAGTCGGATGCTTGCTCATGTGTCAGGAAGCGTTTGAAACCGCAGTCGTTCTGCCGGGTGTCGGCGATGACTTCGGAAAAGACCGCGTGCTGAACGGGATCACCTCGGACACTCTGTATGGCACGAAGGTCATTCGTACCATCAAGAGTGACCTGCTCCCGGTCGGACACATCTGGGCGTTCACGACTCCGGACTTCCTCGGTCATAATTTCGGTCTCGGCGATCCTCGCTTCGAAATTCGTTCGAACTTCGGTTTGATCGAATGGCAGTCGAACGAATCGATCGCGGTCGGTCTCGGAAACCGTCTGTCGGTTGCCCTTCTGACCCTGAAGGCGTCTGTGAATCCGGGTGGCTCAACCCCGCTTACAATCAGCGCCGCCGGAACGATCGATGCAGCGATCAGCTCGTACTATGCATCGCTGACCGTCTAACTTGTGGGTGTGTGTGAGTGATGATGGGGAGCCCGGTCCGGTTAAACGGGCCGGGCTTTTTCTTTAAGGGGTAACAGTGCTATACAAGAATATTTCAGGAAAACAGCAATACATCACCGCGGCAAGCGTTAAACAGTTGATACCGCCTGATGGCATTATCAACCTGAGCCCTTGCGATATACGGCACGCTGGAAGCAACATCAGGAATTTCGAATCAGTGCTCAAGGCCCAGGAGATGGCCGACTTCTTGTTCTTACGAACTGTGAAAGGAGAAGAAGATGGCCCTAACATATGAAAATTATGTGAATTCTTTGAGGAATTACATTAAGGATAGTGAGCTGAAGAACATACTTCTGAAATACACCAAGGAAAACACTGACGATGAGCTGGGTATGTATGTTCAGATGGCCATGGGTTTTGTGGCCTCTATCCCTCCGCCGGTCATCAATTTCACCTACGGAACATTCCCGATACCGTCTCTGCTTGTTCATCAGGCAGCGATTGAGTGCATGATATCGAACGGCATCCTGGCTGCACGCAATGAATTGACATATAATAATGGCGGAATAACGGTCAAGATCCATGATTCACAGAGATATCTGCAGTTCATCCAGATACTGATGAGGATGACTGATTTCGAGATACAGAACTTGACAAAGATGAAGATAGCGATTAATTTGGACAGCGCATTCGGAGGCGTGTACTCGCCATACAGTTATCTTCACGGAAGGCAATCGACGCTAGTTCCAAATTCGATACTCGCAAGTTAGTTTATATCAATGACTTATGAATATTAAGGATTCTTAAAATGTCAAGTGGAATTTACGAAATAAAATGCAATGATAAATTTTATGTTGGATCTGCAGCAAATTTTGATGATAGATGGAAAGAGCATAATAAAAGATTTAAATTAAATGATCATGCAAATTATCATTTACGTTGCATTATCACCCAGAATTAAAAACTTTGGCCGCCTAACCACATTAAAGGAGCCCTCACATGGAACAACTCACTCTTAAAGACATCGAAAAACTTGCCGCCGCAAGCCCTCGATTCGCCCAGATGATCAAATGCGCAGCGACCGGAGGAACATATGAGTTCAATGAAGATGTCCCGGCGTCTGCGGTCTCGGGTGCATCGACCCCTATGTCATCGTCGTATGCCCCGAACAATCAGCCGGCCGGACAGGTTCCTCAGTATGGAAACGAAGAAGTTCCTCCTGAAGACGAGTACGCAGCTGTTCCTGAAGAAGAAGGCGCGGCTATGCAGGAAGAAATGCCTCAGGACTCACCCGAAGCAGCAGGAGCTCGTGCAGCCCAGGCTTTCATGGGCCCCATCTTCGATGCTGCTATGGCTGGCGATCCTGCCGCCATGGAACTCATAGCGAAAGCTGCAGGCAATGTGGCTGGTTCCGTGTCGAAGTCCTATAACGAATCAGCACAAATGGGTGGCCAGATGATGGGTGATGGCGGCCAGATGATGGATGATGGATCACAGCAGGCTCCGACCATCACGTCCCCTGAAGAAGACCTGGCGAACGATATCGTAGGAGAGGTTAAGCAGCCTCCTCCTGAATCTCAGGCCCCTTCAAATGAAGAGCAACAGCCCGAGCAGGGAAACTCGAACAAACCGAGATTTCCTGAGAAAAAATAGACTTATCCAAAGTTAAAAATGTATAATTAAAGGGTAGGCGCAATGTCTACCCTTTTTTATTTCAGGAGTCGCTCATTATGAAAATCACCAAAAACTTTTCATTTTATGAGTTCGGGCCAAAAGGTTGTGATAAAGAATGGGTCCCCGATAACGACTATCAGAAAATGCTTATCAAAAATCTTGCAGAAAATCTTCAAATCCTCATAGATAAATCACCAGTCAAATTGTCAATCATAGTAACCAACGGAATCCGAAGCCTTGAAGATTATTACAGGCTTAAAAAGGAGGGCTACAATCCATCTGGAACAAGCGATCATTTCTGTGGAACGTCAATACCTGTCGATCCTGGAAACGGGTATTATAAAAAGTTTGGGTCAATGTATAACTTTTCAACCGGAGCCGCAGATTGTATTGCAAAAGGAATGTCCCAGACCGATTTCTTCAAACACGCAATGAAATGTTATCGTGAATGCGGTGCCAGGTTCGGACAAATCATTCATGAAGTTGATCCGGTAAAAAAAGCTGAATGGGTTCATTTTAGTGGGCAGTACGAAACGTATTTTTCTGATCGTATCGTAACATGGCTTGATAAGAAACGGTTTCTTGAATCACTTGATGGTGGCAAGACATATTCATTGGCTTTAGCATGAGGAGGATTAGGGTTAAGTGTTATTATCCCTTCGCGAAACGAGATATTCCTTCAAAAAACAATCGACTCACTTCTTGAAAATGCGACCGGAGAAATAGAAATTTTCGCAGGCCTCGACGGTTACTGGCCGAACCCTGTTATTAAAGATGACCCCCGGGTGTCGTTATATCACACAACGAACCCCATCGGCATGAGAAATATGATTAACGCCCTGGCAAATATGGCACAGGGTAAGTTCCTCATGAAATGTGACGCCCACTGCGCTTTTGCAAAAGGTTTTGACGAAGTCCTGACCAAAGAGATCGGCAAAGACTGGGTCGTCGCCCCCAGACGATATAGCCTCAATGTTGATGCGTGGGGCATCGAAGACAACGGCAAAATACGGGACGCACACTACCTGTCGTATCCTGCGGCCTTTGATGTCAAAGGCGATTATCTCGGCTTTGGAATGCACGTTAAGGACTGGCCTGAACGCGGAAACGCCCGCAAAGACTTCCTCATCGACGAAGATATGACGTCGCAGGGATCGTGCTGGGTGATGCACAGGGATTATTTCAAGCCCCTGTGTTCAATTGGCTATGGAACATTTATTCAGGAGATGCAGGAGATTGGTCTCAGAGCATGGCTTTCTGGCGGGAAACTTATGGTCAATAAAAAGACCTGGTATGCGCATCTCTGGAAAGGCAAAAGGTTTGGTAGAATGTATGAACTGTCACGTCAGATCAGCAAGAATGGAGAAGTATACTCAGCTGATTACTGGAACAATAATCGATCGCCTGAAAGAATACATGATCTCGAATGGCTTGTGGACAAGTTCTGGCCGGTCCCTACGTGGGACGCTGGATGGAAAGACGTTCAATTGACCTTTCCAAAAGTAATGGTTCAAGCACCCGATCTCCCGGAGGAAGATATAATGACGACGGTTCAAGATGTTTCGCCAAAAGTGACAGCAACCCCAAAAACTCGAGATGAAGTTGTCGCCCACATTCTTAAAAAGTTCAATATTGCAAAGATCGAATCGCTGCCCATCGATATCGATTATAACAGAAGCCAGTGGGGGAAACTGTTTAATGAACTCGGGTATAAGAAGGGTGCTGAAATAGGCGTTTATGCCGGAGAATATTCCGAATGTCTTTGCCGGGACAACCCTGGTGTTGAGCATTATTGCGTCGATCAATGGATGCCATTTGGGGCATACAAAGAATCAAAACTTATAGAAGCTGAACGCCTTGCCCGTGAAAATCTCGCAAAGTACAACTGTAAAATTCTTAAAATGTCGTCCATGGACGCCGTTAAACAGTTTGCTGATAATTCGCTCGATTATGTTTACATTGATGGTGGACACGATTTTCAAAACATCACCAATGATATCGTCGAATGGGAGAAGAAGGTCAGACCAGGTGGCATCATTAGCGGTCATGATTTAGACAAGCACCGTTTCAGCACCCGTTGCCATGTTCTGCAGGTCGTGTACGCATATACAGCAGCTACTGGGGCCTACCCATGGTTCAAGACATCACAGGCGTGTCGGACGTTTGATACCGACGGAAATCGCTGGACGTCCTGGCTCTGGGTAAAGGCGTGATGCGCGTAGCCCTTATAACAGCAAATGTCGGCAATCATTGTTCGCCAAGAACTATCTGCCCACAGGCATTCGATGGTGAGCTTGTTGTTATAAAATATACCGATGAGAATTTTCCGCTAAGAGCCTCAATGACGCCAAGGGCTCAAGGCAAGATACCGAAGATGCTTGGGTGGCAAATGCACCCAGGCTTCGATTATTATATATGGATGGACGCCTCATTCTCAATCACGCGAGATAATTCGATTCAATGGCTCGTTTCTCAATGCAAGGGATATCACGCGTGTTTCTACAGGCACACTCAAAGAAATTTTGTCAGAGAAGAACGACAATTTTTAGAAGATGAAATAAAAAAAGGGAATAAGTATATCATTGAAAGATATGCAAATGAATTGTATAACGACGAATGGTTCAAAGAAGACCTTCCGCTTCTTGCTGCAGGATTATTCATATATACCGGAGCAATGTTCGCTCCTTTATATGAATGGTATTGCGAAACGATGCGTTACAACATCAACGATCAGCTCAGCCTTCCGTATATTTTGAAATCGAATTATTGCAGTTTTAACGTAATTCAGGAAAACATCCTTCATAATAAGAGGTTCGTTCACAGCAATGAGAAACCTGTCGTTCTTCTGCCGTAAGGTAATGTCCGGCTACATCAGGGCCAAACAAATTGCTACGCACATCGGAGCCCGGATCAACCCAACCGAAGGCTTCGAGGATGACGTCTGCATTTTCGTCAAATGGACGCCCGCCATATCAAAATGGGGCGAACTGTACCTCGATGTCGTCGACAAGCATCAGTGCATAAAATGGTTGTCACATAACGAGCATTGCGGGGTCATAGCCATATCATTGTCCGCACAGGAATATCTGGGGCAGCATCTCAAGAACAAGATCGTCTACGTGCCTCAGCAGCACTCCAACTTCGAGCGCATCAAGCGTATCGACAGACCGGTCAAGGTTGTCGGATATTGCGGTGAGTACCACACCTTCGAGCCATTTGAGAAGGAAATACGTGAAAGGCTTGCCAAGATAGATATGGAGCTCAGTTTTTACCATACCTACCGCACCAGACAAGACGTGGTCGATTTCTATAAAACCATTGATGTTCAGATCATCTGGAGGATTGAGGCCGGCTA
>Ga0315295_10003981_pt1 | contig 12556 bp, 17 predicted proteins | sample YL17G14_0_MG_FD_204453 | JGI IMG/M metagenome (GOLD analysis project Ga0315295, IMG submission 204453) | Sediment microbial communities from Yellowstone Lake, YNP, Wyoming, USA - YL17G14_0 | ecosystem: Environmental > Aquatic > Freshwater > Lake > Sediment | place: USA: Wyoming | collected... | reverse complement strand
CGAGGATCTCGTCCTCGCGCATGACCAGGAAGTCGGCCTGGTCTTCGATCTCGACCCCGGCGTAGCGCGAGAAGAGCACGGTCATCCCCGGCTGGACGCTCAGCGGGTAGAGGACCCCGTCGATCCACCGCCCGGCGCCCACGCGCGCGACGACGCCCACGTTCTGCGCCAGGCGGGCCTTCTCGGGCACGGCGATCCCGCGCAGCTCGAGGTGCTCCGGCAGCCGCCTCACGATCAGCTTGTCGTAGAGCGGCTCCCACGGGCACGCGATGTCGATGCCCGATTCCTCTTCCTTCACGTCCTCCACGGTCACCTCCTGGGTGATTTACGGCTTCTGGCGCTTCTCGAGGGCGTCCGCGGCCTCGGTCGAGGAGATCGCGGGCAGCGGCGGCTTCGTCTGCTTGGCGCGCCAGGCGGAGAAGCGGCGGTCGTACTCCGCGCCCTTCGGCTTCTTCGCGGCGCCACCGATGCCGTCCCAGCCCATCTCCGTGTCGAACTTCTGGCGGGCCTTGCCGGCCGACACCTCGGCGTCCGTCTCGAACCGCTCGCCGGCGCGCGTGCCGGTCTGGGAGGGGATGTGGCTGCCCGTCGAGGACTGCCTCTGCGTCGTCTTCACGTCCTGGGGCATGGCCCTACTCCTTCTTCTTGAAGAGGGACTCGGCCGCTTCGGACGAGGACAGCTTCGCCTTCTTCTTGTGCTTGCCGGTCACGGGGTGCTTCTTGTGCTTCGAGTTGTAGATCGCGGCGGCCTTCGACTGGGCGGCGTCGTACTTGGGGGAGTCGACCGGGGCCCCCTCGGCGAACTCGTCGCGCATGGACTCGTAGGGCTTGGGCATCTTCTTCCTCCCTTAGTGGACGACCGGAGCCGGCGGGGGCATCCCCACGAGCGCCATGACGAACTCGGTGCCGCGCCACCCCCACCGCCGCGCGCACCACTCGCACAGCCACGGGCCGTCCGTCGGAAGGGCAAGGTCGAGCGCGACGGCGTCGGGGGCCCCGCAGAGGTGACACGCCGGGTGGGCTGCCTGCTGCGCCACGCTATGCTCCGGGGGGCGCCGCGGCCGGCCCGGCGGGCACCATCGGCGGGGCCATCGCGGCCTGGGCCATGAGGCGGTAGGCCTCGACGACCGCGCGCATTCGGAGGAGCAGATCCAGCGTCTGGATCTTCTTCGCCTCGGGCTTGGGCGGCAGGATGTCCGCGAGTTCGTCGGCGGTACCGGCCGCGACGAGGGCGGCCTCGAGCTCCGGCAGCATCCGCCGCCAGACCGTGTAGACCTTGAGCTCCAGGGCGTCGGGGAGGAACCCCTGCGGGGGCGGGACAGGGAACTGCTGCATGGCCGGCATGGCCGGCGGGGCCGGCGGGGCCATCCCCTCCGGCGTCGAGTTGGCCGCGAGCTGGTAGGACCCCATCGCCTGCTGGTAGGTTTCGTTGGCCTGGGTGACGAGGGCCTCCCCTTGCGAGAGGACCTGGCCCCACTGGTCGGGCGGGATGTTGCCGTAGATCGCCTTCGCGGGGGCCTCCTGGGCCTCCATCTGGGCCATCTTCTGCTCCCAGAGGACGAGGCGGGGGAGGAGTTGCGGCCAGCCGACCTCCTTCTGGAGGGTGTAGGCGTCGTCGGACTGCCAGCGCTTGCCGAGCACCGAGTACCACGTCAGCGGGTCGTGCAGCGTATGGTCGATCGTCGGGACTTCCTGCTTCCGCATGAAGTTGCGCCAGACCATCTCCGCGCGCGTGATCTGAAGCGTCTGCTTTTCGTTGACGTCCTTCGGCAGCTTCATCAGGTCGAGGATGCGGTCGTTCGCGTCGGGGGAGTCGAGCCGGTAGAGGCCGAGCTGCAGCGCCTCCGCCGCCGCCTCCTTGTTGTAGAGGGTCTGGTCGTAGCCGACCCGGGCGTCCATCTTGACGCGGATGCCGCCGAGGAGATCGACGCCCGTGTAGGATTCCATCTCCCACAGCCCGCCCTCGCCGTTGACCTCGTAGCTGTCGTCTTCTCGGCGGAACGCCCACTGCATCTCGAGGAAGTGCTCGAAGGTGGACTCGTAGAGGCGGATCATCGACCGCTCGCGGAAGTCCCTCTGGCGAGACGCCTCTTCCGTGAGGAGCATGAGGCCGGAGGTGGTCTTCACGCTGCCGGGGGCCTGGCCGCGCTCGATGTCCTGGGGCGCCCCGAGCGCCTGCAGGTCGCGTAGGATCCCCGCGCGCTCCTCGGCGTAGGCCGCCCCGGTGAGGGGAAAGCCCGGGAAGAGGCCCTGCTGCGGGCTCCAGCCGGCGACCGCAGCGTCGTACTCGATGACGGTGAGGCTTCCGACGACATCCTCGCGAGCGAGGAGTTCAGTCCCCTGGGGGACCCAGATGTTCGGCTTGCCGCGCTCGCGAAGGTCAATCCCCTGGGAGTCGACCTCGTTCAGGCGCCGCTGGAGAGGGATCATGTCGTCCACGAACGAGCGAGCGTAGAAGTTCTTTGGGATGCGCTTGGAGCGCGCGAAGTGGTAGCGGACCCGCGAGACCATCTTCGGGCCCGACTCTCCGGCCTCGACCTTGACGCACAAGGGCCGGCGCACGAGATGGTCGTTCACCAGCGCGAAGTGGGCGCCCTGCTCGAGGCCCTCGATCGGCTGGGGGTTGACGACGACCTCGATGACGCGCGCGTGGTTGTCGTAGGCGTCGTACCCGGAGCCTAAGCCAAAGCCACCTCCCTGCCCCTGGAAGACGGCGTCCGCGTAGAGGGGGTTGTAGCGGAGGAGCAGGCCCGGGTCCTCGCGCTTCAGGCCGTCCGCGAGGTCGGGGAACCGGACGGCGATCCACTCGAGGGGGCGCACCATGATCTGGCCGAAGAGGCGCTGGTCGCCAGGCTCGACGCCGATCCCGGCGTTCTCCGGGAAGTACTCGTGGATTGATAGGACGTCGATCATGGAGTCCCCGCGCGGCAGGTAGAGGCCCAGGTTGCGCCCGAAGGCGTCCCGGGCGCCCGCCTCCTCCTCGCTCATGTCGAAGGGGCGCAGGGCCGACAGGTCAGCGCAGAAGGGGCAGTGCTGCATCCGGACGAGCTGGCCGCCCTCGCTCTCCTCGCCTTCGGTGTCCTGCAGGGTCTCGAGGTGCTGCATCGGCTCGAGGCCCGTCGGCTGCCACTCCGGGGTGCCCTCGCCGGGGCCGATCGGCATCCCGGTCGTCGTGAACGTCGACGGCACGCGCGCCGAGGCGAAGGAGCGCTGGCACTTCGGACAGCGAACGGCGTCCGGCGCCGAGATCAGGGTGAGCTCGGTGTCGTTCTCGTCCCACCAGGTCCTGGCGATCGCGACCCCGTCGATCACGCAGTTGAAGATGAGGGCCTCGCGCTTGTCGCTCCAGGCGCGACGGCCCATCTCGTAGTTGCAGATGTCCTTCGCCATGCGGGCCGCGGCCATGTACTCGGGCTCGTTGCTCCCGGCGGTCGGGTCGGGAACGTACTCCTTGCGCGCGAGTCGGGCGATCTCGTTGTCCACGGCCGGCGCGATGTAGTTCGTCACCGGGCGCGGGAAGGCCGCGTTCGACGCGCGGAAGACCTCGCGGAAGTTGTAGCCCCCGCCGCTCGCGGTGAGCTCCGCCATGGGCTCGATCCACTGGCGGCCGAGGTAGTTCCACAGGTTGAGCGCGGCGCGCTGCGTCTGCCAGCGCCGGCGGGGCGACTCGGGGCGTAGATGCGCCGTGATCCACTCGCGGACGGTTCCCTCGGGGGTGTTGAGGGTCGGAATCTTCAGCCAGTCCGGGGCCGGCTTGGCGGGCCGCGGGCCCGGCGGCGGGGAGATCATGCGCTTTCGTCCAGCTCGACGAGAGGCTTCGCCTGCGCCCGGGCGTAGCCCGGGAAGTTCGGGACGGGCGGCGGCGGGCCCGCGCTGCGGGGCGGGACGGGGAAGGCGGGGACGATGCGCCGCTCGGCGCCGGGGCTCGCGATCTCAGCGAGTCGGGCCTGGGTTGTGTTCGCGGCGGACTGGGCCTTGTCGAGGAGCGCCAGGAGGTGCCGGATCTCGTCGTCCTTGGCCTGACAGCCACGGCACTTGAACAGCATCACGGCCTCCAACTCGAAAAGCGTATCACACGCCCGGAAACTGCAGCCCCGCGGAGTGGCGCTTGCGGTCCTTCAGAGCCTTGAGCTTCGCCTGCACCTTGCCGTGGAGCATGTGGGACATGGCCTCCCAGAGGTTCGCCGGCTCGATGTTGCGCGCGTCCCGCTCGGCGATCCCCTCCGCCAGCCACGCGCGCGGCATCAGGTGCTCGATGCCCTGCACGAGCATGTCCACGAGGTCGTCGTGCGCGGCGTTGGGGAAGGATGCCGCCTCGTCGACGATCTTCGTGGCCCAGTGGCAGTCCTTGGGGAGGAACACCTGGCCGCGCTCGATGATGGCGGCGACGGAGTTCACCCCCCAGTGGAGGCGCACCTCCTTGCTCCGGCCCTTCGTCTTGCCGCGGGTGACGTGCCCGCGCTCCCGCTCCAGGATGTCGAGGATCATGGACCCCGACGCCGAATCCTCGATCACGGCCCACTTCGCGATCGGGTACTGCTCGTCCATCTGGTAGATCGCCTTGAGGGTGTCGGGGCCGTTGAGGCGCTGGTGGACGCAGTCGAGGACGTAGAAGCGGTTGTGGATGCGCCCGATGAGGCCCCCGGCGACGTAGTCCGACGAGGCGGTCGCCCCGAAGGTCGTGTCCCAGGACTGGATGACCTGGTCGAACTCCTCGAGCTTCGGGCGGTCCTTCTCCTCGTACCAGCGCCACCACGCGCGGTGGATGGCGGCGCCCTCCGGGGGGGTGGGCGACTGCTGGTAGAGGGAGGTGAAGGCCCGGACCCCGATGCGGCTGCGGCGGCTCTCGAGGGCGACCGCGTCGAACTTCTCGGGCCACAGCGCCGTCCCCTCCGGCCGGCCCAGCGCGTCGATGTCCGCGCCGCGGGAGAAGGCCGGCAGGTCGAGGTGCTCCCACAGCTTGAACTCCGGCAGGGCCATGAGGCGGCCCGCCAGGTCGTCCTCGTGCCAGCGCGTGTTCGAGGCCACGTAGCCGTTCGCGATGAAGTTGTGGGTGCCCTCTACCTCGATATCGAAGACGTCCTCTGTCCCGGCCTCGGCGACCTCAACGATCTCGTCAGGCCCAACGCTCCAGGTATTCAATGGCGGCGCGTAGGACGGATTTCGAGCGCGCTCGCCCGATGACGAAGTTGCAGTCGTTGCAGAGGAGTCCCCGGACGGATCCCGTATCGTGGTCGTGGTCGACGCAGAGGACTTCGGTCCAGTGCTTGGGCCGGTCGACCTCGTCGGGTCCCCTTCGGCAGATGGCGCACCGGCCGTTCTGGTCCGCAAGGGCTCGGTCGTACGCCTCGACGGTGATCCCGTAGCGGCCCCTGAGTCGAATCGCTCGTCGTGATTCAGGGTTGCAGGAGGGCGGTCTGTGCCCTCTGGCCCAGCGGTCTTTGCCGTAGTGCGAGAGGCAGAACCCTCCGCAGCGGACGGGTGCTCCACATCCATCGGCGGGGCAGGTGACTCCGTGCCACTTTCCTCGGTGACCCGGAGGATACGATCGCCCCTTCTGAGCGTATCCGTTCGCCGCCATTCAAGCCCTCCATCCCGGCGGATCGCAAGGAACGGATGCCGGGCATTTGCCCGGACGACCCTACCAGACTTAGTCCTAATCGCAAAGACGTTATCAGGACCTTGGTTGGCCCAGTTCTTGACGGTGGCCGAGATGATCCTGCCGGCCTCGTAGGTGGCGATCACATCCCCCGGGCGGATGTCCCGGAGTGGGGTTTCGGTTCCATCGGGACGGAGGACCGGGGTGTCTCCGGCCATGCACAGGATCAGGATGACGATCGGCTCGTTGCCGTGGTGGTCGGGCTCCATGCGGGTCAGGAAGGTCGTCGTCCACCACTCCCAGAGCGAGTCGCGCAGGACCTTGGAGTTGGCCTCCTCGGCGTTCTTGATGGGGTCGTCGCAGATCAGGATGGGGGCCCCGCGGCCGGTGATGGGCCCCCCGACCCCGGCGGTCGTCATGCCCCCCCCGTCGCCCGTCTCCCAGCGGTGGGCGGCGCGCGAGTCCTCCATGATCCGGGCCCCGAGGATCGGGTAGTGGTCGTGGACGGAGCGGCGCACCTTGCGGCCCCAGCTCGCGGCGAACTCGGCCTCGTAGGAGGTCAGGATCACCTTGTCGGCGGGCTCGACGGCGATCGCCCAGGCCGGGAACCAGTGGGAGCAGAGCTCGGACTTCCCGTGCCGCGGCGGCATGGTCACCAGGAGCGAGCGGGCGGTCCCGGGCTCCCGCATCCGGAGCTTCACAAGCTTCTGGGAGAGGAGGTCGAGGTGCGCGGCGTAGGTGTAGGGCCGCGGGTCGGAGGCGGTCGCGGCCATGGCGAGCGCGAGCGGGGAGAGGAGGTGAGCGTAGCTCGAGCGGTCGATCGGTCCGGTCATGCGGGCGGTTCAGGGTCAGCTTCGGGTGGGGCGGACAGGCTCAGGCGGGGCGCCCGGGTCACCACCGCGTTGAGGACCCTGGCCTCGTCCGGCTGCTCCTGCAGGAAGCGCAAGACGTCGCCCCGCATGGTACGGAAGCGCTCCTGGTCGTGGTCCTTCTCGATGTCGGACTTCGGCGGGTCGCCAAACGCCATCCGCAGGAGTTGGACCTCGACAGGTCCGGCCACGCCCGCGATTAGGCGCTCGCGCAACGCCGCGCGATACTTGGGATCGTTCACGAAGGCTTCCGCGAAGGATCGGCCCTTCTCGGAGCGAGAAGACGTGAGCTTCCCATCTTTCGCGCGAGTCACGCCCCTTGGCGCCTTGCCCATCTGCGCCAGAAAGGCCGTGCTCAGCGTCTTGGGCATCGACTCAGCAGCCGCGTCCGGTGAGGCGAACGATGTGTTGCTCCGGCGGAGACACGTTGTCGCAAGCATCGACCGCGACGGCCCGCAGCAGGTAGAAGTCGTTCGCTGGGGTTGGGCACGCCGGCAACGTCCACGTCACGCTGTAGGGGGACGAGGTGTCGGTCGCGATCAGTACGAACGCGCCAGCCACCGCGCCCGCGTAGGAAGCATAGTAGAACCGGATCTCGCGAACGCCGGACGAGGGGGCCGGGTCGGTGACCGTGGCCGTGACCGTCGTGGTGACCGCATCGCCTACGGTGGCGCCCGACGGTGCGGTGATGGAGGGTAACGCGGGGTCCTGGTTGGGGATCTCGCACGCAAAGTAGTCGGCGGCGCCCATGCCGACGGCACCGACGATCCCCGCCGGCGGATAGGTCGTCACGCGCCAGGAGCTCGCCGGCGCGACGGCGAGGACCCCCTGGGAATCGCCCCGCGCCGCGGCCGACAGGAGGACGATCAGCAGCGCGGCGACGCCTCGGCGCATTCTACTGCTCCTTCACGAGTAGCGCGGTGATCTGCTCGAGGTTGGTCGCGTTTTCGGCGGCGTCGGAGGCGGCGTAGGCGAGGCCGACGCGGCAGTAGGCGAAGGGGTTGGGGAAGACGGAGACCGTGAGCCGGGCGGTCACCCCCGCCGTCGTAAAGTCGCACCTGTCTGTTGACAGGGTCCCGCCAATCCCGCAGTCGGACGCCTCTCCGGGGTAGACGACGACCGGCTGGGCCCCGATTCCGAGCCCCTTGCATTCCCACCGGACCCGCAGGCTACCGAGATCGCCCTGCTCGTACTGCACGGTCATCGAGACGGCCCTGGCGTCCGACACGCGGATCCATCCGTTGGTGATCGCCGTACCGCAGGTTTGCTTCATCCACGTGAAGTTGTGCCCGGCGGTGGCCTCGAGCGTGACGGTCGTGTTGACCGTGATGGAGGCCGCGCTCGCGCGCGCGACGACCACGAGTTGCTGGGCGGCGCCGGCCGAGTCCGTGACGAGAATCGTGTCGCCAACGGAGATCGACGTGAAGGGGGCTCCGCCGGTCGTGAACTCCTCGACCGTCGCCGTGGGCCCGGAGGTCGTCTTGATCCGTGCGATCCCGACGATGGCTGGACCGAACGGGTCGCCGCCCTGGCCGCCCATCACGCAGTAGGTGAGGTTCGTCGAGTCGACGTCGTACAGGTACGCGAAGTTCGCGTTGCGCCTGGCGACAGGCTGGGCGTCAGCGCACAAGGCGACGAGCGCCAAGGCGACCACGAACGACAGGATCTTTTTCATCGACTCCACCTCTTCAATGGCCCGCTCCGGAGACTTCCCCTACCCGTTGATGCCGTGCTCTTCGAGCGTGGAGACGGCCTCCCGCAGAGCGATGGCCGCGAGCCCGGCCGCGACACCCTGCCAGCCCGTAATCCCGCCGACCTGCGTCAGCCACGCGATCAACCCGCCCAGCACGGGGGGCAGGCACCACACGAGGATGCGCGGCATCTGAGGCTTCAGCCGGCGAATCGCCTGCACCAGAAACGGCAGCAGCGCCGCGAGCAGCGCCTGTGCGAGCGCGGTCCAGTCGAAGGATGGCGTCATGGCAGATCACTCCCGCTTCGGCGTGGACGGCACTCGATGACAGGCCGGGCCCCCCTGTCTACCACCGCGCCCCAGTTGATGACCCACAGCTCCTCGCCCGGCCCGCAGCGCGTCGGGCTCCGGGTCGTGGCTGCCGTACAGGCTCCGCTGGCCTCGAGGGTCGCACAGGCGAGGCAGGCGACGTGAAGGGGCTGGCCTCCGCCCATCGTGGCGCAGCCGGCGAGCGGCAGAAGCGCGAGCAGCAGACCGAGCCGCCTCACTTCGCCCTCGTGCAGTTCGTGCCGTCGGTCGCGCAGACCTCGATCCAGCCCGGCGAGCAGCGCGCCTGGAACGGCTGGTCGCCCTTGACCTCGGGCTGGCCCTGCTCACAGCGCCACAGCGGCACCGCGGCCGCGTAGCCCCCGATGCCGTAGCCCTCGCACGCCCGGCGCTCCGGGTCGCCCTCGGGCCGGGCGGGGCAGTAGATCCGGTCCATCCCGATGGCCGCGCAGTAGCGGGTCACGGGCTGGCCGGTCCACGTCGCCGTGTCACCGTTGCTGAACTTCGGCGTCGAGTCCCACCATTTGTTGCGGTAGTTGAGCCCCCACATGGCGACCTTCGGCACTGCGGGCGGCGAGCAGCCGACGGTGCTGGGAGGCGGGTCGATGGGCGGGGGCGGGCCTCCCGGGGCCTCGTACGCGGGACGCGCTGCACCGGGGCTCCACACCACCGTGCCCGGCCCGCCGTCAGGCCCCGCGAAGATGTGCCAGCCCTCGCGGGGGGCGGTGACGGTCGTGGCGGCCGCGATCTCGTCGGTCCCAGGGGAGTGCTGGCCGGCGCACAACCCGCGGCGGCGCAGCTCCGCGATCACCCGCGCCTGCCAGGCCTGCCGGCCCTCCTGCAGCACGCAGCGGCTCCCCGGGCCGCAGTTGGGGCGAAGCGTCGTCATGGCGTCGTTGACCTGGCCCCCGAGGGCGGGGCGGTAGCCGGCGATCAGCGGGCCGGGCTCGCCGTCGATCGAGCATCCCGCCAGCGGCGTCGGGGTAGGGGTCGGCACGGGGGTCGGAGTCGGTGTGGGCACCGGCGTCGGGGTTGGCGTCGGGGCCGGCGGGGGCGTCACGGTGGGGAGCGGCGTCGGGGTCGGGGCCACGGTGGGCGAGGGCGTGGGGGTCGGAGCGGGCGCCGGGCACGCGGGGTCGGTGGGATTGCCCGCGCAGTACTGGACGTAGCGGTCGTAGCCGATCCAGCCGGCGGAGGCCAGCAGGAGCAGGATCGCCCCCGCGGTCAGCTTCTTCGGCATCAGCTTTCCCTCCAGCGATTCGCCATGCCACCTTCCGTGGAGCCCGAAGGATTCTCGGTATTACCCAAGTCGCATCGCGTGTAGAGTCTGGACTCATGGAGCCGACCATGTCAACGGATCTCTCCATCCTCGAGATCGAAGACGTCTCCCGGGCCATCGCGGTCGCGCAGCTCCCGGCCGGCATAGGGATCGTCGCCGTCGACGCGCCGGGCACGCCCGAGGACGAGTCCTTCGTCGTCGGGTGCTTCGCGGGCGGCCACTGGTCGATCTACCTCGCGGCCGGATGCGGAGCGGACCAGATCCAGGAGGCGGTGGTCTTCAGCCGCCTTCAGACGCGGGAGGCCCTGGTTCGCCAGATCGAGGCGGCGGCCCGTCGTCTCGAGGAGCGGGCGCGGGCCGCGCGGTCCCGGATGAACTGACCGGGAAGAGAGACCTGAGCCAGAACTGCCGGCGCCTTTCGATGGCCGAGATGCATCCGGGCCCGCCCACCGCGAAGAGTTGGCAGGCGTCCGGCCGCGAGTGGTAGATCGAACACCGGCCCTCCCGGTCCAGCTTCGGACAGGGCGCCTCGAGCTCGCAGGATCCGTTCGGCAGCAACGCCCCCCGCGCGTCGAGCCAGTCCTCGGAGAACTGCCAGACGATCGACGGCGGGAGGATGAAGGTCTCACAGCAGGCCCCGCCGCACAAATCGCAGGCGGTCATCGGGCACGCTCCTTCACGAACTTCCGCTGCGCCGCCTTGGACTCGCGCACCTTGCGCCGCAGCTTGTCCACCACCCCGAGCTGGGCAACGTGCGCCCAGAGGTCGGTGATCCAGTCCTGGCTATGGACCCGGCGCGCTCCCGGCGTTTCCGCAAGCGCGAGCTCGATCTCCGACAGGGCCTCGCCGCGGGCGATCTGGTCGGGCTGGTAGGCCAGGAGCGTCCACCCCAGCATGTTGAGCAGGTTCCTCTTCCGGTAGTCCTCCACCGTCTGGTGGTGCCCCACGGGAGCCACCCGGCTCATCACCGCGCCGCGTCCCCCGCGGCCCACGAACGCCCCCCCGTCGACCTCCACGACGAGGTCCCGGTCGGGCCAGGCGAAGTCCACCCGGTACTGGCGATGGGGGTCCGCGAAGCGGAACTGCCGAACCGGCTCCGGAAGCCCCCGGAGGGCGATCTGCCGCGCGAGCTGGTCTTCGTAGCGGCTCATGCGGCCCGCCTCCCGAGCAGGATCCGCAGCCAGAACGGTCGGCACTTCCCCGCGGCGCACTCCTTCATCTGGGCGTAGCGCGCGCCGTAGTCCCGGGTGAAGAACCCCCACCTCGTCCTGCACCGCGGACACCAGAAGGAACTCTCGTAGCGTCCCGTCGAGGGGGGCCTCATCGGGCCCGCCAGGCCGCCCAGAATGCCGCCACCGCGGCGTGGTAGCGCACCGTCCGCTCCACCGCCCGCACCCGCGCGGCCGCGCGCGTCCCAGGGGTCGCCTTCCGGTCCCGCGAAGCCTTCTCCGCCTCCCTCCGCGCCCGGTCGTGAACCATGAACGCCTTCATCGCCCCAGCCCCCCCTTCCGCAGGTTGTGCGCCGCCACCCCCATCCAGATCGCCACGACCCCCCAGCGCAAGACCTTCGCGGCCCGCGGGTGCCCCATCCTCCGCAACTCCCGGCACCCCAAGGAGACCCCCGCCACCCCCGCCGCCTTCACCGCGATCGCCAGCGCCGGCTCGCTCATCAGAGGATTCCCCTCCGAACACCCCGAACACCGCTCGAGAGCCCAGTGCGTCGACGCCAGATCCGCCCCCGCGGCCATCGAAAGCACCGCGACGTCCACCTGGCCGGGGGTCACGGCAGGAAACACGGGTTGATCTCGCCGTAGACAAGGAGGGCCCCGTCAACCCCCTCCGCCGTGTTCGTGATCCGGATCAACCCCTGCTACACCGCGCGACGTAGCCGATACCCCGCCGCCGGCGCACCAGGACGAACTCGTGGCGACCAGCGAACCGAATCGCCCGGGGCCGGCGGCAAACGTCCTCAGGCGTCAGCTTCACGAGCTTCACGTCAGACCTTCGTCTCGTCCACCTTGTGGTCCCCGCACCAGTCGGCCGGAAATACCACCGGGTAGCCGTTCATCGCCGGAGCGTGCCGCCGACACCGCCCCACCTCCGTCACCGGAAACTCCTTCGCCTCATTCGCCTTCACCTGATACCACATGCAGGTCGAACACCGCATCGACGACCCCCGGTGCCGCCAAGGATCCAGGGAGCCCGCGAGGGGCTCCACGTCCCCGATGTCGCCCCCCTCGTCAAGGTCCGGCGGACACGGGCGCCCGCAGACGCGGCAGGCCACGGGCTCCTCCACCGGCTGGGGGCCAGGCCGCCCAAACTTCCCCACCAGCAGATCCATCTCCCGCCTGGCCGCCGCCTTCTTCGTCACCCAAGCCTTGCGCGCCGCCGCACTCCGATCCCACTTCGCCATCCACCACCTCCCGAAAATCCGCCGCACCCGGGCCGCCCTCCCACGATAGCGTGTCTCCATCGCGGGCAGAACCTGCGGACACGGCAGAGGCGGGCCGGCCCAGGCACGGCAGAACCACACCCTACCAGCCAACCCCAGAAAGGCAACAGAACTTCGCCGTGTACTCCCGAAAAACTGCGGCCAGAAGAGGAAATGCAGGGGAGAGACCGAAAACCAGCAGGGAACCCGCCGTGAGGGCTGGAATGAGTTGAGATGGGGGTGGGGGGGTCCCAACGATGACGCTGCCCCTGGTCGCCGGGAACTGACGGGGGCGCCTGGACGGGGGCGCTCGAGGGCGAGGGCGGGGCGTGGCGAGCTGCGCGAGGGGGGCAGGGGAGGG
>Ga0315295_10003977_pt1 | contig 12567 bp, 15 predicted proteins | sample YL17G14_0_MG_FD_204453 | JGI IMG/M metagenome (GOLD analysis project Ga0315295, IMG submission 204453) | Sediment microbial communities from Yellowstone Lake, YNP, Wyoming, USA - YL17G14_0 | ecosystem: Environmental > Aquatic > Freshwater > Lake > Sediment | place: USA: Wyoming | collected... | reverse complement strand
CCTTGATTTTCTAGAGGAGTGTATGAACAGCAAGGTAAAAGTCACCCACAATCTTTAAATACATGCCATCCTCCTTTCGTTATGCGCGTGGTCTTGAGACTCGGCGGCTCTGTGCTCGTGCCCTCCAACATAGACGAGGAATTCCTTTCACACTTCGTTTCACAGGTGGAGAAGGTGCACAAAAAGCACGAGGTGTTACTCGAGGTGGGTTCCGGCAGACTCTCTCGCACCTACATTGAGGCTGCAAAGAGATTGGGGGCAACTAATACCATCTCCGATTGCATAGGGATAGAGATTTCCCGTCTCAACGCGCTGCTTCTCATAGCCACTCTCAAGGATGCCTATCCATATGTGGTAAAGGAATTTCCTGAGGCTGCACAAGCGCTCGCCCTCGGAAAAATCCCCGTGCTCGGAGGAACACACCCAGGACATACAAACGATGCCGTGGCGGTAATGCTTGCGGAATACGTGAGGGCAGATGTCCTTGTGAAAATCACAAACGTTTCAGGCATTTACACCAAAGACCCCAAAACACATAAAGACGCTGAACTCATATCCAAGATGTCATTCTCAGACCTGAAGGGATTTGTCTTCGAAGAGTTTTCAGCGGGCAGGTCCTCCATCATAGACCCCCTCGCCTCAAAAATCATCGCCCAATCAAGGATAAAGATGTATGTGGTGGGTATAAGAGATGCAGAGAACCTCTCTCATCTCATATCCGGGAACCATAACGGCACCACGATTGAGGGATAACAATGGCCATACAGCAGCACAAGCACTGTGTCATCTGCGACAAGGCCATACCTCCCGACAAAAAAGTCTGCTCTGAGAGATGCGAGGAGCAACTCAACGCCAAATTGAAAAAGAATAAGAGATGGTCCTCCCTCTACACGGCGTTCTACATTATTTTCATAGGGTTCGTCATCTACATCCTCATTCAGATCTTTTTACCTACGAAATGAAAGGGCTCGCCATCTAATTACCGTATCTCTTCTCCTAAGAACTGCTCCCACTTCCTTTTTGCCTTATGAAAATCACCCACCACCCTCTCTTTTTTGGCGAAGAAGAGAAATCCCTTCTTCTCCTCTCTCTGGAAAATCCAGGGAAACGTCTTGTCCCGTGAGAGGAATCGCCACAGGAGGCCACACACATGCTGCCGGGCTATGTCTGGGACAATGGGGAAGATTTTCCCCTCGTCCACAAACTCTTCTTTGAGGTCAAAGACTGAGAGCCACGAGAGAACCCCCCCTTCCCCATTGGCTTTTGAAATGGAGATGTTGAAGACGACGGGGTTGGAGACGAGGACGTGAATCTCCCTATATTCCTTGTCTCGTATTCCTCGGACGATTTTATATAAGAAATGCTGTGCCTCGAGACACTCGAGAAGTCTTCTGCATGCATGTGAGGGGGGAAAAGACATGGGTACCTCAAATATGACCTCCATGGGAAAAGAGAAACATGTCTCTATTTAAGTCTTACGCCGCCAACCTTATAAGTCCCGGAATGTACCTCACTCATGCTGCGTCTGCTTCGCAACTATTTTGTCACGGGGCTCATCATCTTCACCCCATTTATTGTGACCCTCTACATACTCTGGGAGAGTTTCCTCTTTCTCGACAGCCTCATCGGCCAGTACATAGAGCTCATAATGGGCAGGAGCATCACTGGGCTCGGGTTTGTGGTACTTGTGGCGCTCATATTCATCATAGGCATCCTCGCAACCAACTTTGTGGGAAGATCTCTCATCGATGTGTCTGAGAACATCATAGAAAAAATCCCCCTCGCCAAGACGATATACAATTCCGTGAAGGGAATAGTCAATCCCCTCCTCTCCACGAAGGAGAGGATATTCTCGCGGTGCGTCCTTGTCGAGTATCCACGTAAGGGCGTCTTTTCTCTTGGGTTTGTGACTTCTGAGAACAGGGGGGAGGTGCAGAGCAAGACGACTGAAAAGGTGATAAACGTCTTTGTCGCCACCACGCCCAACCCTACCTCGGGGTACCTCCTCTTTATACCTGAGGAACAGACCATTCCATTGAGCATGTCTGTCGAGGATGGCATGAAGCTTATCATCTCGGGAGGGTTTGTGGTGCCTAAAACCGAGGAACCCCAGAATAATGGGGAGAAAGAGAAACCCTTATAAAAAGTATGCTTCTCTCTTCGTGCATGCATTTTGATCAGGTTATGCTCATTTGCATGATATGCATATTCTCAACCATTCTCACACGCTCATTTCTCAAGTTCACGACACTGAAATCGGGCGCTGTCTCTGCTTCCTCGGCGCTGTGGACCTTTCCCGCAGTGCTCGGGAGTGCCCTCATCATTGCATGGGCTGCAGAAGTTGCCCAATTCCTGGTTTCACAGGGCCTCGCCCTCGCCGTGCTCGCATGGCTCCAGACCCTCCCAGAATTCGCCGTGGAAGCGGTTATCGCATGGAACCAAGACATCCCAAACATGATGGCAAACTTCACCGGTTCTAACAGGCTGCTTGTGGGTGTGGGGTGGCCACTCATATTCTTCACCGCAGCCTACTTTTACAGGAGGCACACGGGCAGATTCCTGCACGAGATTTCCCTCGACGATGACCACTCCGTTGAAGCCATTGCCCTCTTGCTCCCCACCATCTATTTCATCTTTGTCTGGGCGAAGGGGACACTCGATATTTCTGATTCTGCGGCGCTTTTTTTCATGTACCTGGTGTACCTCGTCATCCTTACAAGAATCCCTGCAAAGAGGGAGGATGAGACGGATTCTCTCACGGGAATGCCCAAGCGTGTCATGGAACGGAGCATGACGTTCCGCAAAACCTTTGTTGTCTTCATGTTTCTATTAGGGGGCGTCATACTCTATTTTGCCGCAGAACCTTTTTTCTATTCCATGAAGGCGCTCTCGATAGTGCTGGGGATTGAAACCTTTGTCTTTGTGCAGTGGGTTGCACCCTTCATGTCCGAGTTTCCCGAAAAGGTTTCTGCTTTCTATTGGGCACGCACCATAAGGCTTGCCCCTATGGCGTTGATGAACATGGTGTCCTCGCGCATCAACCAGTGGACCATACTTGCATCCATGATTCCCATTGTCTACAGTGCGAGCGTAGGACATATTTCTCATGTTCCTCTCGACCACATGCATCGTGTCGAGGTCATGCTCACCATCGTGCAATCCTTCCTTTCTTTCCTCTATATTGCAGACATGAAGTTCAATTGGTATGACGCCCTCGTCCTATTTGTGCTGTGGTTTGTCCAGTTCATGGTGCCTCACCTCAGGGACGAACTCATATTCGTATACCTCTTCTTCATCATCTTTGAGCTTGCCACCAACTGGAGAAACATGATCGTATTCTCGAAATTCGTACATACCATGAAGAAGCATAAAATACTGAAGTTCAGATGAATGGTATCTCATAGAGGTGAGGTGGCACGAGAATTAAAAATCTTTTCACCGTACAGCGCTACAATGAAGAAGAGGAGACTCACATACCCCAGCCCAGGATCCTCCCCATTCTTGATATAGACGAATTCCTGGAAAAGGGATGAGATTTCATGTGCATGCTCGGGGGAAGCCCTCCTCAGGATTTCTTCATACTGAGTGCTTGACACCTTCGTGTTCACATGTTCACCGAAAAGAATGACATTGGCTCGTCTCAATCCCTCCATCCCCACGACATCTCTCAGATGAAGGAAGAGCATCATGGCTTTGGCATAATTCTCCTCTTCTTTTCCCCTCCACTTGAAATGATCCAAGGGAGGCTCCCTCCCCGTGAAGGAGGAAGTGCTACGAGACTTAAAATCCAATGCCTCCCCATACCTTTCCAGATCCACAAAGACTTCATACGCATACAGTTCCGATGCCCCCTCCGCTATCCAGGGGGGGAGTGTCTGATAGTTGAACCACAGATGAGCAAGCTCGTGGGCAAGTGCTCCCCTCCAGTGTCTCGTCATGAGAAGCTCTATTCTTCCATTGCCCATATAGTAACTGTGACCTGCGGGGTCGCCTCCGAGCATTATCTCCACACCGAAGTCAGGAGGGTAGGGAATGCCTATAGAGGATTCCAAACACTTGAGGGCATTGGTGGCGAATATGAGCATCTCGAGGGAGGATTGCCAATCACTATAGAAGACCGCTAGGGGAATCGACTTTTCGGAGAGAGTTATCTCCATGCTATTTCTCATCTTTTTTTCTGTGGGGAGGAGGGAGAAGATAGAAAAGAGGATGAGAAGGGCGAGGCACACCCTCATCTTGGGAGACATGAAGAAAATGAAAAATGCTATTTATAAGAGTGGTTTTACCGTAGATTAAAGATTGAGGAATACATCTGCCACGAGAGCATCTTGAGCCATTTGAAATGCACTTTTCATTTCCTCATAAAAGAAGGAGACTCTCATGAACACCTCACATGAGAAGGTCGCATAGATACTCATCCACTCTGAGAAGAAGCATGGGAGACAGGGAGTCATGCGCGGTGTGTCTTTCCCTGTCATTTGGTAGAGGGAAAGACAGAAAGACTCAGATTGATAACTGGAAGACGACGACGCCGTTGTCTGTTATGGTAAACTCATAAATGGTCTCTGTGGTTTTCGTGCCTCGCATCTTGGGGATGCGCAATGTTCGGTGGTAGCGCAATCCCTCAAGGACGCGCTCCAGCTCAATGACACCATCGAAGACGAACTTCTCGCCATACCTGTCCTCCTTCTCAATCTCTGTGATGACAAACGAGGTGACCTCGAGCATATCTGAAAGAAGGCGATTCAAGAGGTAAATCATGAGTCTCATTCTCTCTGGATGAGGGAGCTGCTCTCCCAATGGGTTGATAGAGGAAAACTCGCGCTTCTTTTTTTCGTCGAGCTTCCCGAAATAGATTTCATGAACAATCGAACGCATGGAAACCTTTCCCGTTGGCATGAAGTTCAAGGCGGGGATGGAGTCTATGACCACTCTGCGCGCATTCGTGGTTTTGACCGCATCGTATATTTCGCGGAGGAGGTCTGACATGCTGTATTCGCTCCCATCCTCCCCAATCCTCTTCCGAGAGGCATCGATGATGGTGAGCTTTCCCTCTTCTATGAGTCTCTCAAGCTCCCAGTTGAAGGACACCATGTCACCCAGCATCTTTTGAGGAGTATACTCTAGCGTCACATAAATCCCTGGTTCTCCCTCGCGGGCTCCATTCACGAGAAACTGCATGGCAAATATGGTCTTGCCCACTCCCGCAGGACCACTCAACAGTATGCTCCTCTTCTCGGGTATGCCGCCATTCAAGAGTTCGTCAAATCCCGATATGCCTGTCTTTACCCTCTTCACATCTTTTCCCTCCTGCTCTTCTCCCACTGTTTCTTGAACGCGGATGCCCTCCTCATCTCTATTTCTGAACCCTCGCCAAGTTCCCTCATGACGAATTTCTCCAGGTCCCCCCTTGCCTCCTCTCCTATGAATGCCATCTGCTTCTGCGAGAGGAGAGACGCAAGCTCACCACCTTCCAGAGGGTACACCTCAACCTCGCACTCACCCTCACAGATCTCAAGGATTTTCTCATAGGCGACGTTGGAGAGGAGTCGCTTTTTCCCGAAGAGCGAGGCACCCATAGGTTTCCCCCCGACAAAAATCACTATGCCCCGCGTTTCATTCTTTGCCTGGAGAAATCCTGAAAACTCTTTTTCCGATAGAATCTTGAGCAGAGTCTGATACGAGAATATGTCATCTGAGGGATAGAGCAAGGCAGGTGCACGGGAGGTGAGTCTCATCTCAGAAAAGATGCTCTCATGGGTCGTCTTCTCCTCGACCTTTTTTGCATGAATTATGCGCTCCACTTCTCCTGCAACCTTTATGGCATCGTTCCTCTCTATTATACGCGTGATGTCCCCCGAGTACACGTCTATGAGGCCCTTAGGTGAGGTAAAACACGAATGGATGGCGAGAAGCGCCTCCTCACCATAGCGCACCTTGGAGCCACATTCATACACGGCACCCGCACACTCGCCCCCCAAAAAAAAGAGACACCCCTCTTCCACCACATCGAGGTTCTCAGCAAAAATCCTCACAAACCCCGAGAGTCGCTCCTTCCTTAAGTCCTTGAGGAGGGCAAAAAAATCGGTGGATGAAATCTTGAGAAAGAGTTTGTGAGGCGAAAGAATGGGAACTTTGATGTTGGCGATGCGGTAATAGTTGGAACTTTCCTCGGCTCTCTTCTCAACCTTTCGTTTTGAGCCGAGAGCAGCCTCGGGGTAATTCTCAAAGAGCACATTGAGTACCTTGGGAGGAAGGGCAAAGGTTTCCGATATGTCAAAGGCAGAGGAGGAGAGAATCTTCTCATGGGCACTATCGCCTGAGAGTTCCTCCTCTCCTTCTGTCTCCCCGTATGCCCCCACCACCTTTCCCTCTTTGAAAAAGAGAAAGTAATCTGCAAGAGACTCGGAGGCAGTCGAAAACCGAAGGTATCCTGTGAGGGTTCTCGCATTGGTGATGAGTTCCTGCACCTTTCCACCTCGTAACGCTGCAACCTTTGTCCCTCTGGGAACCTTCATGTGACTTCTCTGAAAGATACTATATAAATCTTTTGTTTGAGTTATAACAACCCAGAAACCAAATCCTCCAGCACCGCCCTCGGATTCTTTGCCTTTGTGACACCCGATGCCACAAGGACCCCAACACATCCGAGTTCGCATGCCTTGGCAACATCTCGCCCACTCTTTATGCCTGCGCCGCAGAGAATTTTCATAGAGACATCTATCTTTCTTATTCGGGTAACGGTGTCTGATACAATCCCGGGATTCGCGGTGGTGACAGAAACATCACCCCCGATAAGCTCGGGGAGTTCTATGGCGATGTAGTCGGGTTGGAGGGATGTGAGGGCAGTGGAAACTGAAGCGTTGTTAGCGCACACGATTGTGGTGAGCCCCAACAATTTGCATTTCTGAACGGAAAAATCGATGTCTGCAATTCTCATTCTTTTCTCTGAGTGATTGAGGAGTGTACCCGCGCCTCCTGCTTTCTTTACGGATTCTGCCGTAATCGCCCCCGTGCTCTGCCCGCACTCCATTGCGTCAACATGCTGGGCAAACACAGATATGCGCACCTCATGTCCAATCCACAAATCGGTAATCTGAGGACAGACGACGATCTTTCTTCCACTCTGGTGCGCGACTTCTTCACACATCCTTGCGAGGGAGAGTGCATCGATGGGATAGGTCTTGAAGTTAACAACGATCATAATTTCTCAACCCTGCCCTCCAGCTTCTTCCTCACCGCGGGCAGCGTGGTGTACTCCATCTCCTCTGGTGGCAGTATCGCTGGCATGAACGGTCCGTGCCTGCGCATGTGCATGGACTGCTTCATGGCTTCCTCGCGAACAACATCCCAACAGCTCCCCTCAAAATAATCCATGGGAATATGCTCGCCACTCTCCTCAAGCCCCACGAGTCTGCCATCATTGACCTGGAACCCCAGGGCGACCAGACGTGGCGGGCCATCGTGATAGGTGGGATCTGAATCGGAAACAGAACACGGATACCATGCGCCGTAGTGAGACCCCCTCATCCACCCCGACACATAGGCGGGGAAGGCGAAAGGCTGGAGAACCTCGCCCACGGCGGGCAGACCCGCCTGAGACCTCACGAGACACACGGGGTCGTCCTTGCCCACATACTTCCCTGCGATGAGAGACAATTTTTCCGTGGAAACAACCGCTGCCGTTCCGATGCCCGCATCCTTGCTGAAAACCCTCTTCAACGCATAGTGAATGGTATCCCCCAAGAAGGCGAGTATGTCATACATTTCTTCCGGTCCGCTCAAAATAATTCTCTTCTTCTCGAAGACATTGACAATCTCAAACTGAAAACCGCCATGAAGCCTCTCATCTATGACGAGTCCTGTCGTGGTGAATGGATCGAGAAATATTCGGCAGAGAGGGAGAGAGAATGCAGAGGGCTCTGTCTTGTCTGCCATGAAGACGATTAAAGGCTCAGACTTTCGTTCCTCAAAGGTCATCTCTGCGGCGCCCGGTCCCATGCCGCGCACATTTCCTGAGAACGCCTCTGAGAGCAAATCCTGACCCGCCCCGTAAAGATGAAGGTTCTGAGCAATCTTTGTGGCAGCCATGAAGGCGTCCCAGGCGAGTTTATGCACATCTGGGTTGTCTTCTCCGCGAGTGTGTGTCATCAAGAGGTTTATGTCATCCCCCACGCGTGTCACATAGAAATCCCTTATGGTGCCGTTCTTCATTCCTTCAAATAGAATGCGCCTGCACTCAGTCATCATTTTGGGATGAGGCTTCGAGTGCCCCGCCACAGAACCCACGTCCGCCTTTATGAGAGAAACAGTGGTCTTCATGGCTGTAGTGAAATGGAGCATATTAAAAGGTTTGGGTTTGCATTTAAGGGAATAGGTTTTTATGGGTACTCTGCCAGGAGAGCAATGCGAAAAGATGGTTGCTATGGAAAAAAGGAATAAAAAAATCATGATCATAATATTCCATGCCTTCCTTGGCTGGGTGCTCTGTGCGGCTGTCATGGGGATTGGTATGGGTGTGACAACACAGAACAATGCTCTCGTCATTCATGCCCTTGCTGCTCCCGTCATATTCGGAGCATTATCCTTAATCTACTTTATGAAGTTCGATTACACCACTCCCCTACAAACTGCCCTCATGTTTCTTGGTTTTGTCATCTTCATGGATTTCTTTCTGGTCGCATTTTTAGTCCTTGAGAGCTTTGATATGTTCAAAAGCATTCTGGGAACATGGATTCCCTTCGCCCTCATATTCACTTCCACATATCTTGTGGGACTGCGTGTAAATAGAAAAAAGTGAGCCATGCGTCTAACACTTGAATTCAAATTGCCACTCGACCGCAAACCCTTTATATGAGAAGCCCAACACTCTCCGTGCTCGGTCTCAAGGTGAAAAAAGAGGATGGTGAAAGGATGCGGAAGACCCTTGTAGAGGAAGGGTTGCTTTTAAAAAGTTATAAGATAAAATCGAGCAAGGAGTTTCTTATTTTCCCTCTCAGACAGAGATGTCCGGGGGAGATTGTGGAGGAGGAATTCGAGATGCTCCCCTCAAGAAATCGTTCACTGCGCGAGGTTGTCTCTGGGTTGCGTGCATACGACGTCATAGGTGACATTGCCATTGTGGAGATACCGGATGAATTGGCTCAAAGGAGGGTCGTCATTGGCGAGACTCTTCTCTCTTTCAACAAAAATGTAAAATGCGTCTTCGAAAAAAGAGGTGAGATTTCAGGACCCCACAGGACGCGCCGGTTTCTCCACCTGGCGGGGGAAAAGAGGACCAAGACTATTCATAGAGAGTATGGATGCCAGTTCGCACTCGACATCAAAAAGGTTTTTTTCTCACCCAGACTTGCCACGGAGAGGAAACGCATTGCAGGGATGGTGCGTGATGGCGAGAAGGTGTTGGATATGTTCTGTGGAGTGGGTCCCTTCTCCATTATCATAGCAAGACACTCCTATCCAAAAGAAATCCATGCCTCGGACATAAACGAGCATGCCGTGGCGTATCTTAAGAAGAACGTGGTACTCAATAAGGTGAAAAACGTTTTTCCCTACAAGGAGGATGCGAGAAGAATATTCGACATCGTGGGAAATGTGGACAGGTGCATAATGAATCTGCCCGCGCAGGGATGGGATTTCATAGACCTCGCTCGAGAACATTCACGTTACCTGCACTTCTACACAATTGCCCAGACTTTGGGCGATGCGGTGGCAAAGATTCGCGCGAGGGGAATGAAGATAATTTCCTCCAGAATAGTGAAGGAGTATTCCCCGCAGGAAAGCATATACTGTCTCGATCTGGAAACCCTGCCCCTGGAATAGAATCCCTACAGTTAAGTTTATTAATTTGGATGTAGACCAGTGCCATGCGACTTCTCAAAAGGCTTGATTTTATCATTGACGGGGGGATACCCCCGCACTCGAGCATTCTCATGTCTGGACCCCCTGGCTGCGGGAAGAGCGTCATCGTAAGGCAGATGGTCACAGAAACTCTATCAGAAGGTAAGCGGTGCATCTACATCGCCCCTGAGGCTGAGATAGTCGAGATCAAGGAAAAAAGGAAGATATGCGAGATTGATATAGTAGAATTCATGAAGGTGGACATGCTCTCCTTCATACCCATCTCCGAGCAGTCACGACTCACCGATATAGGAATAAGAATCTCCGAAGCATCAGCAAAGATGAACCCATCCCTCATCGTCCTCGATTCCCTGACTCAGGCATCCATGGGCATAGAGCATGACACCATTCTTAAAGCCGTGGAGCTGTTATGTAGGAAGGTGGACTCCATGAAGTCTGACATACTCCTCACATGGATACCCACCTCCATCACGGAAGACCTCACATTGAGACTCGAGACCCTCGTCGACGGGGTATTGGAGTTCAAGGTGGAAAGGGAGGATGAGGTGCTCAGGGCGCTCCGCGTCTACAAGATGGAGGGGAGCAATCATGACACGAGATGGCACCACTTCACTATAGATGGCAAGGGACTCGATTTCGGCATGAAGGAGGAGGATAAGAGCAGGGAGGAGCTCCTCTCAAGCCTTGGCATAGAGGAACCCGATGAAACCTTCATAAAAGGGATTCTTGAGAGGGAGGAACTCTCCCATCTCCTTGGCAAGGAACATAGGAAACCCTACACCCCAGAATTTGAGGAGGTTATGCTGGAGGTGAAGAAGGCACGTACCATCGACGTGGAGAAGGACTTCGCACGCATCAATAAGGACATACGCGAGAGATTGGGGGTGGAAGAAGGTGACCAGATCCAAATCACGGGTAAGCACAACATCACCTGTGAGGCAAAGGTGGCCTGGAGGGAGGATGCGGGGAAAGACATCATACGGTTGAACAAGAAAATGCGTAAGAAGCTCGGTGTGGAGGATTCGGATAAAGTACTTATCAAGAGAGGATAGGGGAAGGGTAACGCCTCCACCACAATGATCTAATCCTTTGAGACGCTCAGCTCTTTTCCAATGTGGAATACTCCCTCCGCACATGGTTATCTTGTTCAGCGAGACAGTGAGTCATGATTCATGAGGAACACTCATTTTTGTGACTATTTCTTTTTTATCCGGAATCTTTCAAGCATCTCCTCTTCCATGAAGTGAAGACTGGCAGGGATGATGAGCATATGGGGGGGGTCTCCCCAAAAATGTGCGGGAAGGTCGGTGAACTCTTCAACCGTCCCATAACGAATTGCAGAATTCCCATATCCGAGCCTGCTGCACACCACCACTTCTCCCGAATATCCGAGTCTTGCAAGAATATGCAACGCCGTTGCTGGATCCATGAATCTGCCCTCCTCGCCCACCACGTCGAGAAAGAGGAGAGTATGAAGGTTGCGTGAGAGGTTCTCTTGAACCGTGTAAAAAAAGCTTGTGGGTGCAAAATTTTTCTGAGGAAAGACGATGCTTGTAGATTTTCCGAATCGGTATATCTGCAATCCCGTCTCGGTCACTGCGGTATATATTGAAGCATTGTGAATGATCCTGCATACTATTCCCCTCCTATGTGCCCTCACCAGGAGCTCTGCGTGCGTCGTTGCGACGAGGGGGTCTCCTCCTACAAGAATCGTAATATCCTCGGTTGCTGCCTCTCCCAGGAGAAAATCCTCTTCCTCTATTTGCTTTCTATCCAGAAGAATAATGGTTCTATCCAGTATCTCCTCCATTTTCTCCTTTTCGGGAACGAGGCTTGTGTAGGTTTCAAGGTATACCTTACGGCTCTTTTTCGCAATCCGCACACCCTCGACTGTGAGGTCGCCGGCAAGCCCGAGTCCTACAAGATAGAGCATGGAGCAGTTATGAATATCTGTTTTTAAGTATTCTCATTGGAAATTCTGATTCAGAAGATATAATCACGAATGCGAATGATTGAGAATCCAGCTCCCTACAATCTTTCATAGTAAGTCTTTTAAACAGGAGGGAGAGGAGACCCATGCTTGAATCATTCCTCACCTCGCTTGTTCTTGTAGGCCTCGCCGAGGTGGGGGATAAGACTCAGATTGCGGTATTCACCCTCTCATCGAAATACAAGGAAAGGACGCAGATTCTTGTGGGTGTATTTTGTGCCTTCTTTCTCGTCGATGGGTCGGCGGTGCTCTTCGGTGAGGCGATTCTCTCTCTCGTGCCTATCCTCTATATTAAAATAATCTCCGGAGCCATTTTTTTCATATTGGGAATCCTGTCTATTCTCTCAAAAGAGGGAGAGAATACGAAAACCATTGGGGAAAAAGCAATCGTCTCAATGGCGTTTTCCCTCATTTTCTTATCCGAGTTGGGGGACAAGACCCAGATTGCCACGATGATGCTCGCCGCTCGATTCGGGGAGCCTGCATGGGTTTTCCTGGGTGTCATGTGCGCCCTCATGGGGTTAAGCATTGTGACCGTTTTTGGCGGGAAAAAACTCGCAAGAATGATTCCCGCGACTCTTCTGCACAAGGCGGCTGGCATTGCGTTCATCCTTGTGGGAATTGCGACGTGGGTATCCTGTTTCGGGTAGGTTCATTCAATTCAGAAAGGCTTATAACTCCCTGATTTTTCCATTCTCGATAGCCATGAAAATGCC
>Ga0315295_10003976_pt1 | contig 12577 bp, 16 predicted proteins | sample YL17G14_0_MG_FD_204453 | JGI IMG/M metagenome (GOLD analysis project Ga0315295, IMG submission 204453) | Sediment microbial communities from Yellowstone Lake, YNP, Wyoming, USA - YL17G14_0 | ecosystem: Environmental > Aquatic > Freshwater > Lake > Sediment | place: USA: Wyoming | collected... | reverse complement strand
GAATAACTCCTTTCTTTTTTTTTGTTATGATTGTTCCATTTCATCGACTATAATACAATACATGTCAATCATTAATATCGCATAAGATGAACGAATGTTACCGTATGATTGCTCTTTGGTGTTTTTGGTTGCAATATCACAGGCGATTTAGGTTTATTGTCCACCTTTGAAAAAGAAATCCAACATGTACCAACTCAAAGAAACATTTTTATATACGTTCATCATATTAAATATGTCTAAAGGAAGAAAATATTAAAAAAAAAGGAGGCAAAAAAAAAATGGATAAACGAAGTTTTATAAAAGAAGCAGTTGTTTTGCTACTGACCCTCGTGATGGTATCATCAACACTGGCCGTAGCAAATACCCATAAAATTCAACCTACAGTCTCTACAAATGACTCAGGTCCAACAGGCCCAAGCTCTATGAATGCAGTTGCATGGGACAATGCAATGGGATATTCAATTGGTTCACTTGCAGCCCAATACTACCCAGGGGATATTGATGCATTCCCAGCAGATGATTTCAAGTTAGACCATACGTATGATATTAACAGCGTTCTCTGGCAAGGTGGTTATTATAATTGTCAGTATGCAACGGGTGGACATGACTATGGCTTCATCTGGAATATCACGTTCTATGACCACAATGCAACTGGAAATAAACCAGGAGCTGTCTTAAAGGAGTATGGATTCCAAAATTCATCTATCACACGGTCGTTCTGGTACACTCCTGATATTACTAAAAGGTGGTATGCGAACTACTCGGTTACGTTAGTTCCACCGATTACGCTTAATGCAAACGAACACTACTGGATAGGCATCTATGCATATAATATGACATTTCCACAATCTGGATGGTGCAGACACAATGCATCATACGGGGGTTTAAAGCTTCATGAAGGAATGTTTAAATCTACAACCTTTGGATACCCCGATTGGGTGAACACTTCAACTCCGGCATTACTGAATATGGCATGCGACTTTAACTTCCAACTCGGAGGAACAGTAGCTACAGCGCCGGTTCTGCAAATAGAATCGATAAAAGGCCCCATCGGTGTCAAAGCAACCATTAAAAACACTGGTGACGCGAAAGCAACCAATGTGGATTGGAATATCGCATTTACCGGTGGAACGATTTTCTTCGGAGGAGCAAAGAACGGTACTATTGCAGAGATTGCTGTAGGCGATGTTGGTGTCGCAAAGATACCGTTTGTCCTCGGATTCGGAAAATCAGTCATTGGTGTTAGTGTATCCTGTGATCAGGGCGCATCAGCCAGCAAAGACCAAAACGCAACAGTACTTCTCTTCTTAGTACTGACCAAATAATTCTCCCCCCTTTTTTTTTTTTTTCTGAAAAAGCTCTGAACTCTCTGACGACGAAAGAGGTAGTTTTTTAAGGTGATTGATGGTACTTCGCCCTAGTTCTTCGAACTGGTGATGGGATCGCATGAGCTGTCCGTACTATCAAGACTTCACGAGAACCTGTATTCAGTATTTTCCGCGGGTCGTTCAGCATTCTGATTTCTCAGTCTGTGAGTCCGATAATCATTGTGATTGCCTTGCGTTTGTCGCATTACATGCGGGCTTCCGCTGTAAATACCAGAATCAATGTTTGGAGGATCTTGTGCTGAATCAGCCGATTCTTGCGAAATTTTTCATCGAAGATGATCGGACGATTCAGTTTTTTAAACAGATGACACAAAAATATTGCTCGTCAGAGCAGAATCATGTGAACTGCGCCTGTTTCCGGTTGTGGGCGCAGGGCGTCCATCCGCCGGTGGAGCTGTTGCCTGATGGGAAGAAGTTTCGTCTCAGGGACCTGGTGTTGAAAAAGGAAATCACCCTCGAGTAAGGGACGATTTCTTCAGGTTATTCTTCCTTGTGTCTCATGATGGTCTTCATGCAGGGGACGAAATCTTGGATTGTCTCAAGCTTCCAGAGGATAAACCCTAGGTCGATATCCATGGGGTTCTTTTTCCCATTTTTGATGAGCTCTTCTTGCATATTTTCCTACCCTTCTCTTATTTATCATTTATAGTATATATATTTTGCTCATATTTCTGAAAGAAATCATCATCCTTTCTCGTTTTTTGCTGTGTTTAGAAAAAAAGAGGTTATTCTGTTTTTATTGGTTTGTCTTTCTTTCTTCTTAGAAGAAGGACTCCAATGAGGACAAGGATGATCCTTACGGGGATGAAGAATAATCGCTCTTCATTAAAAGGGCGGATGGATTGATACAAATTTTGTTTCAAAACATATAAATAAGGAGTATTTCTTAAGTATTTATGACGGAGAAAAAAAATAGGACTATGCCCCCCGACAGTGGTTCTTCACTGCGAAGATGGAACCGGTTCGGTTTATTTATGCTAGCAGCTGCTTTAGTGCTTGGTATGTGTTTTGATACAGTAGTAGTTGTTTCTTCCGTGGATCCTGCTGTTTCTAACACGACCGTGACATCGCTGCAGCTGAGCAGCCAGTTGGTGAAAACCAATTATTCTGAGATCGTCTCTGACCCGAGCCTGAACACGAGCACCATTATCCTGAATGGGGCGTTGAAAAACATGGTACAGTTACCTGCAGAAAGCCTTGTCGTCCGGCTTCCTGGTGATCGTCTCGCGATTCAATCCTCTACGGAGACCAGCATCCTGCCTGAGGGTAGCACTGTTGTGTATTATGATGAAAAACCAGTGGTCCGTATCCCTCAGCAACCCGATGTTTTGGCTGTGTCCTCCGTCGTTGAGTCACCTTTGCAGAATTTCACGATGAACACCAATTTCATCCAATCGATCCCGGAGCTGAATGTTTATCAGGTGCAGGTGGTGTTTTTTGAGCTCGCGCGAGAGCATCTTGACGTGCCGTTGGCCAGTTACACGATCGATTGGGGTGATGGGTCCACCGAGACGTATACCGCTGATAAAATCACGGTCGCGCATGAGTATCAAAAAAGCGGGACGTATCGGTTGATTTTCAACGTCTCCGATGCACTCGGTTTTACGTATGTGACCACGCAACAGTACACGGTGGCCTATGAGGGGAATCTGGCGCACTCGTCCTTGTGGGTGAATAAGAACAAAGGACCAATCACTGCTTTCACAGCAACTTTCGGGTTACTCGCGGTCGGCCTAGCGGTATTCACCGAGAGTGGTCGGTACCGGCTCTTGGTGTTATTCACGTTGCTGTTGCCGTTCTACTCGCGGATCCAGAAGGAAGATGTCCTGGACCAGTTCGTCCGAGGGCAGATCTACGGGTTCATTAAGACGAATCCTGGTGTGCATTATAATCAGATCCTGAGGAAGGTCGGGGTGAAGAATGGGACCTTGTCGTATCATCTGGGTGTCCTTGAGAAAACGGAGCTGATCCAGTCCCGGCGGGAGGGGCTGAAGTATCGGGTGTTCTATCCGACTGGGATGAACTTCCCAAAATCAGAGCGGTTCCGACTGACTGCGTTGCAGATCCAGATCATTGATACGTTGAAGCGGCAGCCTGGCATCTCACAAAAAGAGCTTGCCCGGATGCTTGATCAGAAGCCGCAGACCATAAATTATAACATGAAGGTGCTGGATCAGGCCAATCTAGTCTCCGTGGTGAAGAAAGGACGCGGGACCACGTGTTTTGCTGTCGAGCAGTCTGCGACACCTGGTGAGTAATACTATACTTTTTTTTGGTGAGTGAAAAAAGGTTAAAAACAGGTAGCCAATAGCCTGCGTTGATGCCAACGATGATTGCTGTGTGTGGGAGTGATGCTGATGATGTCCATCTGTCTTCTGTTATGCTTGATGTTGCGGAGAAGGTAGGTCATGGGATCGCATCCCGGGGTGGTATGCTTGTGTGTGGTGGCCGTGGCGGGGTCATGGAGGCAGCCTGTCGTGGTGCGAAGGCAGCCCATGGGTTGACTGTGGGGTTGTTGCCTGATTCGAAGCAGGAGGCGAACGCGTTTGTGGATGTCCCGGTGCCGACGGGTCTGGGGATGCGTCGGAATTTTCTGGTGGTGTCTGCCGCGGACGTGGTGATCGCGATCGGTGGTCGGTGGGGGACGCTCAGTGAGATTTGTTATGCGGTGATCTTTGAAAAACCAGTGGTGTTGGTGGTGGGGACTGGTGGGTGTGTCGATGAGCTGGCTGCTGGGTTTTTGATGAAGGAGAACCGAGCGTTCTTGCATGTGGCGTCTTCAGCTGAAGAGGCGGTGCAGAAAGCGTTTTCGTTGGCTCTGAAGTGAGTGGTAATTTTTCATTTTGTTATTCTTATTCACAATCTTTATATAATCGATTTGCCAAAGTATAACGTAAGAGGATCTGGAGATGTTTTTAATTCCTTTTCCTTCCATCTCTCCTATGCCCCTTCCAGATCCTTCCTACCTCCCTTCTCTGCTTCTTTCCTTCTCTACCGTATCGTAAATTGTTCTGTTAAAAAAAAGTGAATTGTCTCAGTTACAGGACGTCGTCGCGTCTCATGCGTCGGCGTGCCTCTGCTTCTGCCCGGTTTGGGCTCATGCCCTCAGCGAGTAAATGCTGGTAGATCGCTTCTTTATAGAGGTCCTGCATTTCTTTTTTTTCCAAAAGGTTCACCTACAATTATAATTATTGTTTTATAAATATATAAACTTTACCTTAAAATAAGTCTTCGGAGGTTTCCTCCTGTTAAAAATGAAGAAAAAAAAGCTACTCTCTTCCGAACAAAATACAATCAACAAAGAAAGGATTTTTTCATAAAAAAACCGTGCGGTAGACTTGTTTTTATTCCTCGATTTTTATCGCACTGATGTTCCGAGGAAGATTCATTGAACGGGCGATCGCGTTGCACTTGGTCCGCAGTAGGTACGCGATCGGTCTATAGCTGGTCTCTGAAAAAGACTCATAGTTCGCCATGCCTTTTGCGATGATCAGGTCCGCTTGATTTAAGGCTTTTTTCACCTTGCTTGGAAGTGTGGAAAAATCAACGCCGACTGCAAAGCATCCTGTCGTCAGCAGCTCATCGACGGCCTCGTGAAGGTTGATATCCTGTGCATCCTGCATGGTCGCATCACTGAGGATCGGCTCGCCTTTCACGACTACGGTCAAATGAAGATCATGGTTGAAGGTTTTCAGTTCTCGGCAAAGGATTTTGTCAAAGACGATTTCCCCGCAGTTATCCGTGAACAATACAACATGGGTTGCCTGTTTGATGTGCTTCTTGAGTGCCTCATAATCATCGTGCCCGAGCCCTTCCGCGTAGAGCCTCTCGAAGACTTCCTGGAGCATCTGTGGATACGCGCTGGAGCCGTCGATGCCGAAGTCCATGATGTTTCCGATGATTGCGCAGACCATGCTTGCTTTCAACGGATCTGGTGAGGTTTTGATGAGCGATTCGACTTTGGGGACCAGGGTCGTTGCAATAGCGTTGCTTTGGTGTTTCAATGCTTGATACGGGTCCTTATCGCCTAACGCGTCGTAGACTGCCTGATGCACCTGGGTCGCGATGGTGGCGCTGCAGACCTCCGGGTCATAAAGCTGTGCGAGTAATGAGCAGGCGGTGCGTAGTGCCTGTGTCTGGCGTTTCGTATCGATGGTGTTCAGCTCGGTTTCGAAGAGCATCCGTTTGAGGAGGCAGGGGAGGCATTCGGTCTGGATTTTCATGTTGGGACCTGAAAAAGACATGAGCTATTTATCTTTACTGCTCATGAGTAAAAGAAGAAAAATAGAACGTGGAAATGGGGGATTATAGAAGGATTCAATAGTCAAATAATAACGGAAGCATTTTTTTCATTCCTTGAGTAGTAAAATGTTCTCCTGTTACTTTTTCTGTTTTTTCCTGTTGGAAGGATACTCGAAATATTAATATATCCATAAAATTATATTAATAGTATGACAACGTAGAGTGGGATGTAGAACCATGAAGAAAACACTCATAGGTCTTATCGTATGTGGAATGATGCTGGTAACCATACTTCCGATCAGCGCCCTAGCAACCACCCGTGCATCAGAAACCGCACAAGCATGCTCAATGGAGCTAGGCAGATCAACAGTCCGCGGATTTGCCATACGCCTCGGACATGACTCGACCGGCAGATACGCCCGTCTCTTCGCGATCCGACTGCATTTCATCACCGTGACGGCTGACGGGCAGCACGACAGCGGAGTCATCCTCCTGAAACAAGTAGACATCCCAGCAAGGACTCTTGGGTTTCACGGACGCTTCTACGTCTACGCGTCGTTCATCGGCACCATCCAGCAATATCCTTAGAATTTTCCATTTTTTTTCTTTTTTTACCTAAGGTTTTATAAGTATCGTTCTGATATCTTATTCATAGGGAGATGCTTCAGATGGTGGTGGGTGAAAAGAATCATCAAAAGGTATTAGATAGGATGTACCGGAAGGTGTTCAACAAGAATGATCCCTTCGATCGGCTGATCATGGAACTGGGCCAGAAAGGAGTCCTGGACGTCTGCGTCGTCGGTATTGGCGGTGCACAGACGAAACATCCAGAGCATGGATATTCTCGGGAATCGATTTCTCTGAAAGGGAAGCATACCTCGTAAGGGGAACTCTAGGAGAAGAGCGGTTCCTTTTTCGATACGTTTAAATAGAGGGTCTTATTGTGGGTAGGACTTACAGGAAAGGAATGTTTTGGACTATAACAATTAGGATGTTATCGTACCAGCATGCGTTTCCATTTGGAGGTAGACAAAAATGGTTGAAGTCGTGAAAATCGGAAGCAATGGAATCCTCCTGCAAATAAAAGAGGTGTCTGATTCCTATCGGGAGTATCCATATCGATGGGATGAGGACGAAAATTAAAACACCTTTTTTTTTTTTATTATTTATTAGTAGAAAACAATAGGTGTTTGAAGAATATGTTTTTAATGAAGTAAAAATACGATGTAAGAAAGATATTTATACTACCCGATGATTGTTAAATATAAGAGGAAGGAATGAAATGAAGATAAACGTAATTTTTGGGAGTATTTTTGGTACAGCTCTGCTCATCGTGGTTTCTTTTGTCTCGGTGGTTGGGTATCAATCCGTACAAGCACAGGACCATGATGCGTATTCGCCGTTGTTTGCGGTACGGACACAACGTGCTACACAACAGGCAACCAGTGGTGGAGTTTCTGTTTTTCTTGGAAAAGGAACAGATACGAACCTCTTTCCTTCGCAGGCATCTCGACAAGAGGAATTGATTCAGACCGCGATAAAAATCTTCCGGGCACATCCTGCTGTCTTGACGCGACTGGTGGAGAATCTCGACAAGTACCCCTTTGTTATGGGGTTAGTAGCGAAATATGGCATCAACTTAGAGGATGTTAAAAATTATATGAGAATGATTCAAAACGATCCATCGCTCGTCCCTGAAGCGCTCATCAATGTACACCTCTTAGAGTCTGATACGAATGATACGCAGCCGCTGGGGTTGAGCACCTCAAATCCCCTTGGATGCTTCATCGTCGCCGTGTTTGCACTGCTTCCTGTCACGATTGTTCTGACGTTACTGCTGCTGTTCTTCACCTTGCGGGTGTTGACCTGCTTGAATGTCAACGATTGTGCGAATGTTCTGGCACAACAGATCTGGGATCAGATGATTCAAGGTTTAACGCAAGAGTAGCTCATGGGGATTTTTTTTAGATCCTTCGATTGAGGAACGAGACAGGATTAGCGAAAAGAATTCTGAGTAATTTTTCTGTGCGATGAAGGATGTTTAGGGGAGCAGCCATTTCCAAATTGGGATGACCCGTATGGTTTTTTTCCCTATGGTGAGTTCTTTGTCTTGATCGAATGTAAGAATAGCCCCGTTCTTAATGTGTAAGCTGGTCATCGCTTCACCAAGACCCTGTGACTCCCGTGCAGTATTTTCTGATAGAGAAGATATGTTTTTCCAACCATCCTGAGTCCGATGAGTGTTTGAATCTGGTCGTTCTCTGGGAGATGGTGGGTTCTGGGGATGAGTTTGGGGAGTGATCGTTCATGGAATTCCCAGATGATGGTCTTAAAAACGTCCTTCATATTCCTTTTATAAAAGGATAGTTTTTCATAAATGTTTCCTTTTATGAAAGCAAATCATGGTTTCATGGGTGTGGGATGTCGACGGCAATTACACCCTATTTTTTTATTTTCTATTGATGCTGTCTAGTAGAGTAGTTTCTCCATATCTTTTATATCAACGTAATGGACATTCTCCGCTGAGGTTTTTTTCTGAAATGATTTTGCTATCACAAGATAGTGCTTTTCCCAATTTTGGTGTTTGCGAAGCCATTCAAAATAATGTGTTTTTAATTGGAGGTCTCTGAGCACTTGAGTTCCATCGACATTGTTTTTCCATTTACATTCTCCAAAGAGGATTTGTTCGGTGCTGGTATTGAGAGCGACGATATCGATCTCAACTTCTTTTCGTGTATTTGTCTTCATGTCCCTATAATGACTCCACCATCTCCCTGTTTTTTGTGCGGTGAATATATGTAGTTTTTTAAGGAGTTCATCTCTGACGAGTGATTCGAATCTTCTTCCGACATAGCTAGGAAAATTTTGTTGTAGTTTTTCTTCGGCGTATTGTGTTTCCCCAATTTCAAGATTTGATTTATATGGCTCTGAAAATAAGAACGAGAACGAAAAGAAGTTGTTATTGATGTTATATGTTGTTTTTTTACTTTTTACCGTATCAATCGGGTTTTCTTTTTTTATAATTCCGAGTCGGATGAGAACCTTGAGATATTTATCGATATCATGGACTTTTATTCCTGCGGTATTTGCGATTTCTACTACTTTGGTTTGTCCAGATGCAAGTGCGGTTAGGATATTTTTATACACATCTGGTTCTCTGAGTTCTTCTTTGAGGAGGAAATCGATTTCTTCGTACAGTTTTCCTTTTTTGTCGAAGAGGTGTTCTCTGATATTGTCGAAGGTTGTTTTTCTATCCGTAAATTTTTCTAAATAGAATGGCACCGCACCGAGAGTCGCATAAAACTCAATGTTTTTTTCCAGGCTGTTTGAAGGGAAGAAATCATGAAATGAGGTGAACGGAAGTGAGTCGACCTTCACGTGTGCTGTTTTTCTTCCGTAGAGTGCACTTTTCGCGCTGAGTACTCCTTTTTCCATCATACTGATGTTTGATCCGCACAGGATGAGGAAGATATTTGTATCTTTGAGAATTTCATCGACGACGAGTTGAAATAATGAAGGAACCGTGGTATCTTTTTCAACTAAATATGAAAACTCATCAAAAACTAGGACAAGGCGTGTGTTGTGAATTTTTTTTGTAAGGTACGATAGAAGGTCTTCTAACTGATCGGTTTCAAGAGGTGGTTCGTTGAGATGTTCTGCGATTTTTCTTTTGAAACGATGCATGTTTCTTTCGATCCCGCCTTTATCGCAGAGGAAGTAAAGGTGTGGTTTATCGGTGATGAACTGTTTGATTAGCTCTGTTTTTCCGATTCGCCTTCTGCCGTATATTACAAAAAATTCAAATCCATTTTTTGCGTATCGTTCTTGGAGAAAAGCTAGTTCTTCTTTTCTGTCGATAAACATTAGACTCATGATGATTAGGAATATAATCCTAATATTCAAACTTTGTTTTTTTTAGATTGAAAATATCAAAGGTAGATAAAAAAAATAAAAAAAAAAGAGAAGGAGGCGAGTGAAGTCTTATTTGTTGTTCTTCGGTTTCTTTGCGTAGAGCAGGATTGCAAGTAGTGCGATGATTGCGAGGAGGGCTAAGCCTAGGATGTAGATGTTATCTGTGATTGGTAGTTCTTTGATGATGACGTTCTTTTCTGAGACTGCGATGAGGGAGCCGTCTGATGCGGTCACGGTGATGGTGTAGGTGCCTGGTGTGTTCCAGTGGTGGATCAGTGCGAAGTATTGTCCGCTGGGGAGTGTTGCGGTCTCTATGCCTGTTCCGTCGCCCCAGTCGATCTGGTAGGTGATGTCGTCATGGTCTTGGTCACTGGATCCGAAGGCGTAGGAGTAATTGGTGTTGATAGTTCCGTTGGCTGGTCCGCTGATGAATTGGTTTGGCGGGCTGTTTTGTATGGTGATGGTTGCGTTTGTGATTGCGGTGTTTGAGAGGCCGAAGTTATCGGTGACTTTGAGGCTGACGTGGTAGACGCCTGCGTGGGCGTAGGAGTGTGTGGCGATGTTTCCTTCTGCGGTGGTGCCGTCTCCGAAGGACCATTTGTAGAGGATGATGATGCCGTCTGGGTCAATGCTTGTGGTGCCGGAGAACTCGAGTGTTTCTTTGGCATATCCTGCGTAGGGTCCGTTTGTGTCTGCGATCGGGGCTATATCATTGTAGCGGTACCCATGGCTTTGTGTCGTGGTGGTTTGGATTGGTTCTTCTGGTTCTGTTGGTTCCTGCGAGGGCAGTCTGACTTGTACAAACGCGATTTGGAATGGCCATGGATTTGAGTCATTATGGATCGGTTCTGCAAGAATGGCGATGAGTTCACCAGGTTGAGGGACGAATCCATCTTGTGCGGTATCCACCAGCATTTTGGCAGTACTTGAGAGAGAGGAATAGGGATTATCACCCAGTAAATACCATACAGCATTTTGGATATCTGTCTTTGTCGCACCATCATTATGATTCAGGATATAGTTTATTTTATTCCAGTTTCTTTCACGTAATGCCCATGGTAATGAATGATCATAGCTGTTGTATAATTGTACCGTTAGTTTTTCGCCACGAGGCATCCAAACAGATCGGTCAGCACACCATCCCTGATAGTCTCCATTCGCGACATCATGGTCTGGTGGTACATCAGAAAGGTGAATGTCGAAATACGAGGCATCACCATCATTGACGATCATGGTCACTGGTCCATCTGGCAGGTATATACTTGGGGTTAGTGTCGTGGCGTTTACAAAGGGCATGAAACAGACGGCGAGCAGCAGTACGGTGGTGGTGTAGAGCACTGGCTTTATGATGAGGTGTTTGCTCTTTGTTCTGAGCAGATAGTTTTTTTTCATTCTTTTCTCCATCCTTTTTTTTCTTTCTATGATGTTGTGTTGTCTCTTCTGTTATTAAGCTCCTGTTGTACAGGTGTTATCCGCTGTCTGTACAGTTGGTATCGGTTCTCTCCTGTGAGATGCAGGGTGTGGTGTTATATTGGGGGAAAAAAGCAGTGATTTCTACGTGAGATTTATATATTAATTTTCGTATTCATGTCTGCTGATTTCATGAAGAAAACATGGTTTGTCCTCCCAGGGTATTGCGTTGGTCTTGGTGGGTTGTTGTTGATGACCTATCGGACGATACTTGCGATGAGTTCTCCCGGGAAAGCGATTCTGGTTTCGGTGAACCGGTTCGGGGAGCAGTATTTGGATCTGGTGGCTCTCGCGTTCCTGTGGCTGGTGTGTCTGGTTGGGCTGTTGTGTTTGTCTTCCTTTGTAAAAGAAATGAAGCGGAGGGAAGATCTCGCTCTTGAACAATCGAATGCGGATGGTTTGAGAAACCCAATGTTCTCTTTTAATGTGCTTGATTCGTTTCATCAACGGTCTGCCGTGGCAGTGATGAGAGATACTCATGAAGGGTTTTCCATCGCTGATGAAACGTCTCTGTCTGTGGATGAAAAGGAGAGTAGTGTTTCTGTATCAGTCGTCGTCCAACAGGAGGATTCCCAGGAATAAAAAAAAATTTTTTGAGAAAAATATAAATACTCACAAATCAACAGCACTAACATAAGAACGAATGACGACAGGTGAGACAATGGTTGTGTTTGTAAAGATTTCAAAGAAAGGCAAACTCACGCGAATCAAGGAAGTCCCTGACAAGTTCCGGGATGAAGCGTATATCTGGGATGAAGACGAATAGTGCTCTCTACTGTTTAAGCAAAATAGGATGGATGCACTCAATGGTTTTGCTGAGAGGATTTGGTTGAAAAAGGTCTTCCTCTTGGGTTGAATATTTTTTAGATAATGGTTTCTTTTTCACATTATTTCCCTGGTATCATTCTCTTTTTTTGAATGTGGTGTTCAGGAGTATTTAAAGGATGATATTGGATTGTTATAAATGTTATAATAATTATTTTTACAAATAATTAAATACTGGATTATGTTATTATTTTTTAGTAAGGAAGCGGAGAATCGTCGAAGGGTGTGAATACTCGGTCACTGTACGATGTGCGCTTTCTCAGGGAGGCAAGCAGTATGGTTGAGTTCGTGAGAATTTCAAAGGACGGAATTATCCTAGAAATTAAGGAAGTCTCTGATGCCTATCGGGATCAGTCATATCGGTGGGATGACGAGAAGTAGACATCTTTTTTCTCTTTTTTTCCCTTTCATCGTTTTTTTTCTTTCTCATTGACGTCTATGCACAAATTATATAATTTTCAAAGATATATCCTTCTGTGTGGATGGAGTATCAAAATGAGACGCCCTTCGGGTGGTTTTTTTTCATTTTGGTATTTGGTCAACTCAACTTAATAAGGATTAAGGGATATAGGATACTATAGCATAGAGGGATAGTACTGTATGGAGCTGGTGGGTCGTTGTTCACAGACTTGTTTGCGTAAGGAAAACAGTGATGCTGAGAGAATGACAGGGATACTTCTCTTTAGTATCGTGGTCGGACTATGAGAAAGATAGTATTCGTGATAGGGAGTTGTTTTCTT
>Ga0315295_10003975_pt1 | contig 12577 bp, 10 predicted proteins | sample YL17G14_0_MG_FD_204453 | JGI IMG/M metagenome (GOLD analysis project Ga0315295, IMG submission 204453) | Sediment microbial communities from Yellowstone Lake, YNP, Wyoming, USA - YL17G14_0 | ecosystem: Environmental > Aquatic > Freshwater > Lake > Sediment | place: USA: Wyoming | collected... | reverse complement strand
GGAAACGCATTGCCACGGGCAGCCGAGATGGGATGATCAAAGTATGGGAGGCTGCCACCGGCGTGTCACTGTTCACCTTGACCGCCCACGCCGATAGTGTTTGGAGTGTCGCCTTCAGCCCAGACGGGAAACGCTTCGCCACCGGCAGTCGAGATGGCAAGGTTAAAGTCTGGGACGCAACCACTGGTCGGCTGATGCTGACTCTGTCGGGCCACGCCGCCGAGGTTCGCAGCGTCGCCTTTAGCCCGGATGGAAAGCTTATCGCTACAGGCAGCGGAGACAGGACGGCAAGAATATGGGATGCCACTTCTGGGGAGGCGCTCTTCACCTTGCGTGGTCATACCGACCTGGTCTCTGGCGTCGCCTTTAGCCCGGATGGGTCGCGCCTGGCGACGTCAAGCTATGATGGAACAGTGCGGCTGTACGTTTTGCGGATTGAGGATTTGATCGCTTTGGCCAAGGCGCGTGTCACCCGGTCTCTGACATCCGAAGAGTGCCGCACTTTTCTGCACCTGGACAGGTGCCCCTAACCTGGAGGGTTCTATGCGAGCGCTCAAGGTCGTGACCTGGCTGCTGATCGCAGCACTGCTATCGCCTGCCTGCAACCCCCGCTTGGGCGGGGACACTAGTGCGCCCGCTCCTGCGCCAGCCCGTGCGGAAGCGGCGCGGCTTGCGGCCATGAGTGGTGAAATCAAGATCGCCATTCTCGTCCCGCTGACTGGCCAGGCGCCGACATTTGGCGCCTCTACGCGCGATGGCGCGCTCCTGGCGACGAACGAATGGAATGCCAAAGGCGGTCTCTTGGGCAAAAGGATCATCTCCATCGTAGAAGACAGCCAATGCGCGCCCGGCCCTGCGGTAAAGGCCGCCAACAAGGTGATTGACCAGGACAAGGTCAAGTTCATCGTCGGCGAGGTCTGCTCCGGGGCATCCATTCCGGTGTCCGAGATCGCCAACAGCAAGAAGGTCATCCAGATCAGCCCGACCTCGACCGAGCCGAACGTGACGGTGAGCCAGGACGGCCAAACAAAGCGATATATCTTCCGGGCCTGCTTCACCGATGAGGCGCAAGGCAAGCTGGGCGCCAGGTTCGCGCGCAAGACGCTCAAAGCCGAAACAGCCTTCCTCATGTTCGACCCGTCGAACTCGTATACCAGCGGCCTGGCTGGATTCTTTGAAAAAGAGTTCGTGGCGGGCGGCGGCAAGATCGTCGGCAAGGGAACCTACACCGGCACGGATACCGACTTTTCGGCCACGCTGGCCAAGATCGCGCAAGCCAGGCCGGACCTGGTTTACCTGCCCGATTTTTTCGGCGTCCCCAACCTGGTGACCAGGCAGGCAAAGGAAAAAGGCCTCGCGACCACGTTCATGGGTGGCGATGGCTGGGACTCGTCCGACCTGGACACCCAGGCGGCGGATGGCAGTTTTTTCACCAATCACTTTTGGCCTAGAGACCCTCGGCCAGAGGTGCAGAACTTTGTCAGAGCCTATGGCGCCCAGTTCAAGGATGAAAAGGGCGTCCCCCAGGTCCCGGACGCTCTGGCGGCTCTAGCCTACGATGCGACCAATTTATTGTTGCAGGCCATCCAGGAGGCTGGCACGGCGGACGACACCGATAAGGTAGCCGATGCCCTGGCCAACATCTCGTTCAATGCCGTCTCGGGCAAGATCAGCTTCGACGCCAGCCATAACCCGATCAAACCGGTCACCGTCATAGCCGTCCGGGGTGGCACGTTTGTATTCAATTCTCAGGTTGCGCCGTAGGCCTCGCCGAGCACAAGACTTGGCCGCACAGGTTAAGAGCGCTGCTTCCACAGGTAAACTGTAATTGTTCCTGCCACCAGGGCGACGCCTGCCAACTGCCACGGCGCCAGAAAACTCTCTCCCAGTAAGATCGCTGCCAACGCCAGCGCAACCACGAGGCGGATACCAATGAGGCTTGTTTGCAGTGTGGCATTGGTCTTTTGCGATGCAACGATCTGCAAGAGGTTCGCTCCCAGCATGACGAGGCCTGCGAACGCCGCGAACGCCAACCACATCGGCGGCGTGAGCCTGCCCCACGCAGTCCAATCCTCACCGACTAACAGACTGGCGACGAGCATCGCCGGAAACTGCCCGACGCATTGCTGAAGAAACACTGCCATCGGCGGAACCTGCTGGCCAAACGTGGCCCTGCGCGCCAACAGTGCATAGAGCGCAAGGAATAATGTTGAGAGAATTGCCACGCTTACGCCGGCCGCGTCCGTTGGCCCCCAGCGCAAACCCCAACCATTCGGGCTGTGCTGCGCCAGCATCATCGCCGCGCCGACCAGGCACAGGCTTATGGCTCGGAATGTCCCGCGCGGGATCGGCTCGTGAAAGATAAGGCTGCCCAAGATCGCCGTGGGGAACGGCGTCATGATATTGATGAGTTGGACATATGTTGCCAGTGTCAGTTTGACCGAGAGGATGTTGGTGAGCGACCTCGCCACCAGCACGATGACGAACGTCCACAGAAATGGTTGGCGCCACAACTGCTTGCCGAGTTGACGCGTTCCCCACATGGCAGTCACGACGAGCGCGATGCCACTGGTGACCGTCAGCAGAGCGAGCGGCGGTAGCGTCTTGAGCAAAAGCTTGGAGAGCGGCGGGTAACAGCCCCATCCGATGTGCGCCAGAAGAGCGAGTGCAACGCCATCGCGGAGTGGGGCCGAGTCGGGGGATTGGGTTGAGTGGCTCATGCTGGTTGCCGATTATACTCGACTTTTGACCTTTCAGCGTGGCGAGGGTCAAGCGTCCGTCAAGCGGCCTGTGGCTTGCCATTCGACTGGTCTTGGTCGCCGTGGGAATGGCATCGTTGGGCCTGTTGGCGGCTTGCACGCTACGACCGCGCCAGCCAGCGTGGGCAGACTGGTGGGCGGTGATGGGGAGTGGGCTTGTGGCGTTCAGACGGCATGGCCCGACGCGTTGGTTGGGCCTGCTTTTTTCCCGGTGTCGTTTTGAAACCGAACCTCTCTTCCGTCATAGCTCAATGTGACTAACTGGGAAGGAAATGACGAAAAGCCTGTGATACTCTTCTTTGCGTGATGTGACATTCGTCACTGGCTGGTTATGGTCAGTGAGCCGATAATTATGCTTGTTACGCTTATTCATGCCACCAATCTTTCCGTGCCTGGTTGCAGAGCGCCCGCTCCGCCGGGCAGCAGCCAGGGAAATCTTTAACCTGAGCATAACTCAAGTCAACGACCAATTCACAGGAGGCGTCGTAATGACTACAACTGCAATTTCTCCCCATCCTTCGTTCAGCGAGTCCTTCTTCTCAAGTCTGTACGAACTGGCCGACGGAGAGCGAATCCGGACTTGCTTGCAGTGCGGGATGTGCGGCGGCGTTTGCCCCTTTGGCTACGCCATGGAGTTTCCCCCCAACAAGATGATTGCCACTCTCCGCGCCGATGTCTTTGACCGGGTGATCAAGACCGAATCGGTCTGGATGTGCATCTCGTGTTATGCCTGCGCTCAAGTCTGCCCGTCCAAAATCCCCCTGACGACCACTCTCATGACCCGCGCCAAAGAAGAACTGTTGCTGGCGGGCAACGTCCCCTCGGAGCTGCAACAGGCGCTGGAGAAATCGGATCGTTACAACAATGTCCTGGGCGAATCGCCGCGCAAGCGGGCTGACTGGGCCAAAGGACTCAAGTATTCCGTTCCACTCATGGGTAAGGATAAAAGGTCGGCCGATGTGCTGTGGTTTGTGGGCGACTATGCCTCGTATCACCCTCGCGTCCAGTTGGTCAGCAAAGCCTTTGCCAAAATTCTCAACGCGCTGGGCATTGACTTTGGCATTCTGGGGCCGGACGAGTGCAGCGATGGCGACTCGCAGCGGCTGGCGGGCGAGCGCGGGCTGTTTGAAAAGTTGGCGACCAAGAACGGTCAGGCCCTGCGCAAGTACACGTTCAATCAGATCATCATCACCGATCCGCATGCCTATAACGCATTCAAGAATGAATACCCGGCGCTGGGTATTTCGTATCCGGTTAAACACTATACCCAGTTCCTGCTTGAGCGGCTCGATCAGCTCAAGCCGTTGCTCAAGACCGAAGCGAAAACACGCGTCGCGTACCACGATCCGTGCTACCTGGGTCGCGCCAACAACATTTATGAAGAGCCGCGTCAATTGCTCCAGGCTATCCCGGGTGTGGAACTGGTGGAAATGTCACACAACCACACGACCAGCCTGTGCTGCGGCGGCGGAGGCGGCGGCATGTGGATGGACGGCTTTCAGTGGGAAAAGGCGCATGCCCGCACCACTGACTGGCGCATCAAAGAGGCGTTGGCAGTCAAGGCAAACACGCTGGCGGTGGCCTGCCCCTACGAACCGCCGCGCTTTGAAGACGCCGCTAAAAACAACCAAGAAGCTGCCGAACTGGCTGTCAAAGATATTGTCGAATTGATCGCCGATGCGATGAGCGACTAGGAGACCAAGCATGAATGTCGTCGTCGTCGTCAAACTTGTGCCTGACCTTGTGGAAGAACTCGCCATTGATGAGAGCGGCACCGCGCTCGACACCACCTACCTGCGCCTGATTGTCAACGAACTGGACAACCACGCCATCGAACAGGCGATCCTTCTCAAAGAAAGGGCCGGAGGGCAGGTGACGGTCATTGCTCCCGATCTGGAAGGCGTGGACGATGTGCTCTTTACCGCCGCCGCCAAAGGCGCTGACCGGCTGATCAAACTCACGGGTGATCTGAGCGCGGTCAACAACTTTGCACTGGCGAATGCACTCGCCGCCATTATCAAAGAGATCAAGCCTGATCTCGTGTTGACGGGCGTGCAGGCAAACAATGACCTGGATGGATCAGTAGGGCCGCGCCTGGCCGCGCAACTGGGCATGGCTTATGTGGGTTACGTGTCCGGCGTGACGCCCGTGGGCGATGGCGTCAAGGTGCGCAAAGAATATGCGGGCGGACTCGTCGCCCAGATGACGGTCAAGCTGCCGGCGGTGCTGGGCATTCAGGCTGCGGAAAAACCGCCGCGCTATGTCCCCATCAGCAAAGTCCGCCAGGTGAGCAAGACGGCCAAGCTTGAAGCTCGGCCGGCTGGCGATCTTGATACAGGCAACGGGGCGACGGTAAGCCGCATGTTCAAGCCGGAGACAGGCGCGCACGCCACGATGATTGAAGGGGATGTGGATGAGGTTGCCGATCGGCTGGTCGCCCTATTCAAAGAGCAGGGCGTGCTATAAGCCTGTGTTTGTAGTGACGGCTTGAGCCGTCCAAGCGCGACCAGAGTCGCGACTACAAACGAGTGCGGGAGGACATGAATGAGCCAGGACGTTTTTGTTATCGTCGAGCACTTGCGCGGCAAGGTCGCTGATATTTCTTACGTGATGCTGGCGGCGGCGCGTGTGATGGCCCAGGCGACCGGCGGCCAGGTTGTGGCGGTGTTGCTAGGGAATAATGCAGCCGGGCTGGCGGACAATCTGGCCGCCGACCGCGTGTTGTACGTCGAACATCCGGCGTTATCCGATTTCACTTCGGCGGCCTATCAAACTGTTTTGGATGGCCTGCTACGTGAGCAGGCTCCGCGCGCGGCGCTGCTGGGCGATACTTCGATGGGCGGCGATGTGGCAGCGTGGCTGGCCGCGCGATTGGCGTGGCCGCTGGTCAGCTCGTGCCGGAGTATGGGCGCAGAAGGCGATGCGCTCAAGTTTGTCAGCCAGACCTGCGGCGGCAAGATCATGGCCGAAGGCGATCTGCCCGGCCCATCGGCGTTGGTGATGATGGTGCCCGGCGGATATAAACCGGAGCAGGGCCAGAGCGCGCAAGCGCCACAGGTAACGCAGGTGATGGCTCCGTCGCTCGAGGGCCTGCGCGTGACCGTTGATAGCTATATCGAGCCGGACACGAGCGACGTGGACATTACCAAAGAACCCATCCTGATCGGCGTTGGACGCGGCATCCAGAATCAGGACAATATCGAGTTGGCGCAAGAACTGGCCCAAGCGTTGGGTGGCGTTGTGTGCGCCTCACGCCCGGTGGTAGACCAGGGCTGGATGCCGACGACGCGCCTTGTGGGCAAGTCCGGCAAGACGATCAAGCCCAAATTGTACATTGCGCTGGGCGTGAGCGGCGCGCCGGAGCATGTCGAAGGCGTTGCCGACTGCGAGATGTTTATCGCCATCAATACCGACCCGAACGCGCCCATCTTTGATATCGCCAAGTACGGCTCACAGATTGATATGTTCGATCTGCTGCCTGTGCTGACCGAACAGGTGCAACAGGCCAAGGGAGGCTAGCCATGACGTATGGCACACTCAAAACCCTCGGCGTGCTGATCACCTTTCTGATCGCCGTTGGCATTTTTGGCCGGCGCACCTACCAACTGTTGTGGGTGAACCTCAAGCGTGGCCAGCCCAGTGCGCCTTTCAAGCAGTGGAACGAGCGTCTCAAAGGTTTGCTGGTGTATGTGGCGGGACAATTGCGGCTATTCCGCTTCTTGGTGCCCGGCACGGCCCACTTTTTCATGTTCTGGGGCTTTACCCTTCTTTCGCTGACTATATTGCAGGCCCTCATCGAAGGGTTCGCGGCCTTTGCCAGTCCAGAGTTCAAGATGCCGATCCTGGCATACTTTGGGCCGCTGGCGCTGATTCACGACCTCCTTATCCTGTGCGTGATCGGCTCGATCTCGTATGCAATGTACCTGCGCGTGATCGTGAACCCGGAACGCTACAAGGGCAGCCACAAGAGCCAGGGCATCATGGTGCTTTCGTTCGTGCTCACCATCATGCTCGGCCTGTTGGTGATGAACGGCGCCAATATTAATCTGGGGCGGGACCCCATCGGAGCCTGGCGGCCCATTTCGATGCTGGTCGGCAAACTCTATGCCGGGCTGGGCGCGGGGGCGCAAGAAGTCATCGCCGAGGTCGCGTACTGGGTGCATCTGCTCGTCGTGTTGCTGTTCCTCACCGAATTGCCGGAAGGCAAGCACTTTCACGTGATCACGTCGGTTCCGGCGGTCTTGTTGCGCAACCTGGAGCCGCCCGGCCGCCTGTCCAAAGTGCCCGAGTTTGAAGGGAAGTTCGGCGTGAGCGTGATGGACCAGTTCCGTTGGCGGCAGATGTTTGACTTTTACACCTGCACCGAGTGTGGGCGCTGCCAGGAGGTCTGCCCGGCCTACAACAGCGGGTCACCACTTTCGCCCAAGCTGTTGATTATGGACTTGCGGCACAACCTCACCGAGCGCGGCGATGCTCTCACAGCGCCCAGCACGGAAGCCGCGAAAGCGGCTTTGGCAAAACCGCTCGTGGGTGACGTGATCACCGAGCAGGTCTTGTGGTCTTGCACGACCTGCTATGCCTGCGATCAAGAGTGCCCGCTGTTCATCGAGCACGTCTCACCCATCGTGGATATGCGCCGCCACCTTGTTTACGAGGGGCGGATGGACAGTATGTTGCAAGAGGCGCTGGCGAACCTGGGGCGCTATGGCAATTCGTTTGGGCAATCCGAGCGGGGGCGCGCCAAGTGGGCGCAGCCGGTCAAGCCCAAGATCAAGGACGTGCGCAAAGAGCCGGTCGAGTATCTGTGGTTCGTGGGCGATTATGCTTCGTACAGCGCGGGCTTGGCTGATGTCACGCGCAAGACCGCCGAAGTGTTCCAAAAGGCGGGGCTGGACTTTGGCATCTTGTACGAGGCCGAGCGCAACGCCGGGAACGACGTGCGCCGCGTGGGCGAAGAGGGCTTGTTCGATATGCTGGTCGAGAAAAATGTGCAGGCGATGGACAAGGCGACGTTCAAGACTATCGTCACCACCGACCCGCATACGTACAATACCTTCAAAAACGAATATCCCTCGAACGGCAGCGGGCCGCGTCCCGTTCTGCACTATGCCGAACTGCTCGATCAGTTAATCACCGAGGGCAGACTCAAGTTCAGCAAGAAACTCGATTACGTCGTGACCTATCACGACCCATGCTATCTGGGCCGCTACAATGGCGTGTACGACGCGCCGCGCCGCGTGATCGAGGCGACCGGCTGCCGGATCATCGAGATGCCGCGCCACGGCGACCGCGCGCTCTGCTGCGGCGCAGGCGGCGGGCGCATCTGGATGGACGAGGGCGCCGTCAAAGAGCGTCCGAGCGAGTCACGCATCCGCGAAGCGGTCGCACTCGAAGGCGTGACGGCGTTTGTCGTCGCCTGCCCCAAGGACATTACCATGTATCGCGATGCGGTCAAGACGACGGGCCAGGAAAGCCGCCTGGTGGTCAAAGATCTCATCGAACTTGTGCACGAAGCGATGGCGGGAGATGGCACGCAAAATTGATCGCGCGTACATCCAGGCGGTCAGAGTACCCATCGCGACCGAGCTCATCCTGAGCTTTTTGCTGATCATCGCCGTCACCAGTACCATCTTTATCGCGGCGGGAGTTCAGCTCATCGGCAGCCGCGTCGTCTCGGAAGCCCAGGAGCGGGTGCAGCTTGACCTGAACTCGGCCCGCGAGATTTACCTGAGCAAGCTGGCGCACGTCAATGACGTGATGCGGCTCACGGCAGACCGATACCGTTTGAGGGATGCCGTATCCAGCGGCGATCTTGAACCTGTCGTCGGAGAGCTGCGGCAAGTAGCGCAGAAAGAAGGGCTTGACGTATTGACGGTCACGGATCGCTCTGGCCGGGTTCTGCTGCGAACCAGCAACGTAAGCCTAGCGGGCGATGACCAAAGTCAGGATGTATTTGTCAGGTCAGTTCTCAACCGCAAAGAAGCGGTCGCGTCAACGCACATCGTCTCTGCGGATGACCTAAAAAAAGAATCGCCCACGCTCGCCGCGCAGGCCCATTTCAAGTTTATCGAGACGCCCAGAGCCAGGGTCAGGCCGGAAACTGAAGAGACGGCGGGTATGATGCTGCGAGGGGCAGCCCCGATTCTGGACGAACAGAATAACTTGATCGGCGTTTTGTATGGCGGCGTGTTGCTGAATCGGAACTTTGAGATTGTTGACAAGATCAAGCAGACCGTCTTTCAAAGTGTGCAATATGGTGGCAAAGAGCTTGGGACAGCAACGATTTTTCAGGACGATGTGCGCATCTCGACCAACGTCAAGAATCAGGATGGTTCAAGAGCCATTGGTACGCGCATTGCGGAAGATGTATACAACCAGGTCATCGTAGTTGGCCAGCCCTGGATCGGGCGCGCCTTTGTGGTGAATGCCTGGTACATTACGGCCTATGAGCCAATCCGGAACATTAACAACGACATAGTCGGTATTTTGTACGTCGGGGTGCTTGAACAGAAATATGTAGACATCCGGACGCAGACCGTTCTGGTGTTCCTGGTCATCGCGCTCGTCGGCGTGGTTGTGTCGGTCGCGTTGTCCTATTATGTTTCTCGCCGACTTTCCGGGGGGATTCAACAATTGGTCTTGGTCTCGGAAGCGATCACGCATGGCAACCTGAATGTCCGGGCCAACGTCAGATCGCGCGATGAATTGAAGGATCTCTCGGACGCTTTTAATACGATGGCATCTGCGCTGCAAGACCGCGATGAGAAGCTGAAACAGTTTGCCATGAAAACGATCATAGAGTCCGAGCGGCTGGCGCTCATCGGTCAACTGGCGGCGAACGTGGCGCACGAACTCAACAATCCTTTGCAGGGAATCGTCACGTATTCGCGGTTGCTCCTGGAGCGGCTGCCCGACCCCGACCCGTCGAGGCCGTTCGTGCAAAAGATCGTCAGCCAGGCCGACCGGTCCAGAAACATCATTCGCGGGTTGTTGGACTTTTCGCGGCAGCGGACACCTAACCGGCAGCCTTCGGACGTCAACAAGGTCTTGCAAGAGTGTATTGCGCTGGTCGAAGACCAGGCGTCATTCCAGAATATCGAGCTGGTCAGAAACCTGGGCGATGGCCTGCCGCACGTCATCATAGATCCATCGCAAATCCAGCAGGTGTTTATCAACATGATGATCAATGCCGCCGAGGCGATGCAGAGCGGCGGGCGGCTGTCACTGTCAACTCGACTTGATCCGGCTGACGGGTTCGTTCAGGTGGTATTTGCGGACACTGGACACGGCGTCAGCGAAGAGAACCTGGAACGCATCTTTGACCCATTCTTTACGACCAAAGAGACCGGGCATGGCGTCGGGCTGGGGCTGGCCATCAGTTACGGCATTGTCAAAGAGCACCAGGGCACGATTTCGGTACAGAGTGAGGTGGGCCAAGGGACGACCTTTACCATCTGGCTGCCGGTCGCCAGGTAGGGGCGCGGTCACCGCGCCCGTACAGGTCGCCCGTACAGCGGCAAAGAGAGTACAGGTTGGAAAACAAGATTCTCATTATTGACGACGAAGAAGTTGTCCTGGATTCCTGCCAGTTGATCCTGGAAGGCAGCGGCTATCCCATCGCCACGGCGACGAACGGGACGCAGGGGTTGGAACTGCTCGAAGAGTTCCAGCCCGACCTCGTCTTTGTTGACTTGAAGATGCCGGGCATTTCGGGCTTTGAGGTGTTGGAGTGCATTCGCACACTCGATCCCAACATTGTGACCATCGTCATCACGGGCTTTGCCACGGTCAGCTCGGCGGTGGAGGCGATGAAGCAGGGGGCGTATGATTTTCTGCCCAAGCCTTTCACGCCGGACGAATTTCGTCTGATCGTCCAGCGCGGGTTCGAAAAGCGCAAGCTGGTGTTGGAGGCGATCGCCCTGCGCCGCGAAAAAGAAATATTGCGGGAGCAATTTGCCGCCATCATCTCGCACGAAGTGCGCAGCCCGCTCGGCGCGATCCAGCAAAGCCTGATGGCGTTGCAGATGGAGGTTGCGGACCGGCTGGACGAGGATCAAAAGAAACGTTTGGAGCGGCTCAAGGTTCGCATGGACGATCTGCTCAAGCTCATTCAGACCTGGCTGCGCGTGATGTCTGTAGATGCGAACAAGCTCCGCGAGACGTTCAAGCCCGTGTCCGTGCCGGAGGTGGTCACAAAGGCCATCGAGAGCGTGCAACCTCAAGCCGTGCGCAAAGATATTGAAATCGTTGCTTCAATCGCTCCCACTTGCAGCCCGGTGAACGGCGACGAGGGGACGCTGGTCGAGACGCTGGTCAATCTTTTGAACAACGCGATAAAGTATTCGCCTGTGAGCAGCCAGGTCGTGGTCAAGACCGAAGAAAAAGAGGGCGAGATTTTGCTCTCGGTGGCCGATACCGGCATCGGCATCCCGAAGGATGAACTGCCTTTTGTTTTTGAAGACATGTACGTGGGTAAAAGTGGTCAGAAGGTCGAAAAGAGCAGCGGGTTTGGATTAGCCATCACGCGGCGCATTGTGGAAGCGCACGGCGGGACGGTTGCGGTTGAAAGCGAATCGGGCAAAGGCAGCACGTTTACGGTCCGATTGCCGGCGCTAAGTCATGAGCGGCTTGACAATAGTAGCGCGACGCGCTATCATTGACGTGTCATGATAAAGTCTTTCCGTGACAAGGAAACCGAGCGGCTCTTTCAACGCCATTTTTCGCGGCGTTTTCCTCCCAGTTTGCATCGCATCGCCTGGAAGAAACTGGCGATATTGGAGGCGGCCGAACAACTGGATGACCTGCGTGTGCCTCCGGGCAATCATCTTGAGAAACTGTCTGGAAATCGTGAGGGCGAGTATAGCATTCGCATCAATGAGCAATGGCGACTATGTTTTCGGTGGCGCGAGGGAAATGCCTACGACGTCGAGATGACGGATTATCATTAGGAGATTGTGATGAGCAAAAAGTTTGCTCCCATCCACCCGGGTGAGATTCTGCTGGAAGAGTTTCTACAGCCCATGAGCATTAGCCAATACAGGTTGGCGAAGGACATTAGCGTGCATCCGCGCCGCATCAACGAGATCATTCATGGCAAGCGTTCAATCAGCGCCGATACGGCGTTGAGGCTGTCGCGGTATTTTGGCTTATCGGAGCGTTTCTGGCTGAATCTTCAGGCGCGCTATGATCTCGAAGTGGAGAAGGATCGGCTCGAAGGCCGTCTGGAGAATGAGGTCAAGGTTCTGGCATCAGATCAAGTAGCACATGCTCGCGCCTGACGCTGGTTAATTACTGGACTTTGGCAAGCGCCCGCGAAGCGTATGGCGGTCGTAGTAACGACTTCAGTCGTGGAAACCACCCAAGATGGCGCGACTAAAGTCGCAACTATGGAATTTGGAGACGTACAACTCACTCGAAGCAAAGGCTGAGCAAGTCCAAGATGGATGTAGTACGCACTACAGTTGTTCAAGTTCTGAGTGCACCAGTAGAGTGGTAGCAAGTGAAAGGTTTCCACTTTGCAACATAGAGATTCTTCGCTCCGCTCAGAATGACATAGGCACATACTCGCAAAGGAGATGCACAATGAGTACACAGAAAAAACTATTGATCATTGACGACGACCCCGACTTTGTGGACGGGATCAAATCTATTCTCAGGAGCGCCAAGTACGAAGTGGACGCGGCCTACAATCCCAAGGACGGCTACAAGGCGCTCGAGACCGGCCAGTATGACATGCTTCTGTTGGACATTATGATGGGCCGGGGCGCCGAGGGCATCATGATCGCCCGCAAGATGCGCAAAGACGCCAAGCTGCGGGA
>Ga0315295_10003973_pt1 | contig 12579 bp, 12 predicted proteins | sample YL17G14_0_MG_FD_204453 | JGI IMG/M metagenome (GOLD analysis project Ga0315295, IMG submission 204453) | Sediment microbial communities from Yellowstone Lake, YNP, Wyoming, USA - YL17G14_0 | ecosystem: Environmental > Aquatic > Freshwater > Lake > Sediment | place: USA: Wyoming | collected... | reverse complement strand
TTCGCCAGGGTGAGAACGACGAGACGCTGGAGCCGTTCGAGGAAGTCTATATCGATACCAGCCAGGATACGGTCGGCGTTGTGGTAGAAATGCTGGGCAGGCGGCGCGGTCAAATGCTGGAGATGAACGACAGCGGTGATGGCAATGTGCGCTTGACCTACCTGGTGCCGACGCGTGGCCTGCTGGGTTTCCGCTACCATTTCCTGACCGCCACGCGCGGCAAGGGTGTTATGCACACGCTTTTTCACGGTTACCTACCGATGCTGGGAGTAATGAACGCACGCTCCAATGGCTCGCTTGTCTCATGGGAGCCCGGCGAGACTACCACCTTTGGTTTGAAAAATGCCGAGGAGCGCGGCGTGCTTTTTTATGGGCCGGGGGTGGAGGTGTACGAGGGCATGGTGATTGGCGAGTACCAGCGTCCAGGAGATGTAGCAGTGAATGTGTGCAAGAAAAAGCATCTGACGAACATACGTTCATCTAACAGAGACATTGAAGTGCGCCTGAGCTCACCGCGCCAGATGAGCCTGGATGAGGCCATCGAGTACCTGGGCGAAGATGAGTTGTTGGAAGTAACCCCGCTCAACTACCGCATTCGCAAGCGTATCCTGAATAACGAAGAGCGCGGCAAGCAAACTAAAAAAGCCTAGTTAAAGGTATTACCAAAAATTACCGTGTGCACCGTCTGATTTATTACGAAGAAACCAGTGATATAGAAAGTGCCATTGCACGGGAGAAGCAGTTGAAAAAATGGCGGTGTAGTAAAAGGGATTTTTCACCCGCCACAAAACGGCGGGCTCGAAATGACATGGCATAACAGCCAGGCGAAGATGAGCATGGCTGCCATGATCAACCAGAATGCTATGCGTACGCCCGAAACAGCAAGCTGGAGGCGCACTTTCCCCTGGGGATGAGCAAAATAAGCCCCGCCTTGGTCAAGTTTGACCCTGCCGGGAGCAGCGATGGTGCACTTATTATATCCTACTGCCTTCCACGGCAGGTTGCCTAGCACACCGTGCTTGCCCTGAAGGGCGCGATACCAGGGATGAGCCCCCGCCAGGAAGTGGTAGACGCGCTCGATGTCCCATTCGCTCCAGGGGAAAAGCTGTTCACCGGGTTTTATAAGGCGACCCCGCTGTGGACATTGCAGGTGGTGTTGTGGAGCGGGGCGAGCAGTGTCGTTTTCGATCTCCGTCAGAGTGGCAGACAGCAACTCACTCCCCAGTTCGATTGTCCGCTGGCGTAGCTCCTGCGGAGCCATCCCCAGGCGAATAGGGAAGGAGGCTTGCTTGAGGATATCGCCGCTGTCTTCTTTCTCGTCAATAAAATGGATCGTCGCACCGCCTTCACGTTCCATCTCGTGATAAAACCAGAACCAGACATTCGGTCCACGGTATTTCGGCAGCAACGAGGGATGGAAATTAATGATCCCATGGCGAGGGATGTGGATGATCTCTGCTGGGAGAAGATGATTGAAGGAGGCAATACAGCCAAGGTCGGGCGCAAGCTGCTGCATGAAAGCTGCCAGTTCCTTCTCATACCCGCGGCAGAAATAAAAATAGGGCAACCGGCGGTTGCGGGCATACCACCACAGCGAAGGTTGGCCCGTGAGGGCATACACCGATTCCATCACCTTACCGGGGAATGATAAATGGTCATCACTACAATTGCGTTCCCCTGATTCGACGATGGCGACCACATTATGGGCCTCGGCTATCCGGTGGAGGGGTACCAGGCTGTAATTACAGCTGGTGCCCAAAAAGACCACACGCAGGGACATGATGATATTATAGCTTGAATAGCTTATGGTGTTGAGTTAGGCTTCGGGTACTGCAGGTGCATGATCAATATAAGCCGGCAGAGCTAGCTCCTCCGTTTCTGGCTCCAGGTTTTGCTGGACAGTGACCAGGCGCTTATAAAGCCCATCGTGCGCCAGTAATTCATCATGAGTGCCTACTTCAGCAATGCGTTTACCTTCCAACACCACGATCCTATCGGCGTTGCGAATGGTGGAGAGGCGGTGAGCAATAATGATGGTGGTGCGCCCGACCATCAGGTGCTCTAATGCTTGCTGGATGAGCAGCTCAGTCTCGGTATCCACCGAGGATGTAGCCTCGTCCAGGATGAGGACAGGCGCGTCTTTAAGCAGGGCGCGGGCAATGGAGAGACGCTGCTTTTGCCCGCCCGAAAGCTTGATGCCGCGCTCGCCGATCAAGGTATCATAGCCATCCGGCAGGCGTTCGATGAATTCCTGGGCGTTGGCGGCCTTGGCGGCAGTGATCATCTCTGCTTCGCTGGCGTCGGGCCGTCCGAAGAGGATGTTCTCGCGCACGTTGCCGTGGAAGAGGAATACATCCTGCAGGACAATACTGATCTGCTTGCGCAAGCTATCCAGGCGTAGCTGGCGGATATCGCACCCATCCAAGGTAATGCACCCACCGGTCACATCATAGAAGCGGGGGATCAGGCTGACCATGGTGGATTTACCCACCCCGGTTAGCCCTACCAGGGCGACCATGCTGTGGGCCGGGATTTCCAACTGGATGTTTTCCAGGATGGTATCTCCCTCAGAGTATTGGAAGCTGACATTTTCGAAGTGGATGAAACCCTGAGCTTTCTCCTCAAGGTTGATTGCGTCGGGCACATTGTGCGGTTCGGGTTCTTCCGCCAGCAGCTCAGTCACGCGGTCAGCTCCAGCCAGCGAGTTCTGCACGGCTTCCCAGGCCCCGCTCAGGTTGCGCACTGGCTGGTAGAACATGTCCATATATAGGAAGAAAGCTACTAGGTCTGCAATGGGCAGGTTTCCCTGGAAGGCCAGCCGACCGCCGAAATAGATCACCACCAGCAAGCCGATCGAGGAAGTGAAATCAACAAAGGGCTCGAAGGTAGCCATCAGGCGTAGGGCGCTGAGCAGGGATGTGCGGTAATGTTCAATGCTGCGTCCAACGCGTTCGAGGGCTTCTTGCTCGCGCGTAAAAGCTTTGATCTCGCGGATGCCGGAGATGCTGTCGTTGAGGATGGCGTTCAACTCACCCAACTCTTTCTGACGGAAAATGAACGCCGGGCGAACACGCTTTGCGTAGATGCGCAGGGAAAGGATGACCAGTGGGATGGGTAGCATGGATAGCAGGGTAAGCTTCCAATTGAGACTGAGAAGCACCGCACCTACCCCGACGAAGGTGACCACATTCACCACCACATCCGGGACAGCATGGGAAATGAGTTGCTCGAACAGGTCGGTGTCGTTGACCACGCGCGACATCATCTGCCCGGTTTGCTTATCTTCATAGAATCGTAGGCTGAGCCGCTGTAGGTGGTCAAATACATACTTGCGCAGGTCAGCCACCACGCCCCAACCGGCGATATGGGCCATGTAGGAGCGTAGAAATTGGAGCACGGCGCGCACGATATACACGACCAGCACAACCAGGGCTAACTGGCCGATATAATTGAGTGTATCCTCTGATAGGGTTGAATTGGTAACTGCGCTGATGAGTAGCCGTATAACCCAGGGAACAAGAAGCTGAGCCCCCACGAGCAGTAGCATGCTGATGATCGTGATAATTAACGGAAAGGTGTATTTTTTGGCAAAGATTAAGAAAAATCTGAGGGGTTTCACTTTAAAAACCGGGAGATTGAAGGATAATCTGGAAGATTATACACCCAGTGAGATATCATCTTATTCTTATTGTGATCTCAACGGGATTTCCCACCTGAGCCTGCAAGCGTTTGGCGGCATTGCCATTGACTACACAGATGTTCAGCATACCCGAGCTGTCAAATAACGCCACTAATTCGCTTGGCTTTCCGTCGCCGAAGGTACGTACCAGTTCGTGGATTACCTCGCCACCCAGGCGTATTTGCACATCATTGCCTGTTGTTTGAAAATGCTGGGGTCCCAGGTTGGTCGCCAGGTTGCCAAAAGCATCGATCTGTAGAATTATACCGCGCCAACCGCGTTCAGTTCGCTGTGGTTGTGGGATTTCAATCAGCGCCGGGTCAGAGATAGGCGTTCCCAGATCTGCCAGCGGCACGCCATTGGCCAGGTGAGCCGCTACAGGTGCGAAGATATCGCGCCCGTGAAAAACATTGCTGATCTCAGGCAACCAGTATTCCGGCTTGTCGATATGAACTATTTGTACCGGCTTGCTCTGTGACCTGGCATGCTCAAGCAGCACAGTACAAAGCCCATTATCCGGTCCTAAAAAGTAATATACCCCCAGCTGAGCCGCGATCGGGCGGCGATGGGTGCCAACTCCAGGGTCCACTATGGCTACATGGATAGTACCATGTGGAAAATAGGGCGCAGCTCTGCCCAAGACCAGTGCCCCTTCAAGAACATTCTGTGGTTGGATGGAATGAGTCAGGTCGGCGATCTGCACACCGGGAGCAATTCCCCAGATGACGCCTTTCATAACGCCATGATAGCCGTCCTGCAACCCAAAATCGGTCAGTAAAGTAATGACTCTCAATTTTACACTCTCAGGGGAGAGAATTTAAAACGCGTGAATACTATAGCATGCTTGATTAGACAGGTCAAGGAATCTCTGTTTTGAGGGATGGAAAACTATGTTAAAATCACCCCCGCAATCAGTTACCAGACGGGGAGCGCCTGATGGATACCTGCTAGGCAATTCTGCTTGGAAACCTGAATGCAAATCAAAGAAAATGTGGATGAGTATGAATGATGCTCTGGCATATCTTTTTCTTGTTTACGCGAGTTGCTATGTTTTCCTGGGGAGGTGGGCCGGCTTCGCTGGCGCTGATGCAGCGTGAGACGACCGCAGTTGGTTGGGTGACCCCTGATGAATTTGCCGATGCAGTAGCTGTCGGTAATGCCTTGCCCGGCCCAATTGCTCCGCAAGTATCCGCTTATGTGGGGTACAAGGTTGCTGGCATTCCCGGTGCGATCTCCGCAGCAGCAGGCACGGTTCTCCCAACCACTGTATTGATGCTGCTTATGGTGGTTTTCTTTTTTGGCATAAAGGATAGCAAAGCTGTTAAATCCATGCTGATGGTTGTACGTCCAGCGGTGGTTGGATTGCTGCTCTGGACGGCCTATGATATGGCCAGGGTAGTATGGGGCGCCAATCGGTTGGGTTGGGGGTCTGCCCTAGTGCAGGGATGGGATAAAACGCTTATCGCGTTGGCCTCGTTTGGGCTGCTGACGTTTACATCGATCAACCCGGTTTTCATCATCATCGGGGCGGCTTTATTGGGTATTTTGGTATACCGGTAACCTCATCATAAAAATTATTGTGACTTCCCCCGTCCGGTTATTGGCCAGATAGCCTCCAGCATACCGTTACGTAGCGCAAAGTACCGATCGTGCAAGTTGACCGTAGTACAAATGCGGCTGGGGACCAGCTCTACACGCTCTCCAACCTGCAGTTGGATCCAGGCAGGATCAACCTCCAGGATACCATGTTCTTCGTGTAAAGCGCTTAGCGTTACTCCTGTGGGAGCGATGACCTCCGGCAAACCGTTGTCGGTGGTGAGGACTTTCATGCCCGCATAGATGATTGCCCGGCTGGGAAAGGGCATACTGATCACTGTCGCCAGCAGGGTAAAGGCGCAGCGGAAAGGCAAACCTAGCTGGCGGTATTTGGTGTCCTTGAAGAGATAAGAACCGGCTTCAACCAGCACCTCTGCTTCTCCCAGTTTTGCGCAGGTCATTCCGATTGCCCCGGCTTCGATCTGCTTCTTCGCCAGCAGTGGGCTTTTGTGGGTTTTTAAATGGGGACGTAATTTCGCAGTGTTGTTTTTAAAGAATTGCCCCATCAGAGTAATATTCGCTTCCAATATCCGTTGGTCGATCAGCAAGGCAGGGGTGGGAATTTGAGATTTGGGTGTGCCCGGGGGAGGCCGATACCAGGTGTCGGACATGCGATACTCCTCGTGAAAGTGTTAATCGGATCACTGATTGTCTCAATATTGTAACCTTGGTGAGTCAGGCTGGAATCCGAAGCTTTCAAAACTTCGGAAGTCTATTTTATTGGTTGTAAAAGTGTCATCTTGCCAAAATGGGCATGATCTAATATAATGCTTGTACGCATACAAGTATTATATTGCGAACCTCAAAGAAAGGATTTTATAAAATGTTAAGAAAGAAGCTAACCCACAAGTCAAAATTATTTATCGCCTTATTCAGCCTTGTGATTATCTTGGGACTGGTCCTGGCAGCCTGTACACCCCCTGCTCCACCTGCTACCCAAGTAGCCACAACTGAACCAACAAAAGCACCTGAACAAGCTCCAACCGAGTTGATCCTGGCAACGACTACCAGTACTAGAGATACAGGTTTACTGGATGTGCTTTTGCCCTTGTTTGAAACTAAATCTGGTTATAAGGTCAAGACGGTCGCCGTGGGTACCGGGCAGGCGCTCAAAATGGGTGAAGAAGGTAACGCCGATGTCTTACTGGTTCACTCCCCCAAATCCGAGTTGGATCTTTTGGATAAGGGATTTGGAAAAGACCGTTTGCTAGTTATGCATAATGATTACGTTATTGTCGGGCCGAAGGATGATCCGGCTGGTATTAAAGATATAAATGATGCGGTCGATGCATTTAAAAAGATCGCGGAAGCTAAATCCACTTTTGTATCCCGTGGAGATGATTCGGGTACAAATAAGATGGAATTGAGCCTGTGGAAATCTGATAGTATTACCCCAGAGGGTGATTGGTATCTCCAATCTGGTCAGGCGATGGGAGAAACATTGCGGATTGCCTCTGAAAAGGTTGGGTATACACTAACCGATAGAGGCACGTATCTGGTATTGCGCGACACGCTCCAGCTTGATGTTTTAGTTGAAGGAGACCCCGTACTGTTGAATATCTATCACGTAATCACAGTCAACCCCGATAAGTGGCCCAAGGTGAATTATATAGGCGCAAAAGCCTTTGCTGATTTTCTGGTCTCACCAGACACTCAAAAGCTCATTAGCGAGTTTGGCGTGGATAAATTCGGCCAGCCATTATTCATCCCGGATGCTGGTAAAGCCGAGGATGAGGTAGGTAAATAGGTATATGGAATTAATATGGGAAGGGATCAAACACGCACTTCAATTGATCATCTCAGGTGATCTTGAGGTTCTCCAGATCACCTCTCTTTCCCTTAAAGTCTCCGGTATTGCAACATTATTAAGTCTAGCGATTGGACTGCCCCTGGGTACGTTGCTTGCCTTGGGGCAGTTCCCTACCCGGCGGTTCTGGGTAAGCCTGATCAATACCGGCATGGCTCTGCCACCGGTCGTGGTTGGATTAGCAGTATCTATCTTCCTCTGGCGCAGCGGCCCCCTGGGTGATCTGCGGCTGATGTATACCCCAACTGCGATTGTTATTGCCCAGACCATCATCGCAGCCCCAGTTGTTACTGGCCTCACCGTAGCAGCGTTGCAGCAACTCAACCCGCGTTTGCAGCTGCAAATGTTTGGTTTAGGTGGATCTCGCCTGCAAGTGATCCTACTTTTGTGGCGCGAGGCCAGGTTGCCCCTCCTGGCAGCTTTGATGGCAGGATTCGGCAGCGTGATCTCAGAAGTCGGCGCATCCATGATGGTAGGTGGTAATTTGCGGGGTGAGACCCGCGTATTAACCACGGCGATCGTCCTTGAGAACAGTCGCGGAGAGTTTGCGGTGGCTATTGCGCTAAGTATTATATTGCTGATATTGGCTTATCTAGTTAATTTGTTCCTGACATGGATACAACAACGCGGAACCAGGAACTAGCATTATGAAGAACCCTCTACTCGAAATCCAAAATCTATCTATCTATCGGGGCGGAAAAAGGATTCTGAATATTCCTCAACTGGCCGTGAGGGAAGGTGAGGTTCTGGCAGTGGTTGGTCCGAATGGGGCTGGAAAAAGCACGCTCCTGCTGGCGATTAGCCGTGTGATCAAGATAGATGAGGGGCAGATTCTATTTCGTAGCCAGGAGCTATCCATCCAAATGGAGAAAGCTTATCGGTGGCGGATCGGGCTGGTGCTGCAAGAACCGCTTTTACTTGACGCCAACGTTTTTGATAATGTAGCAACTGGATTACGCTTTCGTCACTTTCCAAAAACAGAGATCAAAAATAGAGTTGATCTATGGATGGAACGCCTCGGCATCGCTGCGCTGCGTAACCGCTCGGCTCGCACCCTTTCCGGCGGGGAAGCGCAACGTGTCAGCCTGGCGCGCGCTTTTGTCCTCCAGACGGATTTAATTCTGCTGGATGAGCCTTTCAGCGCCCTGGATACCCTTACGCGCACAGCGCTGCTGATGGATTTCCAGAGCCTGATTGCCTCTACAAACCAAACAGCAATTTTTATCACGCATGATTTAGATGAGGCTCTCATGCTGGGCAATCGCGTGGCAGTGATTATCGGGGGAGAATTGCGACAGGTGGGGAAACCAGAAGATATTTTCAGCGCGCCGGCAGATTCGGAGATTGCTGCCTTTGTGGGTGTAGAAACTATCCTTCCCGGGCTGGCAGTGTCGGTCAAAGAAGGGTTGGTAACTGTTCAGGCAGGCAACTATCAATTGGAAGCTGTTGGCACAGTGAACCCTGGACGGCCGGTGTATGTTTGCCTGCGCCCTGAAGATGTGACCATCTGGCGTGAAAGCGAGGTGCCAATATCCAGCGCACGCAACCGGCTGGCTGGTCAAATCACAAACCTGGTGGTACAAGGCGCGCTGGTGCGGGTGGTCGTGGATTGTAGTTTCCCGATCGTTGCGCTGGTGACGCGTGTTTCAGCTATGGAAATGGGACTAAAGCTTGGACAGAACGTGACTGTCAGTTTCAAAGCCAGTGCGGTGCACCTTATTCCCCATTAGATCAATTCCAAATGCGTTGAGTTGGAATTAGTTTATGGATATTATTTTCCTCCTGACCCTAAATATCACAATCTTGGTAGAGTGGTTGAAGGGGGTCGGATTCACGGGGGGAGGAGTGACAATTGTTTGAGGATAACCGGTGAAATCTAAAGGGATGGGTATGAGAGACTCGATTGATAGGTATCCATCGATACAAAGCTGCTCCAGGGAGTGCATATAGTCTTGCCCGCTGAGAAATAGGGCGTTGTTAACCATCAGCAGCCTTCCGCCATCCTGAACCAGCGGGCGGAGCTTGTTGATGACTCGCACGCTTTCATTGACCAGGTCAACTGTGCCCTTCTTAGTGGCAGAAAAAATTGGAGGGTCGGCGATCACGTAATCAAACAAATCGGCTTTATGTTTGAGGCGAGCTACTTCGCTGAAAAAGTTGACTGCATGGAGTCCCATCTTACTCATATCCAGGTGGTTAAGAGCGCAGGTCTTCCGGGCGAGAGCCAGGAATTTGTGACTGCGGTCTATTTGTACTACACTGGCGGCACCACCGGCAAGCGCCGCGATTCCCAGGCTGCCGGTGTAAGCAAAGGTGTTCAGAACGGAACATCCAGCCACATTCTCTAAAAGCCACCTGCGTAGGTTGCGAGTGTCAAGATACAGGCTGGCATCTTGGTTCATCATCAGGTCAACCGCATACCATATCCCATGTTCCTGTATCTGGGTGGCAGGATTGTTTCCGAAGGTCATTATTCCCCTGCGCCGGATAGGATCGTGGGAGGCACGCATCTTCTGGATCACGCAGTTTACCTGGGGGAGACGGCTTAGCAGGTGAGCCTGGCTACTTTCCAGAATCTCCTTCATTGCTTCTGAGGCGGCCAGGACCAATGTCCGGGCATACAGATCTATCACCAAACCTGGGCAGCTTTCCGAGAAGCCGTTGAATAGCCGTATAGCTGTAGTCTGGTCGCCGTTTAGAAGATCAGAGCGCGCATCGATTGCTCGATTGATCCGTTCTGTAAGGTTTTGAGGGTTTATGTTTAACCCTTTTTTGAGGATTTCTCCCCACTCTGGCCATGCGAGTAAGGCCATGGGAAGAGGTCGGCCCATTTCTTGCGAGAAATCTTTTCCTGGTACATCTGGTCATCTGCTATACTTATCAACTCAGACAGAGAACGACCTTTTTCGCCAGCCGATGAACCAATCGAAAGACTAAACAGGGGATCATGCTGTTCCTTCACTTTAGCGCGCAACCGGGAAAGTACCACCTGAGCAGCAGCTTCGTCCGTTTGCGGTAGCAGGACGATAAATTCATCACCACCATACCGGGCGATAATATCCTCAGTACGGAATACTTCCTTTAATACCTGCGCCGCCTTACGGATTAGCTCATCCCCGGTAGCATGGCCATGGCGGTCATTTACCAACTTCAGGTTATCTAAATCTACCATTACGATGCTAACCGGGAAGAGACGGCTGTCCTGGATGCGCTCCAATTCCACCTCAAAGAAATTGCGGTTATATAGATTGGTCAGGGCATCGTGTGTGCTGAGATAGCGGAGTTCTTCTTCCATCTGCTTTCTTTCGGTGATATCCTTGGAGATGCAGATGACCGAAATTACCTCAAACTGTTCTGCCAAGATTGGCTTTATCGTTGTAATGTAGTAGCGGTCGCCATCCGCTCTGGGGACACGCACCTCAATCACCTTCATCATGCCGTTCTCAAACACCCACTTTACTGCCGCATAGCTCTTATCTGCTTCGTCCTGCGGGAAGACATCCCAGATTTTCTTGCCGATAATCTCCTCCGGTTTTTTTCCCACGCCATCAGCAAAAGCCTTATTGGCATAGCGGTATGTTCCATCTGGATCGAACATAAATATTGGGTCGCTGGATTCATCAAGGATGATGCGATATTTTTCCTTGCTTTCTCGCAAAGCTTTTATTGTCTGCTGACGTTCTGCCTCGGCAGCATCCAATGCTGACAGACGCCTAGTCAGTTCCTCAATTTCAGCAATAAGCTTCGCTTTGATTTTATGCTGGAGAGAATTTTTATCCATCTCACCTGATCTCATTTCCCCGATATTATAACCACTAACGGGACTGGAGACAACCTTTTCCCTGACGTTGTGCGGATATCAGGTTTCTAGGTGGTTGGTCGAAAAAAAATCAGAACAAAATTCAGGATTTTAAGACCAACTCCTCAAGTTATCGGCTGTAATACCGTAATTTTTTGTAACCCGACTTTCAGTCGATTAAATATCTTGCTTGTTCAAGGAGTGTATTATATACTTAGCTGGTTTGTTTTATGATATATCCAGGGAACAGGTTAATGATCAGGAGAAAACGATTATGAAAATGAACAGGCGAATGTTCTTTATATTGCTTTTATTTGCAATAATGATAACAGCATGCCAGCCAACTGTGCCTGTCTCAAACGCTGGCCCTCAAGTAGATATATCCACAGTTGCTATGCCCATAACTGTGCCCACATTGCTGCCCACCAGTGTTCTTATCTCGCACCCACAGGTCAGCGCATCGGCATGCCCGGTGGTTACAACGTATGGAACGCTTTATATCAATCAAGAAGGCGGATATTGTTTGTTGGTTCCGCTCGGCTATGAGACTCGCCGGGAAAATAACATTGCCCTGCGTATTTCAAGCCCACCATTGGATCAAAGCTTAGATCCGGTCCAGGCTGTCCTATATATTGTAAAAGAAGGTGCGGCGAAGGGTCGCGATCTCGAGACCACGGCCAACGAGTACTTTAGTGCAAATATCAATGATCCCAGTAATAGCAACCTGATACCGCTGACTATAGGCGGCGAACAGGGCTTTATAAAACACGGCTTTACCACTGGCGAGCGCCAGCTATTCGTGCGCTCAGCTTTTGTCATCCATAATGATACTTCCTATCACCTAACTCTCTTTCCAGTTGGACCGGACTTCCCCCAAGCTACCCAGGATGTGGAACGCCTCTGGGATACAGCCTTAAATTCTTTTACATGGCTTTCCAATTCCCCGCCTGTGACGGGAGGTCTCGATCAGGATAAGCTCACCGCATTTACGCGCATGATTACGGGAGCACTGCTATCGCGCAACTATGAACTGCTGCAAACTTACATGGGCGAGCGCTTTAATATCGCCAACTGGCGCGCTGAGGGCAGTGAGATGACCCCAGCCGAAGCGGTTGAGAAATTGCGTACTTATTTCTTGGCCTCCCAGACCCAGCTAAACTTTTTGCTCTTACCTTTTGATATGCTTACCCAGGAACTTGGCGGCGTTGATCCCCGGACACTATACAGCCCCGATGTCAATGTAGTCAGTGCGTTAAACAGCATGGGTTGGGGTCCAGAAGGCACAGGTGAAGCCCTCATCATCATTGCTCAGGCACCAGATGGGCACTTCTATTTTTACGGCATCCTAATTGCTCTAAATGCGTTTAAGTAAAGGAACCCCCTTAGTCTATTAGCTCCTCCCGAACTTAGATTGGTGAGTTGCAAGCTTCCACTGTCTCAGGAATGGAAGCTTCACCATTCAGCACACGTAGGGAAGAGATAAAGGCGATCAGTTGGATCAATGCCCCCGTCCAAAACGATAAGGTGGGACGGATATCATAGGCAAAACCAGCCCACAGCGGCCCAATGCCACTGCCCAGGGATTGGAAGGAATTGTTTAACCCCATAGCAGTACCTTGCCCTGAGCGGGTTTGCTTGGATATCAAAGATGTCACATTGGGCTGCAATAACACGTTACCAGTGCTGAAAACCAGCACG
>Ga0315295_10003972_pt1 | contig 12581 bp, 10 predicted proteins | sample YL17G14_0_MG_FD_204453 | JGI IMG/M metagenome (GOLD analysis project Ga0315295, IMG submission 204453) | Sediment microbial communities from Yellowstone Lake, YNP, Wyoming, USA - YL17G14_0 | ecosystem: Environmental > Aquatic > Freshwater > Lake > Sediment | place: USA: Wyoming | collected... | reverse complement strand
TTGCCCTCTGCTTCCTGCCCTCGGCTTGGAGCGCACTCGGAATCGCGGCCGACCACTGTCCGTTGCACGACGACGGCCACGTGCACCTCTGCTTCGAGCATGCCCCGCGCGGCCCCGTGTCCCTCGGCGAGTGGTTGCTGCTCGGGGCTGCTGCGACGGTTGCCGGGATGGGTCTTGCACGGGTCGTAGCAAGCCAGTTCGCAACTTGGCGGGCGGTCGCTGCCCTTCTCCGAAGTTCCGGCAAGGACGAGAGCGGCTTCATCCCGTCGTCGGCTCCGCTCTCGGTGACCGCGGGGCTCTTCCGCCCCCTGGTGCTGGTCTCGACCGGCCTGCGCGAGCGGCTCCGCCCCGACCTCCTCACCGTCGTGATGGAGCACGAGAGGGCGCATGCGCGCCGCCGCGACCCACTGCGCCTCGTGACGGCCGCCCTCCTCTCGGCCGGACACCTTCCCGGTACCCGGCGTCTACTCCTCTCCGACCTAGCGCTGGCCTGCGAGCAGGCGGCCGACGAGGATGCTGCGAAGGCAGTCGGCGACAGGGTCCGCGTGGCGGAGGCCATCGTCGCCGTCGAGCGCGTCTCGGGATCGAGGCAGGGCGGGCTCGCCGCGGCGATGGGGATGGGCGGCGCCAGCACCGTCGCTCGCGTCGAGGAACTTCTGCGCGAGCCGCCGAAGGGCAAGTCTCGTCTGCTCCACGGAGTGCGCGGGGGCGTCGCAGCAGTCTCGGCAGTGCTCCTCGCCTCCACACTCCATCACCTGACCGAGACGCTGCTCGAAGTCCTCGCGAGGTAGGTCGCCATGCATCCCCGTTCGTCATTCCGGTCGCGCTCAATACCGACGTTCAGTCGGTGTTCCGCATTCCTCATCCTCCTCGCGCCGTTCTCGGCACTGGGCCAGGTGACCGAGGAGGAAGCCGTCGAGCGCGCCCTGTCTCGTCCAGAGATCCGGGACATCGTCGAAGGTGAGATCGACGCAGCCAGGGGCGACGCGCTCCGGGCCGGGATGTGGGCGAATCCCACGGCCTCGTACAGCCGTGAGCAGGTGTACGGTGGTCCGGCTGCTTCCGCAGAGAACTACGTCGAGCTCTCTCAGGCAGTGGACATCTCCGGGCGGCGGTCCCTCCGCGGTCAGGCCGGTGACCGGCGGGTCGAGGCTGCGCGGGAACGCGGGGTCTCGACTCGGCTCGGTGTCGAGACGGAGGTTCGGTCGAGCTTCTACGAGGTCGTCGCCGGGGAAGCGAGGCTCGCTGCCCTGCGCGACTCGCTCCGCCGCGTGGAGCGGCTCGCGGAGGCGACGGCCCAGCGGGAGAAGGCCGGCGACGCCTCCGGGTATGACCGGATGCGCCTCGAGCGCGAGCGCGAGAGCGTGGCCGCGCGCGCCGCCGCACAGGACGGGCAACTGGAACGGGCTCGGGCTCGGCTCGAGGGGCTCCTCGGGGTGACTGCTCCGGTTCGGGTGGCCGGTACGCTCCTCCCCGCCGATGCACCTCCTCCCACGGAGACGCTCGTCGCCAGGATCGGGGCCCGCCCTGATCTGAAGGCGCTCGGCGAGGAGGCCGGTGCCGGTGACCTCGAGGCGCGAGCGGCCGGTCGCTGGTGGATCCCCGACCTGACCCTCACTGCTGGATACAAGGGAGTCGGTGTGGCGGGTGAGCAACTGAACGGCTACGTCGCGGGGATCGCCATCCCGCTTCCCGTCTTCGACCGCAACCAGGACGAGGCGGCACGCGCCGAAGGCCGGTCGCGCCAGGCCAGGGGCCGGCTCACGCTGGAGACCGATCTGGCCACCGCCGACGTGCGTGGGCTTCGCATCCAGGCCGCCCGCCTCGCCGACGCTGCGCGCCGGTTCCGTTCCGACGCTTCCGCAACTTCGGCCAGGCTGCTCGTGACTGCCGAAGCGGCGTACCGAGGCGGCGAGCTGGGTGTACTCGAACTCGTCGACGCGCAGCGGAGCGCGCTCGACGCCGACCTCCAGGCCATCGACCTCGAATCCGCTGCCCGCAGGGCCCGCATCGACCTCGTACTCGCTTCCGGAGGCGCATCCCGATGAGACGCAGCAAAGCAGCCCTCGTGGTGGTTCTCCTGCTCGCCGCCTGCCGCCCTGGAGGGAAGGAAGAGTCCGGTCACGGAGCAGAGGCACGGGCCGAGTCCTTCACCCACTTCGGCAACACCACCGAGCTCTTCGTCGAGTTCGAGCCGCTCGTGGCGGGGCGGGAGACGAAGATGGCCGCGCACCTCACCCGGCTCTCCGACTGGAAGCCCCTGGGGGAGGGAAGGGTCACCCTCACCCTTTCCGACGGCGCCAAGGACGAGCGGTTCGAGGTCGGCGCACCGGCCACGCCGGGCATCTTCCGCCTGGCGCCCAAGCCTGCGGCGGCCGGCAAGCGACGGATGACCCTCGCCGTGGCCACCCAGGCAGGCACCGACCTTCACGACCTCGGCGAGGTCGTCGTCCATGCGAGCCCCGAGGCCGCCGCGAAGGCGGCCTCGCCGGAGCCGGAACGGGGCGGCCAGATCGCCTTCCTGATGGAGCAGCAGTGGCGGACGGACTTCGGGACGGCTGCCGCTGCGGAGCGCCCGCTGCGTCCGTCGGTCGTTTCGAATGGCGTGCTCCGCGCTCGCTCGGACGGTGAGGCTCACATCGTTGCGCCGGTGACCGGCCGTCTCATCTCTGTGGGGCCGGCGTTCCCGCACGTGGGCATGGCGGTCAAGAAGGACCAGGTGCTCGCGGCCATCGCTCCCCGCCTGGGAGCCGACGCCGATCCGGCCACGCTGGAGGCGGCAGCCGGCCAGGCGCGGGTTCGCCTGGAGCTGGCCAGGAAGGAGCGGGAGCGTCTCGAGGGGCTGCTCGCCCAGCAGGCTGTGTCCGAACGTCGCGTGGCCGAGGCGCGAGCCGCGGAGTCGGTCGCCAAGGAGGAGAGCGCCGCCGCTACCCGACGCCTCGCCCAGTACCAGGGCACCCAGCGCGCTGGCGGTGAGGGCGCGATGGGCAAGGTCGAACTCCGCTCGCCGGTGACCGGCATCGTCGCTTCCGTGTCCACCGCCCCTGGTGCGTTCATGGAGGAAGGGAAGGAGATCCTTCACGTCGTCGACCCTGACCGGCTCTGGCTCGACGTCCAGGTTCCGGAGGCGGACATTGGCCGGCTCGGCAAGCCGTCTGGCGCCTGGTTCGAGGTCCAAGGGTTCGACCGGCCCTTCACGGTCGACCCGAAGGCCGGGGGCAAGGTCGTCGCTTTCGCCGGCGTCGTCGACTCGCAAACCCGCACCACGCCGCTCATCTTCGAGGTCGCGAATCCCGGGCGTGCACTGCGGGTCGGGATGTTCGCGAAGGTGCACGTCCTCTCCGGCCAGGAGGTCACGGGACTCGCCATCCCCGCGTCCGCGGTCATCGACGACGGGAAGCAGGAGGTGGCGTTCGTCCTCCTGAGCGGCGAGGCGTTCGAGCGGCGGCCGCTCAAGCTCGGCGTCCGAGACGGCGAGTGGGTTCAGGTCCTCGACGGGCTCTCGCCCGGCGAGCGGGTCGTGACGCGAGGAGCGTGGCAGGTCCGGCTCGCCGCGGCTGCCGGAGCGATTCCCGCGTCCGGCCACGTTCACTAGGGGCGGCCATGATCGACGGCGTAATCCGCTGGTCCCTCAACAACCGCCTCTTCGTGCTGCTCGGCGCGGCACTGCTGCTCGTCGCGGGCAGCTACACCGCCTGGAACATGCCCGTGGACGTCTTCCCGGACCTGACCGCTCCCACGGTCACGGTCATCACGGAAGCCCACGGCATGGCGCCCGAGGAGGCCGAGACCCAGATTGCCTTCCCCATCGAGACCTCCTTGAACGGTGCGCCGGGGGTCCGCCGGGTGCGCTCGGCGTCCGCGGTGGGAATCGCCATCGTCTGGGTCGAGTTCGACTGGGGCACCGACATCTACCAGGCCCGCCAGATCGTGGCCGAGAAGCTCCAGCTCGCCGCGGCCTCGCTTCCGCCCGGAGCCGACCGCCCCACGCTCGCCCCCATCTCCTCGATCATGGGGGAGATCCTCTTCATCGCGCTCACGTCCGACAAGCACGATCCCATGGAGCTGAAGACCACGGCCGACTGGGTGCTTCGCAAGCGCCTCCTCGCCGTCCCTGGCGTATCCCAGGTCATCCCCACCGGCGGCGACACGAAGCAGTACCAGGTCATCCTGAACCCGGAGCGGTTGAGCTCGTACGGCATCGCGGTCGACGAAGTGGTCCGGGCGCTCAAGGAGACGAACGAGAACACATCGGCCGGCTTCTACCTGGAGGGCGGACAGCAGTACCTCATCCACGGTGTCGGCAGAGTTCGTCGGGTCGAGGACATCGGGGAGACCTTTGTGGCGATGCGCGGCCGCGAGCCCGTGCTCGTCCGGCACCTCGGTGAGGTACGCATCGGACCGGCCTTGAAGCTCGGCGAGGGGTCGCACGACGCGAAGCCGGCGGTGGTTCTCGGCATCCAGAAGCAGCCCGGGGCCAACACGCTCGAGCTCACCCGGCGGCTCGACAAGGTGCTCGACGACATCCAGGCCACGTTGCCGAAGGGGATGGAGATCGACCGGCACATCTTCCGGCAGTCTGACTTCATCGAGGTGGCCATCCGGAACGTGCTGGGCTCGCTGCGCGACGGCGCGGTGCTGGTCATCGCCATCGTGTTCCTGTTTCTCGCAAGCCTGCGCGCCACGGGGATCACGGTGCTCGCGATCCCCCTCTCGCTCGTCACGGCCGTGCTCGCCATGCGCGCCTTCGGCGGGAGCATCAACACCATGACCCTCGGCGGCATGGCCATCGCCGTAGGCGCGCTCGTGGACGACGCCATCATCGACGTCGAGAACGTGGCGCGGCGCCTCCGCGAGAACGGGCAGCTCCCGGAGAGCCAGCGGAAGGGCGCGCTCGCGGTGGTCTTCGACGCGAGCAAGGAGATCCGCGGCTCCATCGTCTACGCCACGATCATCATCGTGCTCGTCTTCCTCCCGCTCTTCTTCCTGTCGGGGGTCGAGGGCCGGCTGCTTCAGCCGCTCGGTTTCGCCTACGTGGTGTCGCTCGCGGCCTCGCTCGTCGTGGCGCTCACGGTGACGCCCGTCCTCTGCTCGCTCCTGCTCCCGAACTCCCGCGCAGTCCGGGAAAACCGGGAAGGGGCGGTGGTGCACTGGCTCAAGGCCCGCTACGCACCGATCCTCGCCGCGGTCCTGCCGCGCTGGAAGGTCGTGCTCGGGGCGTCGCTCGTGCTGGTCCTCCTCGCCGGAGGCGGTTTGGCCCTCGCCGGGCGTGCCTTCCTCCCGGACTTCAACGAGGGGACCCTCACGCTCTCCGCGGTGACCCTGCCGGGGACGTCGCTCGAGGAGTCCAACCGGTTGGGTCGCCTCGTCGAGGAGATCCTGCTGAAGCACCCGGAGGTGGTCGCGACGGCCAGGCGCACGGGCCGGGCGGAGCTCGACGAGCACGCGCAGGACGTGAACTCTGCCGAGATCGACGTCGGCCTGAAGATGGGCAAACGGTCGAAGGAGGACTTCCTTGCTGCTCTCCGGAAGGACCTGGCCCTCATCCCCGGCATGAACGTCATCATCGGCCAGCCCATCTCGCACCGCATTGACCACATGCTGTCGGGCACGAGGGCCAACATCGCCGTGAAGGTGTTCGGCGACGACCTCCAGGAGCTCCGGCGGGTCGCCGAGCAGGTTCGCGGGGTGATGGCGCAGGTCCCGGGAGTCGTGGACCTCTCCATGGAGCAGCAGTCGGACATCCCCATCCTGACCGTGCGCTTCGACCGCGCAGCCATCGCCCGCCAAGGCCTCCGCATCCGGGACGTGGCCGAGGCCGTGGAGACGGCGTTCCAGGGATCGGTGACGTCGCGGGTGCTGGAGGGGCAGTCGGCGTTCGACCTCGTGGTCCGGTACGACCCCTCGGCGCGCAAGGACCTCGAGACCATCCAGGCGACGCTCGTCTCCACCCCCTCCGGGGCTCGGGTGCCACTCGGGTCCCTTGCCGAGATCCGCAAGGACAGGGGCCCGAATGCGGTCACGAGGGAGAACGTCCAGCGGAAGCTGGTCGTGATGAGCAACGTCTCGGGGCGCGACATCGTGAGCGTCGTGGGCGACATCCGCGAGCGGGTGGGCAAGACCATCCAGCTGCCACGGGGCTACCACATCGAGTACGGCGGTCAGTTCGAGAGCGCCGAGCAGGCATCGCGGACCCTGGCCCTGCTCGGCATCGGCGTGATCCTGGGCATCTTCCTCGTCCTCTTCGTCGCGCTGCGCTCCGGCCGGGATGCCGTCGTCGTGATGGCCAACCTCCCGCTCGCGCTCATCGGCGGGGTCGCCGGAGTCTGGCTCTCGGGTGGCGTGCTCTCGGTGGCGTCCATCATCGGATTTATCACCCTCTTCGGGATCGCCACCCGCAACGGGCTCATGATGATCTCCCATGTCCACCACCTGGTGGAGGCCGAGGGGGTCACCGACCCCCAGGAGGCCGTGCACCGAGGTGCCATGGAACGGCTAGCGCCCATCCTCATGACCGCGCTCGCGACGGGCCTCGGGCTCGTCCCGCTGGCCCTGTCCGGAGGGCAGGCCGGCAGCGAGATCGAGACGCCCATGGCCATCGTGATCCTCTGTGGCCTGCTCACGGCGACGGCGCTCACCATGCTCGCCACTCCGGCGCTGTACCTCCGGTTTGGCGGGGTCAGGGAACGGATCTCTCGCCTCGCCGAGAGCGGCACGGCGGGGTAGCCTTGGGCATGTCCGCACCCGCTCTTCCACGCGGCGTGGCGAGCGGCCTCGGCGCGGCCCTGCTCTTCGGGTTGAGCACGCCGTTCGCGAAGTTGCTCCTGCCCTCCAGCGGGCCGTTCATGCTGGCCGGACTCCTCTATCTCGGGGCCGGAATCGGCTTGACGGTGATTGCGCCCTTCCGGCGGGCTGGCCGGGAGGCGCCGCTCCGGTGGGGTGACCTTCCGACCCTCGCGGGGATGGTGGTCGCGGGTGGGATCGTCGGGCCGCTTCTCCTCCTCGCGGGGCTCGCCCGCCTGCCCGGCGGCGAGGCATCGCTCCTCCTCAACCTGGAAGCGCCGTTCACCATGGGGATCGCCGTGCTCTTCTTCGGGGACTCCCTTGCCCGGCGCGAGATGGTTGGGGCGGCGGCGGTGGTCCTCGGAGGGGTGGTGCTGGCATCGGGACCGAGCGAGGGCAGCTTGCAAGCCGTCGGTGCGCTGGCTGTCGCTGGAGCGAGCCTCGCCTGGGCCGTCGACAACAACCTCAGCCAACGTCTGTCGCTCCGGGACCCGGTGGCAGTCACCCGTGTGAAGACGCTTGTCGCGGGTTGCGTCAACGTCGCCGCGGCTCTGGCCATGGGCGACCAGCTACCCGGCGCCGTGCCGCTCGCCGGTGCGCTCGCGACCGGGTTCCTCGGCTACGGCCTGAGCATCGTGCTCCACCTCATCGCCCTCCGCCACGTCGGGACGGCTCGGCAGGCCGCGTACCTCGCAACGGCACCGTTCATCGGTGCTGTGGCGGCCGTGCCGGTTCTTGGCGAGCGGTTGACGTGGAAGGAGGTCGCTGCCGGCCTGGTCATGGCGGCCGGCGTTGCCATCCTCGTCCGTGCAAGGCACGGGCATCGGCACGACCACGACGCCGTGGAGCACGACCACGCCCACGTCGGTGATGAGCACCACGATCACGCCCATGAGGAGGCAGCGCCGCCGGAGCCGCACTCACACCTGCACCGGCACGAACGGCTGGCACACGACCACCCGCACCAGCCCGATCCGCATCATCGGCACCGGCACTGACGTCAGAAGACGTTCACGATCCAGTGCAGTCCGAGGTAGGCACGGAACTCGGGGCCACCCAGGGAGTCTGGTCGAAGGCTGGTACCCACGGACCCCTGGATCTGGAGGTGCCGCACCATTTCGTACTGGAAGCCAATGTCGGCTGCGAGCCGCGCCGCCTCGCCGGGAACGTCCGCGGTGCGCCAGTAAAGATCGCTCAGCAGGCTGAAGCGGTCCGAGAGGGCGAACTCTGGTGCGAGGCCGACGAACCAGACGCCCTGTCGCTCCAGCGTGACGCCGTCGACGACGGGCTGGGTCACGATGGTGTAGCCGGCGTTCGCGATGAGCGTGAACCAGTCCCAGGTCTTCTGCGTCCGCAGGCGGAAGTCGAACTCCATCGAACCGCTGCCCAGCCCCTTCGAAAGACTTCCGTTGGCAAGCTTCCACTCGAACGACAGGGCTACGCCGGGGAGGTCGGCGGTCTCGCGGAGCGGCATCACCTTGGTCCCCAGGACGAGGTCGCCGATGCCATGCTGGCCATCAACGACGACATACGGCAACTCAATGGTGATCTCCTGCCAGGCCGACACCCCCAGGATGAGCTCCGTGAAAGGCGCCTGCCATTCGCCGAGCCCGTTCTTCTGGTACCGGACCCCGGCGTACACTTCCATGTCGCCCCGGTCCGCGGTCGGGACGTCCCCGATGACGAGGGGAGGGACTGCCCGAGCCGTCCCGGCCTGCAAGGCCAGCACGCAGGCGAGAAGTGCTCGTCCCCGGACGGTCATGTCCCGCGCAGAGCGATTCCGATGACGCCCGCCGCGACGATGACGAGGGGCTCCGGCACTTTCTTTGTCCAGGTGAGGAGGCCGAGCGTCGCGAGCGCGATGACGACCGTGGTCACGTCGACCACGGCCCTGCGGCCCAGCACGTAGGCCGCGCCGGCGATGGCGCCGGTTGCGGCTGCCGTGACGCCGGCGACGAAGGCGGCAATCTGTCGGTTCTGGGCGATCCTCCGGTAGTAGGGCGCGGGAATGACGACGAAGAGATAGGTGGGGAGGAACACCCCCAGCCCCGCCATGAAGGCGCCGGCCAGCCCGGCCACGAGGAAGCCGATGAAGGCGACGGTGATGACCACCGGGCCGGGGGTGATCATGGCGACGGCCACGGCGTCGAGAAACTGGCGCTCGGTGAGCCAGTGGTACTCGTTCACGACGCCGCCGTGCAGGAACGGGACGACGGCAAGGCCGCTGCCGAAGACGAATGCGCCGGCCTTGGCGAAGAAGCCCAGGATGCGCCAGAGGACGTCCGGTTCCGATACGGCCAGTCCGGTGAGCAGCCAGGCCGGGAAGAACCCCGCTGCCACCGAGGGGCCCCGCTTCAGGCGTGGCGGCGCACGAACCAGGACTGCCAGGGCGCCGGCCCCTAGGAAGACCCAGACGATCTCCGACTCGGTGATGGCCGTGACGACCCCGGTCACAGCGCAGATGGCCCACAGGAGATAGTCCTTCTTCAGCGACAGCTTCATGAGCTTCCATGCGCTGCGGACGATGATGGCGATGACGGCCGCCCCAATTCCGTAGAAAGCCCCCTGGAGCCAGGAGAGCCCCTCCCAGCGCACGTAGGCCCAGGCGATGGCGACCGTCATGACGAACGACGGCAGGATGAACGCGGCCGAGACGAGTGTGGCGCCGAGAACGCGAGCCCGCACCCAGCCCAGGTACATGGCGAGCTGGGCCGCGAGCGGTCCTGGCATGAGCTGCGCGAGAGCCAGGCCTTCGAGGTAGTCCTGCTTCGAGATCCAGCGACGCTCCTCCACGAGATCCTTCTGCATGTGGCCGGCGAGCGCGATGGGGCCCCCGAACCCAAAGGTGCCGAGCCGCACGAAGTAGAGGAGGAACTCCCGAATCGAGCAGGAGACGATCGGTTCGACGCGTCCGTCGTGACCTGGCTTCCCCTGGTCGGACATGGAGCCCTCCTACGGAAGAGGCGTCGCCACGAGATCGTCGAAGTAGGTGACCGAGTCTGCCTTCGTCCACACGCCGACCTTCCCCGCCTGCGGGAAGGTGCCGTCGGTGGCCTCGATGATCGCCCTCCCGTCCCAGTGCACCTTCAGCTTGTCGCCGCGGGCCTCGATGGCGAGCGCGTGCCACACTCCGGCCGCTACCTTGCCGTTCCAGCCGGCGATCTGGCGGCGCTGGCCCTTGACCACTTGATAGAGGCGCACGTTGTCCTCCAGCGCGTTGGCGCGGACGACGTAGTAGTTGTTGTCGTCCTGGAAGCGGAAGACCAGTCCGCACGCCTCGTCGGTCTTGCCGCTCACCGCCTTACAGCGGACCTCCAGCCGGAGGTCCTTCAGAACCGGCGCGTTGGCCACGGCAACCGGGAAGCGGTTGTCCGTGTCATCGGTGTCGACCTGGGCAAGGACGTGGTCGCCGGCAGGGGCGGTCGCGTCGACGAGCACGACCCACTTCCCGGGCCTGCCGCTGCCCGTGCGGCCGAAGGTGAAGCCCGCTGGCGGGCCGTCCACCTTGTCACCCTGGAAGTTCCAGGTGCTCGGGGGAACCTGCGCCAGCGCCGTTCCGACGATACCGATCACGACCAGACCCAGTCCTGCAATCGTGGACGCATGCATGGTTCACCTCAGTGCTTGGTTGCCCTGTAGGCCGCGTGGAGGTCGTCGAAAAGCGTCGCGCCTCGGGCGAGCCGCTCCTCGTCGGAGGAGTGGGCCGTGGCGATGCCGGTGATGAGTTGCGCGACGCCGGCCGCCTCCTCCCGTCCGTACTTGCCGTCCTTCACGTCGATGTCGTGGACGATCTCGGCGACGGCACGAAGAGCGGGGTCCGCGAGCCCGAACCGCTGCACCAGCACCTCGAAGGTGCAGAGGTCGCCCTCGTGGGTGAACTCCGCCTCGAACATGTCGAACCGGAGCTCTCCCTTCTCCGGCTCGTACCCCTTGACGGGTACGAACTTGAAACGCGCCCGGGGGTCGATGAACTTCCGGATGAGCCAGGCGCTGGCCATCCGGTCCACCTTGATCCCGGCACGGGTGACCCAGGTGCGGCCCTGGACCTCCGTCGTGCTCCGGGTGGGCTTCACGGGCTTCGATACCTCCGTCTGCGGTCTCATGCGCTCCTCCAGTCCGGCCACGAGTCCCTCCACGACCTCGCGCCCGGAAGCTCCAAAGAAGTCGATGGCAACGATCTCGCCGAGTCGCCGGCGAAGGCGAGCCACCTGCCCGGCCGCCTCGGCACGGCGGTTGTCGGGAGGTGGTCCTCGCTTCGGCAAAGCTGCCGCTGCCGCACGCGCCTCGCCAGCCAGCGCGCGGTAGTCGGCCTCGCGGGCCACCTGGAAAAGGGTCACCACCTGATCGGCCGAGAGGCCGTCCACGAACCGGGCTTCGACGATGGATGCGTCGCCGCCGCCCTTCACGATCTCCCGGAGGACCCACTGGAGGTCCTCCTGGGTCTCGTCTCCCGCTGGAAGTGCGTAGACCGAGTTCTTGATGGCGACCGCACCGATGCGCTGGAGCTGCCGCCCGGTCTTCACGCGCAGGTATGCAGGTCGTGGCGGGATCTGGTGGATGAGGAGCAGCCACCGAGCCTCGCTTGGTGCGAGCAGGGCCCGGGCGGACGGCGGTGTCTTTGGGGCGGGCACGAGCGGCCTATAACAACTGAATCATGATGGTGCAAGGCAGATGCCTGGAGCCTCGGAGGGCCGCCCGGTAGCGCGGACAGCCGAGTGCCGCTGGTAGAGCGACGTGCCACCACTTGACGAACATAAACAGGATGTTTATGGTCCGTGAGTGATCAGGACCTTCGCCGACGCCGAGACGAGGCGCTTCTACACGGGCGGCACGTCTCGTCGTGTTTCGACGGAGATCCGGAAACGCGCAGCCATGCGACTCGTCCAGCTGAACGCGGCCACCCGGGTCGAAGACCTGCGCATGCCGCCATCCAACCGGCTGGAGCAGTTGCACGGGAATCGGACCGGTCAGTGGAGCATTCGCATCAACGACCAGTGGCGGGTCTGCTTCCGTTTCGAGGACGGGGACGCATTCGACGTGGAGATCGTGGACTATCACTGAGGGAACGAAGTCATGACCAAGAAGAGCCTCATCACCATTCACCCGGGAGAGTTCCTCGCCGAGACGCTCGGGGAGCTGGGTCTCTCCCAGGCAGCGTTCGCGCGTGCCATCGGCGTATCCCCGATGCGGATCTCCCACGTGGTGAAGGGAACGCGGCCGGTGACGGCTGAGCTGGCCCTGCTGTTCGGCCGGGCATTCGAGCAGTCTCCGCAGTACTGGCTGAATCTACAGTCCGACCACGATCTCAAAATCGCCGGGACCAAGATCGGGCCACGCCTTCGCGCCATCCACTCGGTCACCCACGCGTAGGCCGCGGCGGCGCCGACCGAAGCGACCCGCTCCGCCTTCTCCATGAGCTTACGCGCGCGCGAGAAGTCGCCCCGGCGCGCTGCTTCGACGGCGAGCCTGGCGCACGCTTCGAAGAACGAGGTGAGGCGACTTGGAAGTCCGGACGGGTCCGCCGCGTCCGTCCTGTCGAGTGGCCGTGTGACGCTCAGTGCGAGGTTGCCTGAAAGCGAAAAGGACCGAATAGGACGGATGATTCTCCGCCTTCAAGTCCGTAGGGTTCGCCATCATCGCCCCACTGCCGTTGTAAGTGAGCAGATTGCTGAGCCGTTTCGTAATTCACTGTAAGGCAAACGCATCTGACGTAGTCTGCCGTACGATGGCGCGCCAACGGCACGACCTGTCGTCGCCAGTCGCGTCGCCTCGAGGAAATCCGCCCACTTGTCGCACCC
>Ga0315295_10003970_pt1 | contig 12583 bp, 13 predicted proteins | sample YL17G14_0_MG_FD_204453 | JGI IMG/M metagenome (GOLD analysis project Ga0315295, IMG submission 204453) | Sediment microbial communities from Yellowstone Lake, YNP, Wyoming, USA - YL17G14_0 | ecosystem: Environmental > Aquatic > Freshwater > Lake > Sediment | place: USA: Wyoming | collected... | reverse complement strand
ATCCTGGGATAGTCTTTTCATCTTCGATAATTGTACGGACTGGTCCGGTATCTTCATAATGAAAGCATACTTGTCTTTCCCATACATGATCGAACGGAGCGCCCCAAGGGAAACAGTAAAACTCCCGTCATTAAAGAGATTTATATTCAGGGCTTTACCGGACACTGATACCTGGGCAAGACCACAGGTCAGTCCCAGGTAATAGTTCCAGTTATGAGTCAGCTCTTCGATCTGGACAAATACCCGCCCGGTGATTGCCCCCGCAAGTCCGGCAACCCTGATCGCATACCGTGAACCCCGTATGTGTACCTCGATCACTTCATGGAGGATTCCATCACTGTCATATGCCCGGCATCCGTTCCTTTGGATATATCCTGCTCTTTCCATCATACCCAAGCACCTTATTATCGTATTACGGCGTTGGAAGGATGGCTATATATTCCATCGGTCTGCGTGGGGTGAAAGTGAAGATGTACGGCATGGTGACGGTAATGGTTTTAAAAAATGACCGGAAGACCCATAACGTTATTTTTTTTGGTCCATACAGGCATTGAGCACATTCTCTAAAAATGACAGGATTCCGGTGATTCCGGCAACAGGATGTGGCGCCAGCTGCACCATCCCCCGTAAAGGAGGAGTCAGCCCGACAAACGCCCGGTTCGTTGCAACAGATCGCTCAAACGAAGACCCTATAACCAGGCTGGGATCGTGGTTGCGGATGAGGGACCGGACAGCAGAAAGACCCTGAACATGACCCGATGGGAAAGAAGATGGACCGGGCTCGTTACGAGAACCGACATAGAGGATTTCTGCATCAAGGTAACGTTTCAACGTCTGTGATGCAAATGTTGCATACGAAAAGCCACTAAAAATCATTGTCTGAGGAGGATCAAACCTGCGGAGAAATTTATCGCATGCCCGGACAATCCTTTCTTCCTCGCGTTGCATCTCCTTTTCGACAGGACTTATTTCAGCTTCAGGGTAGACCGAGGCAACTCTGTTGAAGGTTTCACGCAGTTCTTCAAACCCCAGTGTTCCACCGAGAAAGTCACCAACGCCGCTGGCAAAGTCCCGGTTTGTCCCCAGGGTGTACCGGGCGGCATGCGCCACATTCCTGAGTTCGTCCGCGCAAAATACAGTGCCAACGGGAACTGATGCGTTACCCAGCAGACGCATAATCTCCCTCACATTTCCGTTTGAAAATGGATCAAAAAGACAGACCCCATCAATATTTATCCCTCCGGTTGACGGGTCTACGACGGGTTCAAGGGATAGAAGACCTTTTTTATATCCCGTTTCCACATCACCGGAAAAACCCGGACTGTCGACAAGGATCACCTCATATTCGGCGAGCATTGACCTGATATCCTCACCAATTAAAGCGGGAACGCAGGTAGTAACCACCGCTATCTTTTTCCCATGCTTGGAAATCCCCTCAATAACTTCACGGAGTCGAAGCTCTGACCCGAAGATTGCCTCATTTTCCAGGATAAACGTACCATGGAGGGGGGCATGAAGGAGCGTTGTGGGGTAATAGTAGCAGCCGCTTGACCCATGGATAACGACAGCAATACCATCAAAACCGGCAAGACACGCAGCAGCTCCGGTCATCGCACAGGGCCAGAGAGGATTTTCACATTCAGGCATGGATTGCACGCCTCCACCGGTGGAGCATCCGCCGTATTCCGTTTGTTCCCACCGGAGGTGAGAGCGGAAGAGGCACTATACACCCGTCACTTTCGATACTGACCGAGATTCTGCCAGCAACTTCGCGGGCAACAGGGAGTGCATCAGAACTGTTACCAGGATGATCAAATGTTATTGAAGTTCCGGAAATATCTCGAAACTCACAAAGGATCTCTTCCTGCAGGACTTTTTCCTGGCGAACAGCCGGAGTAGATTTTACCCCAAAACCTCCTGCAACAGTCTCAAGAAAGCCAATCGTTCCTGCAAGTCCAACAGGATACGAGGAAATAAATGGAGTACCGAATCGTTGTTGAAGGCGTTTACCAACACTCAACAGGTCATCATCCCGAAGAATATTGAGCCGGGCTGCACCAAGCCTGTTAATGTCTGACAGAGAACAGTTACGAAGGAACCGCAGATTTACCGGTATCCCCAATGCTGATAATAAACGGGTTACCTCTGCAAAATTCTCATCCACTTCATACTCGAGATTTTTCTCACCAATAATATTTGCTCCCTGACCAGGTAAACAGGGCTCAGCAGTATCTGCAATCGCATTGAGTGCATTATTAACGCCATTCTGGAAGGTGCCCCCGAGAAATCCTGCAGTGGGAACAGGTATAACGGGTACGTTATATTGCCTGCGACAGACGGCAGCAACATCATCACCAATAGTATCAATAATACAGGTAGAAAGCACAAAAATTCCACCAACATTTCGCCCTGCAACCATGTCAAGAGTCCGTTCAAGCGCCCCTTCGCCACCAAAAATAATATCGGTTTCAGAAATCCCGGTCGAGATCAAATCCGGCAGTGAGATACGGTCGTTTTCAAGCCCGGTGGCATGCAGGAGAGAGAAATTATGATGGGTGCACCCTTTTGGCCCATGGACGATAGTAACCGTATCCCTGACATGAGTGGTCACCGAGAGCGCCCCGGTGAGCGTGCACCCCCCGAATCTAGATATATGAATAGGCAAGGGATTCAAGCTCATCAATCTCTAACGGGGTCGGTATCGTAAAATGAGTATTTTCCATCACGCGGGCTGCAAGGGTGCGGTAGCATTCAGCCTGTGCAGAGGCAGGTTCGTACTCGATCACGGTTTTCCGGTTAAGCTCAGCAAGCTGCACTACACGGTCACGCGGAATAAACTGGATGAGCGAGCTGTTCACCCGCTTTGCAAACTCTGCAACGAGTTCTTCTTCATTCGGCTGGTTCTTGGCATTGCAAATCACTCCTGCAAGGCGGCAGGTACTCTTTTGTCGGGATGAGAGTCGTTTAATCGCTTTGCAGATATTATTGGCTGCATACAGCGACATCAGTTCACCGGACGTGACAAGGTAGATGTCCTGTGCATAGCCCTCACGCATCGGCATGGCAAATCCCCCGCATACCACATCGCCGAGCACATCGTATACAATAACATCACCTTTTAATGCACCGAATTTTTCGAGTAACTGGAATGTCGCAATAATACCCCGCCCTGCACACCCGACACCAGGCTCAGGCCCTCCTGCTTCCACACAGCGGACGCCGTTAAACCCGGTAAACTCGATTTCCGTTAAGGTAATTGGTGCTTCGCCCCGTTCCCGGACCAGATCCATGACGGTTGGAATAAAATTTCCGTGCATCAGCATCCGCGTGCTGTCCCTTTTGGGATCGCACCCAATCTGGAGGATGTCAAGTCCCATGCCGGAAAGTGCTGCAGATAAGTTGGCAGAAGTGGTCGATTTTCCTATGCCCCCCTTACCGTACAGGGCGATCTGTTTCATCACCGTACAATGGGCCGGCAATTTATATTAGATCTCCTGATGTTAAGAAAAGTAAAGTTGTGTTGCGCCACTCATCTTATGTTACTTTGATTTTCGGAAGGTCGAAATAGTTTAGTCCGGTCCCCGGAATAGAGCAATGAAGAGCATCACTACCGGGATCACTTCCAGTCGCCCCAGCCACATAACCCCGATAAAGATCCATTTTGAGATTATCGGCATATCCGGAGAAACATACCCGGTACTGGTACCGCATGTTGAGAATGCTGATACAACCTCAAAGACAATATTGGTGATGGAGTAGGTTGTGAGATGGAATTGCAATACTGCAAGCGTGGCAATAAAAATTGTAACCACTGATAGGATGATGATGAGCATGTTCTTTGAAGCCTCAAGTTCTGCCGTTGCCCGGGGGATGACCCTTCCTTCGATCTTAAATGGCTGAAGGACTTTCCCGCTGACAAAGAGCCTGCGGAACCACCAGAGAAGAGCTCGTAAGGCAAGTGCTACCCGGTTGAGTTTGATACCGCCGGCAGTACTGCCTGAAGCACCCCCGATAAAGGTGAGCAGGGTTAAGAACAACAAGGTAACACTTGCCCAGGAACGAAGGTTTACATTCTGGAAACCAGTGGTTGTAAGTGTCGAAACGGTCATAAAGACTCCCTGGTTGAATGCCGGAAGTATTTCCAGGTTCCCAAAAAAAACCAGATCATAAGTCAGTACTGCAATCCCGATCCCAGTGAAGATGAAGAACAATTTTACCTGTTCATCCCCAAAAAAAGTCCATCGTCTGTTTTGTACCATATTGTAATAGAGTTTGAAAGGCAGGGCACCGGCGATCATAATGGGGATCAGGATTATCTGGAGTATGGTATTGTCATAATACAGGATTCCCCCTTCATGCAAGGTAAAACCACCGCTGGATATTGCTGACAGCGCAAGATTGACAGATTCCCATAACGAAAGCCCGGTGAACAAGATAAGACTGATTGCAAAAAAAGTGAGCATTCCATAAATCTTCCAGATCGCCCGCACGGTCGCTATTATGCTGGGCATCAGCGGTTCATCGCGACCCTCGGTTCTGAAGAGCTTTGAACTGAAAAGACCGGAACTGCTTGCGAGTGCAATCATGAATGCAATTATACCGATGCCCCCAATCCATTGCATATAAGATCGCCAGAAAAGCAGGGTATGGGGAGCGGTTTCAAGCGAACGGATCATAGAAAACGCTGTGCCTGTCCATCCTGCCATCCCTTCAAAGAACGCATCGGTAAATCCCATGTGCAGGCCAAGCATAAACGGGATCCCGCTCACCATTGCACAGGTAAGCCAGAAAAGGGCTACTGAACACATCGCCATTGACAGCCTCACTCCACGGTCGGTCCTGGGGAGGGTTCGTAACACCGTACCAAGAAGAAAGAACGTTACCGGGACGGCTGCCATGGGTAAAAGCATGTCCCATTCAGAAAAGAGTATGGCAACAATCAGGGGAACAGTGGTAAATGGTGCGATAAAGGTGAACATATCCCCGACATCGGCAATAATCGTGGAGAGATGCGAAAGCCGTTGCATCACTATTGGGTTACCGCTTGTTCTCTATTAGTGTTTGCCAAAAAAATCAGAGATTTTTGGATCTTTTTTCAATTTATTAAGGTTTGTTCGTCCAGAGCCCATGTACATTACAGTATGCCCGCACCTTGGCATTTGTATCAGCACTACAGAACTCTGCTTCAGGTTTTTCCCCGGGTTTAAAACCCCTGACATATACATTTTCCCCGGCCCTGACCTCAACCCACTCCAGGTAATGCTTGTCTTCCATCGGGTGAGGAATGGACCCAATCCTGACAAGAATCCCTGCAGGGATTTTTTCAATGACCGGAACGTGTTTCTCTTTACCCTGATCTGCAGTCTTTTCCTGCTGAAGCACCATCGGTTTCCCGCAACAGACCAGGACTCCACCGGAAGCATGGACTACTTTGGTGATGTTTCCGCATACTTCACATTTGTACACTTCAAACATTTTTGTCAAAATTTTTCCTCCTGTTTAGATGATTTTACTATCACTGTGTTTCTTTAAAATATCATCTGCAAGCCGCTCGAGTGCCCGCAGGGTAGTTTCGTCCGGGAGACCCTTGACCATGACCGGTTCTATGAACTCTGCCTTAAGATGATCAAGCATTTTTACAATCGTTTCAACAGATTTGCCCCCCCAGCCAAACGACCCAATAACCGATGCAAACCGAATTTTTGGTTTAAGCAGGTTTGCAAGATAGGTTGCATATACGACCTGGGGGTGGGGGCCAAATAGCACGGTCGGTGTTGCAATAACCACTGTCGCCGTATCAACGAGTGCCATTGCCAGCTCACCGATATCCGTGTGGGTCAGGTTAAACGGTTTAACACAAATCCCCCGTGTAATAAGTGCATCCGTGAGGTGCTCTACCATTTTCTGGGTGCTCCCGTGCATCGAAACGTACACGATAACAACCTCGTTTTTCACGGTATCTGATACCCAGTCTTCATATGCATCAAGAATGAACTGCGGACGACGGTATAATGGCCCGTGACTCGGAGCAATCAGGTTAAGAGGGAGGGTTTTTACCAGGGTCACATACCCTTTGATGCTGTTGCGGAATGGCATCATTATCTCGGCATAATACCTCTTAGCTGAATGAGAGATCTCTGCCTCATCAGTCACATAGAGATCGCTTGTGGCTGTATGCGACCCGAAAAGATCGCAGGAAAAGAGGATTTTGTCCTCACGCAGGTAGGTTATCTGGGTCTCCGGCCAGTGTGTCCACGGGGTCATTAAAAATTCTAGTGTGCGATCCCCTAATGAGAGGGTATCTTTGTCCCTGATAACCCGGAAACGGTTTGCTGGGATGTGGAGCAGGGCTATAAGCAAATCTTTGCACTTTTCGTTCGTCACCACTTCGGCATCAGGAAAAAATTCAAGGATCATCGGGAGGGACCCCGAATGGTCCTGTTCAGCATGGTTGACAATTACATAATCGATGCGGTCGATATTGAGTTTGACAAGATTTGAGATCAGTTCGAACTCTTTTGTGGGGTCAACAGTGTCAATCAGTGCAGTTTTCTCACTGCCACGGACCAGGAACGAATTATAACTTGTACCATCCGGAAGCGGAATAAGCTCATCAAAGAGTCGCCTGTCAAAATCAATAGCTCCGACATGGTAGATCCCATGAATAATTTCTCGTGAAACCATGATAACCAGCAATCACTCCTTCCTGAAATTTTTCTTTGATGCCCCGCAGACCGGACACTGCCAGTTCTCTAAAAGATCGGCAAATTCTCTACCGGGGGGGATATTCTGCAGCGGTTCACCCTTCTCCGGGTCGAACACGTGCCCACAGATAGCACAGGTATATTTTTCCATCATATCAAAAATCTCCGAATTTTTTTTTTACCAATACAAAATTGCGTGGATAGGTGAATTAATAATTTCGATACCCTGCCTTCCCATTGGTGAAAAGCGTGCAAATTATTGGTTTTACCGATGCATCGGAGGGACGTCCAGATGATACCTTGTGATAAAGAACTTTAATGAGTGATTTTTCTTTTCTGCAGTATCGATTGAGAAGTATTTGAGGATTTCAAACATAAAATCTATCCGAGAATCATACTTTGGGGGAATGAGACTATTGAAATCCTCCTTCGTGAGCTCATCGGTGAAGGAGAGATCGGGCACTGACAGGGAATGCGCAGATTCAGCTGACAATCCGGCATAATACCAGCTCTCGATCTCTTTGATAACGACAACAATATTGCTGCCATCGATGTGACTGAAATGAGAGTAAAGGATCTGCTTTTTATCACGAACTGATTGTTCTGTATCGATATCTGCAACGAAAATATAATCATTGTTCATGAGACGTATACTTTTTAAAAAACTACTTACTTTTGAGCGTTTTATACTTGCATAGGGAATAATCTCAACGGCATCATATCTGCCAATCAACAGGGGTTTAATGATGCGCCCGAAAAAGCGGACATCATCTTCACCCTCGACCATTATGAACATACGGGTTTTCATACTTACATACTCAGCAGGTTCTGAACATACAGTTCTTCAATCCCGATCTCATTTTCCAGAAATGTCCGCACTTCTTCTGTATCAGCAGGGCGGGAAAGAACCGAGAATCCTTCAGAATCCCTCGAAATTAAAAGGAGATGCTCTAATGAAGCATGTTTCACTACTTCGGTGGTATGGGTAGTTATCATTACCTGCTTTTTTTTCGATGACTCCTTCATCATGGAAATTACCCTTGCTACCAAAAAGGGGTGAATGTGACTGACGGGTTCTTCGATTATGATAAAAGGTTTATCTTCAAAATAGAGCGCGACGATGAGTGCAAATATCATTATTGTCCCATCAGAGAGAGATGGTGACGGGAGGTCGTGATTCTTTGAATATTTTTCACGAAGCATGAGGACAAGCGAAATGTCCATAAACTTCTCAACAGAGAAATCCTCAATAAAGGGAAGGACATCCCGTAAAAGGTTTGAAAATTTCCGCTTTTTTTCCGGGTCACCGATAATATTTTTCAGAGCAAGCGCAAGGTTTCCTGCATCCTCTTCAAGTTCCCTCTTTCCTGTTATCGCTACTCCTTTTTTCGTAAGTTTAGGATCGATGTCGTAGACTGCAATGCGATCAAAGAATTTTTCGCCAAAGGTTAGAGGAAAGGCATAGGGGGTTTCCAGAAGAAGTGTTTTTTCAGGGAGGTGCTTACCCCGGAAACAGAGAGGGATAATATCCTTTTCAGAAACTGGACAACCTTCCGGCAGATCAATTGCATAGGATATTTTACCACCCTCACTGGTCACCCGTATCTCGCCACGTCCGATACTCTGTTTATCGATACTATGTTCGTTTTCACGTTTGCATGATAAAACCTCACAACCAAGAATGATCCTGTCTTTTGTAATGGAAAATCCATCGCCCTTCTTGGAAAACTGGAGAGCAAATTCATAGGATGACAGGCACGGTTGAATAGCAAGATACGATATTCCTGAATCCTGCTGTTCAATTACATCGGGATTTTGATCGGGCTGAAAAACCACCTTAATCTTCAGATCGTGCAAGGCCCCGATTTTTGTATTCTGGAGGTATTCTGATCCTCCCTGCATTGCGATTGCATTGATGATCCCATATTTTGCGATGTCACGCAGGAATTTGAAAATACTGATAAAATTTGATTTTCCTGCAGCATTGGAACCGATAACCACATGGAACCGGGATACATCCAGATCAATCCGGGAAAAGCTCTTGAAATTTTCTATGTAAATATGCTGAATTGGCATACAGCCTCCGCATGTCATCGTTACTTTTCAACAAAAAGAAGATATTGATCGGTCAATAAAAAAAGAGATACGATTTTTCCTTTCCTATAAAGAAATCCCAAAATACATAGGATTCATGATAAGAATCTCGTAATTGAGGTACGCTGCAAAAGATATCCAGCAAAAATACGGCACGAGTATTACTGAAGCCGGAATAGAGAACCGGAATATCTGGACGATAGCACAGAGCAGCACTGCCCAGAGCATTATGATTATTAAGAAGCTAAAGAACGTTGAATGAAGACTAAAAAAGAGATATGACCATGCGACATTCAACACAAGCTGGAAAATAAAAAGGATCATACCTAATTTTGCATCCTGGCTCTTTACTCCGGTCTCAAGGATCCAGTAAAGCGAGATTCCCATGCAAATAAACAATATTGTCCATACTGGCCCAAAAACCCATGAGGGTGGGGTGAGACCAGGTTTTTGCAGACCTTCATACCAAGTCGGAATTTCAGGAGTGGTGTAATACGCCCCGATATATCCCGCAAGCAGGCATATACCGAGTGCAATAACAAATAAGAATATCTTTCTCCCGGCCATTTTCCTCTGTGATAGTATTTGAAGAAAGGACATATTAAATTAATTGATAAAATATTGCGATTAAAATTGCAAAAATGACTTTATGAATGAGCAGAGAACCTCATTTTCCTTTCCAGAGTAAAAACGCAGTGAGTCTATCCATGAAAAAAAACCAGTACCCGGTAACCGGTTTTCCGGAAATATTCCATCGCCAACGGATTTTACATCATCAACGGAATAAAAAGTATTCGGGTGGAACAGTTTAATGATCTCTACAAGATGCAGGAGATCCTGCCTTTTTATGAGGGTAAAGACCATCTTTACTTTGCCAGTCCCTCCTTCGCCATCGAGACTGGTTATACCATAATCATGCGAACAGAGATATTGTATAAGTTCCCTGGGATCTTTTTTAGTAATAATTCGGACACTTACCAGTCCAAGGGATATTTTTTCCTCAATGACCATGCCGATGTACGTTCCTGCAGCAAACCCGGCCTCATAGGCAATATAAGCCACAAAATTTGTCAGGTTGTTCATGATTTGGCCAATGGCGAGAAGCCAGATAATGACTTCAAAAAATCAATTATTTGAGCTAAATACCTGATTCCCTTGGAAATGAAAATTACCCGGAGAGTACCATGGCTCACATCACAGATACGGGTGAAGAATATCAGGATTGGCAGAATTGCGTAGGTTAAAATTTCAGGAGATACCACCGATTCAACGAAAGATCTCATATCTGAAAAAACGTAAAATTCGCTTTTATTTTGGTCTTTCGGCAAATAAAAAAGGATTCATTAAAATTATGTTGCATTTACTTTGAACGGGTGATTCCATGTCCCGGACAGTTTATCGGCGATATTAGTAACCGTAACATTCCACTCACCGGTCGTTGTACCATAGGGAATAATCAGATCACACGTAATTTTTGTGGCATCCTTCCATTGAATATTGGATGGTGTCAGTTGCTCAGTCCCTCTTGACACGCTGACCTTTGCAGGATTCGTAAAGTATTGCCCGGTAACAATCAGGTTCACCGTTTCGTTATATATTCCCTTATCGGGAGTGACACTGGCGATGGTTGGAGCAGGTTCACCAACCGTAAACCCTCCAACCAGAGTATCAGACTGTCCATCGGGATTGGCCACAATCACATTATAACTTCCTTTTTCTACACCGGAGAATTTTATAATACCATTAATAGTAGTTGAAGAAGAGACCGTTACACCAATCGCCTGGATAATAGGATTGCCGGCCCGCATGAATTTTACTGTTGCACCGTTCTGGAAATTGCTTCCGGTAACGGTCACGCTGACTGTTGCATCCGTTCCCCCGCGCGTCGGAGAAATGGCTGTGATAACGGGGGAATTTCCCGAGGGGGTTATTGTCACTGTCGGAGGAATTGTCGGAGTAACAATTGCTATTGCATTGACCTTCACCTGTGCTACCTTAAAGGGATACACTTTTTCAACCAGCGTTCTTCCAGCCGATTCGGTCTTATTGGTGACAAAGTATCCCCATGATCCATCAGAATTTTTGTAGATTAACTGTCGTGTATATTGATCCGAAGCCCGGTCATAACTTACAATCACATACAGCATCTGATCAGGTGACGATGCTGTCCTTGCAATAATATCTCCCGCAGCATACTTTGCAGTATACGCTGCTGTTGTTGTCGCAGGAGTTGTATTACCCGCTGGTGACTGATCCGAACAACCGGCAATAAACACACCAGAGATCAAAAGGAGACTGATAAGAATTCCATACCAGAAATGTTTAATCATAATTGTATGCTTCGATTTCGGTGCGTATAAGATTTTTTGTCGATAAAAAAAATTATTGGGTTATTATCCGCAATTGAGAGTGTCCTGACCATTTCCTGTTCTGGAAACATTGTTTGGGATTGTATGGGTGAAATGATCTTTTATCTGCAGGCAGAATTCTGAACATCTGAACAAAAAATTTAAAAAACACGATATTTGATTATTTGTCAGGAATCCTGATTGTGGTAAAATTCCTAGATAGGTAGAGGTGGATGATTATCAACGAACATGCTGTAAGACCTGCACTGATCCAGACTCCTGGTACAATGTTATGTAAATATTGCGGGTTTATCCTGTCTGCATAGATAAAAACGCTGCATCCTCCCACCACTATCGTCGTGGCATAGACATCACGGATAGCAAAGAAAAATAATCCCGCCATAATTCCAACTGCGACTAACACAAAAACGGTGTCTTTTACCATAACAGCGGGGAAGTAAGCAAAAGTAGTCATGCCAAACAGCATCGCCGTAACCATGATCCCCAATGACAGGGAAAGGAGTGCCCCTCCGCTGCGGACAAACGCTTGTATATGAGTTCCTATGAGAACAAAGCAGATCATGACCGATGCGATGGCTCCGGGCAAAAGAAGGAGAAAGGCATTGGCAAACATCAACCGGTCCGTTCCGAACGGACTGAAAATAATGACTGCTCCATAGCCGATAATACAGGTCAAGACACCTGTAAGGATAGTGCGTCGTAATGACCGAAAACCGATCTGAAACATGTTGACTGCCCCCGTGATAAAGGCTTTTCGAATGCATAACAGAGGTAAAAGCATACCGGTAATTATGCATGCGATTATTGTATTGAGGAAAAGGCCTGCAGGGTCAAACCGCATAAAAAGATTCCTGCTCCCCTCCAGCAGGAATATCTCGAGCATCCAGACCGTATAAACTGCAATGGGGATCACCAGCAGGCGGATCGTCGCTTTGCGCAAAGCAGGATTTTGTAGCCCGGTCAATCAAACACCTTTTTTCATTCTAGCTTTTTATTTGGTTATTTGTTGTTGAGGGGAATTAACATTAGTGAAAGTTCGGTTTGATACACCAAAAAACCAAGAAGGTTCGTTCCATTCACCTTTAGTCACATCTGATTATGGCACACCCGATAAAAGAGAGAGGGTATTACGTCATATCCTCGTTAACAGGAACTCCTGGATTGCCCGTTCCCGCTCTGCCGCATCGATCCTGTGCTGACCCATTTTTTCATCAAAGCTGGGAAGGGATCGCTCAAAGAACGTGCCGAGTGCGATCTTGGTATCACTGTTATAGTCCCATTCCCGTGCTTTTGTACATGCCGATTCGAAGTCTGTCCGGTTATGATCGGATAGCTCGTAGACCCGGGAGGAATAATAGTCGGTAACCGGAAAGAACGTGGCACAGATCTGGAGCATGTCGATAAACGCAAACCCTT
>Ga0315295_10003969_pt1 | contig 12586 bp, 11 predicted proteins | sample YL17G14_0_MG_FD_204453 | JGI IMG/M metagenome (GOLD analysis project Ga0315295, IMG submission 204453) | Sediment microbial communities from Yellowstone Lake, YNP, Wyoming, USA - YL17G14_0 | ecosystem: Environmental > Aquatic > Freshwater > Lake > Sediment | place: USA: Wyoming | collected... | reverse complement strand
ACCGCAACATAGATTATTGCAATAGTCCTTACGACAGTCCCCATAACAAGCGGTATTTGAGCTTTCGCGATTTCCTTCGTCGCAGAGTATGTATTATAGAAAATTGTTCCGATACTATTGACAATATAATATCCTAGGATGATATAGATAGCGAGTTCATGAGTAGGTGATTCAAATCCACGACCGAAGATGAATTTCCAGATTAAAACTGCCCCAACGGCTATGAAAGCGAATAATAATGCGAACCCGAGTTTTGAAAATAGGTAGGTGCCGATGCAGGTACCCCTATCTTTTCCTTCAGAGACTCGTTTAATGTGAGCAGAGTTAAACCCAAGATCTGTTAATATGGTGAACAACCCAACGAATCCCATCGCAAAACCGATAATTCCGTAGACCTCCGGACCCATATCTCGAGAGATAAAAAATAAAGCAATATAGGCCAGTATTCCATCGAGAAGATTGGCACTCATGATTAATAACGATTTTCTAGCAAACATTGAAATTTCAAGGAAATAACAAGGATGATATATATTAAATAACTGGACTTAAGAAAAAGGGGTCATTTAATATCACCGCGTGTTTGTTAAAGGATTTTTGCTTGAGATGCGACTTCTCCTTTGACGAAACCCGCAGGGCCGATAAATACATTATTACCAATAAGTGAACCAATATTAATCGTTGTATTTATCCCTGTCTGGACGTTATCACCAATAATCGCCCCGAATTTTTTGCGCTTCGTATCAATTTTTTTTCCATTCAAGGTTACTACTACATTGTTTTTATCAAGTCTGAGGTTCGCAACTGTGGTTCCTGCTCCAAGATTACAGTTTTGTCCAATGATTGAGTCACCAACATAATTCAAATGCGGGATATTGCTATGGTCCATAATGATGGAATTTTTTACTTCACTGGCATTTCCTATATGACAGTAATTTCCAATAGTAGTATACGGTCTGATATAACAGTTTGGTCCGATTTTACTATTATTGCCAATCACGACTGGGCCTTCGATGTAGGTTCCTGAACGAATCAGGGTGTCTTTTCCTACTACGATGTTTCCTTTTACAGTGACGTTCTTCTCTAAGATTCCCTGTATCTTTGTCTTCATATTCCTTAATAACTCCTCGTTTGCATCAAGTAGATGCCAAGGGTATACAACATCTCGCCATTCTTTGATGAACACAGCTTCCATTGGTTCCTTGCTTACAAGCATATTGATAGAATCAGTAATTTCAAATTCACCTCGTGGCGATTTTTCTGTTTTTCGAATAACGTCAAAGATTTTTTTGTTGAAATGATAGATGCCCGCATTGATAATATTAGATAATGGATGTTCCATTTTCTCGTAGATTTTCATTAAACGTTTTCCCTTGAGTTCTACGACGCCGTAATCTGTTGGGTTATCCATCTTTACTAACCCTATCTTTGTTCCTTTCTGTGAAACCTGTTTTATGTCGTTGACACCAAAAATCGTGTCGCCAGAGAGAACAACGAAGTCATTGACAAATGGTTCAGCTGTACTTATAGCATGCGCTGTTCCCATCGCTTTTCCCTGATTGACGTAACTAATCTTTACGTTCCATGGTCTTCCATCTCTGAAATATTCTCTTACCATTTCACTTTTGTAACTAACGATAAAAATAAATTCTTTCAAACCAGCAGCACGTGCGTTTAACAGGTTCCATTCCAAAATCGGTTTACCTGCGATTGTAAGCATCACCTTTGGTCTTGTATAAGTGAGAGGATGCATACGGTTTCCCTCACCTGCAGCAAGAATCACACATTTCATGGGTTTTTTCTCCTTATTCAACAGTGACTGATTTTGCAAGGTTCCGCGGTTTATCAATCGGACATTTCCGGAGATGAGCAACATGATAAGCAAGTAACTGAAGAACAACAGTGATAGCAATACAAGGAAGTACACGAGAACTGGTGGGAAAACGGATTACATAGTCAGCATGTTTTTCAATTTCCGTATCCTTATCTTCTGCAATTGCAATAACCGTAGATCCTCGCGCTTTAATCTCGCCAATGTTCGCCAGGATCTTCTCATAGGTTTCATCTTGGGTGACGATCGCAACAACCGGAGTGTCTTTTGTGAGCAGTGCGAACGGTCCATGTTTCAGTTCACCAGCAGCAAATCCTTCTGCATGAATATAGGAAATTTCTTTCAACTTCAACGCCCCTTCAAGGGAGAGCGGATAGTTAACCCCTCTTCCAATAAAAAACACCGATTCTACGTCTTTAAGAATTTTTGCGATAGCTATGATATCATTGCTTCGCTCCAGGACGTTTCGGACGTTCCGTGGGAGTTCTTTCAGATGGAAAAGGTAATTGTATAGCTCATCAGATCCAAGCGTCTTCTGAAGTAACGCCACCTTGAGGGCAATGAGGAATAGAACAATGATTTGAGAAGTGAAGGTCTTAGTCGCAGCAACACCAATCTCAGGACCTGACTGTTGCAGAATATACCCGTCAGCGATACGAGTCGCTGTGCTGCCTATGACGTTGGTAACAACGAGTGTTTTACAGCCTGACATCTGTGCTTCGCGTAACGCAGCAAGTGTATCAGCAGTTTCCCCAGATTGTGTGATTGCGATAATAAGTGAGGATTCATTTCTTACTCCAAAATAGCGATACTCCGAGGCAAATTCTACGAACACCGGGATGTTTGTCAGTTGTTCGATTAGATATTTGCACACAAGACCCGCATAAAATGAAGTACCGCAGGCAACGATGTGGATAGTGTTAATTTCATTTCTCAAAAGTTTTTCGACGGCATCAGGAAACGTAATAGTTTGCTCGATTTCTGATATACGTCCTCTCAGAGCTTGATTGATTGTGTCTGGTTGCTCATAGATTTCCTTAAGCATGAAATGCGCAAACCCTGATTTTTCTGCGTCTTTCACATCCCAAGTAATATGTTCCTCTTTGTTTTTGATTGTCTTTCCGTTCTTGTCAACAACATTAATAGAGTCCTTTGTGATGATGCAAAGTTCTCCGTCGTTGGGAAAAATCACACGATTTGTGTATTTTAAAAACGCGGTAATGTCTGAGGTAAGAAAATTTTCACTATCTCCAACACCGACAGCAAGTGGGCTTTCTTTTCGTATACCCACGATTTTTTCAGGTTCGTCTTCGCTGACGGCAACAATTGAATAGGATCCTTGAAGCCTTTTCACTGCAGCGACTACTGCATCTTCCAAGTTTCCTTTATATACATCATCGATAAGATGGACGATGACCTCTGAATCTGTTTGAGATCGGAATATATGCCCCTTCTTTTTTAGTTCTTCTTTAAGTACGCTGAAATTCTCTATGATACCATTATGAACAATCGCAATTTTATTATCACAACTCATATGTGGATGTGCATTTTCTTTAGTAACGCCACCATGGGTTGCCCAACGAGTATGGCCAACCCCTATGGTTCCTTTTAATAGAGGAATTTTTTTCTCTACGTTTGCAATCTCACCAACTTCTTTGTAAATTTTTAATTTTTTATCAATAATAGCGACGCCTGCCGAATCGTAGCCTCGGTAATCCAATCGTTTCAACGACTCGAGTAGGATAGTTCGCGCGTCTCGAAATCCGGCATACCCTATAATTCCACACACGTTACATCACTTTACTATCGCTTGGGATATTTTTTATGATATGTTTCATGGGATTGATTTTGCAGTTTCTTCCGATGATTTTTCCGGCATCAACCACAACGTGACTTTCAATGATACTATCTTCTCCAACCATTGCACCGACTGGTATCTCAAGCCTCTTGAACTCATTTTCTATCTCTATTACCGTTTTACCTGCTATCGTCGAGAAATTATCGCCGATGATACAGCCCTTCCCGATAACGGAATGTGAAATATGTGAGTTTGATGCGATATGGACATCATTCATAAGTACGCTGCTTCGTAATTCACTAAACGAGTGAATCACGGTATTATTCCCAATGCTGGTGGAGGGGAAAATACATACATTAGGTCCTATTTCACAACTTTCTCCGATGACGACTGGCCCAACGATGTAACAGCCTGAATATATTTTTGTATCTTTTCCCACTGATACCAATCCTTTGATTGTAACACCTTTTTCGATAACGCCACTGGTGGATTGACTTGCTTCTTGAAGCATCAGTTCGTTGACAGAGATAAGATCCCAGGGGTAGACGATATCCATCCATGATTTCGCAAAAATCGTGTTAATATGTTTTCCTTTGTCTACTAATGATTGGATGATGGATGAAAGAGCATGAGCGCCTTCTAAGGTGCATTGTTCAATGTCAGTAAACACAGAACAAGGGAGTTTATAGATACCGGTAGAAATGTATTTACCGATGTCTTCTTTTGGTTTTTCTACGATTCGTCTGATACCACGATTTTCAACAAATACAACCCCATATTTTGAGGGATGCGGGTGTTCTTCGATAAGTAGCGAGTATTCTGACTTGTCTTTTAGCAGTTTTGAGATACTGCTCGGGTCGATGATGTTATCTCCAGCAAGGACAATAAATGAGTCTGTAATGTATTTCTTTGCCTGAAGGAGTGCATGAGCGGTTCCGAGTTGTTTGTCTTGAGTAACATAGGTGATTTTGACGTTCTTATAATTTTTGAAATACTCCATGATAACTTCTTTTTTATAACCAACGACGACAATGATTTCTTCGATCCCACTTTTTCTGACCGCGTCAAACACGTATTCGAGTATTGGTTTGTTGGCGACCGGAAGCATGACTTTAGGCATGGTCTCGGTGAAAGGCCTGAGTCGTTTTCCTTCGCCAGCTGCTAAAATGACCGCTTTTTTTGTCATGGATTTCACAACATGATAACGTTCAGTTCCTTATTTGACTTTTTTTCCTTTATAAATCATTGTTGTTAAATTCTTCATTATAAAATTATTACAAAATGATAATCTATCAGACAGGTACGTCCTTCCTCTAGTGTTACCCTACTTATCCGATAACTTGGACGACGCGTTCATTGACCACGAGGAATTCAACAAGCTCCTGTGATTCTTTCAGTTCAGTAAGCAGGTTAGAGCTAATCGAGTGTTTAAACCGTGAGAGAACACGGCTTCCACTCGGTCCCCAGCTGCCAATTTCTACATATTCATTGTCAAAATCCTTGACGCCACCAAGAATGGTGAACGATTCGGTTACCATCCGGAATGAGCAAGAAGAACATTCAACAATAGTCCTATACGGGGTGTAATCGTTATCTGTGCCGTAGATCGGTTCGGCTTGAACTACGCATAAAAACCCTTTACATTGAGGGCAGGTCATGCTTCGTTGAGCGGTTTGTCCCCAAATGTCCTCTGCGACACTTGTTTTTTTATAGCTCATCTCTCCGGACTCCATTCCATCCTCTTCTCCAATCTATAATATTATACACGCTTCTTCATTATATAGTTTTGGTTTGGATTATAAATAAATAACCAAAAAAACTATAGTAATAAACGACGATACTTTGATGAAAATATTGTAAAGGTTTAGTTATGAGGAAAATCACCTTTCTTACAGATTTCGGCACCAAAGACGGATATGTTGCACAGATGAAAGGGGTTGTATCAAGTATTACCGATGCTCGATTTATTGATATCACCCATGAGATTGCGCCCCATAATATCAGAGAAGGCGCGTTTATATTATGGACAGCTGCCCCGTTCTTCCCCGTAGGCACTGTTCATGTCGCCGTAGTCGACCCGGGAGTTGGGATGGAGCGGAAAGGGTTGATTATTACAACAAAAAAACAGATTCTTGTTGGTCCAGATAACGGGATACTCCTCCCAACAGCCCATCTGCTCGGAGATTATGTTGTCTATGAGATCACCAACCCAAAATACATGATTCATCCATTATCTCGCACATTCCATGGTCGAGATATTTTCGCGCCAGTCGCCGCATATATCACGACAGGAATACCTTTTGGTGAAATTGGGACGAAAACTACGCATTTTGTTGACCTGCAGTTCAGCCTTGGGGAGCATCGAGGAGATCGGATTGTTGGGAAAATCATCTACATTGATCGTTTTGGGAACTTGATTACGAATATCCCCAATGAGATCTTGCCGAAGGATGTTGAGCAGAAAAAAACAACGGTGATTTCGGGTGATTCAAGGTGGGAACAAGTACCTTTTGTTTCCTCATACGGTTTTGTAAAACCTGGTGATGTTCTTCTTACCATTGGTAGCAATTCTTTTCTTGAGATCAGTGTTAACCAGGGGAACGCGGCGAAAACCTTGATGATGAAAGAAGACGCAGAGATCGAACTTCTTTTTAGTTAGAACGTTTTTCGTTTTATTCTATCTAGTGTCGTGTAATTATTTTCTCCGATGTAATAAAGAGGGTGGATATGATCTGTTCTGAGGAGCTCGTTTTTGAATGCCTTTGCATCAGCAGAGACGTTAATAACCTCACCAACAAATAGGGTATGATCGCCGAAAGAGGTACTCTTCACGAGTTTGCATTCCAGGTGTGCGTACCCTTCTTTAATCAAAGGCGTCGATAATTTCTTTGAAGGAACAAGGGTAAGCTTGGTTTTGCAGAGTTTTTCGGTTGATCGACCGGAATGTGTTCCGCAGAACTGTGCTGCGTTCGCTAGAGAATACGGGATAAAGTTAATGACAAATTCCTTACTTTTTTTTATCAGTTTATGAGAGTATCGTTTCGGAGCAATCGAAATTCCATATAAGGGCGGATGTCGTGAGATCGGGGTATGCCAGGCAAGAGTGATGATGTTTGTTTTCCCCTTGTTATCATTACAGGTGACTAAGATGGTTTGCATGGGGAACGCGTAATGATAATATTTTTCTATACTTCCTTCAGTTTTTATGCTCTCTCTCCTCCTTGGGTTTCTGTTTTAAGGATTGCATCAAGCAGACCATGAGCATAGTTGATACAACCAAACGCTGTGAAGTAGTCTTTTTTTCCTACGTAATATTTTGTGTCTTGATAATATTGCGATGCGAGTTCAAGGGTTTTTTTCTGACTCTCGGTGATTGTTTTCTCGCTTATTTGTTTGATGTTTTCCTCAAACATAATAATGTCTTTTTGCACCCTAGTTTTTTCATCCATGATTCTGATATTTACTGGAGGCGATGACGGGAAATAAATGTTTGCATCACGTGTATTATTATCGTTTTCAATCCGATAAAATGTTTTGTCGGATGGGAAACGACAAAATAGAAAGGTATTTAAACCCACAAAACAACAAATTTTTATTGAAAATTATCATTAAAATGGTGCACTCGCATGAGTAGACCCCGATCACCTATCAATAAAAATATCGAGACTGCAGTCAACGAATTACTCAATTCTCGAGCAGAATCTCGTATCTATGTCTACATACTCAGAAAAAACGGGGCACGCAGCGAAGAAATTATCCGAGGCACCAAACTACATCCCAGTACTGTCCGAGAACTTCTTTCAAAAATGTATGAAAATAAAATCATTTATAGGGAAAAAATCAAAACAGAAACGATAGGGAAAAACCCATACTTATATGGTGCAGTTTCCCCTGTTATTTTACTAAAACGTCGAGTGAAAATCATCGAAACACGGCTAAATAGAATTGCAAACCTGACCAGTAAAACCAATGGAAACAAATACGTACAAATCACGATTGATCACCAGGGGGGTGAACAATGAAAATAGCTCACTCCCTCGCAAAGATCCTAGTCAAACGACCAAAAACAGTCCTACTCGTATACACGATGATTACCATCGTGATTGGACTGCAAATCCAAAATGTGTACATGCAATCTGATCTGACCACATTTTTGCCTCAGAATGATCCGTCAATACAACTCTGGAAAAAGATTAATCAAGAATTCCAGATTGGTTCAACTATCATCATCTATGTTGAAGCAGATGATATCCGTGATCCCTACATTTTACATGAAATGGATCGAGTTAGCACGAAAATAAACACCTATGAACTTGATAAAGGGAAGACCGACGGTATCTTTTCAGTCAGTAGTATTACTCAGCTTATCAAAGAAGAAAACGCAAAACCAGAACTGCCTGGAGGTCTTGGAGGAACAGGGAAATATGAAATCCCTGACGATCCTGAATTAATCAATACCTACATGGCACGTATCCAATCCCGAGAAGGCACCCTCTTCCTAAATACCTATAAAGTTGCGGTGATCGTCTTTCAGCTCTCGAATACTGCAGAGGATCTTCAGATACTTGAAAAAGTAAAAGCTGCCATCGAAAAAGAAGCTCGCTATTCAACCATGACAATCACTGGTACTCTCGCGATGCAGGAGGCGATGAGAGAAAATGCCTTCCGGTCTCTGACAATTGTATTCCCCTTAGCTGCTGTTGGTGTCGCGTGTGTTCTGTTCCTCTTCCATCGTACCCTTAAAGGTCTTCTTATCGGATTTATGCCACTGGGGTATGCGCTCCTGCTTACCTTTGGTGTCTTAGGTATAATTCAACCTGAGCTATCTATTCTTTCAATTGCTGTTGTTGCATTGTTACTTGGGCTTGGGGTGGATTATTCGATTTACCTTGCGAATCGATTTGCTGAAGAGTGTACTCGGGACGATAAAATAGAACGGGTAGAATGTACCTTGGGACGTACAGGTAAAGCTGTGTTTATGTGTGCGTTTACCACGATTATCGGGTTTGGCTCCTTAATGACATCAAGTATGCCGCCGATGGTTACGTTTGGCTTTTCATGTGCAATTGGTATATCGTTTGCATTCCTCTCAGCAACAATTCTTGTCCCCTGTCTCTGCCTTATCCTTAAGTTTGAGAAACATGAGGTACATCATGAATGGAAACGCGTTGCTAGTTTGCTTGTTGATAATAGAAAGAGGCTGTTTGCCGTCGCCTGTTTCTTTGTTGTTTTGTCATTAGTTGTTCTTCCTCAAGTAAAAACCGACGTGAATACATTCGACATGGCACCCGAAGGAATCCCTGAGGTTGAGAAACTCCTGGAATATTCAAAGAACTTTGGAGGCGGGACGAGTTTCAACGCATTATACCTTGAAACAAACAGTCAGGGTCTGACATATCCCGAGGTCATTGAAGCGATCTACAACGTAGAAGAACAGATTAGGGCCGCTGGTGGAACTGCGTATTCTATTGCTGATGAAATTAAAAAGATAAACGATGTGTTAGAACGCAGTAAAATCATTGAAAAAATCTCTGAACTAATAGGAGTTAATACCCTTATTCTTGATAAAATAGCAAACAAAGGACTTGTTGATGATCAGTATTCAAAAACAATTATTGTTGTTACCTTCCCCGCAGGAACAAGCGTCGGAACATTAGAAAAACTTGTCAATAGAGTAAATGAGATCGCACAAAATGCCGTAATCCCACAGAACGGACATATCTCGCAGCTCGCCGGTCAGGATGTTATTAGTGTTGAGATCAATAAACAGATCATGAGTTCACAAGCAACCTCTCTCATAATAGCATTGTTGTTGGTGTTGGCATGTTTAATAATCGGGTTTAATTCAATTGGAATTGGATTTTTGGCGTTGATCCCTGTCCTTGTGGTATTAGCTTGGGAGCCTGGTGCTTTAGTAATGATGGATATCCCTCTTTCAATCATCAACATCACGGTCGCTTCGATTATGATTGGTACTGGGATTGATTATAGTATTCAGACGACACAACGGGTACGTGAAGAGCTAGCAAAAGGAGTATCAAAAACCGAGGCGGTAAAAACCACGATAGAAACAACAGGATGGTCACTCGTTGGTGCAGCAACCACAACCATTGTTGCATTGCTTGCAACTTTTGCTGCTGCGATTCCTTCGGTTCAACAATTTAGTATCGTTATAATTACACTAATCGGTTTTTCATTTATTGCAAGCCTTTGTCTATTACCCACGCTTTTAACCTCACGTTTTATTAAATAACGTTTATTTTTTCATTCTTCTAGATTTTATCTTTTTTCTATGGGTGCAGCTCCCACATCATGCTCATCAGCTATTTCTCCAAATATTTCTTCTATTAAATCCTCCATAGAGACAAGACCTCTTGTTTTACCATCAGCTGTTTGCAATAAAGCAAGATGTGTTTTCTTTGCCTTCATGATTCGTAGTACGTCATCTACTTTCATACTCGTATCTATTTTCAAAATAGGGCGCATGATTGATTTCACAGAGATATTTTTTTCCGTAACGATCAACGAATCTTTTACATGAACCATACCAATGATATCATCTAGATTATTTCTCCATACAGGAAATCGAGAAAACCCTGTTTGAATTGATTTCTGTATAAGATCTGCGATTGTATCATTTTCTTGAATAAAAACTACTTTTTCGCTTGGCGTGTATACTTCGGAAGCGTTTGTCTCGTCAAATTTGAATACTACTTTGACCATTTCTCGTTCATCGCGTGCAATAGTACCTTCTGTTTCACCAAGCCGCATCATTGCCATTATTTCTCTCTCTGTTATAATTGATCGACTTCTACCTTTTCCACCAACGAGTCGTATCAAAACATTTGAGATACTTGTCAGTAGAAGAACTAACGGGTGGAATATCTTGGTAATGAAAGCAAGCGGTCGTGCGGCTCGTAAAGCGAAACGCATGTTTCGTATCCCAAATGATTTTGGTGTGTTTTCACCAAAAATGATTATCAAAAGTATCATGACAACAGTGGCGATGCCAATGCCGATATTTCCGAAAAAAATAGTCGCAATAGTGCCTGCAATAATCGAAGCGAGTATATTTACGAGGTTGTTTCCGATAACAATAGCGCTAATCACATTCTCGGGATTCTGTAAAAGCCGATCTAAGATAATCGCATGTTTCTCTCCTTCTCGTGCTTTTTCTTTTACAACAGCGCGATTAATAGAAATAAAAGCCATCTCAGCACTAGAAAAAAACGCAGAAATTAAGACAAGACATATTACCACTATAACACTAATGATTATCCATAACATGATATTTTACTCTCATAGAATATTTTCAGATTTATGTATACAACATGGATTATATTATTAACTCTAACTCCAATGAGTTATTCTTTAAAATTTACTGAAGATTTTTTAGTTCCTCTTTTAATATTGAATATAGTTTTGTTCGAAGATTATTCGGTAAATCTGTTTTATAAATCTTGAAGAACTTTTTTCGTAATTCATCCTCGCGGGTCACTGCTTCGGAGAGAAATTTTCTTTTAAACGAATCGATAAGTTGCCCTTTAATACCGTTTTTATAGGCCATATAAAACGCTAGTAACTGCTGGTCTCTTGCTTCAGTGCTTTTCTCGTATCTGTCAATCTCAGGGTTCATACCGAAAAGCGCGTAATAGTTCTTGAATCGTCGTGAGAGCATACTGTTCATACCCACATTTTTTAAATGAACTCCATGCGCAAGCATGAATATGCTTAATCTTGCACATTTGTTGCATGCATAACACCATCGTTTCTCATTTGAATCATACAAGCAATTACATGAAAATATATGTTTAGCTAATTCAGGGTATCTTGAAAAGAGGATTTTTATTTCTGCGATATCGGTGAGAGGTTCAACCAGACTCATTACTTGATATTGCTTATTGAGATGTTTAAGCATTTTTTGCTGTTGATGCCTTGCTGTTGTTGTTTGATCATATGAAGCATAACCGATATAATCCTGTTTTGTTCTAAAGGAAAAATTCATGTTTTGTTGATTACCAAGTAAAACCATTGATGCATTGTTGTGAAGGAACGGCAGCGCAAGAAAGCAAAATCCAGTTATCAAATGCGAATAACCTAAGCATGTTTGAGGTTTATTCCATTCCTCAAAATCATTTAGTTTCTCTATATTGTTTATTACAATTTCTATTTTGATATCTTCATTTTTTGCTATCTTTTTTATGGTTTCAAGTGAAACCCGATTTTCATTTGGTGTAGTGGTATCGTTTATGTGAATTGGCGTGATATCTAAATCAAGTTCTCGTGCGAGTCCAAGGGTTAGTAAACTATCTTTGCCGCATGAAAGGAGTAATACTGCACCATCATGAGCATTTGCATCTGAATCTATGTTGCTTGTTCCTGTAAATGAATAGTGTATATTCTTAAATCTATAAATGGTCTGCTGCGTATCAAGATCATAATCATCTGCGATTCCTGGGATCTGATGCAAAATAATTTCTTTAATATCATCTTCGAAAAGAGGCTTTGGTGTGTTATAATTAAGATTATCGATTTCTGAAATAAGAGGCATTACTGCTGTTGATACGAAACCAAATTCTTGTGTAAAGAAGTCCGTTAATCGAGCAGGAAGTGCAATCCATTTGTTTTTTGGAAAAAAAAGATTGTACTTTCTCCCACAAAAATAAACAGCTAAACCACGTTCAGTCTTTTTGATATCAATGTTTTTAATACCCGCTGTTTTTATATGAAGAAGTGAACCCACATCTATTTTTTTATCCCCTATCTCAATTCCACCAAACCAATCTTACTATGATACCAATATGAAAACAACTCACTTAAATTTTACCAATTACATTCTGCCATTGATCCATTTTCATATCTTATTAAAGAATTCATATGCCTTTCTCCTTCAGTGCGTCTGTTTATAATTATATTGATGTATACCAGAGGAAAACTCTCACGGATGAACAGTATCTGAA
>Ga0315295_10003966_pt1 | contig 12587 bp, 6 predicted proteins | sample YL17G14_0_MG_FD_204453 | JGI IMG/M metagenome (GOLD analysis project Ga0315295, IMG submission 204453) | Sediment microbial communities from Yellowstone Lake, YNP, Wyoming, USA - YL17G14_0 | ecosystem: Environmental > Aquatic > Freshwater > Lake > Sediment | place: USA: Wyoming | collected... | reverse complement strand
ACAAGTACCTGATACAGATGTTCACCCTGGAGAAAAGCCTGGTCTATTACCTGAACGCAATAAACTCGAACGCCAGGGTGATCGAGAAGCTGAGGATCAACGCGCCGAAACTCGGCTTCACCGAAGAAAATATGGAAATGCTGGACGACATCATCATCGACAACCAGCAGTGCCAGAAGCAAACCGAGATCTATCTCAACATCCTCACGGGTCTGATGGACGCGAGAGGCTCGATCGTGGGTAACAATCTCAACGTCTTGATCAAGCGCCTGACGCTCATCAACATAATCTTCATGCCCCTGGCCTTGCTGGCGGGTATCGGCGGTATGTCGGAGTACACCATGATGACTGAGAAGTGGGGGATAGGCTGGAAGGTCGGCTACCCCCTGTTCTTTGTAGCTGCGGTGATAATAGGTGTTCTGACTTATCGCGTAGTGAGCACGTTCTTGAAAAGGGGCGGGGACGAGTAGGAGCACAGGCCCACTTGTTGACCCCGTGCCAGCGGCAGGTTGCGCGTAGCCTCGACGGGGCGGCGAGAAGTGCTGGCCGCCTGCCCTTTCAGCCGTCAACCCAGTCAACTACGTTCCCAGTCCCAGTTTCTTCAGAAAGTCGATGAATCCCGGGTCATCTCGCAGGTTGTCCCAAACGGGGTCTGCCTTTGGCAGGGCCAGCGACGGGTCGCGCTTCTCGAGGCACTTGCCGAGCCACTCGATGGCGAGTTCTTTCTCGCCCAGCCCGGCGTGGATTCGCGCTATGTGATACGGCGCAACGGGTTCTCTCTCGGATGGTTCTTTCAGCTCGTCGAGAATCTGCCTCGCCTCGCCCTGTCTGCCCGACACAGCGTAGACGTATCCCAGAGCCGCTTTCATCGTCTTACCGCTTCTCGGATGGGTCGTGCGCTCTCTGACCGCCTCCACTGCCTCTGCATACATGCCCGTCTGTGCGTAGGCCATAGCGAGCCAGCTGTAAGGACTCTGGAAACCGGGGTCCATCTCGATCGTCTTCTTGAACTGCTCTATCGCCTCGTCATACATGCGCGCCAGGTACATGATCTGACTCGCACACGAGTTCGTCAGAACTGAGACAGGTCCCAGCTCCACTGCCCGCCTCATGTGCGTCACCGCTTCCCCGGCACGCCCGGTGCCGGCCAGAAGGTGCGCGTACTGATGGTGGACGTCAGCGCTGTAAGGATTAAGGGTTACGGCCTGCAGGAATTCTCGCTCCGCAGCCGTCCAGTCAAAGTCAAACCAGAACTTGATGCCGGCCAGCGCGAGATGCGCCTCCGCGAGTGTCCTGTCTATTTCGAGGGCTTTCTCCACTTCTGCTCTCGCCCACGCATAGACTGCTTCTCTGGGCATGAAACCCGACGCTCCCAGGCTCACGTAAGCGTCTGCGATGCTGGCGAACGCCAGGGCAAATCCCGAGTCCCTGGCGATGGCTTGACGGAAGTAGTCGATTGCCTTGTGGAGCCCTTCCTCCGTCATTTTCTCTGCGAACCAGCGCCCCTTAAGGTAGAGGTTGTATGCTTCGGGATTCTCCGTGTAACGCTTCTTGAATCTCGCCTCGTCGGTTCCCAGAACTCTGACCCTCAGCTTGTCCACTATGGCCAGCGAGATCTCGTCCTGGATAGCGAAGATGTCCTCCAGGGTGCGGTCATATTTCTCGGACCAGAGGTGATACCCATCTGTCACGCTGACAAGCTGGACCGTTATGCGCAATCTATTGCCGGCCTTCTGCACGCTTCCCTCGACTACAGACTTGACGTTGAGCTTTCTGCCGATTTCCCGGACGTCTGCGTTTCTTCCTTTGAACGAAAAAGACGACGTTCGAGCCACCACCCGCAGGTCCTTCAATTGAGCCAGCGCGTCTATTATGTTCTCCGCCATTCCGTCGCAGAAATAGTCCTGCTCTGGGTCGGCACTCAGATTGGCGAAGGGAAGCACGGCAACAGAAGCGGGCGCCTCTGCGGCCACGGACGGTTTTCTGGACGGCGGCTCGAGAGAAGACGTGGATTCGAGACCGCGCGCATATGCGGCCAGGTCGTCTTTGAGATCCAAGGCCGTCTGATAACGTTCGTCGGGGGTCTTGGCCATGGCCCTGTCAGTGATACGCTGCAGTTCGTCCGCCAATCCCGGACGGAAACTGGACATCGGCTGCGGACTCTCGTTGAGGATGGAGTACATGACCGCGGCTTCGTACTCACGCTCAAAGGGGGACACCCCGGTCAGCATCTCGTAGAGTGTGATTCCCAGGGACCAGATATCCGTCCTGTGATCCACCGCCTCACCCCTCACCTGCTCGGGGGACATATATGCAATGGTGCCGAGGGTCCTGCCCGTTCTGGTCAGGTTGGATTTACCTGCAAGCTTGGCCAGGCCGAAGTCCAAGATCTTCATGGTTCCGTCGTTGGTGGCCATTATGTTTGCGGGCTTTATGTCACGATGCACAATGCCTCTCTCGTGCGCCTTCGCCAATCCCTGGGCGACCTGCGTTGCGACGTCCACTGCCTCGGTGATCTTGAGCGGGCCCCGCTGGATTCTCGTTCTGAGCGTTTCACCCCCGTAACACGCCATGGCTATGAACATCTGCCCGTCTTCGGATTCGGCTATTTCATAGACCGTGCAGACGCTTTGATGGTCGAGCGACGAGGCGGCCTTGGCCTCGTGGATGAAGCGTTCCTTCGCTTCGAGGTCGCTTGTGAGATCGGGAGGCAGGAATTTGAGGGCGACGTCCCGGTCCAGTCTGGTGTCGAGGGCTCTGTAGACCACGCCCATTCCGCCCTCGCCCAGCCTCTCAAGTATCTTATAGTGGGAGATCGTCTTGCCTATCATGGATGCTCCGGAATGTCCGGCTCCCAGCCCGCGTGCCAGGCGCTCAAGCCTGCGGTCCCAAGTCCACAGGGCATTCTAATCGATGGAACGCCCATGTTCAAGACAGGTTTGGCAGCGGCAAGTCGTCGTCAACCGCCAGATTGCCTTTCACTGGCAAGGCGACGTCAGCGCCTACGGCGGGACCCCGGGGGTCAGTTCAAAACGCTGACCCCCTTTGTCTGCCTGTTCGTGGGTCCTGCACGCATGTTCTCTCCTTCGGGGTTAGCCTGAAGCATCGCCACCCCTGTTCTCACCCATTTGAAACACACTCACCGGTCTAACGTATTAGAGTATAAGAGGGTCCTTAGAACGGTCTGTGGGAGGGGTGTTTCCATGCCGAGAACCAGGAAGGTGATGATGCGAATTGAAACAGACGCAAGGACGGTCATCAAGACTATAGTTGGAGCGACACGCGAGATAACAATTCCACCACTAGTCTTGCTCTGCACCCTGCTTATTCCGTTGGCGTCAGACGCGCTTGCCGACTCACAGAAGACTCTGAGGCTCAGAATAGTTGAATCCGCCCCTGCCATTGACGGTTTCCTGGACCCGTCCTGGAGTCAGGCCGATTCGGTGTCTGATTTCGTTCAGTTCGAACCCTATCATGGCAGGGAACCCTCCCGGAAGACTCTGGCCAAGATTCTCACGACTGATAAGGCTCTGTATTGCTTGATGATATGCCTTGACGAGAGAAAGAACATACAGCGCAACACCAGCACGCTTGATGAAGCCGGCGGTGACATAGTTTCGCTCATGATAGACACGTTCGGCGACAAGCGTACCGCCTACAAGTTCGCGGTTTCCGCCTCCGGCGCGCGCTCAGATTGCCGGCTCTTGGACGACGCACGCAACCGCGACTACAACTGGGACGGCGTCTGGTTCTCCGCGGCCCGGATATACGACTGGGGCTTCGTCATTGAAATGGAGATTCCCTATCGTTCAATACAGTATGACGAGTGCCTGGCCGAATGGGGTCTGGACTTCGACCGTTGGATCCCGACTCTCACTGAGGACATCTATTGGTGTCCGTACGAGGAGAACGAAGGCCAGAGGATCTCCAAGTTCGGCCGGCTGGTATTCGATGATTTCCGGCCGTCGGTAAAGGGGCTGAATCTTGAGATCTATCCTGTCGGCATCTCCAAACTCGAATACCTCCACGATTCTGAGTATGACTTCACTCCCAATGCAGGCGTCGACGTATTCTACAATCCATCCCAAAAACTCACCTTTCAGCTGACGGCGAACCCCGATTTCGCTCAGATCGAGGCGGACCCGTTCGATTTCAACATCTCCCGCTACGAGACGTATTTTTCGGAAAGACGACCCTTCTTCACGGAGGGCAGCGAAGTCTTCATGCCGTCCGGTCGCGAGCGCGGCTCCGGGTTCTACGAGCCGCTGGAACTGTTCTATTCGAGGCGCATCGGCAAGAAACTTCCTGACGGCAGCGAAGTGCCGCTGCTGCTGGGTACCAGGGCCTTCGGCCGCTTGAAAGAATGGGAGTACGGGGGCTTTCTGGCAGTGACTGACGAGACAGATTACATTATCGGCGGAGAAAGACAAACCGAGGCCCAGGCGTTGTTCAGTTCCGTGAGACTAAAGAGACAAGTGCTGGGTAATTCGTCCGTCGGCCTGCTGTACGTCGGCAAGAACACCGAGGATGAGAACACCGGAGTGATCGACATCGACGGCGCCTTCCGAGCCGCAGACTGGCAGCTTGCCTATCAGCTCGCCCGCTCCTACAGGGGGCTGGAGGGTGATTTCGCGGGGTCCACGGGCCTCAAGATAGCCAAGGAGAAGTGGCTCGGCGCAGTGAGAAGCAGATACGTCGGTGAGGACTTCGACGTGAGCGGAGTCGGCTACGTTCCGTGGAAAGGCACGACTGAAGTGACTGCAATCGGCGGCCCCCGCTGGTATTTCAAAGAGGGGCCCGTTCAGCAAGTACTGCTCTACACCGGCGGAGTGCTTAACCACGAGAAGGTCGATGCTTTCACGGACAGGGCCGGCGCACTGGGACTGAACATGCAGTTTCGCAGCGGATGGGGATACGAAATATCAGGTGTGGTCGGTCGTTCGAAGGACATGGACAGAGAGTTCGATTCCTTCGACGCAAACCTCTCGTCCTGGTACAGCATCTCTCCTAAATGGGACGCCTCTCTATCGGCAGGCTTCTCGCGCACGTACAACTTCTCCAGAGACTATCTGGCGTTCTACGCGTGGTCGGAGAGCGAGATCGAGTGGCGCGCCATGGACTTGCTCGAGCTCGGCACGTCGCTCGGGTTCTTCGTCGAAGGGAACCCCGACGACGAAGTAGAGGACGTCACGGTCAACGCACGCCCCTTCATTTCCGTGACTCCGGTCAACGACTTGAACGTGCGGGTATACGTCGACAACGTTTACGTGCGGTCCGCGGAAAAAGTCCAGCAGGTGATCGGCGGTCTGCTATTTTCCTACAATTTCCGGCCCAAGAGTTGGATCTATCTTGCCATCAACGAGGTCAGAGACAGGAGCGAAGAATACGACCCTTACGGGACTCCGCTGGCCAATCGCATGCACTTGACCGACAGGGCGTGCGTGCTGAAGCTCAAGTACCTCTTTTACTTCTGAACGGCGCCCGGCGTTATCCGGCAGGCGGCTTTCTATTTTTCAGCATCGCTGCCCAGTTTTACGTCACGGAGGGCGGCGGTGACGACGTAGATCCGTTCGTTGTTGGCGTTCGGATCAATCGGGATGAGATAGAATCCCTTCCTGTCCCTACCGTAGCCGAGGCTGAATCCTCTGATTACCTCACCGTCGGAAAAAGTGACCTTGATCTTAAGTCCTCGCAAGGCGGTGCAGTCCACTTCGCTGAACTTGCTTTTCTCAACATATTTGCTATTTCCTTCGAACGTCTTCACAAAGAACACTGCCTTGAGGTCATTGCATCTGACGTCGTGGGTATTCCCAGTCTGGTCCACCATATGAAAAATCTCTACCATCGGCTTGAAGTCGTGCGTGTATCCTTTGAGGAGTTTCCCGCTCTTGAAGCGGACCACTATTCGATTCCGTTCGACATTGGATTCTTCCATGGCACAGGCCCTCCGGGGGACAGATCTTTGGAGCTCAGAGGAACAGCAACGCTGTGAGTTGTGCGAGATCGAGGGTTGCCTGAGAGGACAATACTGCAGAGCGCTGGCGGTTGCCACAAGAAATCGCTGCCTTCCTGGGTGACTGCCCTCCGGGGCCAGGCCGGGTCCATCGGCAGCGCATTTGGCTCTCTTGGTTTGCCAAGCCGAGGGTTGGCGTCGGGCTAACGTCAATATAACCAACGTGTTGCCAGACCGTCGCAAAATCACCTATTGACACGAACGGGGTTCTGGCCGATAATATTGTTGTGTAACAAGCCGAGGGTCGCTGTCTGTCTTGGGCGCAAGCCGGGCTGGCGAAGAGGTTAAGAGGACAGGTTGAGTCAGTCTCCGCAATAAAGATAGTCCGCTCCGAACTTCCATTCTGAACGTCTATCTGTGGTTTCTCTCAAACTACTCACTCCACCCTCGTAATACACTGCCTGGTTTGCGGGCGGGAACGCTCCCGGAAACGGGCAAGAGTACTCACTTGAAGTGGCCCATGACTACAGGAGGTGCGCGGGGAATCAATCAGAGCATCTGAAACAGGTTCGTGTTTGACATTCTCAGGAGTCTGGTAATGTTGCTGTCAGAGAGGTTTGAAATGCTATTTTGCTTCTACCTCCCCGAGACATTGTTAGACGAAGAGAAATGAGTGAAAAAGGAGATTAGAATGCAAGGTAGCAAACTTTACGTAGGAAATCTTGGTTACTCAGTTACCAGCGATCAGCTGGAAGAGTTGTTCGGTGCACACGGCACCGTGAGGCAGGTCACCGTGATCGAAGGCAAGGGTTTCGGCTTCGTCGAGATGTCGAGCTCTGCCGAGGCCGAGAAGGCGAAGGAAGCTCTGGATTCGACCGACTTCCAAGGTCGCACCCTGAAAGTCGACGAGGCTCGTCCTCCGCGCGAGAGAGAGCGCAGACCCGGCGGCGGCGGCGGCGGATACAGGAGATTCTAAGGTTGGCGTGACTGAGCCCCGGGGCTAGTGCCTGTTGCCCGGAGGTTCGTCGCCGGCCTGTGCCATTTCGGTAGTCAGACATTTCAAGTGAGAAACGATGAGGGGGAGACGTTCAGTCTCCCCCGATTCGTTTTATCGTGATACGTGAGTTAATGTCACACACCGCAGCGCAGTTGCGTATAATGCGGGGCAGTGACTCGATGCCGGGAGGCAGCTAGCTGACGATGGAAGCTACGCGGACCTTCGCTGGTATTGTCCGGGAGAGCGGGCGCGCGAGGAAGTAAATGGCAAGACGCAAGGTGATCGTTGTCGGGGCGGGGGCGGCCGGTCTGATGGCCGCAGGGCAGGCCGCCGAACTGGGGGCCGAGACGCTCCTTCTCGAAAAGATGAACCGGCCCGGACGCAAGCTGGACATCACCGGCAAGGGCCGCTGCAACCTGACCAACGTGACCCCGCTGCCGGAATTCATCACGCACTTCGGCCCCAACGGACGTTTCCTTCGCCAAGCCTTTTCACGGTTTTTCACGTCCGAGCTGGTCGCCTTTCTTGGCGAGCACGGATTGCTTACTGTGACCGAGCGAGGGGGACGTGTCTTTCCAGCCAGCGGTCGGGCCCACGACGTTGTGGAGGCACTCTCACGCTGGGTCAACGAATGCGGTGTGACCGTGCGTGCCCGGTCGCCGGTGGAACGCTTGATTGTCGAGGGGCGCCGGATCGTCGGAGTGGGGCTGTCGCGCGGCCGCGTTTATCAGGGGGATGCGGTGGTGCTGGCCACCGGCGGGGCGTCCTATCCCGCCACCGGCTCAACCGGCGACGGATACAGACTGGCCGCGTCTGTCGGCCACAGGATAGTGCCGATTCGCCCGGCTCTGGTTCCATTGGAAACCGCCGGCCGGATAGCCCGCAAGTTACAGGGTCTGAGTCTTAAGAATGTCACTGCGAGTGTCCGGGTCGAAGGGAAGAAGCAGACCCACGCCTTCGGCGAGATGCTCTTCACTCACTTCGGCCTGTCCGGGCCAATAATCCTCTCAATGAGCAAAACGGCCGTTGACTCGCTGCGTTTGGGCCAGGAGGTGACGGTTTCCATCGATCTCAAGCCCGCTCTCGACGACCGCGAGCTGGAAGCGCGCCTTATTCGCGACCTCAAGGCGCACGGCAAGCAGCGATTCAGCACGATGCTGAAGGGACTGCTTCCCAGAAAACTGATACCGCTCTGCGCGGAGTCAGCAAACGTTCCGGCTGACAAGATGGCCCACCAGGTGACGGCGGCTGAACGCAAGCGACTGCGCGTGTGGCTCAAGGATTTTCGCCTGGAGGTCACCGGACACCGTCCGTTTGAAGAAGCCATCATCACTGCCGGCGGTGTGGACACGCGGGAAGTGGACCCGCGCACAATGGCGTCCCGGGTCATCGAAGGGCTCTATTTCACTGGCGAGGTACTGGACGTGGACGGTGACACCGGCGGCTATAACCTGCAGGCCGCATTTTCCACCGGCTGGGTTGCCGGTCGGTCGTCGGCGATGTGTCTCAAGGCCCGGCGTCCCTAAGAGGCCGGTGCCTTTTTCGGCGCCGCCACCGTTTCCTTCCGGATTAGCAGCGCTTCGTCACGCCGACTCTAGGCCCTCGCGCATGCCCCGTAGAACACAGATTCATGAGCGAATGTGCTGCCCGCCTGTTCCTGCCGGAAATCACCTGTTGACAGGAAAAGTGCCCCCGCTGATAATAGTACACGGACATGACCCGAGGAGCGCTGCCCACCTCGGGATAGCATATCGGCCAGCTATGAGGTTAAAGAGGACAGGTTGAGTCGCCAGCTGCAACAAAGAGAGTCCGCTCCGAACTTCCATTCTGAACGCTTATCTGTGCTCTGCGTTCCCAGCTTGCTCATTCTACCCTCTCTAATCCGTGATTCGCACATGCGTGGAAGAAAAAGCTCACTTGAAATGGTCTGTAACTGTCGAAGGTGGTGATCAAGGAATCAGTTACATCCTCAGAAACAGGCGCTTTATCAGTGTTCTCTTGAGTTTGGTAATGTTGCCACGAGAGAGGTTTGAATTGCTATTTTGCTTCTGCCTCCCCGAGAGAGACATTATTCGACGAAGAGACGAGAAACGAGCAGGAAAAGGAGAATGGAATGCAAGGTAGCAAGCTTTATGTCGGGAATCTGGGTTACTCTGTGAGCAGCGAGCAGTTGGAAGAGTTGTTCCGTGCCCACGGCACCGTGAAGCAGGTCACCGTGATCGAAGGTAAGGGCTTTGGGTTTGTCGAGATGTCGAGCTCTGCCGAGGCCGAGAAGGCGAAGGAAGCTCTGGATTCGACCGACTTCCAAGGTCGCACTCTGAAAGTCGACGAGGCCCGTCCTCCGCGCGAGAGAGAGCGCAGACCCGGCGGTGGCGGCGGCGGATATCGCAGATTCTAGAGCCGGAGCGTTAGAGCCCCGGGGCTAGTGCCTGTGGCCCGGAGTTCTTCGCTGGCCTAGCCATTTCGGCAGACAGATATTTCAAGTTAGAGCAGATGAGGGGGAGACGTTGAGTCTCCCCCTCATCGTTTTGCGGGGAATCCTGAATTGCTGAAAACGCGACCGGCAGGTCCGAAACGCCCCATGCTCCAGGCCCCGGAGCTGCTCGGTATCAACACTGTCGGCACATGCTGGATGCGCCGTTCCCACGCAAGACACAGATCCTACGAATGGAGCGCCATCTTCCTTCCTGCTGATTTCGCGGCCAGGTTTGTGTACAATAGTGCAATCGCGGAAAGCGCCGGGAACATGCTCAACAGACGGCCTCAAGAAGTGTCAACTGCTTGGAGCCGCCAACGACTATCGGCACGCACAGGCATACGCGGCTGTCGCATGGCGGTCGTCTCCCATCCCGCCTTTGTGCCTGAGGCCATGATATGATGCAGGTTCACTCTGAGAAGGTAAGAGACAGAGGGGAGTTGCCCGGTCCCGTGATATTGGGGCCGGCCCGGCACCCATGGCGTGCCAACAGCCTCTTGCGTGCCGCCGACCCTTTGCGCGACCCTGACTCCCTGCGCGCTCTTAATCCGTCGCGTGTCCCCGACCTCCTGCGCATCTTCGCTGTGGGGGCGGCAGCTCTTGCTCTCCTTAACTGTGCGCATTCTTCGGCACCGGCGACGCAACGTTCCCCGATGTCCTATTTGCCTGCCCCCTCGGCCTCGACCTCAGCGACGGGAAGTCTGAACCCGGCCAAGCCCGGACCGATGGTGCCTGTCGAGCAGGTGCTGAGCCGGGGCGGTAAGTTGACCGTCGCAGACGTGGTCGATATCGCACTCCGAAGCAATCCTGCCACGAGAGCAGCCTGGGCCGACGCCAGGGCCGCTGCCGCTAACTATCGTTCCTCCAAGGGAGCCTGGCTGCCGACAGTAAATCTGAGCGGGAGCGCCACGCGCTCCAAGAGCGGGTCGCCTCCCGACCGATCCGAAGCGCCCGTCACAAACTACAACGCAACGGCCAGTCTCTCATACCTCCTGCTGGACTTCGGCGGCCGCTCCGCATCGGTGGAGGAAGCCAGGCAGGCCTTTCTGGCCGAGGAGTGGACCCGTAACGCAGTCATGCAGAATACGGTTCTCCAGGTCGAGGTTGCCTTTTTCAGTTATGCTGGGGCCAGGGCAATGCTCGAGGCCAACCGAACCTCGCTCGCTGAAGCCGAGGCCAACCTGGCTGCTGCGGAGGAGCGGCAGCGGGTTGGACTCGCTACTAGTGCAGACGTGTTGCAGGCCAAAACTGCTTACTCCGAGGTAAAACTGGCTGTGGTGGGCTCGGAAGGACAGGTCCGGATTGCCAGGGCGTCACTCGCAGTCTCGATGGGCTATCCTGCAAACGTCTCTCAGGACCTGGACGTTTCTGCCCCGGAAGTCCCGGACAGCGAGCTCTCGGCGACAGTTGACGAACTCATTGACAGGGCGCTCGCCGGCCGTCCGGAACTCCGGGCCTCCCGCGCAGCGTCACGCGAGTCCGGAGCCCGCGTGACTCAGGCCTGGTCCAGGATGCTGCCGTCTCTGTCAGTCTCCGGCTCCATCGGCCGTGCGTGGCCGCGGGGCGAACCGGATTTCAGCGAGAGTTACAGCGGAACCCTGCAAGTGCAGATCCCCATATTCACCGGATTCTCACAGCAGTTTGATCTCTTCAGGGCGAGAGCTCAGGCCGAGGCCGACCGGGAGCGGACCCGCAGCGTCGAGCAGACAACCGTCTTCCAGGTCTTCTCGGCCCACAGTGATTTTCTCACTGCGGGTGAGAGGCTGAAGGCGACCGACGATCTCGTGGCCAGCGCGCAGCAATCAGAAGAGGTCGCACTGGGACGCTACAAGGAGGGGGTCGGGAGCATCCTTGATTTACTCTCTGCACAACGAGCCCTCGCGATGGCCAGGGCCGAGCAGATCAACGCACAATTGAGCTGGTTCATAGTGCTGGCCCAGCTCGCCCACGACGTCGGCGTCCTGGAATTAGACGGGGACAATCCCCTGGTGCCCGGCGCATTCGTTCCGAGGTGAAATCATGAAACTGCTAAGGCGTGCACATTGTGCGGCACACCGCCTGTCCTTAAGTCTGCTGCTCGCTGGTCTGTTGCTCGCGGGACTGCTGCTCACAGGTCTGTTGTTCGCGGGCTGTTCCGACAACAAGGCGGCCCGCCGGCAACCGGCCGTGCCCGTGATTGTAGGCAAGGTGGTGGTCCAGCCCCAGCCCCTATCGTTGACGGCAGTGGGCGTGGTGGAACCGCTCGAGGCGGTCTCGGTCAGGGCCCAGGTGGGCGGGGTCATCACAGAGGTGAAATTCTCTGAGGGCCAAGAAGTCCGGGCCGGCCAGCTTCTGTTCCAGATCGATCCTCGCCCCTTCAGGGTCGCGCTGGATGCTGCCGAGGCACAGCTCGCCAGGGACAGCTCCCAGTTGGCCAACGCCGAGATCCAGGCCCGGCGCTACGCCGACCTCGTTAAGAAAGACTACGTGACGCAGGAGCAGCACGACGCGGTCCGGACGCAGGTCGAAGTGTTCAGGTCCACGGTGCAGGTGGACAAGGCCGCAGTGGAACAGTCCAGACTGAACCTGAGCTATGCTTCGGTCGCAGCTCCCATATCAGGCCGCACCGGCAGTCTTCTCATGAAGAGGGGCAACGTCGTCAAAGCTAACGACGCTGCGCTCGTGGTCATCAACCAGATGCGTCCCATCCGCGTGAGCTTTGCCATTCCCGAGAACCAGCTTCCCGTCGTACAGAAATACGCTGCGGGCAACAAGAGGCTGGAGGCGCTCGTCAGGCCGTCGAGAAACGGCGGCGGCTCCGAACAAAAGGGACACCTGACCTTCTTCGACAACGCGGTGGACTCGAACACAGGCACGGTCACCCTGAAAGTGGAGTTTCCCAACAAGGACGGCTCTCTTTTGCCCGGCCAGTTTGTGGACACGGAACTGCTTCTCGCCGTGGAGCCCAACGCCCTCACTGTGCCGGCGAGTGCGGTCGTAACGGGGCAGGAGGGCACGTTCGTGTTCGTGGTCGGTTCCGACAAGAAGGCGGAGAAGCGGCCCGTCAAGGTCAACAGGACGCAGGACGGCACTGTCGTCATAGACGAAGGCCTGAATGCAGGCGAAACCGTGGTGACGGACGGCCAGATGCGGCTCACGCCCGGAGCCGCAGTGGAGATCAA
>Ga0315295_10003965_pt1 | contig 12588 bp, 22 predicted proteins | sample YL17G14_0_MG_FD_204453 | JGI IMG/M metagenome (GOLD analysis project Ga0315295, IMG submission 204453) | Sediment microbial communities from Yellowstone Lake, YNP, Wyoming, USA - YL17G14_0 | ecosystem: Environmental > Aquatic > Freshwater > Lake > Sediment | place: USA: Wyoming | collected... | reverse complement strand
GAGGGGCTTGCGGTTAGCCCGCTTTATTCCGCCCCCGCCAATTTCTACAATATCACGGGGACAAACGATCTGCACGGCGGAATCAGCTCATTCAGCAATACTTTCGCCAGCGAAACGATACCATATTCTGGGAGTATGAGTAATATTCAGAAGAATTATGCTGTAGGCGTGGCGATGGATACCACGCCCGGTTGGATGGCTGCGCTGGCTGGGAAAACAGTTTATGGTTGCCACCTCTACTTCAATCCAGTGCATTCGGGAGGGCTCTGGGTGGATCCCACTGCTACCACCTCTACATCTTCTCTCACGTGTAAGGTGAATTGTATCGGGGATGGCGTGGCGGATGAAGATCACGGAATAGCATTCGGGATGCAGAAGAGGGCCAATGCCGAGGCGGATGAAAATTGCAACGAGGAAACGATTCATGAGGCTGGGGTCAGCCATAATTGGGAGATATAATGAATTACGTAGTTAGGCCAGATGGAGCGGACAAAGAGAGCATCAACCAGTTGATGGCGATGCCCGGGCTTCAACCCGGCGATGTTATTCAGATGAGGGATGGTAAGTATAAGCCCATTTGCCAGGATCTACGGAATGTGGGCGTTATTATCCAACCTTATCTTTTGGAACAACCCATCCTCACGGGTATTACCGTGGTGGCCCCGAAAACTACCATCTCCAATGTTTCGATCATTGAGAAAGGCGTCATGATCGGACCCAAAGCTGACCGCGCCAAGTTGGAAAAATGTGAGATCTTCAACTGTTCCGGTTGCGGAGTTTATGCCTATGATTGCCTCTGGACCATAGAAGGCTGTAAAATTCACGATAATGGGAAGGATCACCATCATCACGGGATTTACGCAAGTGGAAAGGCCTATAAGGTAATTTCTAATTGCGAGATCTATAGGAACTCCGGCTGTGGCATCCATTTCTTCTCCTCGCAGGAGTGCATTTCCAATATGAATGTGCTCTATAATACTCTCTACGATAACGAGGCTGGCAACCTGCTTCTTGGTGCCGATATGAATTTCAGCATGGCATATCTGGCGGTGAAGGGCAATAAATCCTACTATACGGACTCTCATTTCAAAGTTCGTGGGGTCGACGTGGGTTATCTTGGATTGGATAACCAATATATTACCATTGAGGATAATGATTTCTCCGGAGGGCGCCACGCGCTCGCCGTCCGTGGCGTTAAGAGAAATTGCACCGTGCGGAACAACACCCTGATTAGCGATTATTCGGATTCAGAGGAAATTCTGGCGCTTGAGTGGAACAATACCTTCATTCAGTCCAGCAATCCAACATATATCGTGGAGGGGAACAAGTGCAGCATCAATTCCATCAGAAAATAAAGGCGGTATCCGGCGGGACAACGAGATCCTTGGGGCGGGAAGGTATCGCCCATCACAAGATAAACTTGCCTGGCTTTGAAAACATGCCTGCGCTTGATGATCCAGCCAAGCGCCTGGTATTCCTTGGTATCCTCAAGGAAGATATTGCCGGCAAGACTGTTTTAGATCTCGGTTGCAATATAGGTGGATTCTGCTTTGAAGCACTCCAATTAGGAGCCAAATCGGTTCATGGCATAGATATAATGAAGGAGCGGATAGAGGTTGCACAGGAAATTGCCAAATCGGCAAAGATCCATCGGGCCGCCACGTTTGAGACGATGGATATAGTGCAGATCCCGGACAACATCTTTTATGATGTGGTCCTTTGCTTGCAGACCTTTGATTACGTGGAACCGAGGAACGTGCTGGCGGAGAAACTCTGCAAAATCACGAAGAAGGCCCTTTATCTGGAGATGAACAGCCCACTTTCTTCATCCACGATGGCGATCTTCACCAAAGGATTCAAGACAGTGGAGAATTTACATAGCGATAAACGAGGTTGGATGAATGTGTTCAAAATGAAAAGGTAGAACAACATGGCTCTTCAACGCGTTCGGAACGTTTATGCCACTCCCGGCACTCCCAGCCATCTCATTACCTTGAAGCCGGTGGCTTCCAGCAACCTGGATACAGTTGGCTGGGCAGATGGCACACTTGTAATCAAATTTAAGGGTGGAGGCCAGTATAGCTATGATGGCGTATCCGCAGATACTTATAGTGATCTACTGGATTCCACTTCTCGGGGCAAATATTTTAATGCCCATATTAAGGATAATTATCGCTGGCACAAGGGCGGCCCGAACGCGCCCTGGATCAATCCGAGGTTGAAGGAAGAGATGTAATGGCTGATACTGTTCCATTTTATGTTGCGGAACCAGCTTCCGGCAAACCTCCTGGCCCATACCGCCCAGTTAAGATAATGGGCCACTTCAAGGTGGATGGCCGCTACAACGTTCGCAACATTCCGGGCAAGATAAGGCGCCCCTGGGTGAAAACTGAAATATTCAAGGTGGTGAAGAAATCGTGCGAAATATCGTTCAACAAGCAGGGCTTCAAGGAACAATCCAAGAAGTTGAGGAACTTCGCCACAAATGAGTTCAATGTATCGGTGACCTCTTCGGGGCATGTGATAACGGTGATAGCTCTATGGAATGATCCGCAGATAAAGTATGCCTATGCCCAACTATTTGGCGCCAATATTCGCCCGAAGGTTAAAGAATATCTATCGTGGGTGGATGCCGGGGGAGTAAGGCATTTCTCCAAGTTCGTCCATATACCGCCTCACGATTATCTTCAACTGGATAATAACTGTTATAGGAAGATAACCACGATTTTAACTTCCTCATTGAGGACTCCGTTCAATCCGATATATGATTTCGCCAAGAAGCAGCCGGTTATATCAAAGGGATTGGGAACCAAGGTTCCCCTTGCCTGGAACGCTCTCATGAAGCAACTGTTGGGAGCCTTCAAGGCGAATTTGAATACGCTCAAGATGTTCCTATCTGAATTTGCGAGGCTCAACAAAGAACTCACGGCAATGAGTAGCACACACAGTTTAAGAACATCCATCTGGGCCGCCAGATCCAGGCTCAATGCGATCGGGGCTGAAATCATTAAAATCAACAATATAATGGGGCAGCAATTACAATTCGCGGTAAGGCTCAAGGGCATGATTGGAATTACCGAAGTTCTCCCCGTTGGGGGCATAGGCACGCCGGAGGTGGAAAGAACCATCGGCAGGATGATGGAGAGAGCTGGGAGGTTATAATGCCAAGGTCACTCGGTGAAGAAATGTTGAGTGAAGTGTTTCTTCCGTTATTGCAAGAACATTATCCAAAGATGAAATGGGAATCATCCATAGCAACAATTCAACATGTTGGTGGAGCAACGACACAGGCGCCAGTGCAACTTATAGGGCGATATAGTGAATATCGTGAGGATCGCCACCATGGATCTCCCACCTATATTGATCCACACGTGTTTGGAAATCCGAGATATATGAATGTCTCTACTGCTGGCACATCACAAGGATTTGATGTTGGTGATATTAATAACCCCAATTACGATCCAGAAAAAACATTAGATGGAATGAAAAAATTTATTGAGAAATACATGGATCGTAAGGATTATTATGAGAACGTAGCTCATCGTCTCTGGTCCGGCATTCCTGAAGGTTAATTCCGTTCAAAGATATATAAGGATAACTGCGGGAGCCAGCCTTGTTCCATATTCTCCATAGAGATATTCTTTCTGATGTAAATTTAACCGGCCTCTATAACGGTAGAGCCTGCTTCGCGGTATCCAGCGGGCCATCCTTCAACAAGCTTGATAAATCCCTTCTATCTCTGCCCGGCATTTGCACCTTTGGGGTGAATAATTCTCCGAAGGTGTTCCGCCCCAATTTCCAGGTTTCTATGGATGAGCCGGCCCGGTTCCTGGAATCCGTATGGCTTGATCCACGAATCATGAAATTCGTGAATGGGGCTGGGAAGAGGAAGCATCCCATCAACCATACTCTCACCAAAGCTGGCTGGCAGGATTCCAATATTACCATTAAGGATTGCCCAGCTTGCATCTATTTTGATGGAAACACAACATTCAACGCCAAAGAGTTTTTCCATGAGGATTCGGTAAATTGGGGCAACTCTGCCCAGAATGGTGGTGGGCGCAGTGTGAATATGGCCTTGATTAAGATAGCCTATGTTCTTGGCTTCCGGCGCCTCTATCTCACGGGCGTGGATTTCACAATGAGTTCCACGAACACCTATTCCTTCTCCGAACAGCGGGCCCAGGGGGCGGTGAAGAACAACAACAGCACCTATATGCGCATGATTTCCTATTTCACCCAGTTGGTTCCAGAGATGGAGAAAGTAGGCTTCAAGATATATCAGTGCTCGCCAGGAAGCGATTTAACATTGTTTCCTTATATGCCCTTTGAGGAAGCCATACAGCGGGAAATCCAGGGTATGCCAGATCCAGAACAAGAGGAAACCTGGGGACGATATGTGCCTTCTGATGCCAATGGGATTCCTGAAGATATTAAGCAGAAACTATTGGTGAGGCCACCCACACCAAAAATGACCCTGTGGAGAGCGCCACGTGGCGCTCTCCAGGAGCCAGTGAGCACATTAGTTCCTGCCTGGACCCCACAGGACCAGGTGGATTGGTTTGCTCCCCGGAAGGATGCGGGAGTGCTCTATTTCAATTCCGGCCACAAGCTCATTTGCCGGTTATTGGTGAGCTTGGATTCACTACGGCAAAGATACACAGGGGAGGTATCCCTCCTCGCCAGCCATATGCCAGATGATGTTCTGAAGGTGATAGCCGATTCTGGAGTGAATGTGATCCGGCAGGATTTGAAGGCCGGCGGGCAGGAAGCCTTACTGGTGAAGACCAGGTTGGATGAATTCACGCCCTTCAAGAGAACCCTGTTTCTGGATGCTGATACGCTTGTTCTGGGGGATGTGAGACCGATGTTCTCGCAGTTGGATGAATATGAATGCATCTTCACCCAGTTTAGCGCCTGGATGGCCAATCATCGGGCCATAGAACACCGGGTGAGAATCATTATGGAAAAGGGGCATATCACCAAGGAACAATATCTGGAAGCCATCAGCCCCAAGAGGCCGGCAATCAACATAGGAGTTTATTCTTGGAGAGAGGATGCTACGATTTGGAAAGAATGGAAGGCGCTCTCACACAAGATAACTGATCACTATATCCCGGACGAGGCGAGTTTGCAGGCTGTGCTACACAAGCACAATCATAAGGTGGAGAGCAACAACTATAACGTGAGCCTGAACAGACCCGGGTATTTGGGTCCCACTCCGGATACGAGCAAGTGGGTGGTATTGCATCTGGCGGGTAGGGCGCATACGAGCAGTAAGAAATCAGCAGGTTGGAATAAGCTCTGGATCGAACACGCGAAGAAGATGTATAAAGAGGACAGAATGAACTTTAAGAAGATCCTTGATACCTATTTCTATAAGAATGAATTAGAGATGGTAAAGGGAGTTTCAAGTGCAGTATAAACTTGTTCTCACAGAGGAAGAGTTCCAGCAGATGAGGCCAATGTATAGGTTATTGTATGCCGTTTATACCTATGATCCACCAAAACAGAAGAAGGCAAGCCCTGCTTTACAGAGATACCGCGAGAATAATAAAGAGAAGATAAATGCCAGGGCAAGAGCGCGAAGGAAGGCTAAAAAGGAGACAGCATGCTAACATACTCAACCGAAGAGAAGACTTTTGCGCTCCGCTATACCCGGAGGAACCTGGGGAAGAAGGCGTTCAACCGGCAGACGATTACACTGGAGGAGTGGATCCACCTGAAACGGAGGGCGATGAAAGGCTCCAGGTTTCTGGAAATAGGGTGTTATAAGTATCTGGGGAGCCTTGCATTCCTGGCGGCGATGGAGTTCAATAAGAATGCCATTCTCTATTCAGTGGATCCTCAACACAACCGGGACCGCCAGTTCTGGGTTCGTAATCCAGATGTGAATAGGCGCTGGTTCAGGGTTATAAGCAAGAGCCAGGATTATCTATTGGATTGTTGTGGCCAGTTCGGCAAGCGTAAATTTGATTTGATCTTCATCGACGGAGACCACCGTGTTTCCGCCGTGAAGAAGGATCTGGAACTGGCCCTTCAGTTAATCACCCCGGACGGATACATTATCTGCCACGATGTGAAGAGCGAACCTCTCTGGAAGGCCATCTGCGAAATCGTTCCCGCCGATAAGTGGGAGAGGCATATAGAGCACATGGTAGGCGATCATTGCAAGGGTATAGCTGAATATCATGGATGATGATACTTTTGAGGAGCAAACAGCCATCGCCCGGGGATTGTTCTTCGGCTATGCTAACTATCGGGAAGTTTATGGGCCTGGGCGAGATGATTTCATGGCAATGTTTGATGGGCCAATGGGATATTATGAATTCACCATTTCTTCCAGTGGGCGCGTGAAACTCATCATTTACAACCACCGAACGTTGATGGATGTGAAGAGAATATACGAGACGGAATTGGCTAATCCGCATTCCATTGAGGAAATCATGAAGCTATCGGAGCTGCGAATATGAAAGTTGATCTTAAGGTAATCACCACACTGCGTTGTAGCAGATCTTGCCCGAACTGCTACCAGCGCCCGATAATGAATGCCAAACCGGATTACCAGGCCACACTCAAGGATATGCGACTCATCTTGAACACGGGTGTGAAGTTCCATTCCCTCCTCTTCACGGGTGGGGAACCTACCTGCTGGGATTATCTGGAGGAGGCCAGCATCTTCATGGCGGAGCACGTGAAGAAGGGCCAAATCACGAAGTTTGGCATTATCACGAATGCCATGAACCCAGTTAGAATCATCGCCTTGAAGGATCACATCAATTCCCTGTTCGTCACTGGATATGGGGGCAACGGCGCCAATGTTGTGAAATTGAAGAACGTGTTCGGAAATAAATGTGCTATTTGGCTGCGAGAGGTAATGGCGCCTCCCATCAAGGAGATAGTTCCACCGGAGAAGCGTGGAACATTCGGATGCCGATGCGTGGGCCCGGTTTATTATGATGGAAGGTTCTACTCCTGCTCCATGGTTCCAGCCCTCGTGAAAACGTTCGGGCCAGGAGTGGCCAATGAGAAGGCCAGCACCCCACCCACTCCTGATTGGCCCAAGAAATTGGAGTATCACCAGGAGTTGTGTTGGGCCTGTATTTCTAACTCGGCGGTGCGGAGGCTAAAGCCACCACATGATTCTATGCAAGCATAATCATAGATCTATCTTCGGCAGAACTTGCGAGCAATCCTGGGCGTCTCTATATTGTATAGAGCAAATGCTTATGAATTATAAACCCACGCGAATTCTGGAACTCGGCACCGGGGATGGAACGCTCACTGCTTATTTCTCCATGTATGCCAAACTGGCCGGATTCCCCGTTGAGATATTATCAGTTGATATAGATGCCAAGCGGAACCAGATAAAATGCGATAACGTTCGGTATGCTGCTCTTGATTTGAAGAAGGATTTGTTTCCAAGTGATCTAACCGTTTATGGCTTCATCAACAGGCCCGGCGATAGGATATATTGTTTGGTGGATGCATGGGATCCGAAGAGCGAACTCGCCAATGTTATTATTCCACAATTGCCGGCAGGAACAATCATTTCCATCCACGATTTCATTTCTCCGATGTGTAAGAAGCCATTCCATTGGGGGTGGCGCGAGACTGATCTCACCTGGGGAATTATTGATAAATATGAGCCAAATTACACTCTATCCTTGGCAATGGATGCCCGGATGTGTTGGGTGAAGAGAAAATGATACCGGATGACTTCAATCCTGAACCGGCTGTTGTCACCGCAGAATTGGATGGCTCTTTTGATAGGCAAGAAATACATTTCCGCATTCATCAGGCAATGCGGGCATATCAGAAAGAATATCATAAGTTCTATGATAGGGCGAGGCCAAAACATAAGGGGGAACGGGATCAAGCAACGCAGAAGATGAACTCTACAGAATCCAGGGATGAAGCTGCCGAATGGCTGAAGAAGCAGAAGGACAGGCGTAAGAAGCAGGTTTTATATCAACTACGTTATTTTAGAAAGAATCGTGCCAAAATCAATGCTGCCAGGAAGGAACGCAGGAAGCACGATTCTGAATATAGGAAGCGTTGGAATAGAATGTTAGCTGCAACTCCGAGCCATAAGAAAATGCGCATGGCGCAGATGAGGAAGAAGTATAAGAATAACCCAAAGTTCCGTGAATGGATCCGGTTCTATAACGCAATGCGATGGAAGCGAGATAAGTTGATAAAGATGATAGAACGCGCCAGGGGTGAATTCATTGGAGAGATACATGGATTGTCGTTGGGTTTGTGAATGTGGTAAGGGATTCTGGGGATCCTCAAAGGATTTAAATCCATGTTGCCCCCAATGCGAGAATGAAGCATTTTATCAGAAGATCAAGAATCCGAACTATGTTCTCACTCCAGATGATGAAAAGCGAATTCGGTATGAAATGGAGATAGAACGAACAGGAGGGATGGAATGGGCTTGATTCTACCGTTCAAAGCTGGGACTCTGTGTCCATCAACACCAGAGCTTGAATGGCTGCATCAATATTGTGCCGCCCTGAAGCCGAAGCATATATGCGAGTTCGGCTGTGGGATCACCTCATGGGTGGCCAATGACGCGGCCAAGCCTGAAAGCTATGTGGCTATAGAAGAGTTTGAACCCCTTCTCACGGCCATAAAACAACATTGCCCCACCATCTCCCTGGCGAAAGTGGATCCCCTGGAAGCAGTGGATTTGGATGATGTTCTCAAGGATAAGATAGATCTTCTGATTATTGATAGTAGCGCCGGCACTGGCTCCGGGGGCCTCGGAAGGCATCTCGCTCTGCAGATGGCGGAACCTTATCTGGCTGATGGCGCCAGGGTTATTATGCACGATTGGCATAGAGGAAGAAGCGGGAAGGCAGTAAGGCAGATGCTGGAAACCAGGGGCTACACCCTGGAAAGTGATTGCAAGGCCGGCACTGGCTTCGGTGCCTATATGAAGCCGCCGTCCTTGCCCGTCCTTCAACTTGGAGGGGCTGGGGATGGTGTTGGGGCAGCTCCCGCAGTTCCAATCCTCCCTGGCCTCTCCTTTGATTATAGCAAATTCAGTATCGTGACTGCTATAGATGAGGCGCATATTGAGAAGCTTCTCCTCACATTACCAACGTGGGTTAAGAGGAAGAAGGCTACCAATCCCATCTTGGTATTCATAAACGGCATTAAATGCAGTGATAGGCGATTAGATCCGATCCGGCTGCCAAATGTGCAATTCATTCCATGGGATAATCCACCAGCGGAGGGGCAGAGGGAGAGGATGCTCTCAAGCTTCATCTTCGGGGTGAGCCGGCACGTGAAAACGCCCTGGCACCTCAAGCTTGATTGCGTGACCTTCGCTTATGATGAAACTCCTCTCTGGAGCGATGAGTTTGAGAAATATTACGCCGTGGCCACTCCTTGGGGTTATACGATTCCATCTACCGCAATATGCCGCCTTGATTATTGGTTAGATGGGCTCCATAAAATGGGGGCAATTAAAACTTTTAAAGGATCTAAACCGTGGAAGGCGTATCAGAAGCAAATATCTGGACGGAGATATATGGAACCAAGGTTTTGTAGCTGGTATAAGTTCATGCGCACTTGTGTTGCTCAAGAAATTGTGGCAAACCTTCCACTTGGAAGACTTGCAGTTCCATCTGAAGACACAACCTGTTGGGCTTGGTTGGATCGCCAACTGAAACCTTGGCTACCATTGAAAGGCAAGCGGCTTGGTTTGGCGCACAGCAAAGATCTTGAAGTGCTAAAGAAATGGGCAGTATGAATCCCTGGCTTAAAAACTCAATGGCTATCCTTGGTGTGCCCTTTGAGCAGCCGCTCTGGCTCCGTAAGGAGTTTGCGCGTTCGGATGCTTATTGCGTGGTGAATAAGGAAATCCTCATTGGTTTCTGGGATTACAGCCATTCTCTGCGCCGGTTCCTGAATTTAAAATTACACCATCAATATGGAATCAAGAAGATCATCTACATGCAGAGGAATGAGAACCCATTCTGGGATTCTCATGATATACCGGTGATGAGTGGCTGGATCTGGGCGACGGATTGGCTCAACTTCATCAAGATGCAGCCAAGCATTAGAGAACGTTATCTGAAGACCTCCCACACGGTAGTGGGCTCATCTGGGAAGATATGGCGAGAACGCCTTCCATGGATAGAGGCGATGAAGCCTCTTGTTCAGGATCTCTGTTATTGGAATACCAGAAAGAGGCCAGATAATGATTATTGGGGCCGCATCTGCACTTGGCGGGCTGCCATCTGCCTCATGGGAAAGAAGGATAAATGTTCTGCTGGCAGGAATCGCAGGGAAATTGAGTTCCCGGCCTGCGGTGTGCCTTTGATATTGAACTACATCCCCTATGCGCCCTATGATCCTTTGATACCAAATGAACACTTCTATCTCTGTGAGAAGCCGGAAAACCTGGATTTGGCCATCAAGGATGTATGCGCTTATGGGAAGGAACTCGCCGATAACGCTTATCAATGGTATGAGCGCAACGGCACCAAGGAAGGAATGGTGAAACTGTGGAAAGAGACCCTCTTGCCCCGATAGTGCCTGGGAACAACGGCGCCGAGAGCAAGCGTGATTATAAGCTTGCCCAGTTCATAGGGGCGTGTGTGAAGGAAGTGAATATGAGTTCCACCATGAGGAAGATGGATATGACTGGATGCCTCTCCATCCAGGCCTGTAGGCTATATCTGGAGAAAGTGCTCCCCAAGATATACCGAGATCCAAAATATAAGGTTCAAGCGGATAAGTTCCACTTGAGCGAGAAGGAATGGAAGCGTATCGTGCTGAACTACGTGGTGAAGGGCCTATATCCTGTGATAGATATAGGCAAGTTTGATATAAACAAGGATAAATGGCATTCCACTTAAGGAGAAGAACATGGGACCGATACTACCCCAGATGAACAAGTTTGATAACAGAGAGATCGCTCTTCCAGCAAATGGTGAGATAAAGATAGATGACGGCAGAATGTTGAAGATCTCATCCTGGAAGCCGATTGTGGAACATAACTGTATCCTCCGTGTAGAGATCGAGGCTCATATTTTCAGCGAACGTTCTAAATTATAGGAGGAAATGAACATGGCGAAGCAGTGCCCGATGCTCAAGAGTGATTGTGTAGAGGCCAAATGCGCATGGTGGCGCACACCGGATTCCTGCGCTGTGTGGGATATACCAGGTTGGTTATCTGCTCTTCATAAGCAGAATGTGAAGGATGGCATCAAGCTGGATGATGAGCCAAAGAAGCCCATCAAAAAGGCCATCAAGGGTGCCCCAGTAGAGGATCCGGCGCTGGATCCGGAAGACCCGGATGCCAGAGAATAAAATCCTTCGGTATGCAGATATACCGAATATAAGCGTTTCTCACACGCCATCATTCAGGGGACGATGGGGCCCGATAGCCACGTCCCCTGAATATGTATATTGCGAAGTATGCCACGAGCGCCGAATATATCCCACCCTATCAGGAGATACCGCTTACTATAATCAGATGTGTAATATCTGCACTATGAAATCCTTCTCTCTAAAGGATGCCCTTCTCCCATCAACTTGGGAACTTCTCTATGGCACGAATCCAAAAATAAAGTAAGGGAGGGATGCCATGAAGAAATGTTTGCCCGCTGTTATATCCACCGTGATAGGTATCGCTGCCGGCCTCATCCTTGGATATATTCTTTTCAAGCCTGCTGCTCCAAAGGTAGAGAAGGCTGTAGAGGCAACTATTGAGAAGTCTCCCGCTGCCGATACCAAGGCAACCAAGTAAGTTAGGTGGCACGTGGCAAAGTGGAACATATGGACTCTCAACATACTCGCCTGCGCGATGATGGCCGTTTGTGGATACCTTGCCATCCAGACGATTGCGAATGCGAGCGATGCCTCCGTATTAAAGAGCCAGATGACTACAAACGAACGAGACCACGAAAAGATACTCATAGAATTAAAAGAGCTGAAAGCAGAGATGAATGCTCGTTTTGATAAGTTAGAAAATAAACTGGATAAGAAATAGGAGCCTACCATGCAGATCAATCCGAATCCCGCAGTGAGTGTGCCCGGTAAGGGTGGAATGGGCCATAGTAATCCTACCGCTGGGTTATACCGTGGAGTGAATCAAGCTCTTCCCACCAACCCATCTCCAGAAACCCAGCGCTATATTTCTGGAAAGATCAGTAAGCTCCATCACGAAGGATATACGGGCAAGCAAGCCATTGCGATCGCCTACAGCTACGCCCGCAGAACTGGGCATAACGTTTAAGGAGTTTCCCATGGTTTATCAGAAGCGTTCTCCAACCGCCGGCCTATATCGTGGGAAGGATGCTCAAGGGCAGGCAGAGGCGGCCAAGATGCCTACCTCTCAATCCTGTTCCCCGGCGCCCCTTAAGGAGCAGTCTCCTAATAAAGAACAGGCGGCTGCTGGTAAGTAATGGATCCGATCAGCATCATGAAGCAGTGTTTCAAGGACTTCACGCCCTCCGGCCTTAAGCCCGTGGGGCAATATCACATCTGCGGCCTCACGTTCCACGTATGGGATGTTCAGGCGAAGTATAAGGGGAAAGATCAGAAGGTTTGGTTAGTAGCCGCCGGCAA
>Ga0315295_10003961_pt1 | contig 12593 bp, 10 predicted proteins | sample YL17G14_0_MG_FD_204453 | JGI IMG/M metagenome (GOLD analysis project Ga0315295, IMG submission 204453) | Sediment microbial communities from Yellowstone Lake, YNP, Wyoming, USA - YL17G14_0 | ecosystem: Environmental > Aquatic > Freshwater > Lake > Sediment | place: USA: Wyoming | collected... | reverse complement strand
GGAGGGGATGGACGTCCACTTCGTAAGAGGTTCGAAAGAGACAGGAGGTCCCTTCAACAGGGATGGAGGCAACATGGATGCCTGCAGGAATGGTCAGGGACTGTTTGAGCGTCGGTTTGGGAGCAAAGGCCATCATCGTGGCAGAAGGGATGGGTCGGAGATAATGGGGCCAGATCAACTGCATCAACTCGTTGATCAGCTCCGGGAACTCGTCATCCAGCTTCTGTCTGAGAAGGGCTGTCAGGAAGGCCACCCCTTCCAACAGCCGCTCAACGTCCGGATCGGCCGAGGATCCGCTTAACAGCGGGGCGAGAGAGGGATGGGCTTTTGAAAACTCCTCCCCCAGATCTTTTAAATGCCCCATCTCTTCCTGGAAGTATCGGTTAAACATGGCGTCCTGGGTGGAAAAGGGGAGGGAGGCCTCCTCAGCCCTTGATCTCTATTTTTCCATCGGAATCAACGACCGTCTCAAAGAAAACCTGGGTCTTTGACTCGCTCGATAGCCTCGCAGCAATCTGGAAACGCAGGGAGAGGAGATCCGCATCCTGGGGAATGAACGTCACCTTCACCGCCTTGAGCCGCGGTTCATATTTCTGAATGGCTGACCGGATGGTCCTTTCGATATCCCTGACGGATTCGGGATAGGAATAGAGAAGATCCGTAAAGTCGGGGACGCCGTAATCCTCGGCGATCGGAACATTTCCCTGCTTGGTATTCAGGATCCGGTGCAGGTGCAATAAGACCGAATCGATGACTCTCCGGGGGTCTTCTCTTTCCCGCCGCGCAGGATCCCTTTCCCAGGTTCGAATGCGCTCAAGAAGTCTCGCCTCTCGCATTCCGATCGACTCTTATCTCTATCTGGGCACGGCCCATGAGTCTTCCGACTCGATGCCATCGACCTCCCAGGTCCACTTGATCTTCTTGTACGTGAAGGCCACCTCTTCCATGTGCCGGTAAGGCTCATTCTCTTTTAAGAATGCCATGGGCATGTAAGGCTTAACGGAAACAACAATGGCATCTTCCAGCGTATGAGTGAAATAGTGCTCCTCCGTCCCTTTCGGATCGATCCGGTACCATTTGATCTTCACATTCTTCATGTGTTCTCCGGAGCAGAGGGCCTGATAGATCTTGGGGGAACTCTTATCATACTCTTTGACGATCGAAAGCGGCCCATGAATCCTCTTCCCGCTCGGAAGACCGGATTGGGGGTCCCGTGGAATGTGAATTTCATGATGCATGGCGTAGACCAGAATGGTTTTTTCCCGTCCTTTCATGGTACACGATCCGTCGATCTTGCCCTGCTTTTCCCCTTCGAGTGTGAGATGGCTTGGCATTGGCATGGCTTCTTCTCCTTTCTATCTCATTTTTTGTCCAACTTACCCACCAAAGAGAGGGTAAAAAAGGCCCCCATATACTTGAAATGCGGCCTCACCTTGAGCCCGACCCGGTACCAGCCCGGCTCCCCTTCCACATCCTCGACCGTGACCTCGGCCTGTCGGAGCGGCCTCCGGCTTCTCACCCCCGGCAGCGGCGCCTCCATGTCTGCCACGTACTGGCGAATCCACGTGTTGAGCTCCCTCTCAAGGTCGTCCCGTTCCTTCCAGGTTCCGATGTTCTCCCTCTGGATCACCTTGAGGTAGTGGGCCAGCCGGGTGATCACGAACATGTAAGGGAGTTGTAACCCCAGCTTGTAATTGAGCTCCGCCTCTTTCCCCTCTTTGCTGATCCCGAAGAATTTCGGTTTCTGGGCCGAGTTGGCGGAAAAGAAAGCGGCGTTGTCACTCCCCTTCCGCATGGTCAGGGCAATAAATCCTTCCTCTGCAAGCTCAAACTCCCTTCGTTCCGAGATGAGAACCTCTGTGGGAATCTTCGTCTGAATGGCTCCCATGGCCTCGAACTGGTGGAGCGGGAGGTCTTCCACTGCTCCTCCTCCGGCAGGCCCGATGATATTGGCACACCAGCGGTATTTTGCAAAGCTATCCGTCAGCCTCGAGGCAAAGGCAAAGGCGGAGTTTCCCCACAGATAATGGCCGTGGCCGGCCGAGACATCCTCCTGATAATTGAAGCTCTTCACGGGCTGGGTGTCCGGACCGTACGGAAGACGGAGTAAAAACCTCGGAAGCGTTAACGCCACGTAACGGGCATCCTCCGTCTCTCTGAAGGATTGCCATTTGATATATTGGGGTCCCTCAAAGATCGATTTCAAATCTTTCAGCCGCGGAAGGGCGTTGAAATCTTCGATACCAAAAAATTTAGGGCTGACCGCCGTGATAAAGGGGGCGTGGGCCATGGTGGCAACACCGGCCGCATACTGGAGCAATTTCATATCCTGGGGACTTGCTCCAAACTCATAGTTGCCGATCATGCCTCCGATCGGCTTTCCGCCAAACTGGCCATACTCGCTCGTATAGACAACCTTGTAGAGGCCCGATTTGGGAATTTCCGGGGAATCTTCAAAGTCCTCCAAGAGTTCCTCTTTGCCAACATTGAGGATCTCAACCTTGATATTCTCCCTGAAGTCCGTATGATCGACGAGAAATCTGAGGGATTTCCAGGTCGATTCCAGTTTCTGAAGTTCGGAATGGTGGAGGATTGCATCGAGCTGGAGGCTGAGCTTCCGGTCGATCTGCGCAATCATATCATCCACAACGGCTTTGGAGACCTTTGCCGCTTCTCGTCCAGGCTCGAGAAGCTGAGCGATCAAGGCCTCAACCCCCTTCCGCGTCAGGGAATAGGCCTCGTCCTCCGGTTTCAGCTTTGTGGCCTGAACGATCTCATCCAATAGAGAGGGTTGTTCCAAGACTTGTCCTTCCGCTGAGATTGCCTTTTCTTCTTCTTTGGCCATACCTTTCCCTCCTTACTCTTCGACCCCCATCTCTTTTAGGAGCTGTTTACGGGTAGTTTCGTCTTTGACCAGTTCCTGAATCTTTTTCCGAAATTCGGGAACATTGCTCATCGGACCCTTGAGCGACTTGAGGGCTTCCCTCAGTTCCAGGAGCCGTTTGAGTTCAGGGACCTGTCCGACAACGGCCTCGGGTCCAAAGTCCTTCATCGACTCCACTTTAAGCTTGACGCTCATCTCATCTTCAGGTCTCCCGGAAAGCCGATTGGGCACATTGAGATTTAAATTGATCCCTTGGGCCTTGAGGACCTCGTTAAAATTATCCTTGTCGATATTGATGGGTTCACGCTTTTCCAATGGACGGTCATCCGGACGCCCGGTATAATCACTCAAGACCAGGAGCTTGAGAGGAAGCTCCACCTCTTCCTTGGCATCCCCAATGGCTGGACGATATACGATGTTCACCCTCTCCTTTGGAGCAACTGATGCTTCTTTCGCCATATTTCCCTCCTTTCTATTTTAGTGATCCTCTCTCACCCTTTCCCTAACCGGATCACCTCCGTGAGATCAAGCCTGGCGATCCGGTGTAACGTTTCCGTCGCCTTCTCCTTAAACATCGGATCCGGTTGAGCGCTCATCCCAAGCCAGACGAGCCTGAGACCCTTTAAGGCTAATTCAGGATCATACTCTTCTAATCGATAAAAGTCAACCTCTTTGATGATCGCCTCGAGATGGGGGAGGGCAAGCCTTGCCTGTTTGTTGTTCATCAACAACTGGGATAGGGCAAGACGCCAGAGGAACCTCTCCTTCCCGGAGAAACTCTTCCGCAATTCCTGTTGGATTCGTTTCAGGGCCTCCTGCAGTTTTCCTTTTTTCATCAAGACCCCGGCCTCCCGGACCTCCTGCTCGATCCGGTCTTCCTCCTGGCCCGGTACGGTGGGTTCCGGGAGGATTAGGGGGCCTGTCGCGGCCCCCCCGGCATTCAGGCCGATCTCTTTGAGCCACTGTCTGGTCTCTGGATCGGCAAAAGGAGTCCCGTCAGAGAAGGAGAGGTCCTCCAGTCCCGGAAGCCGGTAGATCCAAGCCGCCGTCTCCTGGTTGACGGCCTCTTTTGCCCGTTGATAAGGGTCTCCTGATCGATTCAAGGCCTCCGAGACATATCGATTCAAATCGATCCAGAAGATAAACTGGGAAACCTTTTCTTCCGAGGCCATCAGCAGCCCCAGGGGTTCTCCCTTATTTTTCAGGTCATTAAGAAGGGTTCGGGTCTGGGCAGGAGGACCGGGAACGCGAGTCTGACCGTTCACTGCCTGGGGAAGAACATCCACGGTCGACCAGGCCGCGATTCTCGCCCATCGGTAGACCTGGGGATTGGATGGATCCTCCTTCCAGAGATAGCCTGCAACCTCTCCAATTCTCTGAAACCCATAGTTGAGCGCCCTCTGTGCCTCTTTGGGCGTTGAAATCTCTCCCTGTGTCTCGGTCTTCTCCACCTCTACGAGTTTCTTCTCGGAAGGTGGAAGCTTCGTGTCCTTTTCCTCCTGGGGAGGTTCCACCGGGGCCTGTTCCTTTAACAGGGAATCGAAGAAGTCATAGAGAGGGCGAAGAGAGGGAGGCTCTTCAAGATGACCGTTTAAAAACTGCTCGATCTTTTCGATCAACCCCTTAATCCTGCCGATTTGATCCGGGCCGAGAGAAGCAGGGGGAAGTTGCCTGAGGGCTGTCTCTGTCCTTTCCATCCACCATTCGAAGACGCTTAGACGGGCCTTGATCCGGCTCTTTCCAGGGTAGAGGTCCTCCCAGAATCGATTCAGGAGATCATGGTAGATTCCAAGCCCAAGGGCCAATCCATCCATCTGTCGGGTATAGATCAAGGCTACTGCGAGATAGCTGGCGACCAGAAGATCCTTCGATTTTTGTGCCAAAATCTCCGAAGCCTGCTGAGCGATCTTCCCCCAGTCGACGGTCTCCGATGCGGAGGGCGAGTTGAGCTTGTTTACCTCAGCCTGCAGCGCTTCAAAGGTAGGGTCATAGCGCATATCCTTGCCCGAAGGCTGGTCCGGATGAATCGGCTCTTTTCCTAATCGCTCTAAATCCACACTGAACCCCATTTCCCTTTACCCGTCCGAAGATTTCAAAAAATTTCAACATCCACGGACAGGAGATGTCGGAAAAATTGTAGGGCGGCTACCTTATTCAGATTCAACGACAAGTATCAAAAATATTACACCTCCCCCTGTCCCAAGTGAGGAGAGGGCACAAGCGAAGGACCCGCAGAAGAGACGGACCAGAACTGAATAAAATCACCCTGAGCCAAAGGTCTCCGAAAAGCAGCAAAAAAGTTCCTCTCCAACGAACCGCCCATAAAGATGGCATTCGGAACAACCCTGACGTTGGCCCTCAAAAGAAAATGGCAAAGATCCACCAGCGAAATCGGGTGATTCAAGGATCGGCCATCCAAACAGATAAAGATCTCCGCCTTTTCGGATAGTTTGGATACTTCCCTTTTTAATGCTTCGGTCTCATCGGAAGGCGATGGAGAATGGGGGGACAAAAGGGATTCCTTTAACCTTTCTCTATCCATGGAGAAGGCCGGCCACTCAGGCAAAGGAGGTCTAATGTTTTGGAGCCCTGTCTCCAGTTTCTTAAAGTCGTTAACGACCTGTGCCGAAAGGTACTCCATCTGATCCCAGGTCCTCCCGCAGGCATAGGGAAGGAGATCCCACTGGTCCTCCCAGCCATTCAGGGAACCGATCCCCATGATAAAAAGCGGGTAGGGCCGACCCAGACTGTCCGTGCTATCCCTGACTAAACCGCAAACGAGGCTCTCTCTCTCAGAACCTCTGGACCAGAAGCGCCAGGAACAGAACTCGGTCAGGCTCCTTCTTCTGGATCCATACCCCTGGTATCCCGCTTCCACCCAATCTGAAAAACCCTTGACCAAGGCGGAATTCTGCCCCATTTTAAAATAGTCCTTCACCGCCGGATGTTTGCCAAAAGAGGACCACTGCCAGTTTCGGTCAGAAGCGATCATTCCCAACACTTGACGATATTCCTTGGAGCCTGTCCGGGGATAGACCGGAACTGTCCCAGAAGGTGCTGATCCCCGCCAAATTGATAATTTACATGGATCGACTCGAGTCTTAACCCCTCCAACGCGGCCCTCTCTCCAGGAAACTCCTGGGATCTGAAGTGATGTCTTCCACCCTGGAAATCCTGTAGAAAATCTAAAAAGGCGTAAGACCCCGAATATTTTTTTGTGAGAACGAGGTTGCCCACTTCCACCTGGAGAAGGACATCGCCGCAGCTCTCAGGGGACCATTGAAAGGTCTTGCTGACCGGATAGTTGAAGTTGACCAACGCCTGATTGCCCCCTGTGCATTGAAGTTCCAGCTTGGTGCTGTGGGGTTTCAATCGGGCCTCTGGGTTGGCATCCGTAGGCAACCCTTTGATCAGAACGTTATAGCTCTGTTTCGTGAGGGCGCTGGCCTGGGCCCCCCGGGTGAGGAATGAGAAAAAAGAGGCCTCAAATGGAACGGACCCTCCCATAACTTCTTTGGCGTAATACCCTCTCTGAGGGCTCCTGCCTACAAAGGGTTCTGCCACCCCTTTAAGGAATTTCCATGCCAGTCCCTCGGGACCCAGGAGGAGCTGGACGGCCTGCTGCCCCATGACGCCCTGACTTTCTGCCAGGACCTTTTCTTCCCATTGGTTTTGCAGATGGCAGGCCGTTTCTATTTGAATATAGGTCCACAGGTATTCGAGGGGGCCAGTCATCAGTCTCCCAAAGAGCTCCTCTCCCGGTCTTCCCTTTGCCATGCTGGTTCTGAGTCTGTGAACAGCCCGATAAGCGGCAAGAACCGGAGATTTACCCGTCGTTTGATCTTCACCATAGGTCTGCAAGGCGATTTGATAAGCCTGATTTCGGGAGGCAGTCACGGGTGCAAGCTGGGTCAGGGCGTTTTGATATTCCTGGTAGGCCTTGGCAGCCGATAACTGGGACTCCAGGGTCTCCCCGCCCACATCCTTGCCTAACCGTTTCTCGATCGTTCCAACCATTTTTTTTCCCTCTTCGGCGGCCTTCCCCAGGATTCCTCCGCCCGCTCCCTGGGTCTTGCTCAAGGTTTTCACTGCCTGAAATTGATAGACCTGCTGGAGCCAGAAGGGAACCCCTTCTCCCCCATCTCCCCCACCTCCTATGACAATGAGTTCCAGTTCCAAAGCGATCTTATTCAATAGGAGAGAATAAGGTCCCTCATCGGTTGTCATTCGGGTCGCCATGGGTTGCCATTCCTTCAGCCCCCTGAGCCTCTCCGCCCCTTTGGGGAAGGTGGCTATGAAATTCTGCCAGACCTCAAAGCAGGCCGTGCGGTACCACCTCTCAAAATCCGATTTCTGATTGACCAGATTGACCGTATCAGGAATAGCCATCTCCAACTCTTTCACAAAAGAAAGGATCAGATCCCTCCCCTTCCGCGTAAAGGCCGGCGTCACGGATTTCTCTCCGGATCCTCCCGCACTCCCTCCCCAAAATTGCTCGAAGGTAACCGGAGACAGCACACCCTGCTGGTCTGCCCAGACGACAAGCCAGCGGAGATTACCCCTCTTCACCGTCAGAATATCCTTTAGCCATGACTGGAGGATGGCAATCTCTCTGTTGAGATCGCCCCTATCCAAGCGCCACACCAGATAATAAAGATACAGTTGACCAAACCTTTTTTTCATCTCAGGGACAACCGCTTGAGCCCCTTTGAATAAGAGTGGGTCATAGGAAGGCTGCGGTTTGGACTGGAGCACTTCAACCCTCTGATCCTCAAGACGAGCCCTGAGAAGATTGATACGCCTCACCAGATGGGTCATGGTCTGTCCGATGACCTCATCCGAGGTAGAGACCGATAGCGTGGCCATCTGCGCAGACATCTGTTTATCAAAGGAGGTCAGAAATCCCTCCTTGAACTGTTTGCAGTAATTGTCCTTAAGCCCTTTCTCCGCCTTCAGGCTTTCATTCAACCCAAATCTGGGAATCCACCAGTTCCGGTTCTGCTTCTCCACTCGGACGATGGCCTGATAGAAACGATCCATCGTCGCCACGTCCGCCGGAAGCTCTCCCCGTAGCGTAAGGGGTTTTGCAAAATCATGAGAGACCTCCCGGATGATCTTTAGGTTCTTCACAAATGAAAAGCTGAGAAGACCGCACAGGGCAATCCCGAGAACGACCCAGGCCGTTAAGCCAAGGTTCCTCGTGAGCCTGTGCCATTCCACGGCTCTTCGGGTGGGCGCAAAGAGTCCCCTCTCTTTGGGCAGAATCTTGGCAAAGAGGTCGTGAAGAAATAATCCCCTGTTCGTTCCCGGCAAGATCTCTTTCTCTCCGATCAGGCCGAGGGCATTTAAAAAATGAGAGTACGGACTTCCCTCCTGCCGACCGCTGGTGAAGAAAATCCCTCTCAGAATCGGCGTCTCCTGGTAAGGGTTCTCCTGAAAGGCCCCTTGGATAAAGGCCGACAGGCCTCGCTTCAGGTTTTCAAATTCCTCCGGAAAAAGGAGCAGCCCCGGATCACTCCCCTTCCATTCCGGCTGATGTAGGAGAAGGATCCGGAGGTTCCTGAGACGCTCTCCCAGGGTCTGGATGGCCTTCTCCGCCAAATCCGTAACATCGGTCGTGAGATCCTGATTGATGAACCCCATGGGCTGATCGAGGCTTTTCTCCGGCAGGCGATCGCAAAACTGGCTCATCCCGTGGACAAGGTCACACTTTGTCACGAGGACATAAATGGGAAATCGGATCCCCAGGACCCTCATCAACTCATCGATGCGCCTTCGGATCTGACGACCCTCTTCCCCCAAAACCTCAGGCGTCGCCTGGAGTAATTTATCTGCGGCAATCGCCACAACCAGGCCATGGAGGGGCTCCTTTTTTCGGTATTTAACCAGGAGGGTTATGAATCTCTGCCATTCCTCCTTGTCCCGGCCCTCATCGATAGGGATTGCGTATCGCCCGGCCGTATCGAGGATGATCGCCTGCTCAAAGAACCACCAATCACAATTCTTGGTGCCTGAAATGCCGGAAGTCCGCTTGACCTCCACAAAGGGAGAGGAGAGGCGGGCGCTGCCGATGGCAGTCGTCTTTCCGGAACCGCTCTCTCCGAGCACCATATACCAGGGGAGAACATAGAGGGGATTTCCATGTTTCCTGAGATGGGACCGCTTTAAGGCCTCCACGGCCTCTTTCCAGCGGTCCTGTAACTCCTTCTGATCGTCTTTCTCTTTTCCGCTGAGGACCTTCAGGCGGCTCTCGTCCTGCTCGATGACCTGCTGAACAAACTGCTGTTCCCGGCGCCGGAGCCATATCTTCCGGAGAAAGAGAAAACCGATCCCCAGGCCGACGAGAATGAGAAAAAGGAAGAATCCCATCCACCAGGGCAAATCCAGGAGGAGGACTACGGCAAAAATAAGGGAGACGAGGAGGAGGACCGCCATGAGGATGAGAAACGCTTTCAGAACCTTCATGAAAAGGGCTTTCATTTAGGGCACCGTCCTTAAAAAATTTTCTCCGATACCACTCAAAGCAAAGTGATAAACCGCATACAGTAATCCAAAAAAGAGCACTGGGCCTGCGAGACAGGCAAGGGTAAACAGTGAAAATTGAAACGGACGCCTTTGGGGGACCATCTTTTGGGCAGGTCCTGCGGGAAAGGCCTCGGGAAAAAGCTCCGCCTTCTCGATCGAAGCAACCCCTAAGGAGCTACCCAGCAGGAGTCTGAGATTGGAGGTCTTCAACTGTTCAAGGAGGTGCTCGTCTCCGGGACGGCAATAACGTCCCATGAACCCGAGAGCGAGGCAGAGATAATAGACCTCCCTGACCTCTCTCTGCTGAAGCCCCAGGGTATTCAGACGTTCAAAGACCTCTTCTCCGGCCTCTGTAGTATGATAATAGAGACGCTGAAGCTGTTCTCTCTGCCACTGTTGTTTCTGGTTCCATGAGGAATTGAGAATCGCCTCATCCACCCATGCGCAGATCATGAACCGTGCCAGATCATAATCTTCCTGGGCAAAAAGTCCCTTCTTGAGACCGCCTTCACCCTGGGTGAGGAGACGGAGGATGTCGGCCTTGACCTGGTCATAGGAGGGTTGCTTGCGGGCAACCGTCCTCTGAAAGTAGATCACATAGGCCACCAGTTCCATGAAGCAATCGGTTAAGTGCATGTCATTATCTCCCTACCACCATCAGTTCAGCCTCCAGGTCTTCGGGGGCATTATCCCAGTAAAGGGCGATGTTGTGGCCCTTCTGGACGAAATCCCAATGGTCGCTATGGTGGTCCACTGCAAAATAGATGGACCGTGCCCTCCGGGGTAATTCCTGGGGCGGGACAGGAAGGTGTTCCAGTCCGATCGCGGGAAGGGCGCGGGCAATCAGAATCGGTAAACGTTCTCTCGAGCCGAGCTTTGCGACGGTCGAGATCGATTGGAGGACGCGTTTGGGATCCTCTTCGGTCTGGAAGACGAGATAGAAACGATTCCGTCCTTCAAAAATGGCGGGGTTCAAATCGGCTGCATAATAGGTCCCATCATAGACGAGGCGGATCACATACTCCGGCCCGGCCGTTATTTCATCAAGAAGCTGGGAGATCAAGCCTTGGGCCGTGGAAAAACATTCCCAGAGACCTCCATGATCGTAAATGGGAAGGTTCCGGCTTCCATCCTCAAGCCCTTCTCCCAGACCATTGACGCGTTCCGAAAAGGACGAGAGCTCTCCAATCAGTTGCCGCAGGGTTCCATAAACCACCCAGGGATGAACCTGTGGGGTTTCCGTCAAATGGTAAAGGAGGGGAACATAACGGTTGAGGGACCTCAAGGCCAGGAGATAAACCATGTCCCTCGATCCGAACTCCGCCGTCTGGATCCCCCGCTGCCTCTTATATTGCTCGAGTTGCTGGCTGCGAGCGGCAATCTGGTCTCGGATCTCCTTGACGATCCTGAACAGTTGATCCGAACTGGATAGGGCCAGACAGGGTGAAATAAAGCGTTCGGAGAGCTTGATCTCTTCCCCTGCCCTCTCGAGGGAGGCGATGGGCATCAGCAGATAGTCCCCTAACTGGGCCTTCTCCGTCCCCCAGAAAATCTTGAGCAGGTAGTAAAGTCTCTTGACCTGACCTTTGGGACCCCCCGAATGCAGATCTTTCACCTCCTCCGGGTCTGCCGTCGTCACAAACCGGGTCGCCACTTCTGAAAAAGACTCCAACCGATCAAGAATCGTCACGTTCTCCCCGGCTTCATTCCACTTCTTAAGACCGAGAAAAACAGGAAGGGGTTTTCCTCCCTCAATCCAGGCCTCATCAAAAGAACGGGCCTCGATGAGGGCATTGCCCGGATAAGCAGCGTAGGTTCCATCCGGAAACAAGACATTTCCCTTTGTGAGTTGGAACGACCTCATCCCAAGGCCCGTCCTCTGGATCTCCGTTTCACCGATGCCCCAAAAGTAGGGCGCCATGAAACCATGATAAGGGGCCAAAAGGGACTGGAAGGAGAGATCGAGGAGCTGAAAGTGCTGGGGCTGCAAGAAGAGGCCCTGATGCCAAAAGAGCGGTCTTTGAATCTCCATTATTTCCCCCTAATCTCTTGAATCTGCTGAGGTGCCAGGTAAAGATCAAGATCGAGCTTTTCCACTTTCATCGTGATCGTTTTGTCCTTTTTCTCTTCGCTGACGGGAATCTTGAAAAAACGAACCGCATTCTCCCGGTGAAGGTCATAATAGCCCGCCACAACACCCAGGTATTTGGTCCCCTCAAACCGGTCCAATATCTCTGTCACGTCCTTTCCCGGATGAATGATCCATCTTTTGGAATGAGTGACACTGGGATCGAAACGGCTGCATTCCAATAGTTTGGACAACCCCTCCTTTTCTTCCAGTAACTGATTAAAGGAATTGGGGTCTCGCAGTTGATACGAACAGAGCACAAGGGTATGTGGATTTCCATCATACCGATTGAGTTGAGGATCGCTCCTGAGATGAAGGCGAATGGCCTTCTCTCCGTAAGCATAGTCCGGAGGAAGGGTGATGACGGGCTTGGAAGCACAGGAACAGATCCAAAAGATGAGGGAACCCGCGAAAAGGGCTTTATAAATCTTCGTGTATCGTTTCATTGTCCTCCCCCTTGTTCTACCTGATAGTGTTTTTGACAAACCCTTTCAAACTCCCTTAGCAGGTCTTTCATGAGACGGCCCGACTCAAACCAGCTCAAACAGGTATAATATTTTTCTTTATACATTTCATAGAGGCTTGCCTTGCGAAAGGGGCCAAATTTCAGCCCTCCCGCCTCGGCTTCAATCCGTTCAGGATTTAACTCGGTCAGGATCTCTTCCATCTTGGCTTGAGCCGCTTGCTGAAAGGCCCGGTGAGCTACCAGAAAGGCCTCCCGGATCTGACCGAGATAGTTCGGGAGTGATTCCGATTCACCCGCCCCTTCAAGACGGGAGGAGAGGATCTGTCGGATGGTCTCCAGTTCGACCTTCTTACCAAACAGAGTGACTTGGATCACTTCATGGATCTCATTTAACGAGTCAAAGATCGTGTTCAGAGAAAGGGCCAGTTTTTCAGGAAGTTCCGGGGAAGAGAGGTCCATTCCTGAGATCCTCTTTCCCATCAGGAGGGTAAATAATCTTGACAATCCCCCTGCCTCCAGAGAGAGGGTCCGAGTGGGTTCCGGATAACCCCCGAAGTGTTCGACAAGATTCTCCAGGAGCGCCAGCTTTT
>Ga0315295_10003960_pt1 | contig 12593 bp, 10 predicted proteins | sample YL17G14_0_MG_FD_204453 | JGI IMG/M metagenome (GOLD analysis project Ga0315295, IMG submission 204453) | Sediment microbial communities from Yellowstone Lake, YNP, Wyoming, USA - YL17G14_0 | ecosystem: Environmental > Aquatic > Freshwater > Lake > Sediment | place: USA: Wyoming | collected... | reverse complement strand
AAGTCTCGCCTGGTCCCTTTCGTCCAACGTACCGGCCAGTGGAGGCTGGCTTGCCGTGCGGTTGTTCTCTGGTGCTTTTCCATCTGCAGGTGTCTCCGGAATCGGTTAGAGGGCGCAGATGAGACGCCTCATCTGGTTGCTCCCCCTTGCGCTGGCAGGCATCATCCTGCTGTGGTGCTGCACGCCCATGGGACTCGGCCTCGGGGGCGACAGCTACTACTACGTGAGCGGTGCGCGGGACTTGCTTGCCGGCGAAGGTTTCACCCGTCCTGCAGCCGATGGCACCTTCCGACCGATCACCCACTTCCCGCCGCTGTACTCTACTGTCCTGGCCAGCCTGTCAGCGCTCGGGATCGACACCCTGTCGGCCGCTCGCGGCCTGAACTCCCTTCTGTTTGGGGCCAACATCCTCCTTCTCGGGGCCGTGATCCTGTGGGCGACGGGATCGCTGGGCCTGGCAATCCTGGGCAGCCTCGCCTTTCTAGCCTCCCCGGCGATGCTCTCGGTGCACTCCTGGGTGCTCTCGGACCCCTTGTACCTTGTGCTGGCCATCTTGAACCTCTGGGCGCTGACCCGGTTCCTGGAGACGGGCCGGTGGCAGAGCGGCGTGGCGGCCGGGGTTCTTGCCGGGGCCGCCTACCTCGTCCGCTATGTGGGGCTGGCCCTCTTGGGGACCAGCGCGTTGCTCCTGCTCTTGCTGCCTGGAAGGCCCTGGAGAAGGCGGCTGAGGGACACTGCTATCTGCGTTGGCATCGGATCCCTGGCTCCGGCCGGATGGGCGATCCGCAATCTGATCGCGGCCGGGAGCACGACAAACAGGGCGCTGGGGATCCATGTCATCCCGGCGGAGAAACTCTTTGAGGCCGCCCAGACCCTGTCCCTCTGGCTGCTCCCGGGCCGCGTTCCCTCTGGCATCCGGCTTGGCACGGCCGGCGTGGTAGGACTTGGGGTCCTGGCGGCGGGGGTCGCAGTGTTCATTCGAGCTCGATGGGGAAAGGATAGCCAGACCCAAGAAGGACACGCGGTCACTGCCGTCGTCGTGTTGCTCGCATTCTCCGTGGCGAGTGTTCTGTTGTTGGGCCTGTCGCTCACCTTCCTAGATGCCTCGACGCCGCTTGATGACCGGATTCTCTCGCCGCTATTCGTCGCCGGCCTGCTCATCGGCCTCTTGTCAGTCCATGTGCTGCTGCTCAACGCTCGTCCTGGACGGGCGGTCATGCTCGGTCTGGGATTGCTGCTGGGCGGATGGCTGGTCTTGACCGCGATCCGAGGTGCGAGTACCGCGACCCGCCTACACTCCGACGGGCAAGGCTATGCGGGACGGCAGTGGCAGGCGTCCGAGATCGTGCAGTGGGTGCGTGGGCTTTCCCCGCAGGTGCCGATCTACACCAATGAGCTGAACGCTCTCTACCTGCTCACGGGGCGCCAGGCCTTTCAAGCGCCGATCCGCTGGGACCCGGTACGGGCCGCGCCTCGCGAAGACTATGAGCAGCAGCTGGCCGCGATGCGCGAGCGGATTGCGGACCAGGGGGCCGCCTTGGTCCTGTTCGACACGCTGGCAGAACAGCAGGGGGCGCTGCCGAGTGAGGCCGAGCTGGCCTCAGGTCTTCGCGTGATCGTCCGGGCAAGTGACGGCGTGGTCTATGCAGCCTGGGAGACTGGTTCCTGGTGAGAGCGCCGCGGGCGGATGGTCCGAGCGCGGGGTCAGGAAAGATGAAGGGACTGTCAGTGCATCTTGAGCGTCTTGGAGGGCGGCTTTGGGAGCGAGAGAACCGGTCGCTTGTTGTGGGCACTGTCCTTCTCGTTCTTGCCGGGCCGGTTCTGGTCCTCGCCTGCACGCGGCATGGCGTCGCGATCGGAGGGGACGGCGTCGTTTACGTGGCCGCGGCCCGAAACCTGCTTCACGGCGATGGGCTGAGCTGGATCGGCCCCGGTCATGATGTCCGGCCGCTGGTCATCTTCGGACCGTTGTTCCCGTTCCTTCTCAGTCTGCTCGCCCGGCTTGGCCTCGATCCACTTGTCGGGGCGCGCTGGGTGAATGCGGCGCTTGACGGGATCAATATCCTGTTGTTCCTCTTGACTTTGCTCTGGGTTACTCGCCAAGTGTGGATCCCCCTCGTGGGAGGGGTGATTGCCGTGCTCTCGCCTGAGTTGCTTGCCTTGCACGCCGGTGCCATATCGGAGCCGCTGTTCCTGGCACTTCTGCTCGCGTCGCTGGTCCTTCTCACGTCGTACCTGGAGCGCGGCACCCGCTGGCGTCTCGTGGCCGCGGCCGTGGCCATGGGCCTTGCCTACCTGACGCGCTATGCTGGGTTGATGTTCGCGGCCGCCAGCTTGGTAGCGCTCGTCCTGCCGGGCCGGGGTTCCTGGCGCACGCGGCTGCTGGCGGCGGGCATCTACGCGCTCCTCTTCGGGTCGTTTGCTGGCGCCTGGATGCTGCGGAACCACTTGGTGCTCGGCACGGCCACCTCCCGCAGCCTCTCGCTTCTGCCTCCGTCGCTCTCACTTTTCGTGTCGGTCGGGGATATCGTGACCTACTGGTTCCTGCCCGAGCGGCTCCCACTGGGACTCCGTCTCGGTGCATTCCTCGTCGTCGGCGTCTTCCTGGTAACAGCCCGGATTCGGATCAGAGGCGGGAGTGCCGCCACGGCCCCAACGGATGAAGCGGGGCGTCGAAGGGAATCGCTCTTCTGCGGAGTCCTGGTCCTGGCAATCGTTGTCTATTTGGGGGGCTTGATCGCGTCGAGAGCGTTGGTCGTGCCGAGGATCAGCATCGACGGCCGCATTCTGGCGCCGGTCAACCTCCTGATCTTGCTCTTGGTGTTGACGATGGTGTCCGGCATCGGTCAGGCAGGGAGGACGCGGTCGAGGCTGACCTCGGTCGTTGTTGCGGGAACCTTCCTTTTCGCCATTTCGAATGCCAGCCGAGGGGCGATTCGAACACTGGTGCTTGAAGCGGACGGCCAGGGTTTCTCCAGTAGGGCATGGCAGTCCTCGCCCCTCGTCAATGCCCTGCGCTTGCTTCCACTGGAGACCCCCATCTTCACGAACGAGGTCGAGGCCCTTTACCTGCTGGCCGATCGGTTTGCGTATCGCCTCCCGACCGGCTGCCTGCCTGAAGACGCCATGACCGCGATGATTGTGGCGGAGAACTGCCAGACACCCGAGTACCTTGTCTGGTCGGCTCGCATGCGGGATAGAATCATCCATGAGCGGGCGGTCCTGGCGATCTTCAACAACTACACCGATCAGCGCTACTATGCCGCGGTGGTCCCCGAGTTAGCCGAGGGCCTGGCTATTCTCTCGAGGCAAGGGGATGGGACCCTTTATGTGTATGATCGCAGCCAGTGGCCGGACAACCCGAACTGGTAGTGCGGCCCGATGGATTGGCCAGGACCTCCGAATCGGGGAAAAGCGTAAATGGCGGAGACCTTGAAAGCGATGGAACCGTTACGACAGAGCGCGTCATTGATCGTAGCCCTCGTGCCGATGCGGCACCATTCGGAGCGGGTGCCAGGCAAGAATTACCGCCTGCTGGCAGGCAAGCCGCTCTATGCTCACATCCTGGAGAGCCTGCTTGCCTGCCCGGAGATCCAACAGGTTGTGGTCGACACCGACAGCCCGGTCATCATGGAAGGGATTGCGTCCCATTTCGCCGCTGTCCGCATCCTCGAACGGCCGGAGCACCTGCGAGGGGGCGGGATCTCGACCAATGAGATCCTGCTGCACGATGTGACCGAGGTTCCCTCGCGCTTCTACCTGCAAACCCACAGTACGAATCCGCTACTGCGACGGGAGACAATCTCCAAAGCCATCGGCGCCTTCCTCGACAGCTTCCCAACCCACGATTCCCTCTTCACCGTCACCCGACTCCAGAAGCGCCTTTGGGATCCTGCCGGCCGGCCGATCAACCACGATCCGAACACGCTGCTGCGGACCCAGGACCTGCCGCCGGTCTACGAGGAGAACTCCTGCCTCTACATCTTCGAGGGTACGGACCTCGTGGAGCGCCGGAACCGGATCGGACAGCGCCCATTGATGTTCGAGACCGAGGTCCTTGAGTCCTTGGACATCGATGAGGAGATCGACCTCGAGCTCGCCGACTTCCTCATGCGCCGGCAGACACGGACCGAGTAGTCGCCGATCGAAGGGATGACGTCGAACAGGCTGAGTAGACATGAGCCCCAAGATCCTTCTCTCCTCCCCCTACATGCTCCCCGTGTACGATCGCTTCCGGCCGATCTTCGAGTCGGCTAGGATCGAGGTCGTCTTGGCTCCGGTGGAGGAGCGGCTCTCGGAAGCCGAGCTTCTTCCCTATGCAGGGCAGGTCGACGGCGTGATCTGCGGCGACGATCGGTTCAGCGCCCATGTCCTGGAGGCGTTCGCCCCACGGCTCAAGGTGATCTCGAAGTGGGGCACGGGGATCGACTCGATCGACGGCGAGACCGCCGCGCGGTTGGGTGTCCGGGTCTGCAACACGCCGGGCGCCTTCACCGAGGCGGTGGCCGACAGCGTCCTGGCCTACGTCCTGGCCTTCGCTCGCCGCCTGGCGTGGATGGACCGGGCCCTGAAGGCCGGCCGCTGGGAGAAGCTCCCTGGGCGGGCACTCCATGAATGCACGTTGGGAGTCGTCGGCGTGGGAACGATCGGCCGGCAGGTGTTGAGACGGGCGAAGGCCTTCGGCATGCAGTTGTTGGGGAATGACATCGTGTCCATCGATCCGGCGTTCGTCGACGAGGTCGACGTGCAGATGACCACGCTCCCTAACTTGCTCTCGCGGGCGGACTTCGTCAGTCTCAATTGCGACCTGAACCCCACGTCCCGTCATCTGGCAAACCGCCAGACGCTAGGGATGATGCGCCCCGAGGCGGTCCTGATCAACACGGCCCGGGGGTCGGTCGTTGATGAGGTGGCGCTGGTCGAGGCCCTGCGGGAAGGAAGAATCGCCGGGGCAGCCATGGACGTCTTCGAGGACGAGCCTTTGCCGCCGGACAGCCCGCTTCTCTCCATGGACAACGTTCTGCTGGCTCCCCACAATGCCAACAGCAGTCCGGCAGCGTGGGAGAGGGTGCACTGGAACACGCTCCGGAACCTGTTCGTCGGGCTGGGGCTGGAGTCCGGAGGGCCCGGGTGGGCGATGGAGCCAGTGTGAGGATGGCGTGGAGACCTCAGGAGCATGCGCCCTGCAGCCTCGCCCGCACCCGGGAGGCATGCATGCAAGGGCCTTGCGGAGGGAGGGATAGGTTTGGCGAGCGGTCGCAGTCGGTCTGAGCCCCTCATGGTGCGCAGGATCTGGGCCACCGTTGTCCTGGCCGCCGCGGTCACGGCGATCGGGGTGGTGCTCTGGTACACGCGAGACGGTATCGGCGTTAATGATGACGGCGTGATGTTCGTCGAGGGTGCACACAACCTCCTAGCCGGCCGTGGTTTCAGCTGGCTCACCGGCGCAGGGGAGGCGCGCCGTATCACCGGCTTCCCCCCCGGCTTCTCCCTCCTGCTGGCCCTGGTGGGGCTGTCCGGCATGGACCTGTACCAGGGTGCCCGGCTGCTGAACGCACTCTCCTTCGGGGGAAGTATCCTGCTGACAGGATTGCTCGTTCTCAAGACCACCCGTTCCGGGCCGGCCGCTTCGTTGGCAAGCCTCCTCATTCTGGTCTCGCCTCAGGTGTTCAGACTGCATGTCTGGACCATGGCGGATGGATTGTTCCTGCTCCTCCTTCTCCTGACTCTCTATGCCGCCGGCGGCTATGTCGCATCGGGATCTCCTCTGGCACTGGTGGCCGCCTCGTTGGCCACGGCCCTTGCGATCATTGTTCGTTATGCCGGTCTAGCCCTTGTGGTCGCGCCGGTTCTCGCGGTCCTGCTGCTGAAGCATCGGCCGTGGAACCGCAGGCTCGTCGATCTGATGGTTGCGACCCTTGTTCCCCTCATACCCTTTGTGGCGCTGGGGGCATCGAACACGGCGGCCGGGGGATCCGCCGTGAACAGGGAGCTTGCCCTTCTGATGCCTCGGCCGGAGACCCTGGTGGCGTACCTCCGAGAGATGTCCTCGTGGTTCCTACCCTTCGGGTTGACGGAGGGGATGCGAGGGCGGGTGATGGGGACCATCTTGCTTGTTCTCGGCGGTGTCCCGTTATCGCTCTTCTTCCTCGGGGCCTGGAAGGGACATGGGGGGCAAGACGCCGGCAGGTTCGCTTGGCTCCCGGCGATGCCGGCGCTCATCGTGGCGACAATCCTCGCGTACCTTGTTGTGCTGGTTGCCACCATCTCCTATTTCGACCTCAACTTGGGCACGGTTGAGCGGTATCTGAGTCCCGTCTTCGCATTGAGCGTGGCCCTGGGAACATCGGTTGTCTGCGAACTGGTCTGGCGCGGCCCAGGGTGGCGTGCTGCAAAGGTGGTGTGTCTGCTCGGCGCGGTGGTGGTAGCGGCGGGTCTTGCGTCGGAGACCATGTCCGTTCTGCGCGCTCCCGCACCACAATGGGGCTACAACGAATGGCGGCGAAGGAACCCGGAGGCTGTGCAGGTCCTTCGATCTCTCAACCCCTCGCGGCCGGTGGTCACCAACGAGATCTACCTGTTTCTCTATCTATCCGATCGTCCCGCTGACCAGGTTCCGATCCTTTACGACAGCTACCTGGTGGAGTCCAGGGACGATGTGCCGCTTCAGATGGAGGTCTATCGGGATCGAATGGAGGCTGGGGCGATTCTCGTGCTTTTCGATACAGTAGACGCCCAGGAAGGCGAATTCCCATCCCGCGAAACCCTGATTCAAGGCCTCGAACGCCTCGCCGCATTCGCCGGCGGGGAGGTCTATGACCATCCTGGCCATTGACGGCGAAGACCGACCCTGGTCCACTGGCAGCCGACTTCGATGTCGTTTCGAGCGGCGGGGTGCGGCGGAATGGTGCGCGTACTCTTGGAGGGTCGCGGTGCGGTGACCGCGGGCGATGGTCTCGCGCCGGTCTCGAACGGGCGGGTTGTCCGCTCAGGAGCGCAAGATGAAGCGTGTCGTGCTGATTACAGGTGCTGCCGGCGGAATCGGACGTGCAACTGTGGCGGTCTTCGACGCCGCCGGCTGGGAGACCATCGCCGTCGACCGACAGCCCGCCACGACCTTTCCACCGGGAGTGACCTTCCACCAGGCCGACGTCGCTGACCCCGAATCGGTGGTCGGACTGTTCCGGTGGCTGCGACAGAAGACCGACCGCCTGGACGGGCTGGTGAACAACGCCGCCATCCAGATCTGCAAGCCGCTGGTCGAGACGACGGTCGAGGAGTGGGACGCCACCATCGCCTCGAATCTGCGATCGATCTTCATCACCGCCCGGGAAGGCCATCCGTTCCTCAAAGCCGCCGGCGGGGCGATCGTCAATGTGAGTTCGGTCCACGCCGTGGCCACCTCGACCGACATCGCTGCCTACGCTGCCAGCAAGGGGGGCTCCCTGGCCCTGACGAGGGCGATGGCGCTCGAGTTCGCCCGAGATGGAATCCGGGTCAACACCATCCTCCCCGGCGCGGTCGATACGCCCATGCTCCACGCCGGCCTGATGCGCGGTCATGTCCAGGGAGGCTCGGTCCAGGAGCGTATGGCAGACCTCGGGCGGCGGACCGTGATGGGCCGCGTCGGCAAGCCGGAGGAGATCGCCCGGACCATCCTTTTCCTCGCCGACAGCACCCAGTCCTCCTTCATGACCGGCCAGTCGATCATCGTCGACGGCGGGGCCACCTGTCGGCTGAGCACCGAGTGAGCCCTGCATGCTGGCGCTGATTCCGCTGCTGGCCCTCGCCGGCCTCTGGCTTCTCCTCGGCAACCTTCGCCCAGCCTGGGGATGGCGGCGCTGCCTGCTGCGGGCCGCACTCCTTTGGGGATGCTGGGCGATCCTGGCGGTGGAGGGGTTGAGCCTGGTACAAGGTCTCACTCAGGCCGGCCTGGCTCTTGCCTGGGTGGTGCCGCTCATCGCCAGCGCCGCGTGGCTGGCCCGCCAGGCCACCCGCGCCGGCCGACTGTCGCGGCCGAGCCTGTCGCTGCCGAGCACCTGGGCAGACCGCGGTCTGTGGCTTGCCGTGCTTGTCATCGTCAGCGTGACGGCCTTGATCGCGTGGCTGGCGCCGCCCCAGACCTGGGATTCGCTGAACTACCACATGAGCCGGGTGGCCCACTGGGCGCAGCAGCATTCCCTGCGGCCATTCGCCACGGGTATCGAGGTGCAGAACAGCCGCTCGCCCGGCGCCGAGATCCTTGTGCTGCAGTTCTACGTCCTTGCCGCAGGCGACCGGCTGGTGAACTTCGTCGAGTGGCTTGCCATGGTCGGCAGCCTGGTGGGGGCGGCGATGGTCGCCCGACAGCTGGGAGGCAGCCGCCCGACGCAGCTGCTGGCCGTTGTGGTCACGGCCACCATCCCGATGGGCATCGCCCAGGCCTCCAGCACGATGACCGACTACGTCGTTGCCTTCTGGGTCATCTGTGCCGTGTCCGAGTGCCTGGCTTTGCTGGGGGAGGCTCCCGCGTTCCCAGGAGTGGCGTTCGCCGCCCTGGGGGCTGGCTTAGCGCTGGTGACCAAGCCGACAGCAGCAGCTTACCTTGCCCCGTTCGCCTTCTGGGTTGGCTGGGCCGTCCTGCGGCGCCAGGGCCTCCGGCGGCTCGCGGGACAGAGTCTGGTGGCGGCCGCTTTCGTCGTATTGCTCAACGCCGGACCCCTGGTCCGCAATGTTGCGATCTACGGGACTCCACTGGACCCCGCGCAGGTCTCGGTTCACTCGAACCAGCTGCGGGATCCGCGCGCCTTGCTCTCCAACCTTCTCCGCAACCTGGCCTTGAACGCCGGCACCCCTTCGACGCACGTGAACAAGGCCATCTACCTGGCCATCGTTCAGATCCATGAATGGATCGGCCTGGACCCCAATGACCCGCGCACAACCTCCGCCGGGGAGTTCAAGGTCAGGGTGCCCGGCCCCTACCTGGGTGAGGATCAGGCCAGCAACTCGTTGCATGCCTGGCTGTATCTCGGCGTTCTCGCTGCTCTGCTTCTCCGCCGGCGGACGGTGAGAGGTCATGTTCTGGGCTATGGTTTGGCCGCCTCGAGCACGCTGGTCTTGCTGAGCTGGATCTTCAAATGGCAGATCTTCGGCGGGAGATACCAGTTGCCGTTGTTCGTTCTTTTGGCGCCTGTGGCAGCGCTCGTCGTGACCAGCTTCTTCTGGGCGCGCGGCGGTATCCGGGGGATGAAGGAAGTCATCCCTAGTGAAGGAAACCGGGAGTCACACCCGGAAGGACGGCTCCCTCAACACGCTCCCAGGATCGTGGGGGCGGTGCTGATCCTGGCAGCCTGGCCATGGCTGGTCGGGATTCGGTCGCGGCCATTGATCCCACCCAGGGTCGATCCGGTCGTGGGCAGCGTGCTTGAAGAGCCGCGGGCGCATCTGTACTTCGCCAACGGGCTCTACCTCGAGCCGATATACACGTCGATGGCCGGCATGATCCAGGAGGCCGGATGCGCGACGGTTGGGCTTATGCTGCCGGGGAACAGCGCCGAGTACCTGCTGTGGGTATTGTTGGGGGCGCCCCGGAACGACCTCGAGATCGAGTGGATCGTCGCCGACACCCCCTCCGCTCGGTTTGAGCCTGCCGGTTTCCGGCCCTGCGCCGTAATCTGCGAGGGCTGTCCCCAAGGATGGGAGGTCGTCCGGGGGCTCCCGGTCGTGTATGGCTCGAGCACCTCGGACTATCGGCTCTACCTGGGCCGTCCACCAGCAAACTGAGGACTGAGCTCGATGAGCGACTTGAATCGGGCGGTCAGGCGGGTGATGCCTTCCGGCATCGGGAGAGGCGGATCGAGCGTCTGCTGGTGGTGTCACAACCGCGGCCACCACCGGCATGCCGCCGCTTTCAGCGCGCCTCGCCAGAGCATCCGGTTCTTCAGGAGTACAGCAACTGCCACCGCGAGCAGCGCGGCTTCATCCTCGGCAATGGCCCGAGTTTGCGGCACACCGATCTCAGCCTGCTGCAGGATGAATCGCTTCTACCTACTGTTCCCCGAGATCGGGTTCTGATCAACTACTAGGTTGCTGTCAACACCCTTGTCATCGAGCAGTGCGCCCAGGAGATCCATTCGTTGAACATGCCGAAGTTCATCGCCTGGCGCGGCCGTCGTCGGCTGCGGGATGACCCGAAGGTGGTGTTCCTGGACAGCGACTACACGGGCAGCGAGACGTTTGCACCCGATGTGAGTGGCAGGCTGTCCAAGGGTTCGACGGTCACCCATGTCTCCCTGCAGCTCGCCTTCCAAAGGGGGTTTGAGAAGGTGATCCTGATCGGCGTGGACCACTCCTTCACCGCGCAGAGCGCCCCGAATCAGACGGTGGTCTCTGCCGGCGATGATGCCGATCACTGGTCGCCAGGTTACTTCGGTCGCGGGTTCCGCTGGCAGCTGCCGGATCTGGAGGCCTCGGAACGGGGCTACGGCATGGCGAGGGCAGTGTACGAGCAGGCGGGCCGCCGCTTGCTCGATGCGACGGTCGGCGGCAAGCTGGCGGTCTTGCCGAAAGTCGACTATCGTTCAGTATTCGCAACGCCGCGAGCTTGAGTCCGTCATGCCTGTGATCCTTGTCTCCCTTCCTCTTCTCGTCTTCCTCGGCCTGGTTGTCAACTTCCTGGCGCGTCTCTTGGAAGATCCCGGGAGGGGCGAGGCGTGGCGCACGGCTTTTGTCTTGAGCGCCGTCGCCTGCGGGGCGGCGGTGACTGTTTCTGCAGAGCTGCTCAGCCTCTTCCGGGCGCTCACGCAAACAGGGCTTGCGCTCACTTGGGGAATCCTGCTGGCGGCCGTTGCCACCGTCGCCTGGCGCAGCGGAGCGCTGTCGCGTGTCCTGGCCTGGCTGCGGGATCGGCTCTGGCGGCCTCACTTCCTTGAGGCGTTTCTGGCCCTCGGGGTAGCCATCCTGGCGCTTGTCATCGGCGTCATCGCCTGGATCTCGCCCCCCAACACCACCGACTCCCTCCTGTATCACATGAGCCGCGTCGTTCACTGGGCGCAGAACGCCAGCCTGGCACATTATCCGACCACGTACGAGCACCAACTCTGGTTCCCGCCGTGGGCTGAGACGGCCATCCTGACATTGCGATTGCTTTGGGGAGACGATCAGCCTGCCGGTCTGATCCAGTGGGCGAGCATGGCCGGCGCGCTCGTCGTCGTCCCCGGGATCGCCGGCCTGCTGGGCGCCGACAGGCGCGGCCGGCTGGTGGCGGTCCTATTCGCGTTCGGTCTGCCGATGGGGATTCTGCAGGCGAGCAGCACCCAGAACGACTATGCCAGTGCCTTCTGGCTCGTCTGCCTCGCCTACCTGATTCTGCTGACCCTGAGAAGTCCGCGGAGGCGATGGCACGGATTGGGCCTTGGCATGGCGCTTGGCCTCGGGCTGCTCACCAAGGCCACCTTCTATCTCTTCGCGCTTCCTTTCGTCATCTGGTATGGGATCGCGGTGTGGAGGCAGTCTGGTCTGGGGACAATACTGCGCTCTGTGCTTCTCGTCGTCGGTGCAGCTGCAGTCCTCAATCTTGGCTTCTGGGCCAGGAACTGGGTCACCTACGGGGGGCCTCTGGGTCCCGGCACACTGGTCCAAGGTCACCTTCGACTCCCCTCGATCCTGGGTATCCCCGCGGCGTGGGGAGCCCATCTCCTGACGCACTTCGCCACGCCATCCGAGCCCGCGAACCGCGCGATCGAGGCGAGCTTCTTACGCCTCACCTCGGCCCTTCGGGCCCCGATGACGGACTTCCACCTCACCTGGGCCTGGAACCATGAAGATCTGGCCGGGAGCCCGATCCATGTTGTGATTGCTCTGCTCGCTGTCCTGGCTTCGGTTGGCTGGCTGCGGGCCAGGCGAGACCCGACGGCAGCGGGCTATGTTGCGGCAGCGACCGTTGCCTCGGCGCTGGCGGGTGCCCTGGTTACCTGGAACCCATATGTGCCGCGTCTGCATCTGCCGCTCCTGGTCCTTGGCGCCCCGCTCGTGGGCGCAGTCGCCGGTCGCTGGCTGAGGCCGGGCTGGATCGCCGCGCTGTGCGTCGGATTACTTCTGATCAGCACGCCCTGGGTCTTGCTCAATCAGACCCGGCCGGTGATCGGCTGGCGGCCGCGCACGGCGATCGTCAGTGTGTTCGAGGCCTCCGAGGAGAACATCCTGTTCGCCAATTGGCTTCCCCTGCGAGACGACTTCGTCGGGGCGGTGGATGCCGTCCAGGCAACTGGTTGCAGGCAGATCGGAATGCAGATTGACTCGCACGACCTCGAGTATCCATTCTGGTTGCTGCTGCGCGCCCCGCAGAGTGGGATGCGGCTGGAGCACATTGACCCGCCCTCGCATCTGGCACGATATGTGGACCCTGCCTTCCGCCCCTGTGCGATCCTGTGCATGGTGTGCGGTGGCAGGGCGAGGCTGCACGGCCTCGAGCGTTCGGGCACATTTGGGCCGATCGCGCTGTATCTCGGATCGACGTACGCCCCTGGAGAAGACGACTAGGAGCGCGATGAGAAAGCCCTGGTTCCAGAGAGAAACCCGTATGTGTGGTGGTTGGGGCCAAGCCCCAACCACCA
>Ga0315295_10003959_pt1 | contig 12595 bp, 7 predicted proteins | sample YL17G14_0_MG_FD_204453 | JGI IMG/M metagenome (GOLD analysis project Ga0315295, IMG submission 204453) | Sediment microbial communities from Yellowstone Lake, YNP, Wyoming, USA - YL17G14_0 | ecosystem: Environmental > Aquatic > Freshwater > Lake > Sediment | place: USA: Wyoming | collected... | reverse complement strand
CACTGCCGGTTGGGTCAAACAAAGTAGCCTTACCACCAGCTCGTCCCACAATCTGGACGAGGTTGTTGATTGACCAAGCTTCACTTTCTATTTCGCAAAGAGCAATATTATTTCCTCCGCCTGTTGGGTCAAATAAGGTGGCTTCCGACTTCCATGAAGGGTCAAATGGATTAGTAGTGGACCATCCTACAATCTGACCACTGTCGTTGATTGACCGAGCTACACTCTGAACAAACCGACCTCCTAAAGTGCCAAGGCTAATATTTTTTCCGCCACCAGTTGGGTCAAACAAAATGGCTTTATTATTCATTGAATTGACCAAAACACATCCCACAATCTGACCGTTGTCGTTGATTGACCATGCCACGCTTCCCGTTCCACCCAGAGTGATATTGTGTCCGCCGCCCGTGGGGTCAAACAAAGTGGCTCTTTGTTTTCCTAAACCGTCTGAGGCAGATCCGACAATCTGACCGAGGTCATTGATTGAGAAGGCCGTGCTATGGATTCCACCCAGAGTGCCGAGGTCGATATTATTGCCGCTGTCTGTTGGGTCAAACAATGTGGCTCTCGTATATCCTGAACTGTCATCGGCATGTCCCACAATCTGACCGAGATTGTTGATTGAATAGGCGCCGCTGCTGTTTCCGCCCAGAGTGTCGAGGTCGATGAGCTTGTAGTAGGCCGTTGCCTGATAGGCAGGGGCCGCAACGGCCAAAATGAAGGCCAGCGTAATCAATCTTACTTTTCTATTCATTTCACCTCCTCCTTTTTGCCCTCAGGGCAGTGAATAAAACTCCCAGTGCAAGGATGGATAGCGTGGCAGGCTCAGGGATAAGAAGATATGCCCTGGAATAGCCATCAGGGTTTATCCCGCTGCCTACAATCCAGCCGTTATTATTGATTGAGTATGCAATCGTAAGTGTCCATCCCAAACTCGGGTCAATTAACGTATTTAAGTCGATATTGTTTCCGCCGCCAGTCGGGTCGAACAAAGCGGCTCTTTCGTTTCTTGAACTGTCCTGCGACCATCCCACAATCTGACCGAGGTCGTTGATTGACAAGGCACTACTCCCATAACCGCCCAGGGTGCCGAGGTCGATATTGTTTCCGCCGCCTGTTGGGTCAAACAAAGTGGCTCTGGCGTATCCTGAACTATTATAGGCATATCCCACGATCTGGCCATTGTTGTTAACTGACCTGGCCCCGCTCAAGGTTTTTTCACCCAGAGTGTCCAGGACGGTATTATTGCCACCACCCGTCGGGTCAAACAAAGTGGCTTTCCAGTATCCTGAACTGTTGTGGGCATCTCCTACAATCTGCCTCTGATTGTTGACTGAATAGGCCCAACTTTGCTCTCCACCCAAGGTGCCCAGGTTAAGATTATACCCGCCACCAGTTGGGTCAAACAGAATGGCACTCCGCTTTCCTGAACTGTCATCGGCCCATCCTACAATCTGACCGTTGTTGTTGATTGAATAGGCCGCGCTAAGGTTTCCGCCCAGAATGCCAAGGTCGATATTGCTTCCACCACCAGTCGGGTCAAACAAAGTGGCTCTATACAAGTAGTATCCTGATGTAGCCTCCCCCACAATCTGACCACGGTCGTTGATTGACCGGGCCAAACTGTACCCTCCGCCCAGGGTACCAAGGTTGATATTATTGCCACTACCTGTTGGGTCAAATAAAGTAGCTCTGGTGTTTCCTGAACTGTCTTTGGCATATCCTACAATCTGACCGTAGTTGTTGATTGACCGTGCCCAACTCGTGCCGCCCAGGGTACCAAGGTCGATTATTTTGTAGTAGGCAATTGCCTGATGGGCAGGGGCCGCAACGGCCAAAATGAAGGCCAGCGTAATTAGTCTTGTCCGCCAGACGTTTGGCGGATAAACTTTTCTTTTCATTTCATCCTCTCCTTTTTCTTGCCACAAAGGCACTAAAACGCTCCTCACCACTCACCATTGGTTAATTGGTTAGTGGTTAATTGGTTAGTGTGTCTTCGTGGCTAATCAAAAAACACCCTTTAACCTGAGCACAATAATCAAAGACCCGGCGCAAGATAAAACCGTTTATCCTTTGCCGGACTCCAATCCAGTTTGAATACCCTCCGTGGAAAAGCAATTTATGTATGATTAACTTCAATATAACCGGCGGGATGGCGGATTGTCAAGCGAAAAACCGCCTGTTTTTTGCTGTGCAGGCCGAGAAAGGGGGATTTTGGGACTCAATTCCGGCGAAATTTTATTGATTAGTTTGGCAAAAGGTGGTATAAAAACTCTTTTGGTGTGATAAGGACGGAGGCAGGGGACTATGAAGGAAATTAGCCACGAAAAGGCACAGAAAAGACGGGTAAAAGGACACCAGAGAATCAGAGTATCAGGAAGAAGAATATCAGGGAATCGGGAAATCAGGAGAATTTATGAAACGCAGAATGGTTATGATTGAGGGCAACGATGCAGCGGCACACGTCGCCCACGCTACAAACGAGGTTATTGCAATATATCCAATTACCCCCAGCTCGCCTATGGGTGAAATTGCCGATGAAAAAACCGCCAGAGGTGAGCCGAATATCTGGGGCACGGTTCCTTCAGTGACAGAGATGCAGTCGGAAGGGGGTGCAGCGGCTGCTGTCCACGGTGCGCTGATAACGGGAGCGCTGACGACCACCTTTACCGCCTCCCAAGGGCTGCTGCTTATGATTCCCAGTATGTATAAGATTGCAGGCGAGCTATTGCCTACTGTTTTTCACATATCTGCTCGCTCGCTGGCCTGCCATGCGCTTTCGATATTCGGCGACCATTCCGATGTAATGACCTGCCGTGAGACGGGCTTTGCGATGCTTTGTTCGTGCAATGTGCAGGAGGTTATGGATTTTGCGCTCGTTGCTCAGCGGGTGACATTGGCTTCATCAGTGCCTTTCATACATTTCTTTGACGGTTTTCGTACCAGCCACGAGGTCCAGAAGGTCGAGGAGCTGACGTTCGATGATATGCGAGCAATGATTGATGATGAGCTTGTTGCCCGGCACCGGGCAAGGGCGCTTACGCCGGATAGACCCCAGATTGCCGGCACGGCGCAGAACCCGGATGTCTATTTTCAGGGCAGAGAAACGGTGAATAAATACTATCTTGCTGCGCTGCAGATTGTCCAGGATGCGATGGACAAGTTAGCGAAGCTGGTTGGGCGGCAATATCATTTATTTGATTATGTTGGGCCGGCAGATGCTCAGAAGGTTATCGTCATTATGGGTTCGGGAGCCGATACCGTCCACGAGACAATAGAGTATCTTGTTTCTAAAGGCGAAAAAGTCGGCGTGGTCAAGGTTCGGCTTTATAGACCCTTCAGCAGGAAGCACTTTATCGCTGCTTTGCCAAAGACCGTAAAGAAAATCGCTGTGCTGGATAGAACCAAAGAGCCGGGCTCTCTCGGCGAGCCGTTGTATCTGGATGTCTGCACTGCCGTAGAGGAGGCGATGGCAGAAGGAGAGGCGCCTTTCCAGAGGTATCCTCTGATAGTAGGGGGGCGGTATGGGCTTGGGTCGAAGGAGTTCACGCCGGCTATGGTAAAAGCCGTTTATGATAATCTCGATGCTCCCAAACCCAAAAATGGTTTTACAGTAGGTATTATTGATGACGTAACGAACATGAGCTTGGAAGTTGATGAATCGTTTGAGATTTCCGGTGAAGGTCTTTTCCGTGCGATGTTTTATGGTCTTGGTGCGGATGGGACAGTAGGCGCAAACAGAAATTCCATAACGATTATCGGTGAGCTGACGGACAATTACGCGCAGGGCTACTTTGTTTATGACTCGAAAAAGGCCGGCGGTGTTACCATATCACATTTGCGTTTTGGAAAGCGGCCCATACGGAGGCCTTACCTTATAACCGAGGCCGATTTTATTGCGTGCCACAATCCCAGCTTCCTGGAGAAATATGATATGCTCTCTGCGGCTAAGCCGGGGGCCACGTTTTTGCTGACCAGCAGCCACAGCAAGGACCAGGTCTGGGACACCCTGCCGCAGGAGGTGCAGAAACAGATAATCGAAAAGAAGATAAAGTTCTACGTTATCGATGCCATTTCGCTTGCCCGGGAGCTTGGTTTGGGCGCACGAATCAACGTAATTATGCAGACCGCCTTTTTCAAAATTAGTAATGTTATTCCACTCGAAACGGCAATCAAAGCCATCAAAGATGCTATCCAGCACTCTTACGGCAAGAAAGGACAGAAGGTCGTTGATATGAACAACGCCGCTGTTGATGGCGCAATTGATAGGCTTTATGAAGTTAAGGTCCCCTCCAAAATTACCAGCAAGATAAAGATGCCGCCGGTTGTCCCGGACGATGCACCTGATTTTGTAAAAGAGGTTACGGCGGAGCTTATGGCGCTTCGCGGAGACAAAGTGCCGGTCAGCAAACTGCCGGTCGATGGCAAGTTCCCGATGGGGACAACCCAGTATGAAAAGCGAAACATCGCAGTCAATATACCGCAGTGGGAGCCGAATATTTGTATCCAATGCGCGACCTGCTCTTTAGTCTGTCCGCACGCCGCCATAAGGATTAAGGTTTACGATGGAAAGCATCTTAAGGGTGCGCCAGCGGCGTTCAAAAGCGCCGATGCAAAGGGCAAGGACTTTGCGGGGATGAAGTGCACGGTTCAAGTAGCTCCTGAAGACTGCACCGGCTGCGGCGCCTGTGTTCTTAACTGTCCGGCACAGGAAAAGGATGCGAATAAACAGCCAACAGGCCGAAAAGCTATCAATATGGTTTTGCAGGAACCGCTCCGTCAGCAGGAAAGAGAGAATTATAAATTCTTCCTGTCAATTCCAAACACCGACCCCAAACTTTTCAAGGCCAACACCGTAAAGGGCAGTCAACTGATTCAGCCCCTCTTTGAGTATTCCGGCGCCTGTGCCGGCTGCGGGGAGACAGCTTATGTCAAGCTGCTGACTCAATTATTTGGGGACAGGGCCCTGATTGGTAATGCAACCGGCTGCTCATCAATTTACGGCGGCAATCTGCCGACTACACCTTACACTAAGAGGGAAGATGGCAGGGGGCCAACCTGGTGCAACAGCTTGTTTGAGGATAACGCTGAGTTCGCAATGGGTATGCGTCTGACACTTGAGAAGTTCAAAGAACGCGCACTTTATCTATTAGACAAAGTAGCAGGGGGAGGATGCGTCGATGCGAGATTAGCAGAAGAAATCCGGGCGGCTGCACTGGCGGACGACCCGGCGCAGTCTGCTATTGAGCAGCAGAGGACCCGGGTGGATAAACTTAAAGAGCAGTGTGCGAAAAACGCATGCCCGGACTGCAGGTATCTGGTGATTCTTGCAGATTATCTTGTCCGCAAATCCGTGTGGGCTGTTGGCGGCGATGGATGGGCTTACGATATCGGCTACGGCGGCCTGGACCATGTGCTGGCCAGCGGCGCTAACGTCAATGTGCTGGTTCTGGATACGGAAGTGTATTCCAACACGGGTGGACAGATGTCCAAATCTACGCCGAGAGCGGCGGTGGCCAAATTCGCGGCAGGGGGGAAACCGTCGCCCAAAAAAGACCTCGGCCTTTTGGCTATGACTTACGGCAGCATTTATGTAGCAAAGGTGGCAATGGGTGCGAATACCGCCCAAACAGTGAAGGCCTTTGTCGAGGCGGAAGCGTATCCGGGTCCTTCGCTTATAATCGCGTATGCTCACTGCATTGCCCACGGGATAGATATGACGGCCGGCTATCAGGAACAGAAAAAGGCCGTTGAATGCGGTCATTGGCCGTTGTATAGATTCGACCCGCGGCTTAAAGAGCAGGGCAAAAATCCTCTCCAGCTCGATTCGAAAGCTCCCACTCTTAACTTCGAGGAATACGCTTACGGCGAAAATCGTTACCGAACGCTGAAACAATCCAGGCCGGAAGTAGCAGCCGAATTACTCAAACTCGCCACAAGGGATGTGGTCCAGAGATATGCTCTGATGGAGCAGCTTGCGAAACTATCCTGCGGCCCGGAAGTAAAGCCGGATGTAACATAAAGAAATACAGGGGTGTCAAATGATTGGTCGGTTCTTAAGAACAACCTCGTTGCTTCTTGTGACGGCTCTGTTCTTGGCGGGCTGTGGGCAGGAACACAAGGAAGGCGTGGGTATGTCGGCTCGCGGCTTGACCGAGCTTGCTGAAGTTGGCCCAGACCTCGAAACGCTTCCTGTTCCACCTGATTATGTCTCTGGAGCAATTGTGGCGACCGGAGGGCTGCAAGAGTGGGCGAAAACAAGAAAGCTGGAGCTTAATGGTGTAGTCACTTTGTATCAAGGAGATGGCAGTGTCTATCTCACAGAGCAGCGTTACCAGATTTACCCGTGGTCAAATTCTATTCGGGTTTCAGCGGTCGAGCCGCAGGGCCAATTCGTTTGCGAATTGTCGCAGGATGGATTTCGTGTATTGGATGGGGTCAAAGTAGTTGACGCCTTGTCTGCTCAAGTAAGTGAACGCGACCTCGCCGATGCAATACTTACTATCACTACCGCATCTATTCGCTTTCTGGACAGGTCCGCTAAGTTTACGAAAGCTTCCGATCCTGTCAAAATGCAGGGGCTATGGTATTATCCGGTTGAGCGAGATTATGTAGTTGAGAGACGGACGGCTGCAAGTGACAGACGCGAGGACGTTGAGCATCCTGAACCATATTGGTCTAAAGTAGTTTTCTATCAGAACAGGGACAATGCTCTGGTTGATATGCTCTGGTTTACCGACGTTGAGGAGGGAAAGTTTTTTGCGGTTCGTGGTTACGACTATAGTCGGGTTCAAAAAATGGGGGTTTTGCTTCCTACCAAGATAGAGATATTCAGGACGGATGCTCGGGGTGTATTGTCGGAGCGGGTGGCTCGAGTAAACTTCGAATAGTCGGCTCATAATAAACTAAAAATTCAAAATGCTCTGTAGAAAAGAGTTCAGATTGTCTATCGAGCGGGCCGCAAGCGAGTCGAGAAATCCCTCGACCCTGCTCCCCACTTCGCTCTGAACGACAGAGCTTCGCAGGGCAAGCGGGACAGGTTTGCTTTTGAATGGATTTCTCCGCTTCGGTCGAAATGACGGTGTACAAAGCAAATTCAAAACTAAAAACTCAAAGATGCGGAGCCCCTTCACTACGCTCAGTGCCTGCCCTGAGCTTGTCGAAGGGGTGACATTTTGAGATAGTTTTTAGGACCAGGAGGCGTGGGTTCATACCTGTTGTAAGCGGCAGAAAGTGGTATGGCTTTATTGTTTTTTTGCAAGCCCCGCTTCGGTATTTGAAAGACTCGGGCAGACATTTGTATGGGCAGTTTTTGTCGGGTGCTGCAAAATTTTTTCTTTAGTGTGGTCTTTGCCGGCTATACTGGCATTTGCGTAATTATAGGGCGTGAATACAGATGCGAAATAAATAATACTGGTGTGCAGGCAGTATAATTAAATTGTTCATTATTTTTTTGCCGGTGACGAAGGGTCTATCTGATGTATGGTGACAACCCCTGGTTTCATAAGTGCCTTGTGGGCCTATAGTTGTGATAGAAGAAAAGTCGAAGCATCGCTGAAATTTTTTATTTTGGTGTGGGTGTATCTGAAAATGTTGCCTTTTTCAGTTTCTGCCGGCGGGTAAGTTAATTTGTTGGAGATTTTACCTTAATATAAACAGTCCAAAAAAAGTTAAGCCGACACAGCATTAAACCGATAAACTTCATCGAGTGAGAGTGTGTTTTGACAGTTGAGCAGTTTGGACAAAATAGAAGCTCGATATTTTTGGAAGTTTAGTGCTATGAAAAGGATACAGACTAAAAGTGAAGTGGCGGTAATGCACAGAGTCGGCTGGTTTTTGTTTTGCAGCTATGCTCTACTTTTTTTACTTTTTGTCTCCGGTTGCGGTAATAAGTTTTTTGACCCGACGCAAGTAGGCAGGTTCCGTCCTGTGCCAGCGGTCAACGTGATATTGGACACATTGGGCGTGGCGGAGGAGACGCCGGTAGCCTGGGAACAGGCCGAGGACCCTCAGCCGACAGATACTACGGTAATAGAGTCCGATTATGTGTTCCGCTCCGGTGACGTTGTCAGGATATCTATCTTCGAGCTGCTTCAGGATGGGGTGCAATTTGTAAACGAGTACGTCGTTACGGAGACCGGCAAGATATCCATACCAGAAGTAGGAGTAGTTGAAGCAGCAGGGCTGACTGAGACGCAACTTGAAGAGGAGATAAGACAGATTCTTGCGCCGAGTGTCTTGAAGAATCCCTCGGTTGTTGTAACTATGGTCGGCTCACAGCAGCATACGTTTTCGATATTAGGTGACGGTGTGGGGGCGCCTGGCAGATACGTTATCCCGCGATATGATTTTAGATTGACCGATGCGATTGCGACAGCCGGCGGCTCAAGGCAGTTTAACGTCAGCTATATTTATGTTTCACGTTATGCTAAAGAGAAAGAGATGATAGGTTCGCCTAAACAGCCGAGGCCTACGGGACCCAAGGAGCTTAGGGAACTGGAGCTTATTGAGCCGGAGCTCACCGAGCCACAACTTATCGAACCGCAGAATCCGGCCGAGCCAGAGAAAGAAGAGCTGGAGGTGATAACGCCTCGAGCACAGCGTCTAACGCCTCGGGCACAGCGTCAATGGCCGCAAAGCAAGGTGGTTATAGCTACTTCGGAGATGATAACGGAAAGAGAGCTTGCTCAAGCGTCTTTGCCGGAGGATTTCGAGGTATTAAGCGATGGGCAGCAGGATTGGAAGGATGCCAAGAGGAAACCGGCATCATCTGTTGAGCCGGCCACTGCAGAGCCGACAGAAGAGACAATAAAAAATGAGCCGGTGAGCGTCAAGGACATCCTGAAAACGTTGTCTGAGCGGTCTGGTCGAGGGCGGACAACGGGTGCCCCGACTGCTACCCAGCCGACGGAGGAGCTGCCAAGTGATGAGCTGATAAGTATCAAGGAGACAACACCGACATTCCCTCAGATGCCTCGTCGAGAGAAAACAACTGAACGAACGGGTGCCAAAGGAGCTGTGAAACCATCTGCCGGCGTCAGCCCGACCGGTAGCGAGAAGGCAGGTGAGGAGACAGGTATAGATGCAATACTGAAGTCACTGTCTGAGCGGCCCGCCAAAGGCGAGCAAGCGGGTAAGGAAGTTAAGGAAGCAGTTACGCCTTTGGAGGAGCCGATTGGTCGGGAACGGATGGAAGAGCGAATAGATGTCGACGAGGTATTGAAGACATTGTCTGAACAGCCTGGTCGAGAAAAGGTAGGACTGCCGGAGGGGGGAGTGGGTGCCGAAGAAGCGCTGAAATCATTGGCCCAACCAGGTGCCCCGGAGATTCCAGAGGAACAGATAAAGATTGAAGAAGGCGTGTCGGCACCATTCGCCAGACCCGTAGGCCGAAGGAAAGTAGAAAAAGTAGTAGAAGAAGAGGAAGCCGGGCGTGTTGAGTGGATTTTCCAGGATGGCAAATGGGTTCCTGTGCAGGTTGGTCCTCCAAAGCGGATAGAACCGGTGATTGGGGTCGAGCCCAAAGTAGTTGCGCCGCCGCTCGGAGAGAAAGAGAAGCCTGTGGCGGAGTTCGAGTTTGAGGGAGCGGCCAAGACGCGGCTGATAAGGATTCCTGCTGATAAGCTGCTGGCAGGTGACCCAAAATATAATATCCTGATAAAACCAGGTGACACGATTCATGTGCCTGTTGATGTTGTTGGTGAGTTCTGCATTATGGGTAACGTCAACAATCAGGGATACGTTAATATTACAGGCCGGCCGATGACTTTGAAAATGGCGATAGCTGCTGCGGGTGGTTTGGGACCTCTGGCATGGCCAAAGACTTGCGAAGTAATAAGAAGAATCGGCAAGAAAAAAGAAGAGATTGTGCTGGTGGATTTGGATAAGGTTGCCAGCGGTGAGCAGCCAGACTTCTTTATTAGACCGAATGACCTGATTAATGTCGGCACACATTCGACTGCCAGGTGGCGGGCAATTTTGCGCAATGCCTTCAGAGCTTCGTACGGGTTCGGTTTCGTTTATGACCGTAACTTTGCTGATAGAGATTACTACGGCGGAGTGTGGCCATTCTAATGGAAACACATAAGACAAGCAGCGTAAGGCCGTGTATTTCGCACGGTTTTAATTCTTAGTTTTTGGTTCTTACTGTCGTGGATAATATCATCTCTACTGTGGAAAGACAGGGAGTAGGTACGCCCATAGAAAAGCAACAGTGGCGCCAGCTTGGGGTGCATAACTACGTCAAGATATTGATGATAGGGGGGCTGTTGTGTTATCTTTTCCGCAGCGAGTTCAGAATGCTCGTCCAGGACTGGCTTACTGATAGTAGCTGGTCTCATGGTTTTTTAATTCCGCTATTTAGCTTATACTTCGTCAATCAGCATAAGCACGAGATTTTGGCCCTCCAGACCAGACCAAATTATCTTGGCCTGGTTTTTCTTGTTTGCGTAATTTTGTTCTATTTTTTTAATCTGGTCAGCCCGGCTGGTTACGCATATTTTCGCAGTCTTAGCATACTGGCTACGCTCGGGGCGGTGGTGCTGTTTTTGGGTGGGTGGCGTCTGGTAAAATACACCTGGCTGCCGATTGCTTTTTTGGTATTTGCTGTACCGCTGCCGGACAGAACATACAAGGCAATCAGCATACCGATGCGGATATGGGCTGCGGAAGGCGCAACGTTTTTCCTGAACCTTGTTGGTGATTTGGAAGCAACAGCCCGCGGTGCTATAATAGATGTGATGTATCGGGGCAAGGTGATTGAGCCGCCGTTGGATGTGGCTGAAGCGTGCAGCGGGATGCGGCTGTTAATGGCCTTTCTGGCGCTGGGCGTCGCTATGGCTTATCTGCACTACAGGCCTTTATGGCAGCGATTTGTCTTATTAGTCAGCACGATACCGATAGCGATATTCTGTAATTCCGTGCGGGTTACGGTTACAGGATTTATCTATGTGTTGATACATCCGCGATACACGCAGGGTATCTATCACGATATGCTTGGGATTGCGATGCTGCCGTTAGCGTTTGGCTTATACGCTTTTCTTGCCTGGTTTATGTCGAGCTTATTTGTTGAGGAATCCGAGGTTGTTACCGAGGATGTTATAGTTCGGAAGCGCGAGGCGTGATGACAGATGCCAGAGACAACATGCGAGTTTATTTGCAGCCGGCCTTTTTGATATGCGTTGTGGTGCTTGTGATTGCGGCGGGTGTGTCAGGAAAATTGGGCGTGGTAAAGAAGGAATTCCTGCCGCCAAAAAAGTCTTTTAATGCTTTGAATGAAGAAAAGTTAGCGCCTTACAAGGTCGTAGAAAAGCTGAAAATCGAAGACAAAGATATGCTTAAGGCGCTTGGAACGCAGGATTACATCCAATGGATTCTGGAAGATACCACGGTGCCGGCTGGTAGTGTTGTTCGAAAATTAATGTTGTTTGTTACTTATTATGGGCGTGCGGACCGAGTTCCACACGTGCCGGAAGAGTGCTGGGCAGGAGGCGGTTTTCAGCAATTAGCGTCGGATAGTGTAACGTTTGAAATAAAAAAAGCCGGTTTTGAGAGAAAAATCGACGGAGAATACCTTGTTTTTAGCAGTAAAAAGTCTGGTTTCCGCGAAAAAAGCGGGCAAATTACAGTTTTGTACTTTTTTAGGGTCAGTGGGAAATATGCCGTCGGTAGATCCGAGACGAGGTTTCTTCTGAATAAGAACCTTTTCCGGAAATATTCGTATTTTTCCAAGGTCGAGTTGGATTTTAATCAGACACTGGTAGCACCGTCCAAGGAAGAAGCGGTCGCAGCGGGTGAGAAGCTGTTAGCTGTGGTTTTGCCCGTTTTGGAAGAGGAGCATTGGCCTGATTTTGAACAAAAGCGGCAGTAGTCGGAAGTTGAACAAAGTCGAATATCGAAAGTCAAATATCAAATAAGGGGAAAACTTATGGCGAAGAGGAGGTTGAACAAGAAAGTTGCCCTTGTCGGCTCGGTGATTTTTATAGTTGTTGCATTAGGAGCCATTTTGGCAATTTTGTATTTGAGCAGGGACCCGGAGAAGTTTATCGCAGAAGGCGATGCTGCCTGGCAGGCAAAAAATTACGCAAGGGCTGAACACAGTTATCACAAGGCACGCAGCCTGGCAAAAACCGATTCGCTCAGGAAAGAGATACTTTTCAAGCTTGTAGATATGTATATCGAGACCGACGAGTGGCGTTTTGTTCGTGGATGCTGGGAAGAAATAATCAACCTCGACCCGAAGGATATCAAAGCCCGATACGCTAGACTTAAGTATTTTTACATTATGGCTGATAGCGGTGCGCAGCGGGTTTGGCAGGATGTTCGACAGCAGGCGTCGGAATTGATAGAAATAGTAGAGCAGGCCAACCTCCTTACGGAGAATACTGATAAGTGGGAAACCGCTGGGCTGCGAGAAAAAGGAGCTGTCGGTCAACCGATGGGCCAGTATTTATACCTGCTCAAGGGTAGGGCTACCGTCGAGATGGCAAAGCTGGGGGTAGTTCCGGACACCGAAGCATTGCTTGCTCAGGGGGTTGCTGATTTGGAAAAAGTGCGGAAGTTTGACCCGGCTAACGTCGATGCCCACTGGTATTTG
>Ga0315295_10003957_pt1 | contig 12598 bp, 11 predicted proteins | sample YL17G14_0_MG_FD_204453 | JGI IMG/M metagenome (GOLD analysis project Ga0315295, IMG submission 204453) | Sediment microbial communities from Yellowstone Lake, YNP, Wyoming, USA - YL17G14_0 | ecosystem: Environmental > Aquatic > Freshwater > Lake > Sediment | place: USA: Wyoming | collected... | reverse complement strand
TGCGACGCCGCCCTGGCCGGTCGGCGCCCGCTACTGGATGGTCAGCCCCGCCTTGGTCAGCAGGCGCCGGCCCCAGGCGAAGTGCGAGCTCCAGTAGGTCGACTGGTTCAGCGAGGCGATGGTGACGCCGTCGGCAGACCCCGTCGAGTGGATGAACCAGCCGCGGCCCATGTAGATCGCGGCGTGGTAGACGTCGTAGCCGGACGACGCCGTCCCGGAGTCGGCGAAGAAGATGAGGTCACCGGCCTTCAGGCCACTGCGCGAGATCCGCGGCTTGGCGCTCCGCGCCATGTAGCCGGCCCCCCGCTCGTTGACGCTGATGGGGTAGCCGAAGTGGATCTTCATGACCCACCAGCAGAAGCCCGAGCAGTCGAACCCGCCGTGCTCCTGGTAGCCGTAGGGCGACTCCCTGGACGGATACTCGCCCGCCCAGACGTAGGGATATCCGACGTACTGGAAGGCGAAGGACAGGATCTCGCGCTGGCGGTCGCTCAGCGTCGGCAGGGTGATCGCCTTGTAGCCGGCGAGACCGTCGACCTCCCACTCGCTCAGGGTCAGCGCCTCGCGAAGCATGTACGCCACCTCGGCACGGTCGATCGCCTCGCCCGGCGAGACCTCCTGCTCCTCCAGGCCATAGGGGTGGTTGTAGCGCAGCAGCAGGTAGCGCGCGGCGACGGTGTACGGCAGCCGCGCCGGGACCTTCGGCTTCCAGCCCTCGTTCGGCTCCCAGGTGCCCGGGCGCAGGGCGCTGAGCATCGACCAGTCGTCGTCAGGATGGAGAAGCCTGACCATGCGGACGACCGCCGACTCCGCCTTGTAGGCGGGGACGAGGTCGTCGGGATGGAAGCCGTCGCCCATGGCCGGCATGAGGCCCTTGGCGACGGCGATCTGGATGTACCAGTAATCGGGGTCGATCCCGGGGACGACGTCCGGGATCGCGACCGGCGTGACGGTGTCGTCCTGATGGCCGCTCGCGATCACGAGAGCGCGCGCGAGCTGCCGACGCGTGATGTCGCGCTCGGGCTTGAAGGTGCTGGCGTAGTCGTCCATGACCTTGCGGCCCAGCGGACCGACGTTCGTCACCCAGTCGATCGCGCCGCGCGCCCAGTATCCGGAGGGCACGTCGGTGTAGGTCTGGGCGCGCGCGGGACGAGCCGCGGCGGCGAAGCACGCGAGTGCCACCGCCGTGAGCACGACGAGGAGGAGAAGCGAGCGCGTGACCGGTCTGTCGCGTGAGTCGTCCATGTCTGCTCTCTGTCTATCGGCGCGCAGCGGGCCCGCTTGAGCCTTGATCATGCTGGGGCGTGTGGACGGCCTTTGCTGGCGGCGCCAGGCACCCAGCCCCAGGCGCGAACGGCGCCAGAGCCGTTGCCAGGGCTGACAACTGCTCAGGCGCAGGAGTCATGAGCCGATAAGAGAAGGGAGGACGACACCACGGACGCGGTTTGCCGCGTCGGGGGCCGCCGCGTAATATCGACGGCGGCCACTCGCGGCCACGCCCCCCCTTCCATGGATCCCATGCCAGACAGCCCCCACAGGAGTCCGCGCCCCGACGGCCGCCGCCGAGCGCGGCGCCGCGGCGCCGCGCTCGTCGCGCTCGCCGCCGCGTTCCTCGCGGTGCTTGCCTGCGCCGCGCCGGCTTGGCCGGCGAGCACGAACGTCACCATGGTGGGGCGCGGATGGGGGCACGGCATCGGCATGTCGCAGTGGGGCGCCTACGGCTACGCCAAGCACGGCTCCACCTACGAGGAGATCCTCAAGCACTACTACACCGGCATCGAGCTCGGCAAGGTCGACGACGCGCTCATCAGGGTCCGCCTGCGCGGCGGCCTCTCGGCGGTCAAGCTGACCTGCGCAGGCCCGTATGTCGCCTCCGCCTCGACGAAACGGCTCGAGATCCCCGCCGGCGCGACCGCCGTCGTCACGTGGTCTGGCGGCGCGTACAAGGTGACCGCCGGCACCCTGGTGCAGACGTTCGGTGCGCCGGTCACCTTCGAACCCGGTGACGCCCGTCTGAAGACCGTCACCCCGGACGACTGGGGCAAGACCGGCAAGTACCGCGGCGCGATCCGTGTCCTGCACTCCTCGTCGGGATTCACGATGATCAACAAGCTCCCCCTCGAGAGCTACCTGCCCGGCGTGGTGCCGCTCGAGGTGTCGTCCTCCTGGCCGGCTGAGGCGCTCAAGGCGCAGGCGTGCGCGGCGCGCTCGTATGCGGAGCGGTCGCGCAAGCCCGGCGAGGCCTTCGACGTCTACTGCACGACGCGCGACCAGGCCTACGGCGGCATGCGCGCCGAGGCACTGGCCTCGAACGCCGCCGTCAAGGCGTGCGCCGGGGTCGTGCCCACCTACGGCGGCAAGCCTATCGCGGCGTTCTTCTTCTCGACCTCGGGCGGTCACACGGAGAACATCGAGAACGTGTGGCAGACCACTCCCCTTCCCTATCTGAAGGGCGTCGAGGACCCCTACGACACCTATTCGCCGCTCCACCTCTGGCCCGAGAACCCGATCGTCCACAGTGACGCCTGGTACCAGAGCAAGCTGGGGACGTACAGCGCCGACAACCCCACCGGCGCGAAGGGCGATCTGCGCACGATCTTCGTCCTCAAGCGCGGGACCTCGCCGCGGGTGGTCAAGGCCGCGATCGTCGGCACCAAGGGGGTGACGTTCGTCTCGGGCGCCTCGCTGCGCTACAAGCTCGCCCTGCGCGACACGTGGGTGTCCTTCACGAGCATGTCGCTCGTGCCGGGCAGCCCCACGGTCACCTACGGCGTCGGCACCAAGCTCACAGGCCGTATCTACCCGGCGCTCAAGGACGGCGCGACCGTGACGCTCTCCTTCGTCCGTGACGGGGCGCCGGTGTCGGTCAGCGTGCGCACGACGCGCCACACCCAGGACCTCGGCTCAGGCTTCACGGCGACGTACTCGACGTACACGGCCACCGTGAAGCCCAAGAGGCAGACGGCGTACGTCTTCGCGTTCGGCAAGGCGCGCTCCCCCAAGGTCACGCTCAAAGTGCGGCCCGCCGTCTCGCTGCAGGCGAGCGCGACCACCGTCAAGGCCGGGGGCGTCGTCAAGTTCAGCGCCACGACGACGCCACTGCTGCCGGGCGCCGCGGTCTCGCTGCAGACGAAGTCCGGCGACACCTGGACGAACGTGACGAACGGCGTCTTCAACGCGACCGGCGCCTGGGGGTTCGACTGGACGGCGGTCGCCGGCGTGACCGCGGCACGCCTCTGCGTGCCGGCGACCGCCGGCCTGGTGACCGCCTACAGCCCGGCGATCGCGCTGACCGTCACCCAGTGATCGCCGCGTCCGGCCGCACGCCGGACACGGACCTCGTTCTCGAGCACCTCGTCACGCATCTGGTCACGGCACCCGTCAAAGGGTGCGACCCGGGCCTGGCAGGGGGAGGCCCGGGTCGCGAGAAGCAGACTCCCTGGTGGCCGGCGGGGTAGGGACCGCCGGCTCGGCGGGAGCTGCGGTGGGGGCGATCGTGGAGGCGCGCCGCAGCAGCCGCACCTCAGGTCATCGGCGCGCCGGTCAGTCGTCTCCTCTGTCGTCGAGGCCGAGCAGCTCCACCGGCGTGTCGGGGAGCTGATGCCGCTGGATCTCGCCCTCGACCATGTAGAGCACGTCTTCGGCGATGTTGGTCGCGTGATCGGCGAGACGCTCCATGTAGCGCGCCACGCTGAAGAGCAAGACGATCGCGTCGAGGTGGTCGAAGTCGGCGCGGAGCTCGGCCTTGAGCTCGTCGAGCAGCCTCTTGTAGAGGGCGTCGACCTCGTCGTCGGCGGCGAGCATCTTGCGCGCAGCCACGGCGTCCTGGTGAACGAGTGCGTCGAGCACCTTCTCGAGGATGCAGCGCGTGCGGTCGGCGATCACCGGCAGGCTGGGCGGCACCGGCACCGGGTACTCGTCGGCCAGCTGCTCGGCACGCTCGGCGACGTTGGCGGCGAGGTCGCCGATGCGCTCCAGGTCGCTGTTGATCTTGACCACGGCGATGATGAAGCGCAGGTCCTTCGCCACCGGCTGGTAGAGCGCGAGCAGCTTGAGACAGTCCTCCTCGACTTCGACCTCGTTCTCGTCGACCAGCAGGTCGGCGGCGATGACCTTGCGCGCCTTGACGACGTCGCGCGTCTCGATCGCCTGCACGGCGAGGCGCAGGTTCTCCTCGACCAGCGCGCCGAGGGCGAGGATCTTGCGCTTCAGCCGCTCGATCTCGCGTTGCAGATGTGTCATGTCCCGTCCTCCTCCACCTTCAGCTGAAGCGGCCGGTGATGTAGTCCTCGGTCTGCTTCTCCTGCGGGTTGGAGAAGATCTGCGTCGTCGGACCGAACTCGACGATGTGACCCTCGTAGAAGAAGGCCGTGTAGTCGCTGACGCGCGCGGCCTGCTGCATGTTGTGCGTGACGATGACGATCGTGTAGTTCGCCTTGAGGCGTTCCATGAGCTCCTCGATCTTGCCCGTCGCCACAGGGTCGATGGCCGAGGCCGGCTCGTCCATGAGGACGACGTCGGGCTCGGTGGCGATGCAGCGCGCGATACAGAGCCGCTGCTGCTGTCCGCCCGAGAGAGCGATGCCCGGCTCGCCGAGCTTGTGTTTGACCTCGTCCCACAGGGCCGATCGCTTGAGCGCGTCCTCGACCCGGTCCGAGAGCTCCGAACGGTTCAGCTTGTAGTGCTGGCGCAATCCGTAGGCGACGTTGTCGAAGACCGTCATCGGGAAGGGGCTCGGCTTCTGGAAGATCATGCCGATCCTCCGTCGCGTCTCGAGGAGGTCGGTGCCCGGGCCGAGGATGTTGCGCCCGCCGAACATGATCTCGCCCATCGCCCTGTGGTCGCGGTAGAGCTCGTAGATGCGGTTGTAGGTGCGGATGTGCGTCGACTTGCCGCACCCCGACGGCCCGATGATCGCCGTCACCCGGTTCTTCTTGATCTCGAGGTCGTTGTCGAAGAGCGCCTGCTCTTTGCCGTAGAAGAAGTCGAGGCCGCGCGCCGAGATGACGCTCTCGAGAGCGTCGAAGTCCTCGCCGCCGGTCGAGCGCGCCGCCGCCACTTCGGTGGGCGGCGCGACCAGTACGTCCTGCCGGGTGTCTGGTTGCTCTCTCACCTTGGTCCCTACCATTCCTTGCCTCTCTGGAAGATCAGCCGCATGAGCACGTTCAGGCCCAGCACGGCGACGATGATCAGCAGCGCGCCGCCCCACGCCAGCTCCTGCATGCGCTCGTAGGGCATGCCGGAGAAATCGTAGACGGTCTTGGTGAGGTTGGCGGTGGGCCCGCCGAAGAAGCCCTCCGGGCCGAACAGCCCATCCAGCCAGTACGGGCTGCTCAGGGCTGTCAGGAGCAGCGGCGCGGTCTCGCCGGCGACGCGCACGGTGGCGAGCACGGCGCCGGTAATGAGGCCGCTGCGCGCGGCGCGGATGACGACGCCCAGGGTCACGCGCCAGCGCGGGACGCCCATCGCAAGACCCGACTCGCGCAGCTCGTTCGGCACCAGGTTGAGGATGTCCTCGGTGGTGCGCGCCATCACGGGCAGCATGATGAACGCCAGGGCGATCGACCCGGCGAAACCCGAGTAATGCTGGAGGGGCTTCACCAGAGCGGCGAACACGAAGACGCCGACGACGATCGACGGGATGCCCATGTTCACGTTGGCGACCATGCGCACGCCGGTCGCCACGCGACCGTTGCGGCCGAACTCGGCGAGCCAGATGCCGCCGAGAAAGCCCACGGGAAGAGCGATGAGCGCCGCGACGAAGGTGATCACAAACGTGCCCAGGATGGCGTTGCCGAGCCCGCCGCCGTCCTCACCGACGACAGGCGGCAGCTCGGTGAAGAAGGCCAGGTCGATCGCGCCGATCCCGCGGCGCACCACCTCCCAGACGATCAGCAGCATGACCGCGATGCCAAACGTCGCGGCGATCCAGGCGGAGGTCTTGATCAGGGCATCGACGGTCTTGCGGCGCGCGTGCGAGCGCGGGCGCAACGCCGCCAGGGCCGGCGGTACGGGCCCGTCAGCGCCGGTCCGAACGGAGTCCCCCGATGGCGGTGCGAGCGTGCTCATGCCCGCCCTCCCGTCGTACGCCGCGCGCGCCGCAGCCAGATCTGGGCGAGCACCTGGAACACCATCGTGACCGCGAACAGTATGAGGCCCATGTAGATGAGGGCGCTGACGTCGAGCTTGGTCGTCGCCTCGTTGAACTGCAGGGCGATGAGCGAGGCCACGGTCGTGCCCGGGTCGAAGAGCGACTTCGGCACGGTGAGGAAGTCCCCGCCGACCAGATAGGCCACAGCCATCGTCTCGCCGAGCGCGCGGCCGAGACCGATGAAGGTCGCCCCGACGACCCCGCTGAGGGCGTAGCGCAGGCTGATCTTGCGCAGCACCTCCCAGGTCGTCGAGCCCATGCCGTAGCCGGCCTCCTTGGTCACGCGCGGCACCATGAGGAGGACGTCCCGGGAGAAGGCGGTGATGAACGGAAGGATCATCACCGCGAGGACGAGACCGGCAGTAAGGATCGAGAAGCCGCCGCCCTGGAAGGTCTCGCCGGGGCGCAGGAGGGGCAGCTGGCCAAGCCAGCTCTCGGTCACCGCCGGCGCGACCGTCTCCTGCATGAAGGGTACGAGCACGAAGAGACCCCACATGCCGAAGATGATGCTCGGGATGGCGGCGAGCATCTCGACCGCGGTGCCGAGCACGCGGGCCATTCCCGGCGGCACGAGCTCGGTCAGGAGCAAGGCGATTACGAGGGCTAGCGGCACGGCGATGACCATGGCGACGAGGGTGGTAAGCGCGGTACCCGCGAGCGCGGCGAGCGCGCCGTAGCTGCCGCTGCTCGGCGACCAGGCGACGGTGGTCAGGAAGCTGAGGCCCAGTTCGCTGATCGCCGTCCACGAGTTGTAGATGAGCACACCGGCCAGTGTGAACATGGCGATCGCCACCGTGAGGCCGCTGACCAGCGTGACGACCCGGAAGGCCGGGTCGCCGAAGCGATGATGGACGCGCGGCGCCGCCTGGGCGGCGCCGCGCGGAGGTCCTGTCTGCGTCTGCGCGTCGATCTCGAGCGTGCTCACGTCCCTACCCCCGTGACGCTCTCGTCCCTACCCGGAGCGCCTGATCACTGCGGCCACACGGGAGCGCCTGCGGCCGTGATGGTCTGCCACTTGCTCTCGACCAGCTGGTAGACCTTCTCCGGGATCGGCACGTAATCGAGACCCTGGGCCGTGGCGCCGCCGTCGGTGAACGCCCAGTCGAAGAACTGGAGCATGGTCTGCGCGCGCTTGGCGTCCTCCTGCTCCTTCTGGACGAGGATGAACGAGGCACCGGTGATGGGCCAGGTCTTCGCGCCGGGCTGATTCACGAGCACGAGGTAGAAGCCTTCAGCGCCGGCCCAGTCGGCCTGCGCGGCCGCCTCGGAGAACGTCTCCAGGCTCGGCTCGACCCATTTGCCGTCGGCGTTCTGCAGCTGCGTGGTCACGAGGCCTGTCTCCTTGGCGTACGCGTACTCGACGTAGCCGATCGACCCCTTGAGCTGCTGCACGCTGGCGGCGACGCCCTCGTTGCCCTTGCCGCCGACACCCGTCGGCCAGGGGATCTCCTTGTCGCCGCCCAGCGTCCAGACGTCGCTCGCGGCGGCGGCGAGGTAGTTGGTGAAGATCCACGTGGTGCCCGAGCTGTCTGAACGGTGCACGACGTTGATCTTGCCGGCGGGGATCGAGACGCCCGTGTTCACGTCGGCGATGGCCGGGTCGCTCCAGTCCTTGATGTCGCCGTTGTAGATCTTGGCGACCAGGTCGGCGGTGAGCTTGAGCCGGTTCGCCTCGACGCCCTCGAGGTTCACGACGAGCACCACGCCGCCGACGCACTGCGGCCACTGCACCAGACCGGCAGCCTCGAGCTCCGAGGGCTCCATGGGCGCGTCGGAGGCGCCGAAATCGACGGTCTTGGCCTGGATGGCCGAGATGCCGCCGCCTGAGCCGATCGACTGGTAGTTGAGTTTGACGTCGTTGAGGTTCGCGTACTCGCTGCCCCACTTCGAGTAGAGGGGATACGGGAAGCTCGCCCCGGCGCCGACGATCGTGTCGCTCGTGCCCGATCCGGGGACGCCGCTGTTGGAGCTTCCTTCATCGCTCCCGCAGGCGGCGAGCGCCAGCGCCGCGAAACCGAGCACGGCCGCGAGGGCGACGGCGGCCACCGTGCGCCGCAGGCGATCCGACTTCCTCATCCTGACCTTCCTTGAGTCGACAGTTGTCCGTGCGCACGGGTCGTCCCGTCGCACCGGAAGACCACGCTACCCGGCCCCTGTTAGCGGCTGGTTAGCGTCAGGTCAGGTTCGGGCGAGATGTCGCGGGGCGTGCCGAGGCCGCGAAGGGACGCCCGGGATGGGCGCGGCTCAGCGCCGTGGCAGATGGATGCGGAACGTGCTGCCGCGACCGACGAGGCTGTCGACCGAGACGCTGCCGCCGTGCACCTGGGCGATGTGCTTGACGATCGACAGCCCGAGGCCCGTGCCGCCGAGGTCGCGGCTGCGCGCCTTGTCGACGCGATAGAAGCGCTCGAACAGCCGCGGCAGGTGTTCGCGCGAGATCCCGACCCCCTGATCGCCGACCGTGATCACGGTCTCGCGCTCCGTCTGGTCCGCCGAGACCGCCACCCCGGTGTCTTCCGGGCTGTACTTGATGGCGTTGTCGAGCAGATTGACGACAGCCTGCTCGAGCAGCGGTGGATTGATCTCGGCGTAGAGCTCATCGGGACAATCCACGGTCACGGCGATCCGCTTCGCGTCGGCCTTCGCCGCGCAGACCTCGGCCGCGACGGCGAGCACGTCGGCGAGGCGCGCCTCTTGAAGGGCGACGTCGCGGCCCTCGGCGCCGCGCTCGAGACTCGAGAGCGCGAGCAGGTCCTCGATGATCGAGTTCAGGCGATCGGCCTGGCCAGCGATGATGCGCAGGAAGCGGCGCCCGGCATCGGGGTCGTCGATCGCCCCGTCCGCGAGGGTCTCGGCGAAGCCCTTGATGGAGGTGACCGGCGTCTTGAGCTCGTGCGACACGTTGGCGACGAAGTCGCTGCGCACCGCCTCCAGGCGGCGTAGACGGGTCACGTCGTTGACCACGACGACCGCGCCCGCGACCGCCCCGTCCTCGGTGTGAAGCAGCGACCCGTTCGCCTGAAGGAACCTCTCCTCGCCACCGACGAACGCCGTGAGGTCCGTCTCGACAGGCTGCTCTCCGGACAGCACGGCGAGCACGACCCGCTGCAGCTCCGGATTGCGCACGGCTGCCTCGATCGACATCCCTACCACGTCGCGCGCGCCAACGTCGAGCAGGCGAGCAGCGGCCGTGTTGAGGGCGATCAGCCGGCCGTCCGGATCGACGGCCAAGACGCCCTCGACCATGCTCTCAAGGACCGCCTCGCGCTCGTTGCGTTCACGGGTGAGCGTGCGTAGCTTGTCGTCCAGCTCTTCGGCCATACGGTTCATCGCCTCCGCGACGGCGGCGAATTCGATCGTCGTGGGCACGAGCAGCTTGCGGCTGAAATCGCCGGCGGCGAAGCGCTCGGCGCCATCGCGCATCTCACGCATAGGCGCTGCGATGCGCCGCGACACGAACCAGCCAAGGAGCGCAGCGACGAGGGCCACGACGCCGGCGCCGGCGAAGATGCTCCGGTACAGACGGTTCAAGGCCTCGTTGACGGTGGTCAGCGGCATGGCGGTGCGCACCACCGCCCGGACCTGACCACCAGACTCGAGCGGCACCGCGACGTACATCATCTCCTCGTCGAGCGTGGCACTGCGGCGCACGGCGCGCCCGACCTCGCCGCGGATCGCCGCCTTGTACTCGGGCCGGTCGGCGTGGTTCGACATGTCCTCGGGGAGGCGGTCCGACTCGGCGACCACGTCGCCCGCCGCGACGCCGCCCGCGCCGGTGCCGATGATCGTGATGCGCGTGCCGGAGGCGTCGCCCATGCGCCGGACGAGCGGCTCGATGTCGGCCAGCTCGCCGGCGTCGGCGAGCGCCGCGACCTCCTCGCGCACGAGGCCCGCCCGCGCCTCGAGCTCATCGGCCGTGTGCTCGATGTAGAAGTCGTGCGCGGAGCTCACGGCGAACCAGCCGACGGCGACCGTCGCGAGGACGACGACGATCAGGTACGTGGCGTAGATGCGCCAGAAGAGGTGCCGCATCGCTCAGTCGCTCCGCAGGCGGTATCCAACACCGCGAACGGTCTCGATGTAGGCGCCGCACGGGCCGAGCTTGCGGCGCAGCGAGACGATGTGGACGTCCACCGAGCGGTCGGTGACGTACCGATCGCTCACATACACGTCGTCGCCCTGCGCGGCGTCGACGATCTGCTGCCTGGTGAACACCCAGCCCGGGCGACGCGCCAGGTAGAGCAGGATCCTGAACTCCGTCGCCGTGAGCTCCACGGGAGTGTCGCGGACGAGCACCTGGTGACGACCGGGGTGGATGGCGAGTTCCTTCACTCGCACCGCGGCGTCCTCGTCGGTCGCCTCGGCATCGCGGCGCAGCACCGCCTTGAGACGCGCCGTCAGCACGCGAGGGCTGAACGGCTTCGTCACGTAGTCGGCCGCGCCCATCTCCAGGCCGGTGACGATGTCCGCCTCGCTCCCCTTGGCGGTGAGCATGATGATGGGGATGTGCCGTGTCGTCTCGTCGCCTTTGAGCCGGCGGCAGACTTCGAGGCCGTCGGCGCCGGGCAGCATGAGATCGAGGACGAGCACGTCGGGCATCTTCCGCCGCGTGGCCGCGAGCGCGTCCTCGCCGGTGGTCACGCCGACGACGGTGTACCCTTCCTTCTCCAGGTTGTACCTGACGAGTTCGAGGATGTCCTCTTCGTCGTCGACCACGAGCACGGTCTCACGCGGCACTGCGGGGCTCCTTGTTCGCCGACGCCTCAAGAAAGGCTCTTCCTTCACGCGCGGCACACCATACCCCCGCAAGGTTAGCGGTTCGTTAGCGTCCTGGCGACGGCCGCTCGCTGCGCCGCGCGCGCGGGCGCCGTCACGTGTAACACAACACTCACACGTCGCTCACGGCCATCCAACGACCGCTGCCGAGACTGATGCCTGGAGCCAGGGAAACGGTCGGAGGTCCCCATGTTCACACCCAGGATGCGTCGACGCCGCCGACTGCTCGACACGTACATTCGGATCGAGCGGGAGGAGCGGCCGACGCTGGCTGAGGAGCGGCCCCTCAGATCGAGGGAAGCAGCGCCGCAGGGGGGATCGGACGCTTCGCACGTCGACCTTGGCTCGGCGACAGAGGGCGCGACGGAGACCGCGCCCGGGCGGATGCCACGCGAAGCTCGGGGCGCGACGATCTGACACGAGGCGGGGCGAGGCCCTTGCGGCCCGACCCCGCCTCGCCGCAGCCAGCAGCGGACCTACTCCTTCGGCAGGATGACCCCGTCGATCACGTAGACGACGCCGTTGTCGGCGGTCATAGGGTCGCCGACCACCTTGAAGTCGTTCACATACAGCGACCCGTCGGCGCCCGTGTAGGTCACGATGGTGGTGCCCTCTACCATGCTGTCGGTCTTCGTGCCCTTCGCCATGTCGGCCTCGGCGAGCTGAGTTCCTTCGATGACGCTCGCCTGCACCGACTCGGCGTCGAGGGTGACTCCCGCCGCGGACAGCGCATCGTCGCTCGAGGCGAACACCGTGTACGGACCTTCGCCGCTGAGTCCGGCGGCCTCGAGCGCCTGCGCGTACTGCGACAGTTGGTCGTCGCTCTTCACCACGGCGACGACGTCGCCACTCGGCGAGGCAGACGAGGAGGCTTCGTCGTCGCTGCCGCAAGCGGTGAGGGCCGCGGCGGTCAGCAGCAGCGCGAGGGCCACGGCCGAGACCAGCAGGCCACGGGACTTCTTCATTCCTGACTCCTTGCTCGTCATTCCCTGACAGGGTGCGCCCCTGGGGTCGCCCCGGCACGCCAAGCTACCCGCCTTCCGTGAGCAAGTCGTTAGGGGTCGGTCAGGGATCGAAGTGGATGCCGCTCCGCCTAAGGCGTCCGCCGACCGGCCCTGACACCCGTGCCGGTCATTGGCTACCATGGACAGCGCGGGCGACGCCGGACCCTGTGGCGGGGAGGAGACCGAGATGAGCGACCGAGCGGAAGTCCTTGTGATCGGCGGCGGCGTGATCGGCGCCTGCGTCGCGGCCGCGCTGGCGGAGCGGGGCGCGGCGGTGACGCTGCTCGAGCGGGAGTCCGAGGTCTGTCCTCCCCAGAGCGCCGTGTACGCCAACTGCGGCCTGCTGGTCCCGAGCAAGGTTGAGCCGCTCGCGCATCCCGGCGCCCTCGGTCAGGGCCTGCGCTGGATGCTCGACGGCACGAGTCCGTTCTACGTGAAGCCTCGCGCCAGCTTCGCCCTGGCGCGCTGGCTCTGGCTCTTCCGCGGCGCCTGCGCGCCGCAGGTGGCGCAGGCGCACGCGCCGCTTCTGCGCGAGCTGGGCGTCGCCAGCGCAAAGCTGCACGACGAGCTCGCCACCGACGGCGGCGACGGCTGGCAGTATCGGCGCAATGGGTGGCTGTTCGTGTACGAGACGCAGTCCGGGCTCGAGGCGGCCGTCGAAGAAGCG
>Ga0315295_10003956_pt1 | contig 12598 bp, 9 predicted proteins | sample YL17G14_0_MG_FD_204453 | JGI IMG/M metagenome (GOLD analysis project Ga0315295, IMG submission 204453) | Sediment microbial communities from Yellowstone Lake, YNP, Wyoming, USA - YL17G14_0 | ecosystem: Environmental > Aquatic > Freshwater > Lake > Sediment | place: USA: Wyoming | collected... | reverse complement strand
AGATAAAACTTTGCCCTAACCAACCAAATCACCAAACTTATAACAATGAGCTTCCCATCGCATTGCCTCGGGTGCAAGCGCAAGTGTCAAACAAACACAATCTTGTATTGTATATCGACAGAGAATTGGTTGAAAAGTCTCGTGAATTAGGCTTCAATCTTTCAAAAACGTTTGAAAACCACTTAAAACAACTATTAACGCAATTCTCAATCGTCAATCAAGCAAGCAATGTTGATTCTCTTGTTTGGTGCGGTCGCCGGGACTTAGACCCAAACGGGTTCAAATCCACGAGTGAAAAAGGAGGATGTGGACTAGCTTGTTTCGCCGAAGTGTAGAGCCACAACTACTAGGTCGAAGATGTCCACTGTTCCGTCGTTGTTGATGTCTGCGATTACATTCCAGTTTGGATTGCCTGGTGTGGAGCTGAAGGCAATAGCAATGGGCACTACGTCAAAGATGTCAACTACGCCGTCAACGTTAACGTCTCCTGGACTCGCCTGACCTGGCAGCAAAATCGTTACGACGTTTTCAGCATTTACATTGTCAGTTGTGTTCAAATCCTCGGGAAATATGATGGTTTGCGCGGATATTGTGTAAATTCCTTTCTGGATGCCTGTCGTGTTCCAGTTGAATGTGAAAGTCTCGGATTCGGAGCTTTCCAACGTAACGTTCTCAAAGGAGCCGATGAGGAGAGAACTAGCAAGTGCCGTTACGTTCAAGTTCTCCACGGTCTGTCCTTGGTTCTTGACTGTGACATTAAACTGAATTATCTCCCCAACAAGCGCACTTTCTTGGGAGGACGAAACGTTCATGACGACAATGTTGCGAGGCTCGTTTATCCTAGCGTGGTGAAAAATCTCCCAAATGCGGACATCTTTTGGACTCCACCAATACCAGAAAGAGTGTATGTTGTTTGGATCATGGTTTAGGAAGATGGTCCAGAGTTTGTCAAACTCGTTGGAAATGTAATCTCCGTATCTATCTAGATCCCAAGCAGGGTAATCATAGGATTTTTCGCCGTCGAAGATGTCCCAGAACACCTGTGCAACCGCTCCTTCCACGCGGTCTCCATCCCAGTCTCCATAATCTCCATGGCCGAAGGGTCCATCAGCATAGGTTGTTGTTTCAAGTGATGGATTGTTGTCTACAGCGCACGTAAAGAATTCTGCCCATCCCTCTCTAAAAGCCCAACCCCAATCAGCCTCAGTATCAAGATAATGCTCATTCTCTTCATAATTTGACGGGGGAAACGATTCTCCTCGGGCTGCATAGTTTATGCAATGACCATACTCATGTAATACGGTATCTCTATCCCAGCCCACACCTGGAAAGATAACCATGCCATCCCCTAAACTTAATGAGAATCCAAAATTTCCTGTGACACGTGCATAGACTTCAGATCTGTTCCAACCAGTTTTATCTAGAAGCCAGAAATATCCATCGATAATGTTGTCGTAGATGTTCCAAGGCTCTCTCTGATTCATATCTCCGTTTAATACCCAGCTGCCCATATTGACCATCCCTTCAGTTACATTGTGCACATCAGTTTGAGACCAATAAGTAGCAAAGTCAGAGTCACAAACTCTGACTATTTCATATTTTAGGCTCTGACAAAGTAGTTTTACATAGAGCGCAAGCGTTTCATTGTTGCTCTCCACTTCAGGAAATTCGTAGTAGCCGTTGCTCTGAACATAGGTCGTGGCCAAAAGCAAATCAACTGGTCCGTTGTCATTCCAGAGCTCAACTTTGGCGTATCGAGCGGGCTTCGAAATACCAAGTTCATTCCTATAGAACCAGCTCCCCCAAGCAAAAATAGTTCCAGGAGAAAGCAGCTTGATCAACCTTTCCTGGTTTTCATCACTAGCAAATTTGGTTGCATCCAATTTTGCTTCATCCTTCAACGCGGATCCGAGAATACATGCTTCGTTTTCAGCAACTTGCACGTAACACTGCGTTGAACGAATCTTCTGATAGAAACCTGGGGACTGACTGCTGGCGGTTGCCTCTACTCTCCAAACTCCAGTCTTCTCAGCTATTATGAAAACGTCCATTTGCAATGTAACGTTCTTAAGCAGATTGCCGCTCCAACAAAGACTACCACTTAACAACGAAAAACCCTCAGGAAGAACTATGCAAATCTCGACGTTCTGGGCATCAGCCTTGGGAACAACAAACAAGCTCAATCCAGTCTTGGCACTCAAAACCGGAGCTTCATGAAACTGCAATTCCATCTTTGCAGGAAATTCCTCCAAACAATCACCCTCTGCTCTTCTTCCCGTCAACTCCTGATCCGTAAAACACGCAGCAGAGGAGTGATCCTCAGCTGTTTGAATCCCAAATGCATCATCAAATGAATATGGTTTCGATGGTGCATGATCGACGCTTGTTTCGCCATGGTTCAATGCTACTTGTCTTTGACCAACAACTGCTTGAGACAATAAACAGAGAAGCATCAAAAGAGCTATCGGCAAGATAAGGGGCTTCAACTTCTTTTCTCCAAGATTATCATAGCATAATCTCAAATTAAGCTTCTGGAAGAGAACTTCACACAAAATGACCAAACTCTACATCGAACATCCCATCGTATTGCTTTAGGTTCCATTCGATATTCAATAAATGTGAAAAGAAAATAAGATTCGTCAATATGAGGCTGGCTTCTTCTTTGGAACAAGGTGTAATATCTCTATCCTCGCGTCCACTGGCGCGCGCGAACGACCTCGAGATCGACTTTCCTATTTTTTGATAGTAGAAGCGAATTTCTTAGGACAAGAAGTGTGTGGTTCATGCGGTATTCAGGAAGACTCCAAGGATGATACTCCTGAGGATTCTTGGGTGCAGTTTTCTCAAGATATTCACGTACAAACTCTATTGTGTCCTGATGTTTTTTCAGACACTGTTCATACAACAGCAAATATCTCATCATCTAACACTTCTTCAACAATCTACGTTGCCAACAGAGTTTAAGATTTTTCGCTTATCGCAAAAGAGGTGGAGCCAGCGCTTGAAGTGATTGGCTGATGGATTTTGAAGAACTGAGGAATTTGAAATATATAGACAAGTCGTGTGCATTCGCAGTGCACGTTACTTGAGTTTTCTTTGGATTTTTTCTTATATATATTCCATAATAAGAAATTCCTAAAAGATAGTGAACTTGTGGGACTTGGATCGAAGATGAGACCTTGCCCCAACGCGAGCGTAAACATAATACCAAAACTGCATTTGAGTTTTGTTTTTACTAGTCTGTATAATTGCTAAACAAAGGTTAAGAACATCTAGGAATTATACTTCAAGACGGTTCAAACCACTTGAGTGAATACTCTAAGCAGGAGCGCAGACGCTATGCGATATTTTCGGAGTTTTACAGCTGTGAACTTGAGTGGGCAGGAATTCGGGTAATGAACGAAAATGAGTTTAAGAAACTACAAGACAACGTAGCAAGTCTAGAAAAGGAAATTATACTTCTCAAAAATCGACAGCCAGATTGCAGAAAACTGTTAGGATTGTATGACGAAGAGTTCTCTAAATACAGCGAAGAAGTAGAGACTATACTTCAGGTCAACAGTCATGAACGCTACCAACTTCATGGTTTTTTGTTTTCAAAAGAAAAAATTGAAGTTTTGAGAAGCACATTGGCTGCTCTTAGAAGATTGAGAAATGAATGTTTCGACTATGACGGAAGCACGATTCAATATTCTTCAAGAGTCTTGTGGAACCTAATCTCTTTAACAAATGAAGTTGAGACGGACAAATCACAATTTTTCCAAAGCCTCGAAAAAATAGGAGAGACACTTGAGAATAACAATTCCGTACTGTATGAACTTCTCCAACCAACCCATGATTGGGTCATATTAGAATCGCCGAAAAAGAAACGCTGTACAAAATGCTCAAAAGAAGTTGAGACAGAACAAAAGCAACCAGAGCATTCCTCGAAAGAAATAGAAACACGATCTTCAATTGATGATGAACATAGAAAAAGAATACAACGTTTTAGAGATTCTGAAATACTCTGATGGCCGTGTTAAGGTCATCACCAAACATATAACATAGAACTTCCCCTCGCATCCGCTCTGATTTTCTAATTTCTAATTCTAAAATAGGAAAAATATTAGAAATTCTATTTCTTCTCTCCCGTTTAGAATTTAGAAATTAGAAATTAGAAACGTTACCTTGAAAAATGATAGTACGAAAAATGATTAACGATTTTGTTGCGTGGTGATATGCAACAGAGAGACTTGAGGGAACTAAGAGGCTTAAGAGAGATAGACAGTCGTGTGCACTAGGTGCACGTCAATAGCTCTCGCAAATCATATAACTACAATGGCCGTCACATATCATCTAGTGAAAAGGTGATGATCTGTTGACCAGAAACCATTTTAGCGTTTTTTTTGTTTTAGCTCTACTTCTTGTTGGAATGGTTGCTTCTGTGAACCAAGTCCGGAAGACTGAAGCAGCCTCCTCTTCTCCTTTAACCATTAATTCTGATGGCAGCATTACTCCTTCAACAACGCTAATCATCAGTACTGATAATATCACTTACACGTTGACTGACAACATCACAGCATCCACCGGATATCAGGTCATTAATGTTCTTAGAAACAACATTATTCTCGACGGGGCAGGCTATGCCGTACAGCATTTGGGTCGTTATAATGGCATCAATCTCGGCTACCGAAACAATGTGACGTTGAAGAACATCAAAATCGTAGACTGCGGTGATGGCCTAATCCTCAATGCTAACACTTGGCTCACCATAGACAACTGCACACTCACAGGCAATTACAGAGCGATATTCAACGGATACACAGATGGACCCAAGAACTTTACTTTCACCAACAACAAAGTCATTGCACCCGTAGTTGTTTGGCCCGCCTCCCGGAGAGATGGTGTTAGTTTCGGAACAGTTAACGATGCCCTCATCTCTGGAAATACGATACAACATTGCGGTTATGGCCTAGTCGTTCGTGGCGACGAGAACGTGACTATCAGAGACAACCTGATAGATGATTGTCAATGGGGCATTTGGCCTCTCGACAGCAGCTATCCTAACATCAGTATCTTTAACAACACGTTCAGCAACAACGGTTGCGGTGTCTGTGTGGTTGGGGGAAACCACACAGGGCTTGAAGTCTATCACAACCGCTTCATCAATAACACCGAACATGCAAGAGGTGAAGGAGCTATCTTGCAATGGGATGATGGCTATCCTTCAGGGGGTAACTACTGGGGTGGCTACGTCAGCCCAGACCTGTACAGCGGTGAATATCAGAACATTACTGGAGGAGATGGAATCGGAGACAACCCTTTCATTATTCCTCTACCATTCAATGTTAAGGATCGATATCCGTTCATGTTTGTGAGTGTGTGCAATGTCTCTCAGACCCCACCCAAGAGCAATGTACTGTCTACTGACACAGTCAGCGTCAACGCCACTATCACACACTTCAACCCACTAGAACAGGTTATTCTAAACTTCACTTGTTCCAATAGCAGCAAAACATGGACGACTTCCATCAACATGACTAATCTGGAAGACGACATCTGGAATGGCATTATACCGTCATTTCCAGTTGGCACAAACGTAACATACGCGATAATCGCTCAGGACAATACAGGAAACTCTATCAACAGCAAAAACCAAGGATACACATTCGACTATCCTGTAGTTATTCCAGAGTTTCCAACAATCGCACTTCTGCCAATACTATTCATGACAACACTACTTGCAACGCTGGTTCTCAGAAGAAAACGCACAACATGATTTCACCCTAGCTCATGCACGACGATTTTTCTTTTGATTTTTTCTTATATAATTTCATAATAAGAAATTCCTAAAAGATAAGAGGACAAGAGGTAGAAAAGGAATAGGAACTAGACTGTTTCTCCAAAATTCACTGCTACGACTACCATGTCAAAAATATCCACGACTTCATCACCGTTGATGTCAGCTACTATATTCCAATTGGGGTCGCTTGGCATGGAACCGAAGGCAAGGGCAACTATCACGCAGTCAAAGATGTTAACGGTGCCATCCTGGTTAATATCTCCTGGTATTTGCATGTTGTAAGGCTTCATCAATGGATAGTTGTCTGCGTTATTGCTGTCAATTATGTAAGGAGTATCACCTATTCCGTCACTATCACCGTCTGTTCCTAGATAATCGCTCCAATAGTTGCCGCCTGACGGGTATACATCATCCCAGATGTTTTGGCTGGAATCTTCGACATACACTTGTCGGGCATTTTCTACGAAGTCGTTGTGAATTATCATGTTGCCTGAAGAACCTGACACTAGAATTCCTATGCTATTGTCTGCCATATTGTTCTCGCTTATGCTGTTATTATCAGATAGGATATACAACATGATGCCATTTAGGACATTTGACGTGATGTCATTCCTGCTTATGCTGTTATTAGACGAGGAGAAGAGTCTGATGCCATCATAGATGTTTGCGGTTATGTTGTTTCCGCTTACGCGGTTATTGTTGGAAGAGGAAAAAAGCCAGATTCCGTAATAATTGCCATCCAAGTTGTTCTCGGCTATGTTGTTATCAGAGGAGGAAAAGAGCCTGATGGCTTCATAAACGGCTCCTGTTACGTTGTTGCCGATTATGCTGTTGTTGGAGGAAGACAAGAGCTTGATCCCACGCTGAAAGGTCTTGATCTGGGTATTCCGAATAGTCACATTTACTCTTCCGGACAAGTATATTCCTGCATATTCTGGTTGTCTTCCAGTTCCCAAACCATGAAGCACGTATCCGTCACCGTCAACGACTACGTTGTCTCTCTCCACCACGATCCCGTCAGCACTAACAAAAATGTCGCTAGTGAAGGTGTAGGTGACATTACCAGTATTGCGGATTGGCGCATCAGACGGATCCACCGAACCATCAGCCCTGATGTAGATAGTACTCTCGCCTTTGACAGGACAAATGCTCAAAGATGCAACTGATCCACATATTAAAATCAGAGCTAGCAAGCAAAGAGATATCTTCAAATCTCTCCCCACTAAGACCCTTGTTAAGTTTCATATTAGGATTTTGTAAGTAAGTTCTATTGCACTGAAAGACCAGACTTATAACGTAGATCTTCCCCTCGCATGCGCTCGGACGCGAATGCAAATGTCAAACAAGAGAAATGTCGTATTGTATTTGGATAGAGAACTAATCTCAAAGTCTCGTGAATTAGGCTTCAATCTCTCAAAAACATTCGAAAACCACTTAAAACAACTATTAACGCAATTTTCAAGCGTCAATCAAGCAAATAATGTTAATTCTCTTGTTTGGTGCGGTCGCCGGGATTTGAACCCGGGATCGCAAGCTTGGAAGGCTTGTGTCCTAACCAGCTAGACGACGACCGCACAGACCTGTTTTCAGATGAGAAGTCATTATTATTAAGATTTAGGTCAATAGCTTTTGGGTCAATGGAGCTTGAATTGCAGTAGTATCTTTCTTCGTAAGTCTAAAAAGCACAGCACATGGTCTCAAGTTACAGAACGGTTTGCTGTTCTAAAACCTAGAATAATATGAAAGTCTAGCTATACGTTTCTTGAGTAGGTGAGACAATCATGAACAGAGCATTCAAGGCAATTGTTGTAATCCTGATCGTGGCAACTGTCATCCAAGCTATAGCAATAGCTTACGTACTTGGTTTTGAGCAAGGGGTCAATTCACAACAGCCCCATATTCAAGAACTCTACAGAGAGCTAAATCCAGACTTGCTGGTTGATTTCTTCATATGGCTACATCCACTGAGGAATACTCTATTTGGCACAAGCATAATCCTAGCACTCTGCTGGGCATTCGTTCTGCTTTCAATTCTGCAAAGAAAATTGTCCAAACCAAAGCAGTCCTAAACACGTCTGCTTCTGTCATAGAATGCTTTTTCACAAATCTATTGGCAGCACTAGACTGAAAAAAGGGATATAGCCTTATGTCTTCTTTCCTTCTTTCCATCTTCGTTTCCTGTGCATTCTCTTCAAGAATCTTTTACTTCTTCTAAGTTTCTTCTGAGACCTTTTCAAAGACAAACCTAACTCACACCCATCTTTGCTCAACACATGTTCTTCGCCCTTATTACATAAAGCTATTTGCGAGATTTTCTTTCTAAGGACTCCCTTGTAATGTTTGTGACTTCAGAACAGAATGAAGTATGTTATAGTGATTGTTCAAGCTGTGTTAAAGCTGTAATCACTCTGTTTTGGAGTGTTCTGCTTTGAGCTTTCATGTTATACACTTTATCTCTAAACAAGTATCAAAAGAATTGTGGCAGAGTAAACTTTAAGTCAAGAACTGCATAATAAGCCAATCGATGATTGAGGCGAATGAGAGATATTCTCCCCTTGGTTCAGAATACTTCTCCCTTTCTCTGAGCTGCTCCCCCATTCCCTCATGAAGCATGCTATTCTGTTTTCAGGATACAAATACTTGGCGGAACTAAATCACTAAGAAGTGTTTAGTTCTGAGAAACGAAACTTGGTGGAGTTTTTGCTTTGTTCTGCCCTACACCGTCTGAGTCTTTTGTTTGAATCTCTTGTTTTCACAGTCAATATATAGTGTTATCAGCTTGCTATTGGAGTGCGGCATTCTTTAAAAGAGTTTAAATTAACCCTGAGAGAATAATAACATTGGTGAACCTTGTGAAAGATGTCGAGTTGAAGCTTGTTTCTGAACTTATAAAGAATAGTAGAAGAAGTGACAGAGAACTGGCCAGGGTTTTGGGATTATCCCAGCCTACAGTTGGTAGAATGATAAAGAAGCTTGAGAAAGAAGGAGTCATACACGATTACACTATGGTTCCTGACCTGAGTAAACTGGGCATAGAGATGATCGCCATCACTCTTGCAGCCTTTAAACCTCCAGAAAATCCCGAAGAAAGAATGAAAAAATGTGTGGAATTTGTAGAGAAGCACTCAAATGTGTTGTTCCTCTCTTCTGGAAGAGGCACAGGAACTGAAAGAGTGTTCATTACAATTCACAAAGACTATTCAGATTATGCCAAATTTATCAAGGAAGTCAAAGCAGAGATTGCGGAATACAAAATAGCTGACACATTTCTCATAAGCTACAAGGGTGACACAATTCTTAGGCAATTGTCTTTCAAAACCCTAGCAAACTACCTAAGGAAAGATGTAAGCTAGAGCGATTGCTCTGGCTGTGTCAAAGCTGTCAATACTCTAACTCTCATCTTTCTGAGTAACCAGTTTAAGAAACTCGATAACTGCAATAGTAGAAAATGAAAAGAGTGTGGGGTTATCCTGCTATTTGATCACGTTGGGCTTTCTTTTTGCAAAATAGATTGTTGTGGCAAGAAAGACTACTGTGGTTGTTATGAGGGCATAGGGCTAGGTTTCTGTAGTTGGTTAGATCTGTTGAAAGGTTGCTTTGGTCTGTTTGTAGGTCATTGTAGGAAGAGGCAAGTTGTGTGTAGTTCCCTTGAAGCTGCACATAATTGAACGTGAGAGTGTTGTGAATAGATTGGAGAGCATTGCATGATTCATTTAGTCCACATAGCTTTCTTGAAGATGATTCTGTGTTGAAGACAAGTTTTGATAGCAAGTGAAGACATTAACACAAATACGAAGATAAGTGGGAACAAAATCCTGAGAATCGATTTCATAGGGTAATCACCAGTACAGCAAATGCTCTAAGAATTAACTAATTTTTTCTTGTATTTTTGCCATTTTTTAATATTGGAATAGATGCAGTACCATTGGTTTACCTTGCTTACACCCTTATCTTGTCTCTTAGCTGTGACATGTTTTGTGGCTTCAAAAACAGAAGAACTAGAGCATTTGTTCAAGCTGCGCTAAGGCTTTAGCTACTCTGCCTCTTAGTTCTTTGAATGAGGGACTCCAGTAGCATTGGGTGAATATGCCGCGGTTTAATCTTCCACATAGCAGGTCTTGTTCCATTACTGAAAGACCATTAGATGTCATGTAAGTGCCAAAGTAGTCTCTGCACTCATTTATTCTGCATTTAAGATTGTGGCGATTTAGTCTTTTTCTTATAGCTGGGAATGTTAAAGGCTCACTGGAAGAAATTTGTGTTATCAAGTCTTTGCTGGCAAATGAAATGAAGGCATTCTTAGTCCTGCGCAAGAATAGTTCTCTATATCTGAAATGCTGTACACATTGAATCTGTTCATCATAGTATTCGTGCAATCTGTTTTCTCTAGCCAGTTTGATTATCAAGTTGAATGATGTGATAGCTTCAGTCCTACGCAAACCAGTGAATAGAGCATACTTGAGGAATAGCTTTTCATTGTCTCTAAGTATAGCTGAAGCCTGTCTGTGCCAACCCAATAAATCAGAGCTGTGATTGTTAAATATTCTGAGGAAAGATGCAAAAGAATCTTGTGTATACAGTTTGATGTCATACGCTTTAAGCCTATTCTTAAACTCCTCATGCCTATTGAGAAACTTTGACAGAACTATCAAACACTTGACTACATTGTTCCTGACATACTTGCTCTCTATAGAATCCAACTCCCTGAGATTGCCATTGAGTAGATAATAGTGTTTCCTAACATAGTAGCAAATCATCTGAACGTAGACTTTAGAGTATTTCTTGCTTATCCAATCCTTGAAAGAAGACCACTGAGCAGAAGAATCACCACTGACGTCAATGTTACCTTTATCGTTACCTTCATAATTGGAAGGCTTGTGTCCTAACCAAGCTAGACGACGACCGCCCTTCAAAGCGTTGAGATGTTACTCATTACTCAAGTCACATATAGATAAGATTTCTGAGAACGAACTTGGTTATTGTGGTTTCTCGTTTGGTTTGAACAAACGTTTTTCATACTTCGACTTGGGCTTAAAACTTCCATGATAAGAAGGCATAGCTGTTCTCTGTCGCTCCAAGTTCTTGATTCTTGCGTAGAGTTTTGAAACCTTCGTCTTCGAAGGCATCTTCGGCTTCGCCGTGCGCACGGGAACTGGCGTGAAAGGCTTCTTGATCTGATGGCTTCTCCTCTTCTTTATGGGAACGTCTCGCACTTTCTTGAAAACCACGTAGCCCTCCTTCAAATTGACTTCCTGCACTTCCCATCCTGCTTCCAGCCAAGCCTTAGTGTGCAAACGACTGGATGCGTTGTCCCACCAGCCAGCGCTCTTGTACGCGTCCATGGGCAGGTTGTCTCCGATTATTCCGTCTATTCGTGCAAATCCAAGCTTAACAGTGTCTGTGAAGCTTCCTCTAAATTTTAGGTATCCTCCGAGTCCATCGTATTTTGGTGCTGTTCGGGGCGCTACTGTTCGTCTGGCACAGTTTAGGCACATCATCATCGTGGGGTCGCCTGTCGCTACGTCTGGCACCATGCAGTCTCGGCAGTAGAGCTTGCCGCAGCGTTGGCACTTTCTGAGGTAGCTGTAGCGGAGGACTCTGCCGCAGATGCCGCATTCATCCTTCAAAGCCTAAAACCACTGTGTTTGATGGCTGTTTAACCATTGGAGAAGTTTCTGATATAAACCTCGCTCCTTCCTTAGCGGTGTGTATTCGTTTTCCGCAATAAGCCTTAAGCCAAACGAAGCCTTGAGCATTCAACGGCTGTGGAATTAGATGCTTTTTAGTGAATACCTTCACGAAAAGGCAGAAGAATCAAGGCATAACGAGACAATAGGCTACTTCATAATGACGATGGGCTCAATCTACCTCGTAGCTGGACACCTAATAACGCTCATTAAGAACCCCGACCCTCAATGGTTTCTGATGATACCTTACGATTTGGAGTGGCATTCCTTCAGCCTCTTGGGCCTGATGATGACTGTGGTCGGCTTCGTTCTCCTAGGCATAGGCATAGTGTTAAGCGTGCATTCTGCTCGGGGCAGGGCATGGTACATGAAGGAGCTTCAGAAAGCGCGAGGCTCAGAAGAAAGCCAAATGTTTGAAAAGAAAATGAGGCAAAAATAGAAAAGAGATTTAGCCTTTCACCACGGCCATTGGGACAAGACGCGCCACCTTTGTGGCAATTCCAATCCTGTCACTAACCTCGGCAACAGCATCCACATTCTTGTAAGCCAGATCAGCTTCCTCAGCCAAAACCACGGCACTCGCAGACCGCACGTAGATTCCACGCTGCTCCAAGTTTCGCTTGATGTCTCCGCCCCAGAAGTTACGTCTCGCCGCTGTTCTGCTCATCATTCTGCCAGCGCCATGAGCCGTCGAGCCGAAACTTATCTCCATAGCCTTCTCTGTGCCAACCAGAAGCCAAGAGCTTGTTCCCATACTGCCAGGTATGAGCACAGGCTGTCCCGCTGAGCAATAATCCGGCGGTATCTCTGAATGACCAGGCGGAAACGCTCTGGTAGCGCCTTTTCTGTGAACCCAGACTTTTCTGCGTTCGCCATCGTCAACCCTGTGGGTCTCGATCTTTGCAATGTTATGAGCCACGTCGTAGACGAGTCTGAGACCGAAGCGTTCTGGGTCTTCTTTGAAGACCTGTTTGAAGCTTTGGCGGATCCAATGCGTTATTGTCTGACGGTTAGCGAAAGCGTAGTTGACTGCGCAAGCCATGGCCTGATAATAATCTTCAGCTTCGCTGCTCTTTCCCGGTGCACATGCAAGTTCACGGTCTGGTAGCGGGATTTTGTATTTCTGGAC
>Ga0315295_10003953_pt1 | contig 12598 bp, 8 predicted proteins | sample YL17G14_0_MG_FD_204453 | JGI IMG/M metagenome (GOLD analysis project Ga0315295, IMG submission 204453) | Sediment microbial communities from Yellowstone Lake, YNP, Wyoming, USA - YL17G14_0 | ecosystem: Environmental > Aquatic > Freshwater > Lake > Sediment | place: USA: Wyoming | collected... | reverse complement strand
CCTGCATAAATCTCCCGATACTGACAAAGTACCCGGTCCTTCACTGCCTGCGTATAGCCACGGTTCGATGTCCTCCCCCGGCTCCGGTGTACAAAGCCTCGGTCGCCTTCCTGCTTATGCCGTGACCTTATCCGCTTGGCCTGCCGGTAACTGATCCCAAGTATCACCGCCGCATCCTTGAGCTTCAGATCACCTGCCTCCACCCGCTCCATCACCCCTAGTCGCCTCCGCTCCTTCTCACGCATGCGTATGTCCTCCATTCTCAAGACCTCCTCATGAGGCCTCCCTTATCAAATTCTCGCATAGGGGACATTTCTATCGAGTCCAAGAGGGGACATTATCAAAGAGTCGCGACACGGCAAGGTTTCCCCCTTGACCTTTTGAAGGAGAATATATATAATCACGTAAGAATTATTATTAGGAAAAAATTATATCACACGAGAGGGCGAACTCTTGCGAAAGCAGCAACCTAATTATGAACCGAGACAGCGTCTTGACCAGATGCTCTCCAAACTCAAGGAGCGGAACTTCCGGCTCACCCCCCAGCGTCTTGCCGTGCTCGAAATCCTTACCGCAAGCCAAGACCATCCGACCGTGGCCCAGGTCTATGAGGCGGTGAGGGCCAAATTCCCGACCACGAGCCTGGCAACGGTGTACAAGACCGTGCTTCTCCTGAAAGAGCTCAACGAGGTACTAGAGCTCGGCTTCCCGGACGGCAGCAACCGGTACGACGGACGCAAGCCCTTCTCCCACCCCCACATGATCTGCACAAGGTGCAGGAAGATCATGGACCCGGAGCTCTCCAGCCTCGACGAGCTCAGTGAAGAGATGAGGAAGAAGACCGGCTACCGGGTCCTCTCCCACCGCCTGGACTTCTTCGGCCTGTGCCCGGCATGCCAGGAGGGGTAGAGGAATATTTTTTTCACTTGTATTAAGAATAATTCTTTGTTGATAAAGTTGCTCTTATAAGATTGCTTATGATCTGGCTCCCATGAATGTTTGTAAAACCAGTACAAAGAAAGGAGGAAAGTATGGCAAAAAACGAGAAACCGATGAAAGATGAAAAGAAACTGACCACCAACGCCGGCGCGCCGGTAGTCGATAACCAGAACGTCATGACCGCCGGAAAGCGCGGACCGATGCTCCTGCAGGATGTCTGGTTCCTGGAGAAGCTCGCCCAGTTCGATCGGGAGGTCATCCCCGAGCGCCGCATGCACGCCAAGGGTTCCGGCGCCTATGGGACCTTCACGGTCACGCACGACATCACCCGCTATACCAAGGCCAAGACCTTCTCGGAAATTGGCAAGAAGACTGAGACCTTTACCCGCTTCTCAACCGTGGCCGGCGAGCGCGGGGCGGCGGATGCCGAGCGGGATATCCGGGGCTTTGCAACCAAGTTCTATACCGAGCAGGGGAATTGGGACCTGGTGGGGAACAACACGCCGGTCTTCTTCCTGCGCGATCCCCTCAAGTTCCCTGACCTGAACCACGCCGTCAAGCGCGATCCCCGCACCAACCTGCGCAGCGCCCGCAACAACTGGGACTTCTGGACCTCGCTGCCCGAGGCCCTGCACCAGGTCACCATCGTTATGAGCGACCGGGGCATCCCCTACTCCTACCGCCACATGCACGGCTTCGGCAGCCACACCTTCAGTATGATCAACACCAAGAACGAGCGCTACTGGGTGAAGTTCCATTTTGAGACGCAGCAGGGCATCAAAAACCTCACCGATGAAGAGGCCGAGGCCATCATCGCCAAGGACCGGGAAAGCCACCAGCGTGACCTGTACAACAGCATCGAAAAGGGCGACTTTCCCCGCTGGACCATGTTCATCCAGGTCATGCCGGAGAAGGACGCGGCCAAATGCCCGTACCACCCCTTCGACCTCACCAAGGTCTGGTTCCACAAGGACTATCCCCTGATCGAGGTTGGCGTGCTGGAACTGAACCGCAACCCGGAAAACTACTTTGCCGAGGTAGAGCAGGCGGCCTTCAACCCGGCCAACATCGTGCCCGGCATAGGTTTCTCGCCCGACAAGATGCTGCAGGGACGGCTGTTTTCCTACGGCGATGCCCAGCGCTACCGGCTCGGCGTGAACCACCACCTGATCCCGGTCAATGCCGCGCGTTGTCCTTTCCACAGCTACCACCGCGACGGCGCCATGCGGGTGGACGGCAACCATGGCAGTACGCTCGGGTATGAGCCCAACAGTTACGGCGAGTGGCAACAGCAGCCGGAATTTGCCGAACCGCCCCTGAGCCTGGAAGGCGCCGCCGACCACTGGAACCATCGCGAGGACACAGATTATTACACGCAACCCGGCTTATTGTTCCGCCTGATGAGCCCGGCCCAGCAGGCAGTCCTCTTTGCCAACACCGCGCGTGCCATCGCCGATGCACCCAAGGAGATCAAGATTCGCCACATCGGCAACTGCCTGAAGGCCGATCCGGCATACGGCAAGGGGATCGCCGACGCGCTGGGGATACCTTTAAGCGAAGTACCGAAATAACAGAAAAGCTCAAACCCCCCAACCCCCCTGAATCTTCAGGGAAGCTCAGGGTTTAGCGCTCCCCGTCTGACGATACCTATCCGACGTATGTCTGGACCTCCCTCATGATTCAGGGATCTGGAATGAGCTTTGTTGTTTACTTCTTCAGCCGCTTGACGTTTTTGGACATCTTCTGTTCGAAAGTCTTGGTTGTGCCCTGTTTCAGGGCCTCGACCATCTCCGCGAAGTTCTGCTGGTAGGTCTCCAGGGTCCGTAAAATGAACGGGTTTTCCCTGAGCATGGTCGCGTACAGGTGTGCGTCGCCGGCGTGGATGCGTGCATAGGTCTCGGCGGATTTCCGTGAGTTCGGGGTTGAAAATGAATCCAGGTTGTCGGGGTTCCCCACCAGCTCCAATATGGTGGCGAGCTTGGCGACACCGTCCAGGTGTTCCAGACCCTGGGTGAAGGTGACGTACATGTCGTGCTGCTCGGGTGTGGCGCGGGTGATGTGGGCGCCGTGCTTGTAGAGGATGTCCTCGAATTCCTGCGCCATGGGTCCCGATTTCTCGGTAGGGATGGAGATGATGTTCTGCCCCCGTAAGCTTTCTATGTTCGGACCGAACATGGTGTGGATGGAGAGGACCTCGACCGCGGGGGCGGTCATTGCGAGCATGGTCTTGACCGGAAGCGTTTTCACGCCGGTATTGTCCACCAGGAGCTGGCCGGCGCGCAGGAGCGGGCAGATCTTTCTGATGACGGTCTCGGTATGCTCGATAGGCACGTTGATGATCACGGCGTCGGCTCGCCGGGCGCACTCCTCGTGGCTAAGCTCCGTATGCCGGCCCGCGACCAGGATATTGTATCCCAGCCGCGTGAAGAACGGATTAAAGAATTTCCCCATCTCGCCTGTGCCGCCGATGATCCCGATGGTCCTGATCAGAGGTTCGTTGAAAGGCAGGTGCGGATAGGATCCCAGGGTGATGACGTCGGTGTCGGTGAGGCTCGACACGATGTCGCTGATGCAATCGTGGACGTTGGGATCGGAGATGTGCCCTTCGATATCGATGTAGAGGATGGAAAGGCCCTTCTTGTCTGGCCGACGGTCGATATCCGTCATGTTGAGGTTGTGTTTGACGCTGATGACTTCCAGCATGTCGTAGAGCAGCTTCACACGGTCGCGCTTGGGGTAGATGACCAGACTGGTCACATCCCGGCCGGTGGGTTCGGCGATATGTTTGCCGAAGAGGATGAAGCGGGTCTTGTTATCGGGGATGTTCCCGATATTGGATTCCAGGATGGTGAGGCCATGCTCCCGCAGCGAGGATTCCATGCCGATGGCGGCTGCATCGAGGAGTCTTGCCTGTACGATCTGTTCCATGGCGAGCGAGGTGCTGGCAACAAATTGCAGCTCGGCGTGGGGGTGCATGCGCTCCAGATACTCCGAACACTGTTCGAGGGCCGTGTCTTTCGAGAGGATGCGCCTGATCTCTCCATGGCCCGGATATGCGCCGAGTGCGTGTTCAACCGGAAGGATGGTCGCACCGACGATCTTGAGGGTATCAGCATGGTGTAGGAGATTATCCAAGGTTTGGGCGACACGGCCATTGATTACATTTTCGATGGGGACAAACCCGAAATCAGCCTCCCCTGAAGCGGCTGCTGCAAAAACGGCATTGATGCTCGGGTAGGCGATGCGTATAGAGTCAGGCCGATATAATTCCAGCGCCCTTTGCGTATATGTCCCGAGCGGACCAAGATATGCAACCTTATGCCCCATGCTCAAGCCCTTTCGTCACATGCATGATACAGAAGGATGCATACCATTCCTGATAAGCGACAGCAAACGCTAATTCATGCATCTCGAAAATCAGAGTTCTGAGGCGCTATCGCAGAGAATATGTAAACCAAGTGATCAGTCTATACGGGCTGTTGCCCAAATGCCAGACTCCACGGAATACCAAAGAAAGAGATTCTTCACTACGTTCAGAATGACTGCTTTTTCAAATAGTTAATTATGTCACCCTGAGCGCAGCGAGGGGTCTCAAGCTTTGATTTTATAATGATTGGGCTATGAGCAACAGCCCGTATAGTGTAAAGCATGTCTGGTTTTACACCTCCCGACCCCCCTCATGGTTCAGGGGCAATGGGGGGATTAGAGTTTCTCGGGTCGATTTGTCTTGAAATCCAGGGATATTGTTCCTAATAACAAGAAGTAAAATGATAAAGCTGAGAGGATTACTATGGATGCAAACAAGCTGACGCAGAAATCGCAAGAAGCGTTATCCGACGCCCAGACCAAGGCCGTCAGGTATGGCCACGTGGAGATCGATGTCGAGCATCTGCTCTTGGTGCTACTCGAGCAGGAAGGCGGTCTCATACCGCGTCTCTTCGTGAAGATGGATGTGCCCGTTGAATCCTTAAAAGCCGAAGTGGAAAAGGAACTTCAGCGCAGGCCCCACGTTTCGGGACCGGGGTCGGAAGCGGGCAAGGTCTTCATCACGCAGCGCCTCAACAAGCTCCTGGTCAAGGCCGAGGACGAAGCCAAGCGCCTCAAGGACGAGTACGTTTCCGTCGAACATCTCCTGCTAACCATGGTCGAGGAGGGCTCACGCCATCCGGCCGGCCGCATCCTCGCGCAGTTCAATATCACGAAGGAACGGGTGCTCTCGGCACTGACCGCCATCCGCGGCAACCAGCGCGTGACGAGCGCCAACCCCGAGGCTGCCTACGAGGCGCTCGAGAAGTACGGCGTCGACCTCGTAAAGCTCTCCAGCCTCGGCAAGCTCGACCCGGTCATCGGCCGTGATGCGGAGATACGGCGCGTGGTGCGCATCCTCTCGCGCAAGACCAAAAACAACCCCGTGCTCATCGGCGAGCCAGGCGTGGGCAAGACCGCCATCGTGGAGGGACTCGCCCAGAGGATCGTCAAGGGCGACGTCCCGGAAGGCCTCAAGGACAAGACCATCTTCGCCCTGGACATGGGCGCGCTCGTAGCCGGCGCCAAGTACCGTGGTGAGTTCGAGGAGCGGCTCAAGGCGGTCCTCAACGAGGTGAAGGCCAGCGATGGTCGTATCCTCTTATTCATCGACGAGCTTCACAACATTGTCGGTGCGGGCAGGGCCGAGGGCTCCATGGATGCGGGCAACATGCTCAAACCCATGCTCGCCCGCGGCGAGCTCCACTGCATCGGCGCCACCACCCTGGACGAGTACCGCAAGTACATCGAGAAGGACGCCGCCCTCGAGCGGCGTTTCCAGCCTGTCATGGTGGACCCGCCCTCGGTCGAGGACACCATCTCCATCCTACGGGGCCTCAAGGAGCGCTACGAGGTGTACCACGGCGTGAAGATCCAGGACAGTGCATTGGTGGCCGCCGCGGTGCTCTCCAATCGCTACATCTCGGACCGCTTCCTGCCGGACAAGGCCATCGACCTCGTGGACGAGGCCTGCGCCATGATCCGCACCGAGATCGACTCCATGCCAGCCGAACTCGACGAGGTAACGCGCAAGATCATGCAGCTCGAGATCGAGGAAGCGGCCCTCAAGAAGGAGACCGATAAGGCCAGCCAGGCCCGACTCGATGAGCTCCGGGAGGAGCTTGCCACCCTCAAGGCGCAGGCTGGCACCCTCAAGGCACAGTGGGAAGGGGAGAAGAAGGCCCTTCAAGGCGTGCGCGCCCTGCGGGAAGAGATCGAGCAGACCAGACTCGAGATCGCCAAGGCCGAACGCGACTATGACCTGAACAAGGCCGCGGAATTGAAGCACGGCCGGCTCCCGCAGCTCGAGAAGCACCTCAAAGAGGCGGAAGGCAAGGAAGAAAAAAGACTCCTGCGGGAGAACGTGAGCGAGAACGTGATCGCCGAGATCGTCTCGCGCTGGACCGGCATCCCGGTCACCCGGCTCATGGAGGGCGAGCGCGAGAAGCTCCTCAAGCTCGACGCGATCCTCCACAAGCGCGTGGTCGGCCAGGACGAGGCTGTGCAGGCCGTGGCCGATGCGGTCTTGCGCGCGCGCGCGGGCATCAAGGACCCCAAGCGGCCGATCGGGTCATTTATCTTCCTGGGACCCACCGGCGTGGGCAAGACCGAGCTCGCCAAGACGCTGGCGGCGGCCCTGTTCGACACCGAAGAGAACATGGTGCGCATCGATATGAGCGAGTACATGGAGAAGTTTGCGGTTTCCCGCCTCATCGGCTCGCCACCCGGCTACGTGGGCTACGAGGAGGGCGGCCAGCTCACCGAGGCGGTGCGTCGCAAGCCGTACTCGGTGGTTCTCTTCGACGAGATCGAGAAGGCCCATAGCGATGTGTTCAATGTGCTCTTGCAGATCCTCGATGACGGACGGCTCACCGATGCCCACGGCCGGACGGTCGATTTCAAGAACACGGTCATCATCATGACCTCCAACATCGGTTCGCACGAGCTGGTCGAGGGTCTCGACCAGGACGGCCAAATCAGCGAGAAGGCCAGAAACGCGGTCATGAACGATATGCGCCTGCACTTCCGGCCAGAGTTTCTCAACCGCGTGGACGACATCGTCTTGTTCAAGGCCCTCACCTTAAGCGAGATCAAGGCCATCGTTGTGCTCCTGACCGAGGACCTCAAGAAACGGCTCGCGGATCGGGATATCAAACTCGCTCTGTCCGATCCCGCCCTGGAGTTCATCGCCCATGAGGGCTTCGACCCGGTCTACGGCGCCCGGCCTTTGAAGCGTTTTCTGCAGCGCGAACTCGAGACTAAACTCGGCCGCGCCATCATTGCCGGGAATATCCTGGACGGCTCCAGCGTGACCGTGGACATCAAGGCCGGCGCGCTCGACTTCCGGACCCAGCCGCCAGATTTGGACCAGGTCCAGGCAGTTTAAAAACGATAACAATTTTGCAGGACAGCGAAATTGGATGTGCCGTCAGGCACGCCCGATAGGCGAGGACCACGGATGGTTTGAGTCATACCCACAATCCCCCCTGAGACAAGGGGGAAGAGGTGCGGGAGAGGGGGGCTTTTCGTCGCTGGCTGTGATTCAGTGCCTGCATTATGGTTCGAGCCGTGCGTCGGGGCACTCGGCGCATTCGGGGGGCAGGGCCGTAATGTGGCGCTCGATGACGCGCATCTTCTTCCAGGCGCCGCCGAGGAAGCGTGCGAGGAAGATGAGGCTCAGGAGGATGATGTAGATCGTGGCGATGGTCCAGCATGGCATGATCCCGCCATGGAGGTATATCACGGTAATGGAGGTGGGAATCACCATGAGGGCGGAGAACAGGACGTTGACGAGCATGACGAAGTGGGTGTCTCCTGCGCCTTTGAGGGCCGAGGCGAAGACGATGTTCATGCCGTCGAAGAGGGAATAGAGGGCCACGAAGCGCAGGAGGATGATGGTGAGCGCGGAGATCTCGGCGATGCCTGCGGCATGGGAGCGCGCAGAGAAAGCATCCACGAAGAGGTGGGGGGTGAGCACGTAGAGGGCGGCGACGAAGCCCATGTAGATCACGGTGACATGCAGTCCGGAGTAGGTGCTCTTCTGGGCGAGGTCCGGCCGGTTCATCCCCAGGTATTGTCCGACGAGCACGGAGATGGCGATGCCCGAGCCGAGCATGGGCATGAAGGCAAGCGTATTGATGTTGAAGGCGATGTTCGTGGCGGCGAGGCTGGCGGTCCCGAGTCTGCCCACGATGAGGACGAAGATGGTAAAGCCGGCCATGTCCAGAGCGAACTGGATCCCGGAGGGAAAGCCGAACTTGAGCAGCCGGAGGAAGAGCTCTTTCTCGAACCGCCAGCCCTTGAGGGTCTGATAGTTTTCGGCGTCGGCGCGCCGGGTAATGAGGAAGAGGTAGCAGATCAGGGAAAAGGTGGCGGAGATGAGGGTGGCGAAGGCCGCTCCCCTGATGCCCATCTCGGGGAAGCCGAGCCGGCCGAAGATCATGCAATAGCCGAAGAACAGGCTGACGGCGGTGGTGATGGCATTCACCCACATGATGGGCCAGGGACGGCCGAGGCCGGAGAAGAAGCCGGAGAGGGCCGTGGCGGCGATGACCGGGAAGGCGGCCAGGCAGAGGATCTGGAAATACTCGATCTCGTATGCCCGGACCAGGGGATCGTGACCTATGAAGACAAAGATGGGCTTTGCCAGAGGGATGCAGGCGAGGATGGCCAGGGCGCCGAGGAGGGAGACATAGATCCCCTGCCACACTGCCGGGCCGATGCGGTGGTGCATTCCCGCCCCGTAGTACTGGGCGATGAAGGTGCCCGCATAACTCGCCGTGCCGATGAAGAGGCTCATGAGGGTGAAGTTGAGGATGCCGGCGGGGGTGGCGGCCGCGATAGTCTCCGGCGAGTACCAGGTGAGGAACATCCGCTCTACGAAGTTCTGGATGGACCAGGACGCCGTGCTCAGGATCAAGGGCACGGCCAGGACGAAGAACTCCCGGTATCCGCCCTGCGATCCCCACAGGTTGCTCAGTCTCGCCATCATATCCTTATGCATACCTTACGCGCATTCTGCTTCACCCTTGCTCGTCTGCCTGCATGTGCGCACCGTGCACTGCTAATCGTGGAAAGGTGGACAGGATGATGGTCTGTTTGCCCGGGATCTCAGTGCCCCAGCAACACCCCCACGATCATGCTCGCCATACTAGGGAGAGCGCCCGATTCTGTCAATGATAATGAAGCCCAGAGGGTTCTCTGTACTTTTGGACTTGACAGACCGATGCAAGGATGTCCCCTATGAAGGGAACTCAGGCATATTATATCGAGGGGGGTTATGCAGAACTTTGAAGGCAAACGTGTCTATATCACCGGTGGATCGAGTGGGATCGGGCTTGAAACGGCGCGGCAGTTGTCGGCGCTCGGGGCCCATATCGTCCTCTGCGCCCGCGATCCTGGGAAGCTCGAGCAGGCGCGTTTGGAGGTCGAAAAGTGCAGGCGGTCTCCCCTGCAGAGGATCGTGACCGTCCCGGTGAATGTCTCCTGCGAGCCCGATGTGCAACGGGATATGGGAAGGGCTGTGCAGGAATCCGGCGCACCCGATATCCTAATCCACAGCGCGGGAAGGGGGCATGCCGACTATTTCGAGAACATCTCCAGCGCAACGTTCGATGCGATCATGCAGACCAATGTCTACGGGACCCGGAACGTCATTGCGGCGCTCCTGCCCTTTATGAAAGAACGGGGCGGGCATATCGTCATCCTTTCATCCGCGGGAGGTCTCATGGGGATGTTTGGATACACGGCCTACGGCACCTCGAAATACGCCCTGGTCGGTTTCGCCGAATGTCTGCGGAGCGAAGTGAAACAATATCATATCACCGTATCTGTGGTCTGTCCGCCGGAAGTCGATACCCCGCTCGTCGAGGAGGAGGGGAAGACCATACCCCCCGAGGCGAGGGCCGTGAAGCGTCTGGCCGGCTGCTTGAGTCCTCTCTCTGTTGCCAGGACGATCATTAGGGGGATTCGCAAAGAAACCTTCCTTATCATCCCCGGGTTCAAGGCGAAAACCCTATATTACCTCCAATGCTATCTGCCGAGGCGGCTCACCCACATGGTTCAGGATCTTGTCGTGTGGATAGTAGCAAAGAGGCGCCCCTGATGGGCCTGTACCCACGGTGAGAAAGGAAAAAAGGTTCACCCGGTTTTAGCGTGATGCATCGCACCCCTACGGTTATATCCAGATCCATATGGTTCGAGATGATCCTTTCGAGATAAGAGCTATTCGTGACATGCCTCTTTTGGGATGTATTTAGGCCATATCGTGGCGCTTGAACCGCCGACCCTTGCTTTCAAAGGCTTGAGCGACAATGTACTGCATCTGTTTGCCTACCGAGATACGCGCGGGAGAGGTAAAAAACATATCTCATAAACATAAGCTCGAGCCTATTCATAGCAGAAGTCGACATTGCCCCTCCTTGGGATCAAGGGGGGTCGGCGGGATTGAGCTTGTTTATGAAAAGATTTTCGGATCGATTCCTTTCCCAAAACTCCCCGGGCACGCTCCGCCGGTAAAGGAACTTTGCATCGGGATGGCGGATGCTCAAGCCCGGCGTCGAACGGACTGCATCCCTGCGTTTCCCGATAAGTCGTTGACATTACGGGTCCGCTTGCATACGATATTTGGATCACAATCAGAGGAGGAATTTTTCGTGGAATTTTTTTTCAATCCGGACGGCGTGGCCGTCATCGGCGCGACGGACGGTCTATTCAAGGGCGGGTATCATATCCTGAACAATATGCTTGGCGGATACAAGGGCAGGATCTATCCGGTGAACCCTCGTTTCGAAACCCTCCTGGGCCTTAAATGTTACCCCGATGTCGACGCCATTCCCGAGCGTTTCGATTTGGCCGTATACTTCATACCGGCCAGGTTTCTCCCCGCAATCATCGAGCAATGCGCCCGGAAGGGGGTGAAGGGGATCATCATCGAGTCGGCGGGTTTCTCCGAGGTCGGTGAAGAGGGCAAGCGGCTCCAGGAGGAGTGCGTACGTCTTGCGCGTAAATATGGCATCAGGCTCTGGGGCCCCAATTGCATGGGGCTCCTGGACGGCCACCTGAGGCATGTCTTCTCCTTCATGTATACCGATGTCTGGAAGACCATGATGCCGCCGGGCAACGTCTCGCTCATCGTCCAGAGCGGCATGCTCTCGGCCGGATTTCTCCTGATGATCCTGGAGCGGGGCGGGATGGGGATCAGCAAGATCTGTTCCATCGGGAACAAGTGCGATGTGGACGAGACCGAGCTCCTCGACTACCTCATCCGCGACCCCTCGACCGGGGTCATTGGGCTCTATGTGGAATCCATCCCCAATGGCAGAGACTTTCTGGAGCTGGCCCGATCCACTGACAAGCCCATCGTTGTGCTCAAGGGGGGTAGGACCCCATACGGCACCCAGGCGGCCATGAGCCACACGGCAAGCCTGGCCGGCGACTACGCCGTCATGTGCCATGCCTTCCGGCAGGCGGGTGTCATTCCAGTCTGCGATCTCCATGAGCTCATGGACTTTGTGCGTGGATTTTCCATGACGCATCGCATTGCTCATAGCGCCGGTACGGCCGTGGTCACGTTTTCGGGCGGTGCCGGGATCGTGACCGCAGATTTCCTCCATGACTATGATCTTCCCCTTGCCCGTCTCTCTCCTGAGACCCTTACGGCAATGAAGGAGGTTTTCCCTGCCTGGATGGACCCCTCCAATCCCGTAGACCTGTGGCCGGCCATCGAGCAGCATGGCATACAGCACGTTTATGAAAAGGTGATTCCTGCCCTCATGCGCGACGAGGGCGTGGACTCCGTTGTTATCCACATCTTTGCGGCCAGGATGAAGGGGGAAGACCTGAAGGTGCTTGCCACCCTCAAGGAGGAACTCGGCAAGCCAGTGGTCGTCTGGATGGTAGGGCTCGATCAGCCACTAAAGACGTTGCGCAAGGAGATCGAAGATCTGGACATCCCCGTATTTGAAGAAATTGGGCGCGGGGTGAGCTTCCTTTCCGCCGCCAAGCGGCATGTGCAAAGAATCAAAATCTCAAACTCTCTGATCCCTTTTGACCTCAATAGGAGCCGAGGAACCACTGCCGCAGATGTTCAGACTCCTGAAGATGCTGGGGGGATTGTGAGGTGATCAGATATGCTTGAAGGCGGCATCCAGGACGAGCCGCGTTACCCTGGGTGGGGGGAGGACGAACTTCAGACCCAGGATTCCAACAACGATGAGCAGGATGCATACAATCCGTGCCGTATCCCGTGGCTCGGTAAACAGCAGAATGCCCAGGATAGCCGTCCCCACAGCGCCGATCCCGATCCAGACTGCGTATGCCGTCACGATCGGCAATGTTCTTACCGAGGCTGAAAGGAACAGGAAGCTGATGTTCATATTTCTAGGCGTCGCTTATGCCAAATGGAATTTATCTGGGCCAGGAGGAGGAGAACGCCACCCTGTAATTCATGGAGCCATAAAAGAACGCACACATACTAAAAGGAGGGAAGAATATGGATTCTTTGACCCAAAAGGTAGCGAATACCCTGCTCGATTGGGGTGCCGATCTTGTTGGCATTGCGCCGGTAGAGCGCTTCAAGGATGCTCCAGTCGGTCACAGGCCCACAGATTTCCTGCCTGAATGCAAGTCGGTG
>Ga0315295_10003950_pt1 | contig 12599 bp, 11 predicted proteins | sample YL17G14_0_MG_FD_204453 | JGI IMG/M metagenome (GOLD analysis project Ga0315295, IMG submission 204453) | Sediment microbial communities from Yellowstone Lake, YNP, Wyoming, USA - YL17G14_0 | ecosystem: Environmental > Aquatic > Freshwater > Lake > Sediment | place: USA: Wyoming | collected... | reverse complement strand
CCCCCCGCCTCCTTGAGATCCTCCCCGCGCGGAGCCGCCCGTAGCGACACTTGCACCGCGCTGCGCGCAGCGCAGTGCAGGGAGCGGAGGGCCTCTCCGCCACTGACGGCTGTGTCGGCGGCAGCTTCCCGGCGGAGAGCCCCTCGCGTGCGCTTCGCGCAGCATCCTGGAAGGGCGGGATCCAGGGCGAGGGGAAGGGGGTGAGGCCGAAGGCACTCGCAGAGTGCAAAGGACTTCCTCATCGAACTTCCGGAACGGGACACTAGGGCAACGTCTCCCGAGGGGGCGTTCTCGACGCATGATGACGCGTCCCCCGGACTCCTTGTCAGCTTCCAGGGTCCAGGCATATACTGCGTAAGAGAGGGCAGCGGGGTATCGCGACCGGCAAAGCTGCTGCCAGTGGCCGGCGGATCATTGCGCGATCTCGAACACTTGAGGAGACTACCATGTCTGGAACCAAGCATTTCACAGCCGAAGAGGCCAAGACGATCGGCAAGCTGTTGGGAATCGACTGGAGTGAGTTCGACGTCGAAGAGTACCGGATGGGGATGGATGTCGAGCTCGAGCATGGCAAACACGACCCGGCCACCAATGTCACCAACGATGATCCGCTCACGACAGGCAAGATCGCCCTGGCGCATTTGAAGGAGTTCCCGGACTACTACACCAGGCTCGAGAAGATGGAAGAAGAGGCCAAGAAGGCCCACGGCCGCTGACCCCCGGAACAGGGGTTGCCGAACTCCGCAAGGACGATGGACGACACCGGATCCTCCGTCGTCTGCGTTTGCTCCTGGTGACATTGCCCGTCTGGCGCCGTTGTGCTAGAGTCAGCAGTGGCTGGAAACACGGCGGCCAGGAACCAACATGCCCTCAACCCCTCGTCCCAGGATTGACGACGGCTACCTCGCAGGCAAGACCTGCGCCATCTGTGGCGCCGCTTCCCTGACGATCGCCCGCATCGCCGGCCTTCCGGACCATGTCAACTGCGGCAGCTGCGGTTCTGTGTTCGTGGTCGAGGACGGGGGCGAGCGGGTCATGTACGGCAAGCTCCCGGCCGAATACCCAGCGACGCGCCTCTTCGCCCTCCGTCAGTGGGCCTGGCTAGAAGCCGTCGAACGCAAGGCGGCCTCAGAACAACAAGCCGGACGACCGGCCTCCCCTCCGGCACCGCAGGAGGCTGGGCCGCCCTTGGCCGCGCCCGCGCCTTCCGCTCCAGAGGACACTGAGGCGCAGGCATCCGCCTATCCGGCACCATCCATCTCCCGACCGCCGGTCGAATACCCTGCCGAGAGAGACCAGGCAGCCGCCCTACCCCCCGCCACGCCCTTGCCTGAGCCGGCGGCGAAGATGCCCCAGGCCGAGCCCTTGCCGGCGGTCTTCCGCACTCGCCCGGACCCCGCAGCGGCCGAGCCCGCCGCCCCACCAACCCCAACAGGCGCGCCGAGGAAGCCGCCGAAACCAGCTCGCGCCTCCCCCCAGCGGCAGTCGGCCGAACCGCCTGCCGGCCAGCGTTTCCGGGTCGTGACGACCGGAGAAAGCGTGGCGTTCCCCTGGAAGGTCTGCGCCCACTGCCTGCGCTCGCCAGCTCCCGGCCGGGTTTCCATCGTCGGGGTGTTGCCGGATCGTACGCAGCCTTCGCGAAGCCGGTCGATGACGCTCACCCTGCCGCTGTGCGCCGATTGCCAGCGCCGCGCCCGCGCGCGCAGCGGGGCCGAGAAGAGCGCTCGACTGCAGGCCTTCCTGGTCTCCACCTTGGTCTCACTGCTCCTCTTCGTCGGCGTCCTGGCGACGCAAGTCGTCGACTTCAGTCGGAGTCTGGGCCTCAGCCTGCTGATCCTCGCCGTCCTCCTCGCCATCGGCTACGGCGTCGTCCTTCCCCTCCTGCTCAGCCGTGCCCGGCGCCTTCCCCCGCCGGACGACGCCACTTACGTCCGCTCCACCCTGCGGATCGCTTCCGGCGGCCAAGAGGGAGAAGTGGCCTTCGAGTGGCGCAACCGTGGCTACGCCGACCTCTTTCACCAAGCCAACCAGGAAAGGGCCCGCGGCGGCGCAACCCCGGTCGCGGACCCGGCACCTGCGCCGCCTCGCACCCCCTAAGCGCCCTCCGACCAACCTGGATGGCTGCGATCCTGCCACCACAGCCGGCACCCCACCCACCCTGTGTCGTACCTGGCCCAAGGTCGAGTTGGCGCTCCCCAGGCCGGGGGCAGACCGATGGGGCATTGTTTGACAAGTGCAAGTGTGCTACATTCTTGGGTTAACGGAGAAGGTTGCCGGTGAGCATCTTCGATCCCTCTTCGGCCCGCACGACGCCTATCTGTCCCGCCTGCGGCGGCCCGATGCAGGTCTGGCCGACTCTGGATGGCAACGGCTATCTGGCCGTCTGCCCCACCTGTCCCGCCGCGCCTCCCAAACCCGTAGCACCGGACAAGCCCGCAATCACATCCCAACCGGCTGTCCAATCCCCGTCCACTCCCGACCCATCCCCCGCTGCGGTCCCCAGCGCCTCGGCGGTGGAACCCAACCCGCTGGATCGCCCGCCCCAACCACGCCCCAAGGATCTGCTGGCCCACGGATCCGACATGCCCCCCGCCGGCCCCTGGCCGGAGTCCCTCCTCGAGGACCTGCCAGACGAGGCTCGCCGGCTCCTGGCCGGCGAGAATCCCGCTCCCCCGAACGCAGCCCCCAAGGCAATGCCAGAGGAATATGCCAGCCCGCTCCGCGACCAGGGATTCGTCATCTCCCAGGATGCACACGGTGTTCGATTGGGCGGCACCGCCAACCTGCGGTCCAGCGGCACCGGCGGGCTCAAGTCCCACGAAATCGTCCGCCTGGCGGCGGATCTCGACGGCGGGATCGTCCCTCCGGAGGACCGCGTCCGTTGCCCGAAGTGCGATGCGGTCATGCCCAAGACCGCCTCCCGCTGCCAATGGTGCGGCGCCCCCTTGCCCCCGCCTGCTGACGCCGGCCAGTAGATCGAGCCCATTCAGCACCGAGCCCCGTACCGTTCAACCGCAGTCCCTTTCCAGCCTGCCCTCTTGCCGCCTCCATCGCCGCGGAGCCTACTGCCCGGTCTGCCAGGGTGATGAAAATGCGCCTTGCCCCGAGAAGAGAACCGCAGGAGCCAAGGCTTCTTCGTCACGCTCCCAGCCGACTTGGATTCAATGACTAAGTGCAACGGCTTGCCCGAATAGTACCTCAGCTGGCATACGAAAGCCGAGGCACTTGCGCGGACGTTGGTTGAGTTCGGCTGCGATGGCGTCGAGGTCCTCTTCCCGGCAGGACACCGGGACGGTGTGGGAGACGCGGCTCAGGTCGGTCTGCCTGGGCAGGTAGCGGCGGATGAGGCCATTGGTGTTCTCGACGGTGCCCTTCTCCCAGGAATGATACGGGTGGCAGAAGAAGAAGGGGATGGCCAGCTGTTGGGAGACGATGGCGTGGTCAGCATTTTCGCTGCCATTGTCCGCCGTGACACTTCGGCATGGCAGCGGACGGAGGCGCTCGACCAGTACCTGACCGGTGTCTCGAGCCGATTTTCCTGCCAGTTGAGTAAGCACGATGAAGCGGCTGAGACGCTCAACCAGAACGTTCAGGGCCTCCTCGTGGGAGAAGAGCAGCGAGTCTGTTTCCCAGTGGCCCATTTCGCTACGCTCATTGGCTGCCAGGGGCCTATCGTCGATGAACCTGCGGTTGGCAATGGCGCCGGTATGCACCCGGCGGCCCATCCGTCGAGAGCGCTTCTTCTTGCCCCGCCGCAGGTATTGGTACAGCTTCTCCTGGCGGCCGAGGGGCGACTCGTAGACGAAGCGGTAGATGGTTTCGTGGTTGATCACAGTGCCACCTTGCTCTATCCGGAGTCGGCCGGAGATGTGCTCGGGAGACCAGCCCTGTTCCAGACGCAGGATGACGGTCCGGCGCAGGCCACGGTCTGCCATGCGCAATCTCGGCCGACAGCGTTGGCGCCGAGCACAGTACCGCCGCTGTGCCAGGTCCGGCAGGTAGCCGGCGGAAACGGCGTTGCGCCGGAGCTCGCGGCTGATGGTGGCCTTATCCCGAACCAGCCGGCGAGCAATCTCCCCTTGGGAGAGCCCATCTTGGGAGAACTGGTAGATCTGCAGACGTTCGTCAATGGACAGGTGAACATAAGGGCTCATACAACGCTATTGTCCTCATAGCGTTGCACTTAGAAATAGAACCCGGGCGACATCGGCAGCCGCCATGGCAAGGGTATAATCAAGGTTTGCTGATATCCTCCTCAGGTCCGCCTCATGCCTCAAGACAAGATCATCGTCGTCGGTGCCCGAGAGCACAATCTGAAGAACATCACCGTCGAGATCCCGCGCGACAAGCTCGTCGTCATCTCGGGCATCTCCGGATCGGGCAAGTCCTCCCTGGCCTTCGACACCATCTTCGCCGAAGGCCAGCGCCGCTACGTGGAATCGCTCTCGGCTTACGCCCGCCAGTTCCTCGGCCAGCTCGACAAGCCCGACGTCGACTACATCGACGGCCTTTCGCCGGCGGTCTCCATCGATCAGAAAGGCGTCTCGCACAACCCCCGCTCCACGGTGGGCACCGTCACCGAGGTCTATGACTACCTGCGGCTTCTGTTCGCCCGGGTCGGTCTCCCCCACTGCCCGGTCTGCGGCCGAGAGGTGCGCCGCCAATCGGCCCAGGAGATCGTCGACGCCGTCGAGGGGCTGCCGGAGGGTGCCCGCATCCTGATCCTGGCCCCCCTAGTGCGCGGCCGCAAGGGGACGCACCACTCGGCCCTCGACGAAGTGCGCCGCTCGGGCTTCGTCCGCGTCCGCGTCGATGGCCAGGTCGTCGGGGCGGAGGAGGACCTCCAGCTCGACCGCTACAAGGCGCACTCCATCGAGGCGGTGGTGGACCGCCTCGTGGTGCGGCCCCTGGCCGGCGAGGAGGCGGATTCCTTCCGCACCCGCCTGACCGATTCGATCGAGACCGCCCTGCGCATGGGGGACGGCCAGATGCTCGTCGCCCATCAGAATGCCGAGCCGTCGCAGATGCCGGGCGGTCTTCCCGGCGCTGCCGACATCCCCTTCTCCGAACACCTGGCCTGCCCCGAGCACGGCACCACGCTCTCCGAGATCGAGCCCCGGACCTTCTCCTTCAACACCCCCCACGGCGCCTGTACCGAGTGTCAGGGGTTGGGAAGCAAGCTCGAGATCGATCCGGGCCTCATCATCCCCGACCGATCGGTCTCGCTGGCCGAGGGAGCCGTCGTAGCCCTCGAGTGGTCTAACCAGAGCCGCGAGCGCCGTGGCTACTACTGGCAGATGGTCGAGGCCGTGGGGGAGCACTACAAGATCGATCTGGACACACCGGTGGCCGGCCTGCCCAAGGAGAAGCTCGACCTGATCCTCTACGGCACCCAGGGCGAGGAGGTACCGGTCCATTACACCAGCCGCGAGGGCCGCCAGGCAACCTACCGTACCGCCTACGAGGGGATCATCGGCAATCTCCAGCGGCGGTACCAGGAGACCCAGTCGGAGTACATCCGCAGCAAGATCCAGGAGTTCATGTCAGAGCGGCCCTGTCCTGCCTGCGGTGGGAAGCGGCTGCGGCCGGAGGCCCTGGCCGTCACGGTCGATGGCGCCAACATCGTCGAAGCTGCCGCCTGGCCCGTGCTCCGCACGCTGCATTGGATCGCCCGGCTGCAGGATCCCTCCGGGTCCCTCACACCGCGCCAACGGCAGATCGCCGACCGGGTGTTGACGGAGATCCACTCCCGCCTTAGCTTCCTGGTCGATGTCGGCCTGGACTACCTGACGCTGGACCGCCGTGCGGGGTCGCTGTCGGGCGGCGAGGCACAGCGCATTCGCCTGGCAACCCAGATCGGCTCCCGTCTGATGGGCGTGCTCTACGTCCTGGACGAGCCCTCGATTGGGCTGCACCCCCGGGACAACGCCCGCCTGATCCGCACCCTGAAGGGGATGCGTGACCTCGGCAACACCGTCCTGGTGGTCGAGCATGACGAGGACACTCTGCGTGCGGCCGATTGGCTGATTGACCTCGGTCCCGGCGCCGGCGAGGCCGGGGGTTACATCGTCTCGCAAGGAACGGTCGAGCAGGTCTCGCGGGACTCCAAGTCGGTCACCGGTCGATACCTGGCGGGGAAGCTGCGGATCGAGGTCCCCAAGCAGCGCCGCACGGGGACGGGAGAATTCCTCACCGTGGTCGGCGCGCGGGAGAACAACCTCAAGAACCTGACCGCACGCTTCCCCCTCGGGAAGTTCGTTTGCATCACCGGCGTTTCCGGCTCGGGCAAGTCGACGCTGATGGTCGAGGTGCTCTACAAGGCGCTGGCTCGGGCGTTGAGCGGGTCAAGGGAGCAGCCAGGGATGTTCGAGGGGCTGGAGGGAGTCGAGAACATCGAGAAGGCGATCAACATCGACCAGAGCCCGATCGGTCGCACGCCGCGCTCAAACCCCGGCACGTACACCGGCCTCTTCGATCCCATCCGGAGCCTGTTCGTCGAGCTCCCCGAGGCGAAGGTGCGGGGCTACAAAGCCGGCCGATTCTCGTTCAATGTGCGCGGCGGCCGCTGTGAGGCCTGCCAGGGCCAAGGACAGCTACGGATCGAGATGCAGTTTCTCCCCGATGTCTACGTCCTGTGTGAGGTCTGTCACGGGGCGCGGTTCAACCGGGAGACGCTCCAGGTCCGCTTCAAGGGCAAGACGATCGCCGACGTCCTGGACACAACTATCGACGAAGCCGTTGAGTTCTTCGCCGCCTTCCCCGCGATTTCCCGCAAGCTTCAGACGCTCCAAGAGGTCGGTTTGGGGTATCTGAAGATCGGCCAGCCAGCCACAACCCTGTCGGGCGGAGAGGCCCAGCGGGTGAAGCTCTCCCGCGAGCTCTCCCGCCGCGGCAATGGCCAAACGCTCTACGTCCTGGACGAGCCCTCCGTCGGCCTGCACGCCGCCGACGTGCACCGCCTGATCGAGGTCCTGCAGAAGCTCGTGGATCAGGGCAGCACGGTGCTCATCATCGAGCACCACCCCGACATCATCAAGGTGGCAGATTGGGTGATTGACCTCGGGCCAGAGGGCGGTGACCGGGGGGGAGAGTTGGTGGCCGAGGGCACGCCCGAGGCAATCTGCCAGAACCCCGCCTCTTATACTGGCCAGTTCCTCAAGCCCCATCTCAGCCGGTAGGGGCGGACCGACGTGCCCGCCCCGGTCCCGCTGGCGCGCACTCGAGTGTCCGCTCGTGTGCTGCGGGACCGGCTTCCATCCCCTTGAATCAATGGGGGCGGCTCGCCCTGGAAAGCCACCAGGACAGGCGAACCGCCCCTCCCCTGCAACCCATCCTCTCCGCCCACGCACCTCCGCCCCTACGAGCACGCTGAAAACGCCAACCCTGAAGGAGATGAATCGGCATATGTGGGGGAGTGGGCTTCGCCCACACCCCCACATATGCCTGCTTCTTTCCTTGCGGTCGCCCTTTCAGCAGCCTGCTACTCGTACCGCAGCGCTTCCACCGGTTCCAGATCGGCCGCACGCTTGGCGGGGTACAGGCCGAAGAACAGCCCGACCGCGGCTGAGAACAGCGTCGCCAGCAGGATCGCGTCCAGGCTGACCGTAGGGCTCAGCTGCGCGTCCGAGGCGGCAGCGATCGCGCCCACCAGGGCGGCCAGCCCCCACCCGAGTGCGATGCCAATCAGGCCGCCCAGCAGCGAGAGCAACGACGACTCGGCCAGGAACTGGATCAAGATATCGCGCTTGCGCGCCCCGACCGCCTTGCGCAGCCCAATCTCGCGCGTCCTCTCCGTGACCGAGACCAGCATGATGTTCATGATGCCGATCCCGCCGACCAGGAGCGAGATCCCGGCGACCCCGCCCAGGAAGATCGTCAGGACGTTGGTGATCGTGCGGGCCACACTCAGGAAGTCCTGTTGGGTGAAGACAGTGAAGTCGTCCTCGCCGATGGGGGTTCGGTGACGGGCGCGCAAGACCGCCGCGATCTCCTCGTTGGCCTGTGCCACCCCGTCGGCGCTGATGGCCTGGACAAGGATCATGTCGACCTGATCCCGGCCTCGCCGAAACAGCCGCGCCTCAGCGGTCGTGAGCGGGACGTAGAGCTGGTCATCCGGGTTGTTGAAGCCGGAGCCTCCCTTGGGTTCGGTCACCCCAATCACCCGGAATGGTTGGCCCTCGATCCGGACGGTCTCCCCCACCACGCCCTCATTCCGGCCGAAGAGGTTCTCCGCCAGTTGAGGGCCCAAGACGACGACCGCGGCGCGCCCAAGAAGGTTTTCCTCATTGATGAACTCGCCCTCGAGCAACGTCACGTTGCGCACCCATTCGTAGTCTGGCGTGACGCCGGTGGCCTGGGCGGACTTGCTCTCCCCGGCGTAGCTCACCTCGACATTCCCATAGATCACTGGAGACACGCCGATCACCGAGGGGGCCTGGAACGGATCCCGCAGGGCATCGGCGTCGGCCAGCGTCAGCGGCTTGGGATTGCGGATCTCCTCGGAGCCGCCCCCGAGAACGAACAGCAAGTTGGTCCCGATCCCGCCGATCGACCCGGTGATGGTGTCCTGCGCCCCCCGGCCGATCGCCAGCATGGCGATGACGGCCCCCACCCCGATCACGATCCCCAGCACCGTCAGCGCCGAGCGGAGCTTGTTGCTGGATAGGCTTTCCAGCGCCTCAACCACGCTTTGCCAGACGATCACGGAGTCCTGCCTTCCTCGATCAGCCCGTCTCGCAGCCGGATCACGCGCTGGGTCCGGGCGGCAATGTCCGGGTCATGGGTCACGAAGATGAGGGTCGTGCCCCGTTGTTGATTCAGGCCGAGCAGGAGATTGATGATTTCCTCGCCCGACTTCGAATCCAGGTTGCCGGTCGGCTCATCGGCCAGGATGATCGCCGGATCGTTGATCAGGGCCCGGGCGATCGCCACCCTCTGCTGCTGGCCGCCCGAGAGCTCGTTCGGCCGATGATCAAGGCGGTCTCCCAGTCCCACGGACTTCAAGGCCTCGATTGCTTTCTGGCGCCGGCCGTTTGTCATGCCGGCGTAGCGCATCGGCAATTCGACGTTGGCCACCGCCGTCTGGCGGCCCAGCAGATTGAAGGTCTGGAAGACGAAGCCCACCTTGCGGTTTCGGATGGCGGCCAGGTCATCGTCGTCCAGATCAGAGACCAGCCGGCCATCCAAGCTGTAGCCTCCGCCTGTCGGCCGATCCAGACAGCCCAGGATGTTCATCAGGGTACTCTTCCCTGACCCGGAGGGTCCCATGATGGAGATCACCTCCCCTCGCCGCACTCGAAGCGAGACCCCCCGCAGGGCGTGGACTTCCACCTCGCCCATGAGGTAGATCTTGGTCAGGTCCTTGCCGTCGATGACGTAGTTGTCCATGCCTATTGCCCAAAGAAGGAGCCAGGCCCGCCGCCAGCGCCAGGCCCGAGCTGGAGCGGCGGGTTGAGCACGATTAGGTCGCCCGCCTGGACCTCGCCCTCCAAGACCTGGCTGTTCGTGTCCGACGAGGCGCCCAGAACCACGGGTACGGCCTGCGGCACGCCATTCCGGAGGACATAGACCACCCGCTGGCTGTCCTGGACCCGCACGGCGCGGTTGGGGATGACCAGCACATTCTCGATCTGGTCGACAACGATGTTGACCGCAGCCGTCATGCCGGGCCGAACGGAGGCATCCGCGTCGAGGATCTCGACCGTCACCGGGAAGTTGACGACCCCCTGGACCGCATTGCCTGTCAAGCCGACACCCGTGACCGTGCCCTGATAGGTCCGGGCGAGGACGGCATCCAGCGTGAGCGTCACCGTCTGTCCGGGACGAACGCGATCGATGTCGATCTCCGAGACCTCCACATCGACCAGCAACTGAGAAAGGTCGGCCAGGCCGAAAGCCACCGTCCCGGGCGCAACCTGATCGCCTGGCATGACGTCCACCCTCGTGATGGTCCCGGCGAATGGCGCGGCGATGCGGGCCATGTTGGCGCTGGCCTGCGCCGCCGCCACCCGCGCCTCGGCGGCCGCAATGTCCGACGGATCGGGCCCGTCCTGCAGCCTCTCCCATTCCCTCTGCGCGTCGGCGAGCTGTGCCTCGGCGATCGCCACGTTGGCGTCAAGCATCGCTTGCTGAATCTCGCTCGGGCCCCCGTTGTACCAGTCGAGTGACCGCTCGGTGCTCCGGAGCTCCGCCCGAGCAGAGGCCAGATTGGTCAGAGCCAACGCCCGAACCGGGTTGGTCTCGGGGAGGCCGGAGACCTGGTTGTAGTAGTCCTGCACCTCGGCGAATCGACCCTGGGCGAGGAGGACGCGGGCGCGTGCGGTCTCGATCGTCTCCCGGTTGGCCCGGTTTCCTTGCTGCTGAACGGTCCGGTTGTACTCGGCCGTGCGCAGCGCGTCCTGCGCCTGGGCGATCGCCAACTGGGCCTGGGCCTGGGCCAGGCTCGAGTTCTGCAGGCTGTCCAGAGCCCGCTGGGACGACACCAGGTCTGCCTGGCTCAGGAGGATCGAGGCGGGGAGCGACGACGGTTCCAGGGCTGCCAGCACCTGATCCGCCCGGACCGTGTCTCCGATCTCAACGTTCACCCTCTCCACCGTGCCCGTGCTCTGGAAAGTAAGGACCGCCGACTGATTCGCCCGAACGGCGCCGGTCGCACCGACCAAGGCCGTGAGGTTTCCGGTGGTGGCTTCAACAGTCTGAAGATTCGCCAGGGCAGTGCCCGCCCGAGATCGAATGAAGGCTCTGACGCCGAAGAAACCGGCGATCAGAACGGCCGCCGCAATGAGTAAGAGTAGCCAGCGTCTCATGATTGAGGTTCCTCCAACAGGGGCAGAAGCGACCATGGTTCACCGCTGCCAAGACGAGATGCAATCGCCGCACCCGCACCGGTCAGCCAGACCGCAGCCAGAATGACAACGCCCAGAAACGGAACACGGGTCAGGGCGAAGACGATCAGGGTCCCGAGCGCCAGGCTGGCCAGCGGTTGCTGGTCCGACCACCCGGCTCGGACCAGCAGTCCAACGCCCAGGCGGTAAGTGAGGGCCACAACCCCGATCAGGGCCGCCAGGAAGAATCCGGCTCCCAGAATGAAGGGCAGGGGAAACGTGTGGACCGAGAAGATAGAGAGCAGGCCCACGGCCGCTATCGCAATGGCCAGGAGCAACCCGACGACGGTGTAGCGCAGCAGGCGCGCGCCTCCTCCTGCCAGGGCCAAAGACAAGCGCCGTAGGTGTCGTGGGGCAGCGAAGAGGATGAGGACTCCCACCAGGAACTGGGCCACCAGATTGGCCAGCTCCCCACCGAGCCTGTCAAGCGGCCCCCCGCCGCCCGTGACAGCTGGGCCCCACCCGCCGAAGATCGGCCTCACCGCCAGAGGCCCACGCCACTCCTGCCAGATTGGCCCCCAGTCGAAGGCGAGCGCCGACAACAGGATCAGCACCACGGCGCCCACGATCACCGCCAGGACCACAGCACGCCAACGGCTCATCCCACCACTCCCTCTCTGGCGCTCGTGCTCGCAATCATCCGCGCCGCTCCGTACAACGCCGGTGCGGCCATCAGCACAAGAGCCAAGACCAGCCCGAATTGCATGCACTCCGCCAAACCCGATCCCCAGGAGAGAACCTGGGAGAGCAGAGCTCCGCCTGCGTCTGCCGGGGAAGCCAACACCCAGCTCAGCCAACTCCCAACTCCGCTGACGCTGAAGCCAGGGACCGCTGTCGACAGGATCCCCAACCGGGGGATCAGCAACCAGGTCCCGAGAGCCGCGGCCCCGGCAAGGCTCCACATCCTGCCCTGCTCCATCCAGCGCGCTCGTCGGCGCGTCGCTGCCAGCCGCGATTGGATTCGACCCACCAGGTCATCCGGACAGGGCTCGGCCGGCAGATGGGTCAGAAGCTCATCCATCCGATCCGCCATGTTCCGCCTCCATCCAGCGCCGCAGCGCCATCTTGGCACGGTGAAGATGCGTCCGCACCGTGTTGACCTCGACGCCCAGCGCTTGGGCGATCTCCTCGTAGGTCAGGCCGCCATCGTAGCGCAGGCCGATGACCGCCCGGTACTCCGGCCTCAGCCGCTCGACTCCCCGGGCCAGCCGCTCCAGGGTGAGACTGCTCTCGAGGGCCTGCTCCGGCCCGGGCTCCCCCGCCGGCTGCGCTTCGACCTCGTCACCGACGTCCGCGAAGTCCAGAGGGCGGCGACGGCGCCAGAGGTCGCGGGTGACGTTCATGGCGATCTTCGCCAGCCACGGAAGCAAGGGGCGATCCGGATCGCATCGGGGCAGTGCCCGCCAGGCCCGCAGCCAGGTCTCCTGAACGATGGCCTCGGCCTCGCTGCGATCGCTGGCGAAGCGCCGTATCGACTGGTAAAGCCGCGGCGTGTGACGAGCGACGACCTGATCGAATGCCGCGGCATTGCCGCTTCGCGCCTGCCTGATCAGGATCCCGTCCTGCTCCGCGCTCATTCCCTCACCTGGAGTCACGCACAACCTCGGGAGAAGTTTCACCCAACCCAGAACCCCTATTGTATCGCGCCCGTTCGACCGGCACGCGGATTCGTGACAACCGTCACCATCGTGCGTGACATCTGCGACTGATGGCCTC